>Ga0207689_10000174_pt1 | contig 56242 bp, 53 predicted proteins | sample KBSMisM52_FD_184312 | JGI IMG/M metagenome (GOLD analysis project Ga0207689, IMG submission 184312) | Miscanthus rhizosphere microbial communities from Kellogg Biological Station, Michigan, USA - KBS Miscanthus M5-2 (SPAdes) (version 2) | ecosystem: Host-associated > Plants > Roots >...
TTGGACACTTGGATGCACTTGGCGTAACGCGCGGTATCGGCGTGGGGTTGCAGCATGGGTAGCGGCACTTGCATGGACCTTCTCCTCGAGGTGTGCGTGGGTGGTACGACGGCATCGCCAAAACCGCTGGCCGCGAGTGCGTGACGCGCCCAGGCGTCGCTCTCGTCGGTGGCAATGGCATGCGAAACGTCTTGTGTATTCATGGCTGTGCTCGTTCGCGTCCAATCCGATGAAGCTGATAAGGCCGACTCGTGCTTGTCGTGCTCATGCACTTGAAATGTCGGCAGCAGGTATTGCAGTGGAGTCTAGTGGCCGAGCGCGGCAGCGAAATTTCATCAGCGAGCCGATTTTGTTTCGTTTGTTTCCAGCGCCCGGACACGTCCACGTTGCGGGTATTCACCGCGGCGCAGTCACAAAAACAAACCCCGCCGAGGCGGGGTTTGTGTCAGTGAGCGATTGTTTCAGCGGTCACTTCCGCTCGATGACGACCTCGAGATACTCGCTCGGCAGTACCAGCGTTTCATCGCCCGAGCGGTTGCGGCTCTCCATGAGGTCCAGCAAGTCGCGGTTGAAGGCAGCCTGCTTCTCGGCATCGAGCGCGCCGAACGTCTTGTTCATCGGACCGTAATAGGTGCGGAAGACCTCGATCCAATGGGCCGGCGAGCGGTAGCGGAAGACGAACTCGCGGGTGGTCGTGCGGATCTCCTGCGCGGTCTTGCCGAAGAGCTCCTCGAGCCTTGTCTTCGTTCCCCACAGTGCCGGCGACCTGACACCGGGCGCGGGCGGGACGTACTTGCCGATCGTCTTGAACAGTTGTCCGATGAAGCTGTCGGGCGTCCAGTTCGCCAGGCCGATTTGGCCGCCGGGCTTGCAGACGCGCGCGAGCTCGCTCGCGGCCTTGTCCTGGTTCGCGGTGAACATCACGCCAAAGGTGGACATCACCGCGTCGAACGACGCGTCTGGGAAGGGCAGGTTTTCGGCGTCGGCTTCCTGGAACCTGATCGCATGACCCTCGGCCTGCGCGCGCATGCGGCCAGCCTCGAGCAGCGCTGACACGTAGTCGGTGGAGGTCACGTCGCACCAGCGGCGCGCTGCTGCCAGCGTGGCGTTACCGTTGCCGGCGGCGACATCGAGCACGCGGCTGCCTGCGCGCAGGTCGAGCGCTTCGCACAGGTTCTCGCCGACGATCTGCAGCGTGGTCCCCACGACGGCATAGTTGCCCGTGGACCAGGCGGCTTGCTGGCGGGTCTTGACCGCGGCGAGATCGATGACGGCCGGGGAGGCGGGAATGACTGCGGACATGGCATTACTCCAATCGGTGTGGATGGGTTGCGTGAGCACAAGAACGCACTGGCTGCATTCGCTACTGTCGCCGAATGCTTTCGTGTGCGCGTGCCGGGTGCTTCGCTGCCGTCGCAGCCGACGCAGGCGTCAGCGACCGGCCCATCGCAAACGCGGCGACGCCCGGTGCCACCGGAAAATACAGAACCTCCGCGACTGCCAGGCAGATCGCCAGGACGATCGCGAGCAGCATTGGCGCGGTGTGGACCAGAAGTCCTGCTTGCTTGGAGCTGATGAGCCGATCTGATTCCATAGTTGCCAACAACCTGTCGTTGTCTTCCGCGCACGGGGCACGGGTTGCGAAAGCGGAAGCCGGCGACCGACCCTCGGCGACCTTGCCGGGACCGGGCGCGCAGGCGCAGCGTTGCGTCGGCACGCACAGTCTGATTGGAGTAACGAAGCCAACTGCGTCGATGTGTTGCACTTTGAATCTCCAGAAAGCCGGGTGTGCGATGAAGTCTATCGGGACCGCATGGCAGGGTAATTTCACCGGCCGTACCGATTTGTTTCATGTGTTGACTCACCTTCGCCGAAGGTACTCGCCAGCGAGGCGGGCGCAGTTCATCCGTACGCCGGCACTGCGGGACACTGTATCGGGCGCGTGTGGTAGAGCGACTACAGCGGGAAGCCGATTTTGTTTCATTTGTTTCAGGCGCCCCGCGACGCGCCGAATCACATTGCGAAACGCTTTATTCTTGGCGCTCGACAGAGTTGGCCCGATGGACAGGATGGCTCGCTTCGGCGGCTATCCTCGATGCCGGGCCGAACCGGGGTCCCTTTTGATCGGCCATCCTTGGAAAGCGAGTTCCCTTGACCTCCCCATCGCGACTCGATAGTTGTACGATCAGAGCCTCCGCGCACCGCGGGTTCGATCGTTCGCCCCATGAGGAATCGCGAAGAAGTGGAACAGCGCCCGTGAATCAGAAAACCACCATCCTGATCGTCGACGACGAGGCGGACGTGCGCGAGGTATTGGAGGAATACTTCGTCTCCCACGGGTACGCGGTCATTGGTGCCGAAAGCGCCGGCGCCGCGAAGGCGGCCGCCGGAAAGCACGTCATCGACCTGGCGCTGGTCGACATCCACATGCCCGGCGAGGATGGCCTCAGTCTCGCGCGGCACCTGCGGGAGCGTTACGCGAAGATCGCGATCGTCATGCTGACGTCCGCTGCGACAGTCGTGGATCGGATCGTGGGCCTCGAGATGGGCGCCGACGATTACGTCCCCAAGCCTTTCGACCCGCGTGAGCTGCTGGCCCGCGTCAAGAGCGTGCTTCGGCGCACTTCGTCCGCCGGCCGCGCCGACCTCGGCGCCGAACGCGTGCGGATCGGTCGCTGCGTGCTCGACCTCGCCGCGCATCGGCTCACCGACGAGAAGGGGGCAGAGGTGGCGATGTCGCCGCTCGAGTTCGATCTGCTGAAGGCGCTGGCGGAACACCCGAACCGGGCTCTTTCGCGTGAACGCATCCTGAATCTCAAGCAGCAAGGCGATTGGGATCCATTCGACCGCAGCGTGGATCTGCGCATCATGCGGCTGCGCAAGAAAGTCGAGCCCGATCCCGAGCATCCGAGATTCATCCGCACCATACGCAACGAGGGCTACATCTTCGTACCCGACGGAGAGTGAGCATCGAATGAACACATACCTGCGCACGACAAGATATCTGTGCGTTCTTGCCTGCGCCGCGCTGCTGCTCCCGCTGACCGGCTGCATGCGCGAACCGGAAACCGCCGTTCGCATTGGCACCAACGTCTGGATCGGAAGCGAACCGCTCTACCTCGCGCGGGAGCTGGGTCGCCTGGATCCGGCGGCCGTTCAGCTCGTCGAGTATCCATCGGCGAGCGAAGTGCTTCGCGCCTTTCGCAACCAGGCGATCGACGGGATGGTCATCAGCCTGGATGAATTGTTCGGGCTTGCCGCGGATGGGCTGCAGCCGCGGATCATCCTGGTGGTGGACGTGTCGCACGGGGCGGACGTGGTCGTAGGCCGCCGCGGCATGCGCACGATGCACGACCTCAAGGGCAAATCGGTCGCGGTGGAAAGCAGCGCCCTGGGCGCCTTCGTGCTGAGCCGGGCTTTGGCCCTCAATGGCATGCAGGCGGGCGACGTCAATGTCGTACACCTGGAGTCGAACGAACAGCCGAACGCGTTCGAAAAGGGCCAGGTCGATGGCGCCGTTACGTTCGATCCTTATCGCGCCCAGTTCCTTCGCGCCGGGGCCAAGACTCTATTCGACAGTACGCAGATCCCGGGCGAAATTGTCGATCTCGTGGCGGTGCGCGCGACCGTTCTCGAAAGGCGTCCCAAGGCAATACAGGCGCTGCTCACCGGGTGGTTCGGCGCGATCGACTACATGAAGCGCGAGCCCGCGGACGCCGCGCGCCGCATGGGCGTCCGCCAGCAGACGACCGGCGAGCAGTTCCTCGAGGCCCAGAAAGGGCTCCACGTCCCCTCCCGCGAAGAAAATCTTCAGATGCTCGGCGGGGCGAAACCGGAGTTGGCGGTGACCGGACGCCAACTCATGGCCCTGATGGTGGAGGCGAAGTTGCTTCGCACCGGGATTGACATCGAGGGCATCCTGGCGCCGGGTCCGCTGGCGGACTTGCCGAGATGAGCAGCATGGGGCCGCCCGCGGGAGCGAATCAGGTCCCTCTGGCGGGGAATGCCGCGGCGGCGCCGTCATCGGTCAAGCGCCCGATGCGCATGCGACTGCCCGCGTCGCTCAAGGTCACGGTTCCGCTCATTCTGCTGGGCTTTGCCGCGATCCTGAGCTCGGTGAACATCCTCTATCACGTGCCCCAGGCCGAACGTGCGGCGGAGGAAGACAGCCGCAAACGGTTGGCGCAGGAGCTGTCCCGCTTGCAAAGCACGCTGGAGTATCTCGTGCTCAAGGGCGACCCGGCGGCGGCGCAGCACGAGATCGCGGTGCTGGCGCACAACCACGAGGTCCTTGTCGCGGCGCTGACGGACGAGCGGAACGCAGTCATCACTGCGACACAACGTGCCTGGGTGGGACGGCCAATCGCGGACGTTCTGCCGCAGTTCGATCTCGATCAAGTGGCCGGGGCCATTCGCGAACGCCGTGCAGGAATGACGGTCGACCCGAACGGCAACGAGTTGCTCGGTTACGCTGGCATCCTGCTGGGAAGCGAGCGTGCGGAACTGCGTCCCTCTCGGACCGGCAGCCTGTTCCTTGCCTGGGATCTCAAGCAGTACAAGGCGGAAGCGCGCGCACTGGTGCTTCAGCAATCGCTGTACTGGGCCGGATGGGTGACGGCGCTTGCGCTGGCCATGTGGCTCGTCTTTCACTTCCTGCTGACGCGGCGCACGGCGCGACTGGTCCATGCAGCCGAACAGCTCGAGGCCGGGAATCTCGCTGCCCGCAGTGGCCTGAGAGGAGACGACGAGCTCGGCCGGATGAGTCGCGCGTTCGATGCGATGGCGCTCGCCATTTCCACCGACATCGACGAGCGCAAGCGCACCGATGAGGCGCTGCGGGTATCGGAGGCAAGCTACCGGGCGATCTTCGACGCCGCCGAAGATGCCATTTTCGTCATTGACATCGACACCGCTGGCATCGTGGATGCCAACCCGCGCGCCTGTGCCGCGTTTGGCTATAGCCGCGAGGAGTTCCGGCACATCGATCTCGGCACGCTCGGGTCCGGTGTTCACCCCTATACGCAGCAAGGGGCGATGGAGCTGTTCGCACGTGCGGTGGCCGGCGAGCAGCTGCAGGTCGAATGGCACGGCAAGAACAAGGATGGCGTGTTGCGCTGGCAGGAGGTGTTCGGCAAGCGCGTGACCATCGGCGGACAGGATCGAATCCTGGCGCTCGCGCGCGACATCACCGACCGCAAGATGGCCGAAGAAGCGTTACTGGCGAGCGAAGAGCAGTATCGCTCCATGTTCAATGCATCGATCGACGGCCTGGCGTTGTGGAACGCCTCGGGCGAGATCGTGGATACCAATCCCGCCCTGTGGCGGATGTACGGCTACAGTGACGACGAGTTTTCCGCATTGCCGCCAGGCAACTGGAGGTGCCCGTCTTATCAGCCCGAGTTTTTGCGAGCGGTCGCCGCCGGCGAATCGCTCCACGCGGAAGTGACGGAGCTGCGCAAGGACGGCTCCGCGCTCGAAATCGAGGTGCACGGGATCCCGATGCAGTATCAGGGGAAGCCGCACGTATTGACCATTGCACGCGACATCACCGATAAGAAGCGCTCCGCCGAAGAGCTGGCGCGACAGCGCGAAACGCTCTACCAGCGCGAAAAGCTTGCGGCGCTCGGCTCGCTGCTGGCAGGGGTCGCGCATGAGCTCAACAATCCGCTATCCGTCGTGGTGGCGCGGGCGGTATTGCTCGAGGAACAAGGGGACATGGCGACCCAGGCCGCGGCGCTCAAGATCCGCACCGCTGCCGAGCGCTGCGCGCGCATCGTGCGCACCTTCCTCGCCATGGCGCGACAGCAGCAGCCCGAGCGTGGCCCGGTGGCGATCAACGATGTCGTGTCGGCGGCGCTCGACATCACCGGCTACGCCGTTCGCACGAGCAGCATCGAGGTCGTGCTGGATCTCGCCAAGGATATTCCGCTCATCCTCGCCGATGCCGACCAGCTCCACCAGGTGTTGCTCAACCTGATCATCAACGCGCAACAGTCGCTGCAGGACCAGCCCGCACCTCGCCGGATCCGTGTGACCAGCCGCTTCGACCGGAGTGCTGACGTGCTCCGTATCAGCGTTGCGGACAACGGGCCCGGCATTCCGGCGCATCTTCGAGCGCGGGTGTTCGAGCCTTATTTCACCACCAAGCCCATAGGCGTCGGCCTGGGGGTTGGGTTGGCGGTGAGCCTGGGCATCGTCGAAGCCCATGGCGGGACGCTCACCGTCGATTGTCCGGCTGAGGGAGGAGCAGTCTTTGTCATTGCGCTACCGGTCGGCGACGTTGATGCGACCGGCGTCGAAGCCGGGCCGACTTCGAAGGCGAATGCGAGCCGGCGTTCGATACTCATCGTCGATGACGAGGCGGAGATCCGCGAGACCCTCGCGGAGATCCTGGGTGGCGCGCTGCATCGCGTGGTCACCGCCGGTTCCGGACGCGAGGCGTTGGACCGGATGGCGGCGGAGCGCTACGACGTGATTCTCACGGATATCCGCATGCCCGATCTTGATGGGCGCGCGCTCTATGCGGAGATCGAAGGGCGGTGGCCCGGGTTAGCCCAGCGCGTCGTGTTCGTCACCGGGGACACGCTGACTTCGGCATTGCGCGAATTCGTCTCCGAGAGCGGGCGTCCGGTGATCGAGAAACCTTTCCTGCCGGGCGAGGTTCGGCGCGTCGTCGCCGAGCTCGTGACCACCGGCAAAGCAGCACCCGGGAATTGAGCGCATCTCGATCTGTGCGAGTCAGGGCGCAACAAACGAAACAAAAATGACCGCCTGCTGAAGTCGCGCTGCCGTAGCCGTTCATTAAGCTTCAATGCATCCGTGGGCGCACCGTCGTTGGGTGTTTGCCGTCCCGGGAATTGAAGGATTCGAACATGAACGGCTACAAGACCTCCACACCTCGCGCCGCACTGGGAGTGGCCGCGGTGGCGATGACCGCGATCACCATGAGCGCGTTGATCGTGCTGCCAGCGGAGCTCGGCGCGGTTAGCGCAGCCCCGGACATGCGGGACGCGGCAAACGCAGCGACGAGCTCGCGCACCGACGTCGTCCTCCGTCCGGCGCGTGCCGACACACCCGACATCCATCGCGACGCGCGCATCGCCGTCAACTGCACGGCGCTCGAGATCCAGGCATCGCCGAAGAAACCACACAAATTGAGCTCGCGCAGCTGAACAGCATCTGGCTCCCACGCAAACATTCTCATATGGCCACATTGCGCGACTCCGCCGGACTGATCACGTCGACCGGCGACGCGGCTTCGCTCGAACACTTCGAGCAGGCGCTCGCGAGCCTTTTCCGCTCGGACGGAAACGCGCTGCCGGTCATTGAACGCGCGCTCGAGCACGATCCGATATTTGCCGCCGGCCACTGCCTGCGCGCCGGCGCGCTCGTGCTGAGCGGCGGCGATACGCATGCGGCGGCACTCGCCGCATCGGTCGCCGCGATCGAAGGCAACTCCGGCGCGAACGAGCGCGAACGCAGGCATGCCGCCGCCGCGCGCCGCTGGCTCGGTGGCAGCGTAGTGCGCGCATCCCGTCTGTATGGCGAGCTGCTCCGCGACTATCCTCGCGACCGGCTGGCGCTTTTGGTAACGCACGGCCTCGATTTCCGCCTCGGCCGGCGCAAGCTGCTGCGTGACCGTATCGCCCGGGTCCTGCCGTATTGGAATACGAGCGACCGCGAGTATGGCTACGTGCTCGGCATGCATGCGTTCGGGCTCGAGGAGACTGGCAACTACGATCTGGCGATGGCGGAGGCACACCGTTCACTCGCGCTCGTCCCCGACAACGCGGCGGCGATCCACGTGATCGCGCACGTACTCGAGATGAGAGGACCGCCCGACAAGGGTATCGCCTGGCTGCGGGAGACGCAGCCGATCTGGATCGGCAATGCCGGGTTTCGCATCCATCTCGCGTGGCATCTGGCGCTTTTTCAGATCGACGCCGACGGCGCGAAGGATGCGCTTTCCACGTACGATGACTTGATCGCGCCGCGGCTCGATGGCGGCAACAACGGTCTCGTCGATGCCTCCGCGCTGCTGTGGCGGCTTCAACTCCACGGATCAGGATCGCAGTGGCGGTGGCGCGAGGTCACGGGTCTCTGGACGCGCCGGCGCAGCATCGGCAACCGCGCCTTCGATCTCGTGCACGCCGTGATGGCATTCGCGGCGTCGAAGCAGCTCGGCCGCGCGCGCCAATTGGCGACGCGGCTGAAGAATGACCCGATGCTCCGTGCGCGCAGCGGGAGCGAGGAACTGGCGCTGGCGGAGCCCCTGATCGCGGCTTTCATGTCGTTCGCACGCGGCGATTATGCCGCCGCCGTCGAGCAGATTTCGGCGGTCAAGGCCGCGGCCGATCGATGCGGCGGCAGCGTTGCGCAGTGCGACCTGATTCATCTCACGCTGCTGGAGGCGGCGCTGCGCGGACACCGGCAGCGTCTTGCCCGCGCGCTGGCCGACGAGAGAGCCGTTCGCAAGCCGGCGAGCCGCCTCAATCGCTGGCTCAAGGCCCGCGCGTGGACCTTGGGGACGGGCGAGCTGGCCGGGCGGGCATCAGGCGTGAGGCGAGCGGCGCCGGCGTCCGTTCATGCATACCGAAGCGACATCTTTGCGACGACGAGCCCAGTGCTTGCCGGACCGAGCTGAGCTTGAGCCGTGACGTCCTGATGGGATCGCCGCGATCGTGAGCGGCACCGATGGCGGCGCGTAAGCCGCGGTCCGCTTGTGCGGAGACCGCGGCCGTGGTCGGCAGCTTGCGGTTGACGTTACTTGTAAAAAAAGTAGTCGGCTGTATAAGGAACAAATGCCAGATGGCCGACATCGGTCGACGAGGTGCAGCCCGTCGACGGCGCGCTCCCTCCAGAGGTGTTCAGCCGCTGGATGAAGGTCGTCGAGCTCAGTGTGTTGCCACCGGTCGGTCCCTCTTCGGTCCCTGCTACCCGAAGCAGGAGCCAGGCAATGGCACCCACCGCAACGAATTTGGGGTCGGACGAGGACTCGCCCGGCCGCACCTGGCCCCATACCGTGCTCGCATCCCGGGAGTCCTGCCACGTGGCGCGAATCGTGCCACCCTCGGACGGGTTGGGGCTGAAGTAGTGGGTCGTGAGTTCCCTATCGTCGCTGCCGTTGAACAGAGTGGCCTGCGGCGTGAAGAGCACGAACTTGACGCCAGTGCCTGAAGGCAGGCAGACGTAATCCTGGGTGCCGACCGCGTGACCCACGAGGAACGCCTTGCTTCCTGCTGGCACCTGAATGTTGGAGGGCACGGGCGGTGGATTGACTTCGTCGGCGTGAGCGGGATGCGACAGCGAGACCGTGAACGCTGCGGCGAGGGCAGTGGCGCACGCGATGGGCAGGATGCGACGCGTGTTCCGATTCGCCGGTGCAATGCAATTCTTCATGCCATTCTCCTTTCACGCCTTGTGCACGGGTCGTGCGGGCTGACGTTTCAATCTCCCGAAGCGGAGATTCCCGTTCAGCGTAGCGGTCAGGTGCGTCCGGAGAATTTCACTGCGAGGCCAATTTTGTTTCGTCTGTTTCACGCGCCCCGGGAGTTGACCTCGCGGCGCATGCGGACAACGGGAATGGCCCTCAAGCGCTACCGCTCAGACCTGCTTGGCCTGATTCGCCACCGGCAACTTGCGCACGCGCATGCCTGTCGCCGCATGGATCGCATTGGTCACCGCCGGTGTGATCGCCGAGGTTCCGGCCTCGCCCATCCCTCCGGGCGGCTCGCTGCTGTTCACGATGTAGACCTCGATGGCGGGCGTCTCGCTCATCCGCAGCATCTGGTAATCGTGGAAATTGCTTTGCTCGACGCGACCGCCCTTCAGCGTGATCTCGCCATGCAGCGCCGCCGTGATGCCGAAGATGACCGCGCTCTGGATCTGCGCCCGGACGGTATCGGGATTGACGACGGTGCCGCAATCGACCGCGCAGACGACGCGGCGGACACGAACCGCTCCATTCTTCGCCACCTCGACTTCGGCCACCTGCGCCAAGTAGGTCGCGAAGACGAACTGGACGGACACGCCACGACCGACCCGTTCGGGCAACGGCCGTCCCCAGCCAGCCTTTTCCGCAGCGAGCTCGAGCACGGCCTTGGCGCGGGGCGACTTGTCGAGGAGGGCCCGCCGATAAGCGACCGGATCCTGTTTCGCCGCTACCGCCAGTTCGTCGATGAAGCTTTCGGTCACGAAGACGTTGTGCGACGGTCCGACGCTGCGCCAGAACGCCGTCGGAATGTCCGGGGGTTCCACCCGCACATATTCGACATGCACGTTCGGGAGCGCATAGACCAGATCGATCGCGCCCTCGGTCGTGTCCGGGTCGAGGCCATTGTTGAATCCCGGGGGCAGCCATCTCGCGATGATCGAGGAGCCCGCGAAGCGGTTGTTCCAGGCCACCGGCATTCCGTTGCCATCGAGACCAGCGGATAGCCGGTCGAAAAAACAGGGCCGGTACATGTCGTGCTGGATATCTTCCTCGCGGGTCCAGACGACCTTCACGGGACCCTCGACTTGCATGGCGATCTGCACGGCGCGGGTGACGCCGTCGATCTCGAGGCGGCGACCGAAGCCGCCGCCGATCAGGTGGTTGTGAACCACGACCTTGTCCAACGCCAGTCCGGTGGTTTTCGCGGCGGTGGCCTGGACTCGCGCGAGCGCCTGGTTGCCGACCCAGATTTCGCAGCCGTCCTTGCGGACATGAACCGTGCAGTTCATCGGCTCCATGGTCGCGTGCGCGAGGAACGGAACCTGGTAGATCGCTTCGACCTTAGTGGCGGCGCCTGCCAGCGCCTTGTCGGCATCGCCGATGTTCTGCGCGACTGCCCCCGACTTGAGCGTCGCCTTCTCGAGCTCGGCCACGATCTGCCGCGTGTCGAGGTTGGCGTGCGGACCGTCGTCCCATTCGATCACCAGCGCCGCCAGCCCTTTCTTTGCAGCGCCCATATGGTCGGCCACGACTGCGACGGCGTCGTCGAGCCGAACGATCTGACGCACGCCCTTGACAGCTTTGGCCTTCGCGTCGTCGACACTCTTCACGCGACCGCCGAAGACGGGCGATTGGGCGAGGGTCGCAATCTTCACGCCCGGCGGCCGCGCGTCGATGCCATAGATGGCCGTGCCGTTGACCTTCGACGGGGTGTCGAGTCGCTTGGCGGGGGTGCCGATGAGCTTGAAATCCTCCGGCCGCTTGAGCGCGACGTTTGCGGGCACCGGCATGCGGGCCGCGTCGGCGGCGAGATCGCCGTACTTGAGCTTTCTCCCAGTCGGCGCGTGAATCACCACTCCGCTCAGTGCGCGGCAGGACGCCGGATCGACATTCCAGCGTTTTGCCGCCGCCGACACCAGCATGGTTCTCGCGGTCGCCCCGGCTTGGCGCAGCGGCTGCCACGCCCCACGTACCGCATTCGAGTTGCCCGTCGCCTGCACGCCAAGCAAGGGATTGGCATAGAGCTTTTCGTCGGGCGGAGCATGTTCCACCCGCACCTGCGAGAGACTCACTTCCAGCTCTTCGGCGATCAGCATCGGGATGGACGTGTAGGTGCCCTGACCCATCTCGACGTAGGGCATCGTCAAGACAATCTGCCCATCGGCTCCAATGCGGACGAAGGCGTTGGGCGTGAAGGGCGGGCTTGCGACGTTTTGAGCGGCATCAGCAGTCCCGATGGAAGGGCCCGTCGTGAAGCCGATGAGGAGACCTCCGCCCACCGCCGCGCTCACGCTCAGGAAGCGGCGACGGGAGAGATCCACGCCGTCACTTTCGACGACGTCGATAATCCGATTGGAAGTCACGTCACGCTCCCTTCTTGCCGCTCGTCACACCCTGCGCCGCGCGCTTGATTCCCTCACGGATGCGCACATAGGTTCCACAGCGACAGACGTTTCCCGACATCGCGGCGTCGATGTCGGCGTCGCTCGGCTTCGGCTTGGCGGTGAGCAGCGCCGCAGCTGCCATGATCTGGCCCGACTGGCAATAGCCGCACTGCGGCACGTCCAGCTCGATCCAGGCCTGCTGAATCTTCTTGCCGGCCGCTGTGGCACCAATGGCCTCAATGGTCGTGATCCGCTTGCCGGCCGCGGCAGCGATCGGCGTGACGCACGAGCGCGCCGGCTTGCCATCGAGATGGATCGTGCAGGCGCCACACAGTGCGAGGCCGCAGCCGAACTTGGTGCCGGTCATGCCGAGCACGTCGCGCAGCACCCAGAGAACGGGCGTGTCGTCGTCGACATCGACGCTGCGCGGGACTCCGTTGACGTTGATATTGACGGCCATCGTCACCTCCAGCGTTTCTGCTTATTCGATGATCGGAATCGTCTACGACCTGCGCATGTCAAGCGCGCGCGATGACGTGACAATCGTCATATTGCTGTTCGCTAGCGAGGTTGCGCCACGGCGGTCTGCGGCAGCGAGCATTGCCACATGCCTCGATATGTCGCTTTTTCGAAGTGGCGGTCCAGCTAGCGCAGGTCGCCCAAAAGCCGCCGCAAAATCAAGGAGCTATAGGCCCAGGCAACAAAAGCCTTGACAATAATTGCCTAGGCATATATATTGTGGCCATGGGTACTGACACAACCACGAGAAAAGAGATCTACGACCTCAAGTCGTACGATCCCCAGCGCAGCATCGGCGGCCTGCTCGGCCGCGTGAAGATCGCGATGGGTGCGGCGGTGGACGCGGAGCTCGCGCCCCTGGATATCACGGCCGCCCAATACGTCATCCTGATGTCGATTGCCCTCAAGGAAGCGGATTCCGCGTCCGAGTTGTGCAAGGGCATCTCGTACGACCCCGGCGCGATGACGCGGATGCTCGACCGGCTCGAGCGCAGGGGTCTCGTGCGCCGCGTTGCGCACCCGAACGACCGGCGCGCATTCAATCTCGAGCTGACGGCCGAAGGCAAGGCGGTCTATCCCAAGCTTCGGGCGTCGGTGATGAAGGTGCTCAACCGCTTCCTGGGCGGGTTCAGCCAGAAGGAAGCCCAGCAGCTGGAAAGCTTTCTGCAGCGGATGCTGGAGAACGCCTGATTTTTTTTGCGAACATTGTTGCCTAGGCATTTAGTGCCAGGGCAGGAATATGGAAACGACATGAAACCAAGGATTTCAATTCTCGACCGCGCGTTTGCCTACAAGCCTTCCTATGCGACGGCGATTGCCGACACGTGGCGCCGTTTCGGCTGGCGACCGGTGCAGCGGAATGCGCAGGATCCGCAAACGCAGCCTCGCCCATTCGGCCAGCTGCCTGGCACGTGGCGGAGCGAACACGCAACGAGCAAGGGCGGCTCGCGATGAGAGCGGTCGAACGGATTATTGGCCAGTTCCGCTCGCTGGGCCCGTATCTGGCCATCGAGCTGGTCTTGCCCGGCGGCTCGATCGTGGCGTTGCTGCTCTGGACCTATCGAAACAGAGACGCGGCGCGCCAAACGGCGGCGCGCATTGCGAACGCTTCCTACGCGCTGTGGGCTTCGTTCACCGTGGCGTTGCTCGCCACGGGTGTGCGCGAGCATGCAAAGCCGCATTGCCCCGGCCGGTGAACGCGAACTTCGAGACCTTTTTCAGGCGCGGCGACATCGCTGCGTCGAATGCCGGTCGATGTGAACGACCTGCCTGCTGCCCGGGTCCAAGTATCGCGCCCTTCGGCAGGCGTGGTTCCGCAATCTTGTGGCGAGAGGTCGAAATGAAGACTGCGAAGCACTCCAGACTGTTACCGCGCCGGCGCGGCGGGCCGGCAGACGCCACGACGTCCACCACGGAGCTCGCGTCGGTACCCGCCATCATCGCGAGCGCGTTTGGCCAGCTCGATGTCGAGCGGCGCGCCCGCCTGCTGGGCCGCTTGCTCGGATCGGTTGGCCCCCTGGCGCTGGTGGTCGTCGGCGGTGGCGCCTTCGCCAAGTATCTGCACAACGCGAGATGGCCGGACGTCCCGATATCGTTCGAAGACGCCGCGCGCGCGACGTCGGGCCAGGTGCATGACCTCGTGCGCTATGTCGAGCAAAGCAATCCGCACCTTGTCGATTGGCTGCTGGCCGCGCTTTTGCAGGATGGGATGACGATGACAGCGCTTGGCGCTTCGGTTGCGGCGATCGCGATCCGGCGCCTCTCGGGCCGCCGCGGCTGGAGGCCGCAATCCTTTATCAGGAAGTGAAACCGAACCGCGGGGTCTGGCACGACAGCCGTCAAGACCACTTTGCCTCTTGCTTATCGAGGAACGCGTCGATCCCGTTGCGCATCTCGAGCGAGCCGACGCCGAGAACGGCCTTTTCCGTGGCCGCGGCCATTCCCTGCTGGTAGGTGAGCGTCTCGCATTCCCTGACAAATTGCTTCGATCGGCGAATGGCGGCAGCGCTCCCGCGGAAGAGATGCTGGAGGACGTCGTCGAGCTCGCGCGCAAGCTGATCGATGGGCACGGCGCGGCTGAGGATACCGAGCCGCAACGCCTCGGCGGCGCCGATCTTGCGTCCGGTGAGCAGGAGATCCAGCATCGCCTTCTGATTCATCATGTTCAGCATGGTCGGCACCGCGCCGTAGGGCGTGATGCCATGGTGAACTTCCGGATAACCGAACATCGCGCCTTCCTCGGCCAGCGCGATGTCGCTCCAGCTGACCAGCATCGTGGCGATGCCGAACGCATACTTCTCGACGACGCTGATGACCGGATGCGGAGAATAGTAGATCACCTCGTTCATCTTCTGCAGGTAGCCGTACATCCTTTCCACGGCGTCGCGCTCTCCGCTCTGCAGTGCCTTCACGTCGCCTAGCTCGCGGCCCGCGCAGAACACGCCGCCGCGGCCGCGGATGACGATTGCGCGGCAGCTGCCGTCATCCGCGAGACGAGGCATTTCCTCGCACAGGCCGATGATCATCGAATTGCTCAGTGCGTTGAGATGCGCCGGATTGTCGAGCCAGACCGTGGCCACGCCCTGATCGCCACGTTCGACCTGAATTTCGCTCACGCCAGATTCCTCCTTCGGAAAACATAGCACAGTCGTCGACGGCGCGACCGGGGAGACGTCGCCGCTGGCAGTAAAATGTGTGAATGTTCTCCGCCCCAATCTACTGCCGGCGGTCTGCGTCCGCAACGAAATGCGCCGTAGGCAAAGCGGCGATCCTGTTGAACTGGCTTCAGTTGCGGGATTGGGACACGCAACAGAATCCTCGCCGCTACTGGCGGATACGGATTCAGTGAGGGCTGTCTCATATTGATCCGCGCATTTCAGGCACACGTAACTTGTCGGACGCGGCCGAGGGTGCAAGAATCCTCGTCAGGGCCATTGCACACGACACGAAAACCGCTGAGGAGCCCGTCATGTGGATAACCGCACTCTGTCGGGCCGCCGTGCTCGCGTTCGCGGCATTCGCGTTCTCTGGAGAGAGCCTCGCGCAGGGCGCGCCGTTCCCGGATCGCCCGGTCAGGTTCGTCGTCCCGTACGGGCCGGGCGGGACGGTCGATCCAACGGCGCGAACGCTTGCCGCACGCGCCTCCGAGATCCTTGGTCAGCCCGTCGTCGTCGAGAACAAGGCGGGAGCCGCCGGATCGATCGGGACCGACGCCGTCGTTCGGGCGCCGGCCGACGGCTACACGGTTCTGATCCACACCAACGTCGTCGCGAGCGAGCCGGCGCTGAAGCCGACGCTCTCGTATAACTTCCTGAAGGACCTGACACCGCTGGTCACCATCGACGAGACGCCGTTCGTGTTGCTCGTGCATCCGTCGCTTCCCGTCAAGTCGGTGAAGGAGCTGGTCGACTACGCGAAGGAACGTCCAGGCAAGCTCAACTACGGCGCTTCGGGCGTCGCGTCGTCGGGACATCTGCGTGGCGAGCAGTTCAAGCTGGAGACGGGGACCAAGATGGAATTCGTTCCCTACATCGATGGTGGATCAACGCTGCGCGGACTGCTGACCAACGAGATCCAGGTCGCATTCGACACGCTCCCTGGTTCCATCGGCATGATCCAGGGCGGCAAGATCCGGATCCTTGCCGTCGGAAGCCCCGGGCGGTGGTTTCTCGTGCCGGAGGTGCCGACGATGAAGGAGGCCGGCTATCCCGGCCTGGTCAGCCAATGGATCGCCGCGTACGTGCGTGCCGACACGCCGCCGGCCATCATCGACAAGCTCGCGCGGACGTTGAAAGAAGCGACCAACGATCCGAAGGTCAAGGAACAATATCGAAATCTGGGCTTCGAGACCGTCGGCGACGGTCCGCAGGAGACCCTGAAGCGACTGAAGGACGAGACCGAGATGTGGCGCAAGACCATCGAGACGGCCGCCATCAAGATCAACTAGGGAAAGGAACCAGGATGCTCGGCGGCTACATCAGCGACCTTGAGAAAGGCGACGTGTTCAAGCCGGTCGAATACGTCATCACCGCGTTCATGTGCAGCGAGTACGCGCACGGCACCGAGGAGACGAGCGAGCTCTTCCACTCCGCGCGCAATCGAGCGGGGCGGCAATTCCGGCCACCGACGATGATTCACGTCGACAAGATGCGCATCCTCGAGGCGAATTGCGACAAGGAGAGGCGCATCGCCGGCATGAAGGGACCGGATGCGCGCGTCCATTACGAATATCACGCCAGGCATCACAGCGCGGCGCAGGTCGGCGAGAAGGTCATCGTGACCGGCCACATCGTCGACAAGTATGTCAAGCGCGGCCGACCCTACCTCTGGTATTACCTCGAGGTTCGCACGGCGGACGGGCGCCTGGTCACCACCTATAACGATCTGACCGTGCTCCGGTACAAGACCGAAGGAGCGCAATGATGAGCGGCCAACCAGGCTTCAACGTCGGCGACGAGCTCGTCGGGCCGGTTCGCGCCATCACGGCACAGCGGATCGAATGGTACGACAGCGCGATGCTGTCCGCCGCCACCAACGAGCTGCGACAGGTCGGGTCCAATATCCACACCGACCCTGAATTCGCGCGCAGCGAGGGCTTCCCCACGGCCAACGCCGACGGGATGATCATGACGAACTGGTGCTCGGAGATGCTGCTGCGGACGTTCGGAATGGACTACCTCGAGCGCGGTGAATTGCGCACCAAGTACATCAAGCCGGTGAACCTCGGCGTGCACTTGCATGTGCGGGGCCGCATCAGGGAAGCGATGAAGCAGCCGAGCGGCAGCACGCTCTACACGATCGATGTGTGGTGCGAGGACGAGCACGGCACCAAGCTGGTGGACGGCGATGCCAAAGTCGACGTCGCCCGCGGCTAGGAAGGGCTTCCGCCACTCGCCCAGCAAGGAAACGCCGGTGGCCACGCACACCACCGACGCGTTCGTGGACATCCGGCCGATTCTGGACCCGCGGTCGATCGCCGTGGTCGGCGCGTCCGATCAGCCTGGAAACCTGGGCGGCGAAACGGTGCGGCGCCTGCGCAAATTCAACTATCCAGGACGGGTATCGCCGGTCGGCCGCACGGCGGCGACGGTCGCCGGGTTGCCGGGCGTCACCAGCATTTCCGAATTGCCCGAGGCCCCCGAGCTCGTGATCCTCGCGATTCCGGCGAATGGCCTGATGGCGGCCATCCGCGAATGCGCCGATTTTGGCGTTCGCCATGGGATTGCGTATGCCGGGGGACTGGCGGAAGCGGGAGGCGAAGGCGCCGAATTGCAGTCCGCGCTGGTTGCCTTGTGTCGCGAGAAGCGGTTCGTGCTCTGCGGCCCGAACTGCGTCGGCGTGATCAACGCGACGACGCCGGTCGCGGCAACGTTCTCCACCGCGCTCCAGGAAATGGACGCGCTGCGTCCCGGCGCCATCTCCATGGTGTGCCAGAGCGGCGGCATCGCGACGACGGCCTTCTCCATGGTGCAGCAGGCCGGATTCGGCTTTCGCTATCTCGTGAGCAGCGGCAACGAAGCGGTCGTCGACTTCGCCGATTGCCTGTATGCGTTCGCGCAGGATCCGGGTACGCACATCATCGGCGGTTATCTCGAAGGCATCACCGACGGCGCGAAATTCATACGCGCGCTCGAAGAGGCGCGGAAGCGCGGCAAGCCCGTCGTGCTGATCAAGGCCGGCATGACGGGTGCCACCGCGCGCGCCGCGCAGGCGCACACCGGCGCGCTGGTGGGCGAGGATCGTGTCGTCGACGCCGTCCTCACGGAAATGGGCGTGATGCGCGTCCATTCGGTCGAGGAGCTCGTCGACCTCGCGCTGATGCTTGCCGGTAACCGGGACAAGGTCGCTGCCGCTCCCGGCGTGGGCGTGATCACGTTCGGCGGCGGCAACGGCGTTCTCGCGGTCGACCAATGCGCGCAAGCCGGCCTGACCACGCCCGCCTTGAGTCCCGAATGCGTCGAGCGGCTGCGTCCGCTCCTCGTCTCGGTGGCGAGCGCGGCCAATCCGCTCGATCTCACGCCGACCACCGCGTTTCGCGCCGAAGCCATGGCGCAGCTCCCGCAGGCGCTCGACAACATCGCCGTGGAACCGGAAATCGGGTCGCTGCTGTTCATCGTTGGCTCGATGGCCGCCAAGGCCGCCGAGATCTCCGCCGTCATTGGCGGACTCGCCGAGCGCGCGCAAAAACCCGTCTGCGTGAGCTGGCCATCGCCGCCGCACGCGGTGCCGGCTCGCCTGGCCGAGCGGGGCATCTACGCGTTTCTCGATCCGGCGCGGGGCATCAGGGCGCTTTCCAGGATGGTCGAGCACAAGGCCGCTATGCATCGGCCGGCGCGGGCGGAAACGATGGACATCAAGGCGTTCGATTGGGCGGCGTTCGTTCCGGGGAAGGAGCCCGCGATCGTTCCCGAGCATACGTGCCATCGCATTCTCTCCGCGGCGGGGCTCGCGGTCGCGGCAGGCGAATTCGTCGAGGACGAAGTGGCGGCAGTGCGCGCAGCCGAAGCGATCGGACTGCCGGTCGTGCTGAAGGGCATCACGCCGCGGATCACGCATCGCGCCAAGGCCGGGCTCGTTGTGATCGATCTGCGCTCGGAAGCCGAGGTGCGCGCCGCCTATCGTCACCTCGTCGCGCGAGCCGCAGAGCTCGCAGCACCGCTTGACGGCGTGCTGGTGCAGAAGATGCATCCGCGCGGCACGGAACTGCTCGTCACCGCGTTTCGCGATCCGGCGTTCGGTGTGATGGTGAGCTGCGGCAGCGGCGGCGTGCTCACCGAGCTCGCCGACGACGTGGTCACCGAGCGCGCTCCGGTGGGCATCGCGCTCGCTGCGCACATGCTCGAGCGACTGCGGAACAGGCCCCATGCGACGGATGCCGAGGGATTGCTCGCGACCGATGCTGCTGCACGGTTCGTCGCCCGCTTCGCCGAGCTCGCGCTGACTGCCCCGTGGGGCCGCTTCGTCTTCGAGGTGAATCCGGTGCTGTGGCGTCGCGACGACGCGGTGGCCGTGGACGGCTTGCTGGTGATTGGCTAGCGCAGCTTCCAGACCGGCGGGCGTTTCTCCTTGAACGCGCGCGCGCCTTCGGCGCCGTCTTCGGTTTCGGCGATCTCCTGGTCGAGATGACGCGCGTACGCCGAAAGCGATGCCGGAAACGTCGCGGTCAGCCGGTAGAGACGGATCGCGGCCTGCACTGCGAGCGGAGAGCCAAGGCAAACCATCTCGGCGAGCTGCTCGGCCGCGGGGATCAGCTGGTCTCGCGGCACCACCTTGTTGACGATCGCCTGCTGCAGGCATTCCTGGGCGCTCAGGCGGCCATTGCACAACGTCAGGTAGGCCGCTGTCGTGCGCGGCAACGCGGCGTACATCTCGTGCGGCGCGCCCAGGCGCCCGACGTTGGTGTGCTGGTCGCCGATCCAGGCTTCCTCCGCCATCACGCGCAACTGACATTGCAGGATGATGTTCAGCCCCACGCCGACCGCGAAGCCGTTGATCGCGGCAATGAGGGGCTTTTCCAGGTTCACGTCCTGCGGCTGTCCGCCGCCGCCCCAATGAAACAGCGGATTGTTCGGATCCTCGTGCGGCGTGCGCTTGCCCTGCGCCTGGTACTGGGCGAGAAACTTGACGTCGCGGCCGGCGCAGAACGCCTGCCCGGTGCCGGTCACGATGCCGACATAGATGCCGGGATCGAGGCCGATGTCGCGCCAGCATGAACGCATCTCGGCGTATGCATACGAGTGCAGCGCGTTGCGCACCTCGGGTCGATTGAGGGTCACATAGGCGACATGCCCCTTCTTTTCGTAGAGGACGTGCTCCAGGTTGCGCGGCGCCGTGGATGGGTCGTACGGTGACTCGTAGCGTGCCATGTGATCCTCCTGACGGTGCGTTATCGTGGCGACCGAAGCCGCTTCGTTGCCAGCCTCGAACCGAGCTTCTTTCCTCGCCTCGGTACTCGCGACAAAGTCTCGCCTCTGCTGCCAGATTTGGCAACCGGGAACGCAACACCGTCCGCCCTCATGCGTGTCTTGAGGGCCGTTGACAGCAACGCGCAAAAGTTTCAGACGTAATTCGCCGCCGTGGCCGTGAAACGCGCGCGTAACCCTCCGCCTCGAAAGTGCAGTCATGGTCCAACTGTGAGCGGAGGTTCCAATGAAACGCTCGGTACGCGGTGTGAAGTCGCTGGTTGCCCTTCTCATATTGTTCGCTGGCATGACGGGCATGGCGCGCGCGGCCGATCTGTCGCAAGCCGTCATCCTGGTGGCCTCCGAGCGTCTTGCGGGCTCGCTCTACGAAGAGACCGTGGTGCTGGCGGCGCCGTTGCCGCAGGGCGGACACATGGGCTTTGTGGTCAATCGTCCAACCAGTGTGAAGCTGGAAAACCTGTTTCCCGAGCAAGCGTCCACGCACAACGTGGTCGAGCCGGTGTACGCCGGCGGCCCCGCGTTGTCCCGTGGCGTTTTCGCCGTGACGCGCAACGCGCCCGCTAACGGCGACAGCGTCGTGCCGCTGATGCCGGGGCTCGTGGTGGCGATCGATGGCGACACCGTCGACCGCATCATCGAGACGACGCCCAACGATGCGCGTTACTTTGTCGGATTGATGATCTGGGCGCCGGAAGAGCTCGACGAGGAGATCGAACAAGGCGCATGGAACGTGCGTCCCGCGGACGTGGACACCGTGCTGCGGGCCGGCTCTCCCGGGCTTTGGAAATCACTGAGTGGAACCAGGGTCTAGGCGGCGCGAGCGGGAACCGCCCCAAGGAGACACGATGCAGCTCAACCTTCGTCCATTGATTTTCCCGATTGCGGCAGTATTTTCATTTGCCGTCGCGGCGGGCGTGATCTCGATGGCCGCCACTCTCGATGAGGCTCCGTTCCTGGGCGAGAACCATGCCGCCATGACGAAAATGATGACGGCGATGGACGTCAAGCCCACCGGCAACGTCGATACCGACTTCGTCGCGATGATGATCCCGCATCACCAGGGCGCGATCGACATGGCGCAGGCCGAATTGCGCTACGGGCGCAACGAGCAGCTGCGGCGTCTCGCCCAGGAGATCATCGTCACTCAGCAGCAGGAGATCGTGGCGATGCGGCTGGCGCTCGGGGAACCGTCTGCCCCATCCGCGCCGTCTCTGGATCAACTGTCGTCGACCGATGCGGACAATGCGCAATCGACGTCGACGTCGACGCACGCGGCGCACATGAACTAGGGTCCTTCGATCATGAAAGCGTCATTCATCGTCATCGCATTGCTCGCCGCCACCGCGCTCTTCCACGTCCAATCCGCGCGGGGCGGACAAGCGCCGGGGTCGGCATCCGATCCGGACGTGCCGATCAGCCATCGCGATCGCGTCTACGCCGCGGAGCAGTTCTCGAACACGGTGTCCGTCACCGATCCGGCCGACAACAAGCTTCTCGGGGTCATCCGGCTCGGCGATCCGACGCCGGGCAACCTGAGTCCGCTCTATCGCGGTCAATTGCTGGTGCACGGCATGGGCTTCTCGCCGGATCATCGGACCATCGCGGTCGTCTCGATCGGCTCCAATTCAGTGACGTTCATCGACACCGCCACCAATGCGGTGAAGCACACGACCTACGTCGGGCGCTCGCCGCACGAGGCGTTCTTCACGCCGGATGGCACCGAAGTCTGGGTCACCGTGCGCGGCGAGAACTATGTGTCGGTCCTCGACAGCGCGACCTTCGACGAGAAGGCCCGCATCATCGTGCCGGGCGGGCCGGGGATGCAGATCTTCTCGCCCGACGGGAAATACGGCTATGTGTGCTCGTCGTTCAATCCGGAAACGGTCGTGATCACCGTCGTCGACCATAGAATCGTCGGGCGCATACCGCAGATGAGTCCGTTTTGTCCGAATATCGCGGCGACGCCGGACGGCAAGCAAGTCTGGTTCACGCTCAAAGACGTTGGCGAGGTTACGGTGTTCGACGCGCAACCGCCGTTCACGGTCCTTACGTCCATCGATACGGGGCCGATCACCAACCACGTCAACATCGCGCATAACGCGAAAGGGACGTTTGCTTACGTAACGGTGGGCGGTCGCAACGAGGTCCAGGTGTTCCGCACCGACGATTTTTCGAAGGTCGCCACCATTCCCGTGGGCAAGCTGCCGCACGGCATCTGGCCGTCCGGCGATGGATCGCGCGTTTATGTCGGACTGGAGAACGAGGATCGCCTGGTAGCGATCGACACGCTCACCAACAAGGTGATCGCGACGGTGCCGATCGGCCAGGCGGCGCAGGCCGTCAACTACGTTCCCAACGCCGTTCCGGAAGGACCCAGCACGCAGAATCTGCAGCCGCTCGGCATTGCCGGACAGGCCACGCATCTCGCGCTTGCGCCGGTGACGCACGGCAAAGGCACGGACGCGAAAGACCCGCCAACCAGTGTCGCGCTGTACGATCAGGGGCTGCTGCAAGTGTTGCAGGCCTCCGTCACCGGGCTCGAGCCGAAGCACCCTTACGTGCTTGCGCTCTCGCAACAACCGGATGGTGGCGGCGCTTTGCAACCCCTCGCGGCATTCACGACCAATCCCGCAGGTTCGGCGATCGTCAATGCGATCGGTCCGATCCGGCAGGTAGTGCAGGGCGAGGACAGGATCCAGCGCCGGTACCTGGTGATCGCGCCCGGCACCGCAGAACAGCAGGGCTCGGCTGTTCAGATCCAGGTGCAGCGATGACGGATTTCGGACAGAGATCGAGGCAGCCCGTGCGCCGGCGCTTGCGGCCAAGCGCCATTGCCCGGGCACTGGTTACGGCATTCAGAGCCAGCCGGCGGCGCGCAGCTCCGCTTTCGCATAGGCGTAAACGATCGGCGCCATCACGAGCCCGGGCAGGCCGAATATGGCCTCGAACAGAAGCATCATCGCGAGCAGCTCGAAGGCCTTCGTCCCGATGCTGCCGCCGACGATGTGCGCATTGAGCAGGTACTCGAGCTTGTGGATCGCCACAAGAAAACCGAGCGACAGCATGGCAATCCCGAGTCCGTGCGTCAAGCTGACCACGACGATCACCGTGTTCGAAACCAGGTTGCCGATCACCGGAATGAGGCTTGCCACGAACGTGAACACGACCAGCGTCACCGCCAATGGCAATGGCGCGCCAATCGCCGGCAGCACGGCCAGCAGGTAAATGCCGGTCAGAGCGGTGTTCACCGCCGCGATGCGTAGCTGCGCGAAGACCACCGCGCCGAAGCTTTGCTCGAACAGCGCAAAGCGTTCCGCCAGCGCACTGATCCATGCCGTCGCCGACGGACGTCGCGACTTTTCCGGTCGCGTCTGCACGACCGCCAGTGCGCCGACGATCACGCCGAACAGAGCGTACGTCACACCGCGCAGCGTGTTCTGTCCCCACAGCTGGACCTGGCCCGCGTGCTCCCGCAACCAGGTCACCGCGGCCGCCCGCAGCTCATCGATCGACTCCGGTACATTGTCCGCGACCCAGACCGGCAGCATGGTTCGCAGCTTGTCGAGCGCGGCCGCCATCTGCACCGCGAGGCCCGAATAGCCCTTCCCCGCCGACGCGGCTTCGGCCGCGCGCTCGATGACGAAGCCGCCCGCGCCGACAATGAGCGCGATCACGATGATGACGCTCCAGATGGCGGGATAGGGCAGGTGGGTGCGGCGCTCCATCCAATCGGTCAGTCGCCGGCCACCGGTGTAGACGAGCATCGCCGCGACGAGCGCGATCGTGAGGTGAAAGGCGAGCACCACAACGAGCGCCGCGGAGGTGACCGCGATCGCCATCAGCCTCCACCGCGTTGCCGGAAGCGGGTGAGTCATGCCATGACCCGCGTCGCCGCAGCGATCAACCGGTCCTCGGCCCGAACATGCGTTGCAGGACGCGGTGACCTTGGGCTTGGTGCAACAGGGCGACGCATGCGTGTGCGATCACGTGGACCCACATGAGGTTGGCCAGCAGCTTGTGAATTTGTAGCACGGCCCCGCCAGGAACGCCACCAGCGCCATCACGGCGCCGTCGATGCCATCGCCGACACGGTAAGCACCCCGACAGCGCGCGCGGTCAGCCGCCGCCATCGAGGCCACGAATCCGTGGCCCCACGCGATCATCAAGCCAGGCACTCCAAGCGACGCTTGGGTGGAGTGGGGTCATTTCAGCTGCAACGCGATGCTGCAGGTACGAAATGTACGCGAAACGCGGCCGGAGCCTAATGATTGGCAGGCGCCGGGTCGATTGTCGATGGCCCCGCCCAAATGAAATTCCACTTCGCAAAGGAGCAGTCATGAAGAGCAAAGTTTCAACGGTGAAAAGCATCGCCATGATGGTCGCGCTTGTCGCCGGTGTCTCCGGCGTCGCACGCGCCGACGACAACAGCATGAGTATATGGACCGGCGATTCGTATGCCGCCTTCAATGGCGGAAAGGACTTTCCGTACGGCCAGCCCGTGCTCGACCCGGCGCCGTCGGCGTTCCACCAGACCAACCCGAACGGGCTGTCGGACCGTCAATACCAGGCATTGTCCAACGAGGACCCGGTGTGGCAACTACCGAATCCGGATGCAGCCCGTCAGCTTGCCGCGACAGATACCGCGACGGCGTGGCGTCAAAGTCATCCGAATGGGCTGACGGACCGCGAGTACCAGGCGTTGTCCAACGAAGACCCGGTGTGGCAGTTGTCGCCGGCGGACACCAGCAGGATTGCGGCGGAAAATGACGCTGCCGTTGCGAAGGCCGCCGGCCATGAGCCCTTTGGGGCACGGGTCGCGCGATTTTTCGGGCGCGGCACCCCTTCGGCCAACTGACGCTGGTCAGTCGAGGCCGCCAGTAACACCGGGGCCGGACGTAACGTCCGGCCCCGGATTTTTTACCGTTGCTGCTTTTTTCAGCTCTTGTGCGACGGCGCCGTTACGCGCTCAGCGCCGCAGTGATCCCGCCGAAGGATCAGCGACAGGGCATTCATTCCCCAGTGGGTGAGAGTTGGCGCGAGTTCGCGCGTATCGTGCGGCCGCGCTCACCCGTTTCGAGCATCTTCCACGGCGAGGGGCTGGCCGACCCGACCGGCCCGATGTCCTCGGCAGGACGCGGTGCGTCGCCGGTGCGCTCGATCCACCCCCCGCCGAGCGTACGGTAGAGATCGACCAGATTGGTCAGGCGCGCGAGGCGTGCTGACACCGTGGCCAGCTGCGCGTTGTACAAGGCGGTCTGCGCCGCGAGCACGGCGAGGTAATTGTCGACGCCGTTCCTGAACCGCAGCTCCGACAGGTCGAGCGAGCGCTGCTCGGCGTCGGTGAAACGTTCGAGCGACGCGAGCTCGTCGTCGTACGTGCCGCGCGCCGCCAAGCCGTCGGCCACTTCGCGAAACGCCGACTGGATGGATTTTTCGTATTGAGCGATGTTGATGTCCTTCTGCAGGGTCGCGACATCGAGGTTGGCCTGCAGCTGGCCCCCCTGGAAGATCGGCGTCGTGATCGAAGGCACGAAGCTCCAGGCCAGGGAACCGGCCTTGAACAATCCGCTCAGCGCGGAGCTCGCCGACCCGAAGGCGCCGGTCAGGCTGATCGTCGGGAAGAACGCTGCGCGCGCCGCGCCGATGCTCGCGTTCGCTCCGCGCAGTGTCGCCTCTGCCTCCATGATGTCCGGCCGGCGCGTCAGCAGGTCGGAGGGCAGGCCCGCGGGAACGTCGGCAAGAATCGACTGCGAGTTCAGCGGAACGGAACGCGGAAGGTCCGCGGGAAGAGGCTGACCAACCAGCAGCACCAGCGCGTTCTCGGCTTGCGCACGCCCGCGAACCTGCACCGAATAGTTGGCATTCGCCTGCTCGACGACGGTTTGCGCCTGAGCGACCGACAGCTCGGTTCCGGTGCCGGTCTGGAATTGCAGCAACGCGATCTTGTACGACGCCTGCGCCGTCTCGAGCGTGCGCTGCGTGACCGCGAGAAATTCGTCGAACGCGATCATCGTCAAATATTGATCCGCAATTTCGGAGACCAGCAGGATTTGCGCGGCCTTGTGCGCCTGTGCCGAGGCGAAGTACTGCTGCAACGCCTGGTCGCTCAGACTCTGCACGCGGCCGAAGAAGTCGATCTCCCAAGAACCCGACAGGCCCACGGAATAGTCATGCGCCACGGTCGCATTGCGTGTGGTCGTCAGGCTGGCGGGGGTACGTGCAGCCGACAAGCTGGCCCCCGCGCCGACTTGCGGAAGCAATGCGGAGCGCTGGATCCGGTATTGCGCCTGCGTTTGCGCAACTTTCAATGCGGCCACCCGCAAGTCGCGATTGTTCGCGATTGCCAACTCGACCAGGCGCTGCAGCCGCGGATCGGTCAGGAAATCGCGCCAGCCGATATCGACGGCCGGCACGGTTCCCGTCCCAGCGGGCGACTGGTAAGCGTCACCGACGGGAAAGGTCGGCGAAACCGGCGCAGCGGGCCGCTCATACACCGGCTGCAGCGAGCAACCGGCGATCAGCGCGGCGACAACGCTGAGCGCAAGGCGTTTCATTCCGCCGCTCCTGCGCCGCTCGGCTCGACCACGGCAGGAACCGACGGAGCCGGCGTCGATGCGGTCTTCGGCTTGAACACCTTGCCGTGGATCACGTAGAAGAACATCGGAATCAGGAACGGGGCGAAGAATGTGGCGGCCAGCATGCCGCCGATGACGCCACGGCCGACCGCGTTCTGGCTGCCCGACCCGGCGCCGCTGGAAATGGCGAGCGGCAGCACGCCAAGGACGAACGCGAGCGACGTCATCAGGATCGGCCGCATCCGCAGACGCGCCGCCTCTATCGCGGCGTCGATGATCGACTTGCCCTCGGCTTCCAGGTTGCGCGCGAACTCGACGATCAGGATCGCGTTCTTCGACGACAACCCGATCGTGGTAAGCAGCCCGACCTGGAAGTAGACGTCGTTTTCCAGGTGAAGCGCGGTTGCCGCGCCGAGCGCACCCAGGACTCCGAGCGGCACCACCATGACCACCGAAATCGGAATCGACCAGCTCTCGTACAGCGCGGCCAGCGCGAGCAGCACCACGAGAAGCGAAAGCCCGTACAGCAACGGCGCCTGCGAGCTCGACTGTTGCTGTTGCAGCGAGATGCCCGTCCATTCATGGCCCACATCGGCCGGCAGCTGCCTGGCGAGACCTTCCATCACCGCGATCGCCTGGCCGGTACTTTGACCGGCCGCGGCCAGTCCCTGGATCTCGAACGAGGAAACGCCGTTATAGCGCTCGAGCTTCGGCGAGCCGTAGCTCCACGAGCCGCTCGCGAACGACGTGAACGGCACCATGCTCCCCTTGCTGTTGCGCACGTAGAGCCCCTTCAGGTCGTCCGGGTTCATCCGGAAGGGGGCATCGGCCTGGACGTAGACTCTTTTGATGCGACCGTCGGTGTCGAGGAAGTTGTTGACGTAGCGCGAGCCCCATGCGATCGAAAAGGTCTGGTCGACGTCGCTCAGGTTGATGCCGAACGCGCTCGCCTTCTCGCGGTCGATATCGATCTTGAACGTCGGGTTGTCGGGCAGCCCGTTGGCGCGCACGAGCGTGAGGTTCGGGTCCTGCCGCGTCATGGTCAGAAGCTGATCGCGCGCCTGTGCGAGCTGGTCGTGGCCAACGCCTCCGCGATCCTCGAGCTCGAAATCGAAGCCCGATGCCGTTCCCAGCGCGGGAATCGACGGTGGATTGATCGGGATGACGAGCGCCTGCTGGTACGACGCGAAATGCTTGGCCGTGCGCCCGAGGACCGCCTGCGCCTTGAGGTCGGCGTGCGTTCGCACCGACCAGTCCCTGAACCGTACGAAGACCATGCCCAGCGACTGCGCGCGTCCAGAGAAGTTGAAGCCGTTGATTTCGAAGGTCGCCTCGACGGCATTCTTTTCCTCTTTCAACAGGTAGTTCGCTACGTCATCCAGCGCAATTTGTGTCTGACCCTGCGTCGCGCCGACTGGGGCCTGCACCTGGACGAACGCAACCCCCTGATCCTCGTCGGGCAGAAAGCCGGTCGGCAACCGCACGAACAGCAAACCAACGGCAATGATCACGACGGCGTAGATCAGCAGCCAGCGACCGAAGCGATCGATCACATGGCGTACGCCAACCAGGTATTGGTCGCGCCCGTGCTCGAACCCGCGATTGAATAATCCGAAGAAACCTCGTTGGGTCGCGTCGCCCCCCTTGCTCACGGGCTTCAGCATCGTGGCGCACAGCGCCGGTGTGAGCGACAACGCGACGAACACCGAGAGCAGCATCGCGGAGACAATCGTCAGCGAGAACTGCCGGTAGATCGCTCCCACCGATCCGCCCGAGAAGGCCACCGGGACGAACACGGCGCTCAGGACGACGGCGACGCCGACCAGTGCGCCGGTGATCTGCCCCATTGCCTTGCGGGTAGCCTCGACCGGCGACAGCCCTTCGTCGGCCATCACGCGCTCGACGTTCTCGACGACCACGATCGCGTCGTCGACCAGAAGGCCGATGGCAAGCACCATCCCGAACATCGACAGCGTGTTGATCGTGAACCCGAAGGCGCTCAGGATTCCGAACGTTCCCAGCAGCACGACCGGCACCGCGATGGTCGGAATCAGCGTCGCGCGAAAGTTCTGCAGGAAGAGATACATCACCAGGAACACCAGCGCGATGCCCTCGAACAGCGTCTTCACGACCTCCGTGATCGAGATCCTCACGAACGGTGTCGTGTCGTAGGGATACACGACCTGCAGACCCGGCGGGAAGTACGGCGAGAGCTCGTCGATCCGCGCTTTCACCAGCCTGGCGGTGGCAAGCGCATTCGCTCCGGGCGCCAGCTGGATCCCGATTCCCGACGCCGGCTGGCCGTTGTAGCGCGAGTCGATGAAGTAGGTTTCGGCGCCAAGCTCGACACGCGCGACGTCGCGAATGCGCACCTGGGATCCGTCGGGGTTGACCTTCAGCAGGATGTTGCCGAACTCCGTCGGCGTGCGCAGCAACGTCGCCTCGGTGATCGTCGCCGTCAGCCGCTGGACAGGCGGCGCCGGAGTCCCGCCGAGCTGGCCGCCGGCGACCTGGACGTTCTGGTTCTGGATCGCGTTCGCGACATCGATCGGCGTCAACGCGAAGCTCACGAGCTTGTCCGTATCGAGCCAGATACGCATCGCATACTGCGTCCCGAACACGTTGAAGTTGCCCACGCCGCTGACCCGGCTCAACGGATCCTGCAGGTGCGAAGCGACGTAGTTGGCAATGTCGTAGCGCGACATGCTGTTGTCGCTCGACACGAAGCCCGCGACCAGCAGGAAGCCGGTGTTCGATTGGGTGACCCGGATCCCCGCCTGTTGCACTTGCGCGGGGAGCAAGGGCGTGGCGAGCTGCAACTTGTTTTGCACCTGCACCTGCGCGATGTCGGGATTGGTCCCGGGCGCGAACGTCAGCGTCGTGACCGCCGTGCCGGAGTCGTCCGACGTGGACGCGAGATACAGCAGGTTGGTGAGTCCGTTCATTTGCTGCTCGATCACCTGCACGACGGTAGTCTCGACGGTCTGCGCCGAAGCCCCCGGATAGGTCGCGGTGATCTGGATCGACGGCGGCGCGATCGTCGGATACTGCTCGATCGGCATCCGGAGGATCGACAGTCCGCCCCCGAGCATCGCGAGGAGCGCGATGACGATCGCGAAGATCGGCCGGTCGATGAAGAACCTGGACATGGATCGGGTACCTGACCTATTTCGCGTCGGTGACGACGGCCGCGGGAGACGTCCGCGGTACATTCCGCACCGCAGTCGGCGTCGCGCCATCGGCCATGCGCGCTGCAGGCGCTGCAATCGACGGTGTCTCCGCCGTCGAAGCAGGCGGCATCGCGGTGGCGGACGTTCCCGTCGCCGGGGAGGATGGGGTTGCGATGGCGGAGGTTGCTTTCGCCGGAGCGGACGGCGTTCCGGCGAGGGATGCCGGCTGCGCCTCGACGGCCTGCACCAGCGCTCCAGGCTTTACCTTCTGCACGCCGGCGACGATGACGCGATCGCCGTCGTTGAGGCCGCGGTCGACGATCCAATCGGTGCCGCGCGTGCCGCCGAGCAACAGCGTGCGCACGACGGCCTTGTTGTCGGGTCCCACGACCATCGCCGTGGCCTGACCCTTCGGGTCGTGCGTCACGCCGACCTGCGGCACGAGGAACGCGTGATCGTTCACGCCTTCCTCGATGCGTGCGCGCACGAACATTCCGGGCAGCAAAACGAAACGCGGATTGGGGAAGATCGCACGTACCGTTACCGACCCGGTACTCTGGTCGACGGTGATGTCGGTGAACTGCAGCGTGCCTGGCGCCGGATATTCGGTTCCGTCCTCCAGGTTCAGCGCGACTTTCGCCTGATTCGGCCCGGTCAGCTTCAACCGTCCGCTCGCAATGTCGCGCCGCAATTGCAGCCCCTCGACGCTCGACTGCGTGACGTCGACGTAGATCGGATCGATCTGCTGGACGGTGGTCATGAGCGTCGCGGCGCTCGCTTGCACGAACGCCCCTTGCGTGACCATCGAAATGCCGCTGCGACCGACGATGGGCGAGACGACGTTGGTGTAGCCAAGGTTGATCTGCGCCAGCGCGACTGCTGCCTTGCCCGATGCTACGTCGGCGGCGGCCTGGCCCTGCATCGACACGGCATTGTCGTAGTCCTGCTTGCTTACTGCATTAGCGGCGACCAGCACCTTGTAACGCTCGACCTGGGCGGTGGTCGCCGCGAGATTGGCTTCCGCCTTCTGCAGCGAAGCCATCGCGGTGTTCAGCGCGGCGACGAAAGGCGCGGGATCGATCTGGTAGAGCCGCTGCCCCGTCTTGACGTCGCCGCCTTCCTTGAAGTCGCGCTTCAGCACGATGCCGTCGACGCGCGCACGCACCTGCGCGACGAGAAACGGGTTGGTCCGCCCGGGAAGCTCGATGGTGATCGGTACCGGGCCCGGATGTACGGTGACGACGGAGACTTCCGGAGGCGGCGGAGCGGCGGCGGGCTTTGCGCCGTTGCATCCGGCAACCAGCGTGACCGCAAGGGCCGGGACGAGCAGCATCAGCGCAGCGAGCGCTCTTCGACACAGACATGGTCGGATTTGTAGCACGGGTCGCTCCTTTGACGTCGCCGCGCAGCTTGCCGCACGTTGTCGCCATCTGGGTTTGCACCCATCATGGAGCGCCCTGGCAACGGGTGGATTTCACGCCGACGACACGGGATTACAGTTGCAATTCCCCGGATGGTGGATGTCACGTGTCCGATGGCCACGAACCGAGGTCTTTTTCAAGGCCGCTGAATGCGCCGGAACGCCGCCCCAGCAAGGGGCCTGCGGCCTGCGCACGCTTTGTAACAACCGTAACGAGGGGTGCCTGAATCGAAATGGCCGGGTAATCGAGCAGGCGCGTAATGCAGGTCGCCGTGCGACTGCGCGCGGCAGGCCCCGGATTCGGCGCTTAACGCAGCGGCTGGCGGTTCCGGGAGTAGACTTTTACTTGTACTGCGCAAGGCATGATGACCACGACGACCTTACCGCCGCATGTGCTGGCGATCGACGACGACGCGGCCATGCGGGAATTGATCGCCGATTATCTCGGCGAAAACGACCTGCGCGTCACCACGGTCGCGACCGGAGCGGACATGGAGAAAGTCCTCGCCGAGCAAGCCGTCGACGTGGTCGTCCTCGATCTGCGCCTGGCTGCCGAAGACGGGATGCAGCTGGCGAAAACGCTGCGCGAGACCTCCGAAATCCCGATCATCATCGTGAGCGGCCGCAATGACGAGGCCGACCGCGTGATGGGACTCGAGCTCGCGGCCGACGACTACATCACCAAGCCGTTCAGCCCGCGCGAGCTGCTCGCCCGCGTGCGCGCGGTGTTGCGCCGTTATCAAACGAGCAGCGAGGTCCTGCCGGCGCGGAATGAAAAACGGCGTGCGTATCGCTTTGCGGGCTGGGAGCTGAATCTGCGCACGCGCAGGCTGACCGGCGCCGGCGGCAAACGGGTCGAGTTGACCAACGGCGAATTCAGCCTGCTGGAGGCTTTTTGTGCGGCGCCGCAGCGCGTTCTTACACGCGAGCAGCTTCTCGATCTTTCGCGCCTGCACAACGCGGAAGTCTACGACCGCTCGATCGATGTCCAGATCCTGCGGCTGCGGCGCAAGATCGAGGCGAATCCGTCGCAGCCTGAATACATCAAGACCGAACGCGGCACCGGCTACGTCTTCGACACGCCGGTCGACGTTCTGCATTGAGGGGGTCGGGGTGGCGATCCGGTCGGGCGATGGCATTGAGCGCGCCGGTCCCGCCCTCTCGCGGGCGGCCCCGCCTTCATTTGTAATGCGCGCACGCGAATCGGAAACCGGCGCGCAGCACCGGAGCGATCTAATGACCGAACGCCATAACCCACAGCGAACAAACGCGCTCCGCGCCGCACAATGTCAGCGATCGTCGTCATCGAAGGAGACAAGCTCATGCGAGACCTCCTCGTGGAGTGGCTGAGTGCGGCCGGATATTCGGTGCGCACGCCCGCCGTGGCCGATGTCGAGCCGTCAGTTGACTCCGATCTCGTGATTGTCGACGTTTACATGCCGCGCCAGGAAGGACTGCAACGGTTGCGGGCCGTCAAGGTTGCCAATCCCAAGACGCCGGTGATCGCCATATCGGGCCAGTTCCGACCGGGACTCGTCGGGTCTCCCGCCGTTGCCGAGGCGCTTGGCGTGGAACAGGTCATCGCCAAGCCGTTCTCGCGATCCGATCTCCTGGCCGCGGTGCATGGCGTGATCGGCCCGCCTTAGCCCGATGGCGCGCCTCCCGCCGCCGCCGCAGGCGTCCGTTTCGGTCTCATCGGGCGCGGATGCAACGCGCGCGGCCCGGCTGCGGTCCTGGATCGTCATCATCGGCGTGCTGGCGCTCGCCGCGCTCGCGGGATCGTCCGCTTACGATGTGTGGCGTTCGTATGAGGGGGCCGTTACCGCGACGCACCGTGAGCTGAGCAACATGGCGAAGACGCTTGCGGAGCAGGCCGAGGGCAGCCTGCAGCTCGCGGATCTGCTGCTGCGTGAAACGGCGGCGTGGTATCGGACCGAACACCCCGAACCGGGCCACGGCGCGGACGCCAAGCTGGCCGCCAGGGCGATAGGGTTGCCGCAGTTGCGCGAGGTCAGGATCATCGACGAGCACGGAATACCGCGCTTTCGATCGCGCGAGCTGCCAGAGGATAACGCCTCCCTTGCCGACCGGCCCTATTTCATCGCTCACCGCGATCATGCGCGTCTCGGCGTCGTTCTCAGCGATCCATTGATCACGCAAATCGAGCATCGCTCTGCCGTCGTGATGTCGCGCCGCCTCGACAAGCCGGATGGAAGCTTCGACGGCATCGTGCAGGCGGTGATCGACCTCGAAGAATTTCAGCGCGTCTATCAGGCCATCGATCTTGGCCAGGGTAGCGCAATAAACCTGTTGCGCAATGACGGGACGCTGTTCGTTCGGCAACCGAAAATGGACCAGGTCGTGGGCCGAAAATTTCCCGAGATGATCGTGATCGCGCCCGGCCTTGTCTTGCACACCATGGACCAGCGGCCACGTTTCGTCGGCATGGCGCTTGTGAGCGGGTTTCCCCTGGGGGTCGCGGTCACTCGCGACATGAGCACCGCGCTCGGGGGCTGGCGTGACGAGGCCTGGCACGTCGCCGTGCGCACGCTCGTGCTCGTGCTGCTCGGCGCCGCCGCGATTGTCGCGCTGGTGTATCAGCTCCGGCGCGTGGAACGGGGCGAACGCGCGCTGCGGCAGAGCGAGGAGCGCTATGCACTCGCCATGGAAGGCGCGAACGAGGGCCATTTCGACTGGAATTTCGACCAGGGCGGATCGTTCGTCTCGCCGCAGATGAAACGCTTGCATGGCCGCGGCACGGACGCGCCCGTCACCACTCGCGAGGCGTGGATGGCTTCACTGGCTGTTCACCCGGAAGACGCAGCCAGGCTCGACACTGCCGTCCGCGATCACTTCGAAGGACGGACCGATCGTTACGAGGTCGAATACCGCGTGCGTCATCCCGATGGCGAATGGCACTGGCTGCAGGTGCGCGGGCGTTGCCTGCGTGATGCTTCGGGGACGGTGCACCGCTTCGTGGGATCGGCCACCGACATCACCGCACGCAAGAACGCCGAAGCCGAGAAAGAGCGGCTGGAAACCCAGCTTCGCCAATCGCAGAAAATGGAAGCAATGGGAACGCTCGCGGGCGGGATCGCGCACGACTTCAACAATATCCTCGGCGCCATCCTCGGTTACGGCGAGCTGGCGCAAAAGGCCGCGCCGCAAGGTAGCGTCGTGCGCCGCTACCTCGACAACGTGATGCATGCCGGCGGCCGCGCCAAGGCGCTGGTCGAGCGCATCCTCGCCTTCAGTCGCAGCGGCCTGGGCGAACGGGGTCCGGTCAACGTGCAGGCGGTGATCGAGGAAACGCTGGAGCTGCTAGCCGCGTCGCTTCCCCCCGGCGTGCGTCTTGCGCGGCGATTCGATGCCGGCAACGCCGCGGTCGTCGGCGACGCGACCCAGCTGCATCAGGTCGCCATGAATCTCTGTACGAACGCACTGCAGGCGATGGAGAACGGCGGCGTTCTCGAAGTTGTGCTGGATCGCGTCGAAGTGCCGCAACGGCGAAGGCTGTCGCACGGCGATCTCGGCCCAGGCAATTATGTACGGTTGTGCGTGAGCGACACCGGCAGCGGCATCCCGCCGCACGTGCTCGATCGCATGTTCGACCCGTTCTTTACCACCAAGGGCGTGGGCGAAGGAACCGGCCTGGGTCTGTCGCTGGTGCACGGCATCGTGGCGGATCTCGGCGGCGGGATCGAAGTTCGCACCACCGTTGGCGAGGGCACGACGTTCACGATCTGGCTACCGACCACCGGCGAGGCCGCCATCCATTCGATCGAGCTCGCGGCCGTGTTGCCGCATGGCCAAGGCCAGACGGTCATGATCGTCGACGACGAGAAAGCGCTGGTGGCGCTCTGCGAAGAGACGCTCGCCGAGCTTGGGTACGAGCCGATCGGGTTCAGCTCCAGCAGCGCGGCGCTGGAAGCCTTCCGCGAAGCGCCGGAGCGCTTCGATATCGTCCTGACCGACGAGACGATGCCCGGGGTTGTCGGTACCGCGCTTGCTCACGAAATTCACCAACTGCGGCCCGACGTTCCGATCGTGCTGATGAGCGGCTACAGCGACGCGCAGGTGCACGAGCGCGCGCGCGCGGCCGGGATCAGCGAAATCCTGCGCAAGCCGCTCCAGAGCAAGGACATCGCGGAATGCTTCAGCCGCGTGCTGCGTTCATCGGACCGCCGGAAGCTGGTAGTCCAATGAGTGCGCTGTCCTTCTTCCTGGCCTGGCTCGCGCACCCGCGCCGCGTGGGGGCGATCGTCCCGTCGAGCACGGCGCTTGCGGACGCCATCACGGCGGACCTTACGCCCGCTTCCGCGCCGGTCATCGAGCTCGGACCGGGGACCGGCGTGTTCACGCGCTCGATCATCGCGCGCGGCATCCCCGAGCACAGGCTGGCGCTGATCGAGAAGGGCGCGGAGTTCGTCGGCAGGCTGCAGCGCGAGTTTCCGGATGCCCATGTGCACCGGATGGACGCGACACGGTTGCAACATGTCGAGTTGTTCGACGGCGAAGACGCCGGTGCGGTCGTCAGCGGCATCCCGCTGCTGTTGATGCCGATGACCAGCGTGATCGCGCTGCTCGAGGGCGCGTTCGACCGCCTGCGCGCCGACGGCGCGTTCTACCAGTTCACCTACGGGCGCGGGACTCCGATCCCTCACACGATCCTCGATCGTCTCGGTCTTAGCGCCACGCGCATCGGCGGAACGTTCGCCAACCTTCCGCCCGCCTCGGTGTATCGCATCCGGCGACGGCCGTCGCGCAGGCTGTCGATCCGCTGGGCGTCACATCTCGCGGGCCCGGCACCCGCGAATGCGTCGGTATACGGAGCGCGCGCGGATATCGAGCCGCTCGCGCAACCGCGGATGCGGCCGCGGGACTCCTAGCAGCCTTTGAAATTCCCCAGCCTCTTTCCGAGGAGCGAAGCGATGAGGAGTCTGTTTTTCGCAACCCGCTGATGTCGTGAAGGGGCAGATTTCTCGCCGCGCTCGAAATGAGGCCGAGAGTGAGGTGAGAGCGCGATTTTCAACGGCCTGCTAGCCGGCCGGAGCACGTCAATGGAGCATGCGCCATGAAGGTCGGCGTCGTAGGTGCCGGAAGAGTAGGCGCCGCCTGTGCGCTCGCACTCGTTACGCGCGGCTCCGCGCGTGACGTCGTGATCGTCGACCGGACACGGGCGCGGGCCAAGGCAATCGCCGCTGACTTGCGCTATGGCGCGCCGCTCTGCCCCGAAGTCACGCTGCGCGATGGTGACTATCCCGATCTCGCGGGCGCCAGCGTCGTGCTGATCGCCGCCGGCGTGAACGAAAAGACCGGCGGGGCCACCGATCGCAATGACCCGGCGGGGCGCCTCAAGCTGCTGGACGTCAATGCCTCCGTCTACAGGGATATCGTCCCGAAGATCGTCGGCGCGGCGCCTGAAGCGGTGCTGCTCGTGGTCACCGATCCTCCCGATCCGCTGGCCGACTTGACGCGCACGCTCGCCAGGCATGAACGCGTGCTCGGCACCGGCACGCTGCTCGACAGCCTGCGCTTCCGCGTTCACCTCGCGCAGCGGCTCGCGGTGAGCGCCGCCTCGATCGATGCGCAGGTCGTCGGTGAGCATGGCACGTCGGAGGTGCTGCTGTGGTCGTCCGCGCGCGTGAGCGGCGTGCCGATTGCGGACGCATTGCCGGCAGGCACGTCGATGGACGGGTTTCGCCAGGGCGTCGAGCACGACGTCCGCTTTGCCAACATCGCCATCATCGAAGGCAACGAGGCGAGCCAGTTCGGCATCGGGATCGTTTCGGCCCGCATCGCCGAAGCCGTGCTGCGCGACGAGCGGGCGGTATTGCCGGTCGGTGCGTTCAACGCCGAATATGGCGTGACGCTGTCGCTCCCCGGGATCGTCGGGCGGCACGGCGTGAGCCGCATTCTCGGCCCCGCGATGTCCGACCAGGAACGGCAAGCGTTGCGCGCGAGTGCAGACGTTCTTCGCAAGGCAGGGGAGAGGATCTCTCGGGGCGCGTCGCCTTCGCAAGGCGCTTCACGGTCCTGAACCTTCGCCGCATTTTTTCAGGCATCAAATGAATGCGGGGGCGTCCCTTCGATCGCCCCCGCGGTCAATGCCAACAGACACTACTTCGTCGAGTTCTGTTCCAGGAACTTCTCTTCGGCCGCGGGACTGGGGCGCGGGTCCTGGTTAACGGAGCTCCTGTCTACGGGCGGGCTGCCCACCGGCATCCCGGTGGAGGCCTCTTGCAGTTGCTGGTCCATGATCCGGAATCGCGCTTCCTCCTGGGACAAGCCGGTCGCCTTCGGAATGGGGTCCGCGGCTGGAGCGCTGGTGTCCACTGGCGGGCTGCCGGCGGGCATCGAGGTCGATTCGTCCTGCAGGATCTTGTTCTGGATCGCGAATGCCTGATCCCGGGCGCTGTTGTCGGCGGCCTGGGCGAGACCGGAAACTCCGGCCACCAGCACGGCCGTCACCACCATCGTTTTCATCATCGATAATTTGCTGCTCATGCCTGCTCCTCTGCTGAAATGGAGAATGGATGCTTGGCGAGACGCAGCCCATCGAAACATGGACTCGGCGCGCCTGCATTCATTGGGCGCCAGCCACGTTTCCACCCCATTTCGCATCGGTCGCATCGCGTTGCAGTTGTAACGGCCTGCTAGCGCCCGGAGGCAGCCCGCCATTACTCATCGATTCGGCCATGTCGCAGCACGGCCCTTGCGTCACTGCAGAGCTGGATTCGCGGACAGTCCTTACTTGCCATCGTCAGCGCGAGCGCTTGCCTTCAGTGGAGTTTGGGTAGCGACGATATCGCGTCAATCGATACGTCTGGCGAGGATCGGCGCGCAGCGTGACCGCCGCATTTCGCGGGGATTCGAGCGCGCTACACTTGTAGCCAGTCCTCGCCAAGTCACAAACAGAACATCGAGACGATGGCACGCCGCCGAGAGGTCTTCCGGATCCGAATGTCCCGATCGGCAACCGCGATCATCGCGACATTCCTGCTATCAGCGGCTCCCGGTCCCGTCGCCGCCGCGGATACCCCCGACGCGACCGACCAATTGCCCTCGATTCCGGGATTGACGCCGTCGCTTGTATACACCGGCGCCGGGTTCGCCAATCTTGGTGGCGGCGTACGCGCCGGCGGTACTTACACCGGGAACTTGAGCCTTTCGCTGGCCTTCGACGGTGGTCCCCTGTACGGGTGGAGCGACACGCTGCTCTACGCGGACGCGCTGTGGATACACGGCGGACAACCCAGCAACTTCATCGGCGACGCCCAGGGCGTGAGCAACATCTCCGCCCCATCGGCGGTCAAGCTGTACGAGGCCTGGGTGCAAAAGAATTTTCTCGGCAACCAGTTTTCCGCGCTCGCCGGACTCTACGACCTGAGCAGCGAATTCTATCGGCTGCAATCGGCGGGCCTGTTCCTGAACAGCTCGTTTGGCACCGGCCCGGAGTTCTCCTTCAGCGGCGTGGAAGGGCCGTCCATTTTTCCCAATACATCCGTCGGTGCGCGCTTCGCATTCGCAGCCCCGGCGCTGGGGCTGGTGGTGCGGAGCGCGATCCTGGATGGCGTGCCGGTCGATCGGCCCAATGGCAGTCGCGCGGTTTTCAAGGCCGGCGATGGCGTTCTGGTCGTGGCGGAAGCCGAATTCCTCGATCGACCGGGCATGTCGGGTCCACCTCCTCACGGGCGCTCCGGGCTCGGCAGGCAAGCGGACCTTACGCCCTACGACAACAAGCTTGCCATCGGCGGCTGGTATTACAGCGCGGCGTTCGACGACCTGGTGGAGGTAGAACCCAACGGGCAACCCGTACGGCATCGCGGCAGCAGCGGTTTCTATGCGCTCTTGGATCGCGTGCTGTTCAAAGTGCCGGAGCATCCGGAACAGGTGATCACCGGCTTCGTTCAAGCCGGTTATGGCGATCTGCGCGTCAACCGGTTTGGTGTCTACGTGGGCGCCGGCCTGACCGCGGTGGGCATGATCGCGGGGCGCGACACGGATACGCTCGGGTTGGCGGTCGCCTATGCACGCAATGGTTCGCATTACGTGAGCGCGCAGCGCATGCAGGGAATCCCGGTGACCGCCGCCGAAACGGCCTTCGAGATTACCTATTCGACGCAACTGACCAAGTGGCTCGCTGTGCAACCCGATCTGCAATACATCATCGCGCCGGACACCAACCGGACGATTCCCAACGCGTTCGCGTTTCAGCTGCGCTTCGCAATCGCATTTTGATCCGGGACGCCTTCGGCCGCGCGCGCAATCCAGTACGCGGGATCCGTTGCTTCGTGCCGGAATCTGGTAACGTCGCGCCCATGCCCTCGATCATTTCCATCGAAAATCTCTCCAAGACGTATGCATCCGGCTTCCAGGCGCTGAAGCGCGTCAATCTCGAAATCCGGCGCGGCGAGATCTTCGCGTTGCTGGGTCCCAATGGCGCGGGCAAGACGACGCTGATCAGCATCGTCTGCGGGATCGTCAAGCGATCGGAAGGCACCGTGCTCGTCGATGGTCACGACATCGATGCCGAGTACCGCGCCGCCCGCTCGCTGATCGGCCTCGTGCCGCAGGAGCTGACCACGGATGCGTTCGAAACCGTGTGGGCGACGGTGTCCTTCAGCCGCGGGCTGTTCGGCAAGCCGCCCAAGCCGGCCCACATCGAGAAAGTGCTGAAGGATCTCTCGCTGTGGAACCGGAAAGACAGCAAGGTCATGACGCTGTCGGGCGGCATGAAGCGGCGCCTCCTCATCGCCAAGGCGCTGTCGCACGAGCCGCAGATCCTGTTCCTGGACGAGCCGACCGCCGGCGTCGACGTCGAGCTCCGGCGTGACATGTGGGCACTGGTGCGCGCGCTGCGGGCGAGCGGCGTAACCATCATCCTGACCACGCATTACATCGACGAGGCCGAGGAAATGGCCGACCGCATCGGCGTCGTCAACAAGGGCGAGATCATTCTGGTCGAAGACAAGGTCGAGCTCATGCGCAAGCTCGGCAAGAAACAGCTGACGCTGCAGCTGCAGAATCGGCTGGAGCGCACTCCTGCCGCGCTTGCCGACTACCATCTGGAGCTGGCGAGCGGCGGCAACGAATTGATCTATACGTACGACACCCATGGTGAGCGCACCAGCATCGCGGCGCTGCTCGAAGCGCTGGACCAGGCGGGGATCACCTTCAAGGATCTGCGCACGACGGAAACCTCGCTCGAGGATATTTTCGTCAACCTCGTGCGGGAGGAGGCATGAATCTCCACGCCGTCCGCGCGATCTACGGGTTCGAGATGGCGCGCACCCGGCGCACGCTGATGCAGAGCGTCATCTCGCCGGTGATCTCGACGTCGTTGTATTTCGTCGTCTTCGGCGCGGCGATCGGATCGCGCATCCAGGAGGTCGGCGGGATCAGCTACGGCGCCTTCATCGTGCCCGGCCTCGTCATGCTGTCGCTGCTGACGCAGAGCATCTCCAACGCGTCGTTCGGCATCTACTTTCCGAGGTTCGTCGGAACGATCTACGAGCTGCTGTCGGCGCCCGTTTCCTATTTCGAGATCGTGTTGAGCTATGTCGGGGCGGCCGCGACCAAGTCGATGATCCTTGGCCTCATCATCCTGGCCACGGCCGGCCTGTTCGTGCCGTTGCGGATTGCCCATCCCGTATGGATGATCCTGTTCCTGGTGCTGACCTCGGTCACCTTCAGCCTCCTTGGCTTCATCATCGGCATCTGGGCCGATAACTTCGAGAAGCTGCAAGTGGTGCCGCTGCTGATCGTCACGCCGCTGACCTTTCTCGGCGGCAGCTTCTATTCGGTGGACATGCTGCCGCCGTTCTGGCAGACGGTCAGCTTGTTCAACCCCGTCGTCTATCTCGTCAGCGGCTTTCGCTGGAGCTTCTACGGAATCGCCGACGTGGGCGTCGCGATCAGCCTCGCCATGACGCTGGTGTTCATGGCGATCTGCGTAGCGATCGTGGCGTGGATCTTCAGGACCGGCTATCGGCTCAAGAATTAGCAGGCTGTTGAAAATCGCGCTCTCGCCTCACTTTCAGCCTCATTTCGAGCGCAGCAAGAAATCTGTTTCGAAGAAAAACAATGGCTTGCCAAAAAACAGATTCCTCGCTTCGCTTCGGAATGAGGCGAATGAAAAGGATCCGTCGAGGAGTTTCAGCAGGCTGTCAGGGGTCACCGGCGCTTGCTACCCGTGTGGCGACTCGGCGGTCCTTTGGGTCCTCGCTACTTGCCCTGATTGACGCCGGCCGGCGTCTTGCTGCCCTGCAACCCATATTTGGCGAGAAGCTGGTCGTAGATTCCTTTGGACTGCAAGCGGTCCAGCGCCTCCTTCACCGCGTCACGCAATTGCGCTTCGGTCTTGAGAACCGGAATGCCCGATAGCTGGTCGGCAAACGGCACGCCGATGAGCACGATCGTGTTCGGCTCCTGCTTTTGAAAGTAGGGCAGTGTCTCGCTGCCTTGCACCGCGGCGTCGAGACGTCCGGACTTGAGCTGCGTGCGCGCGTCCACCGAGCCCTCGGTGCCGATCACGGTGATGGGCGGGCGGTTCTTGCTCGCACAGACGGTCTTGCTCAGATCTTCCATCTGCGCGGGCCAGCTGGTGCTGCGGCTTGCGCCGACTTTCTTGCCGCAGAGGTCTTCAACCGTCTTGAGCTCACCGGCACGGGCAGTGGTCGTGAAGAACTGCGGACCGGTCTTCATGTAGTCGACGAAGTCGACGACTTCCCGGCGCGCCGGCAGATCGCTCATTCCGGCCATCGCGATGTCCACCCGCGAGGTCTGCAGGGAGCTGATCATTTGCGCGAACGCGGTTTCCTGCCATTCGATCTTGACGCCAAGCTCCTTGGCGAGGGCTTCGCCGAGATCGATGTCGAACCCCGTCAGTTGATTGGTCGCCGGATCCTTGTACGCAATCGGCGGATAGTTCGGCTGCGTTGCGGCCACGAGCTTCCCGGCCTTCTTGATCCGGTCCGGCAGTTCGGTGCCCGCCGCGGCGAATGCTGCGGCGAATCCAAGTCCGGCGACAGCGGCAATGATCGTTTTTTGCAATGGATTCATGATGCGTCTTCCTTCTTTCGATAAAGTCATGACAATACGGCGGCGATGAATTCCCTGGTTCGCGGATGCTGCGGATTCACCAGCACTTCCTTGGGCGGACCGATTTCGACCAGCGCGCCATGATCCATGAACGCCACGCGATTGGCGGCTTCACGGGCGAAATTGAGCTCGTGCGTGACCACGATCATCGTCATGCCGGACGCCGCCAGGTCGAGCATGACGGCCAGCACTTCGCCGACCAGCTCGGGGTCCAGCGCGGAAGTCGGCTCGTCGAACAGCATCAGCTTCGGCCGCATCGCGAGCGCGCGCGTGATCGCGACGCGCTGCTGCTGTCCGCCAGAGAGCTCGAGCGGATACGCATCGCGCTTGTCGGCGAGCCCCACGCGCTCGAGCAACGCCATCGCCTCGTCGACGACCTCGGCGCGCCGGCGCTTTTGCACGACGATCGGTCCCTCGACAATATTCTGCAGGGTGGTCATGTGGCTGAACAGGTTGAAGCGCTGGAATACCATCCCGCACAGCAAGCGTTGCCGCGCGAGCTCCTTGTCCCCCAGCTCGTGCAGCGTGTCGCCGGCGCGGCGGAAGCCGACCAGCTCGCCGTCTACCCAGATCGCCCCCCGGTCCGCCCGCTCGAGTTGGTTGATGCAGCGCAGAAAGGTGCTCTTGCCCGATCCGGATGGACCGATGATACACAAGACCTCACCCCTGGACAGCGCGAGCGTGATTCCCTTCAGCGCCTGGAAGCTGCCGAAATACTTCTCCACGTCGGCGGCGTACATCATCGCCTGGGACGTACTCGAAGTCATACCTCGACCTCCGGCGCGATTGTTGGCATGCACGCGACTGGGTTTCGGTCTCGGCGCAATCGCGCGGCGACGCGGCCTTCGGCCCCGCGCTCGGCCATGGCCTCGCCCGTCGCGCTCATGCGCCGCCCTCTTGCGCCGCCATCACGACGCGCGCCCTGCGATGTCCCCTGGAAAAATGCCGTTCCAGGAAGTGCTGCCCGATCGACAGCACGGTGACGACCGCCAGGTACCAGATCGCCGCAACGATGAGCAGTTCCATCACACGCGCGTTGGCGTAGTAGATGGTCTGGGCATTGCGGAGGATTTCCGAATACTGGATCACGCTGGCCACCGACGTCAGCTTGACCATGCTGATCACCTCGTTGCCCACCGGCGGAATGATGACCCGCATCGCCTGCGGCAGCACGATCCGGCGCAACGTGGTGAGGCCGGTCATGCCGATCGACTTGGCCGCTTCCGTCTGGCCGACATCCACCGACAGAATGCCGGCGCGGACGACCTCCGCCGTGTACGCGCCCTGGTTGATGCCCAGGCCCAGCAATGTCGCCACGAATGGCGTGATCAGGTCGACGGCGCGCACCTCGAACACGCCGGGGATGCCGATGGTCGGGAAGATCAGTGCCAGGTTGAACCACAGCAACAGCTGCAGCAGCAGCGGCGTTCCGCGGAAGAACCAGACGTAGAACCGGGCGACGCCCTTCAGCACCGGGTTCGGCGACATGTACATGATCGCGAACAGCACGCCGAGCACGATCCCCAGCGCCATCGCACAGATCGTCATGATGATCGTATTCTCGAGACCGGTCAGGATGGCCTTGGCGGTGAGGAACTGCCCGACGACCTTCCACGCGATCTGCCCGGTCGCGAAGGCCTCGATCAGCAACGCGAACGCCAGCAGAATCACCGCGGCGGCGATCCACCGGCCGTAGTAGCGACGCGGCACGTGGCGCAGATGCGCGATCGAGAATTCGGGTGGCGCCGACGGCCCGCCCGAACCGGATGGAGATTTCAGAGTCTGCGTTGAACTCATCAGCATGTCCTTCGCGTCATCGTGTCGATCAGCCGCGGGGCCCTGCATACTCGGCGGCCCACTGTCGCTGTCCTGCCAGCTTTTCGCGCAAGCGCTGGATCTGCCGCGTGACCTCCGCCGGCGCCGTGCCGCCATGGCCCGTGCGCGCCGCAACCGCGGCCTCGGGCGTCAGGCAGTCGCGAATGTCCGCCGTGAGTCGCGGATCGACGGCGGCAAGATCCTCGTCGGTGACCTCGGAGAGTCCGATGCCGCGATCTTCGCAGCGCCGGACCAGGGCGCCGGTGATCTCATGGGCCTGCGCAAACGGTATCCCGCGCCTGGAAAGCCAGTCGGCGACTTCGGTGGCCAGCGTGAAGCCATCGGTCGATTGCTGCCGCAAGCGGCCGGCGTTGACGCGCATCGTGCGCACCATCCCCGCCATCGCCGGCAGCACGACCGCCAGCGAGTCCACCGCGTCGAACGCCGCGCGCTTGTCTTCGCTCAGGTCGCGGTTGTACGAAAACGGCAGCGCCTTCAGCAGCGTCAGCATGGTGGACAGATCGCCAATCAGGCGCGCGCTGCGGCCGCGCGCAAGCTCGGCGATGTCGGGATTTTTTTTCTGCGGCATGATCGAGCTGCCGGTCGCGAACGCGTCGTCGAGCTCGATCCACTGGAACTGCTTCGAGCACCAGAGCACGAGCTCTTCGGCAAGCCGCGACAACTGGACGCCGATCATCGCCGCGACGAAAACGAACTCCGCCACGTGATCGCGGCTGCCCACCGCGTCGATCGAATTTTCGCAGGCGCCGTCGTAGCCGAGCTCGGCGGCCGCGTGCTCCGGGTGCACGGCGATCGCCGATCCCGCCAGCGCCGCAGCGCCCAGCGGCGAGCGGGCGTGACGGCGGTCCCAATCGATGCAGCGGTCGACATCCCGCGCAAAGACTTGCGCGTGCGCCAGCAATTGATGCGCGAACACGACGGGCTGCGCCGGTTGCAAATGCGTGAACCCGGGTGCCAGCGTGTCGATGTGCTGGACCGCCTGGCCGACGAGCGCGTCCTGCAGATTCAGAACCAGAGTCGCGAGCCCCCGCACCTCGTGGCGCAGGTAGAGCTTGAGATCGTTGGCCGCCTGGTCGTTGCGCGACCGACCCGCGCGAAGCTTCCCGCCAACAGGCCCGAGCCGCTCCGTGAGAACGCGCTCGATGAACGTGTGAACGTCCTCGTCGGCCTCCGAGGGCGCAAGCGTGCCTGCCTTGAACGCCGCGGCGATCGCATCGAGCGCGGCGACGATCGCGTCGTTCTCGGCGGCAGTCAGGATACCGGCACGCAACAGCTCGCGCGCATGCGCCTGCGACGAGACGATGTCGTACGGCGCCAGGCGGAAGTAACTGCCGTCGGCGCGCGACAATCGCATCATGTCCGGATCGGGCGGCGTGCGGAATCGGGCGCCCCAAAGGCGCGCGTCGGAGGTCATGTTTTGTCTCCCGCCCGCGAGGTCTTCGCTGGCCGCTGGCGATCCAGCGCGACCAGGCACAACAGCGTGAAGAGGGCCTGCGCGCCGATCTGCGCCGTGTTGGTGGTGGCGTCATACTGCGGCGCGACTTCGACCACGTCACCACCGACGACATGGAGACCGGCCAGTCCGCGCAGAATGTCGAGCACTTCGCGCGGCGTAAGACCGCCGGCTTCGGGCGTGCCGGTCCCGGGCGCAAAACCGGGGTCGACCCCATCGACGTCGAAGGTGACGTAAATCGGACCGTCGCCGACCACGTCGCGCGCCTTGGCCACGACGCCGGGAATGCCCATGGCCGTCACGTCTTCCATGTGCAGCACGGTCATCCCGCTGTCGTACGAGAATTCCCACAGATATTCGGCGCCGCCGCGAATGCCAATCTGGATCGAGCGCTCCGGATCGAGCACGCCGGCCAGCACCGCTTGCCGGAACGGCCCGCCATGGTGAAACTTGGCGCCTTCGTATTCGCCCGCGGTATCGCAGTGCGCATCGATATGGACCATGCCGACGGGGCGGTCGCGGCCGATGGCCTTCAGGATCGAATAGGTGATCGAATGGTCGCCGCCGACCGCCAGCGGAATGATGTTGGCGGCGCAGATCTTGGTGAAGAACGCCTCGATGTCCACGTGGCATTGGTCGAGGCTGAACCGGCTTTGCATGGGCACGTCGCCAATGTCGGCGACCGAGAGATGGACCGTCGGCGCGATGCGCAGCGCATGCTCGTACGGGCCGATGCGCTCGACCGCACGCACGGCCCGCGGACCGAGCCGCGCCCCCGCCCGATTGGTCACGCCGAGATCCATCGGCACGCCGACCAGCGCGACGTCGAGATTGCCGAAGTCGGGCAGCGTCAGCACGTCGGGCCGGAACGCCATGTCGAGCAGCGTGGCCGGATCCGCGAACGGCCATTTGCGGCGCTCGGCGCTGGAGAACATCTGCGCCGCGACCGCTGCGAACTCGGGATCGAAAATGTCGCCCCCCTTGGCGTCCGCATATTTCAGGCGCAAGGCTTCGAGTTTCCTGTTATCCAACGGGCCCGTCCGCTTGGCGCAACCGCGCCCAATGGGTGTCGCTGTTCATGACTGTCTCGATTCAATCTATCGTGCGCGCATCAAGGTAGCGGTGATACGCACCGTTTCGGTGATCATGGATCGGTCGCTGGCGCCGGCACGACGCTCTGGCAGGACGACGACTTCGGCGCCGCCAGTTTAACGCCGATCGTCTTCCGGCGAGCTTCGGTTCGCAATGATCGCGTGCGTTGGGCCAGCATCGGCGATGACGCTGGTGTTCATGGCAATCTGCGTGGGCGATCGGCGCGTGGATCTTCCGGACCGGCCACCGGCTCGAGAACCAGATTCCATAAGATGCGCGGCGCGACGCGCGATGGCACAATCCGCATGCGTCCTTCATCAGGAGTCAATTGTGGCAGCCAAGCTAGTCGCGGAATTTCTGGGAACGTTCTGGCTCGTCCTGGGTGGATGCGGGAGCGCTGTCCTGGCGGCTGCGATTCCCGGATTGGGCATCGGCCTCCTCGGGATATCGCTGGCCTTTGGATTGACAGTGCTTACCGCCGCCTATGCGCTGGGACCGGTATCGGGCGGACATTTCAATCCGGCAGTTTCGATCGGCCTGTGGGCTGGGGGCCGCTTTCCGGCAAAAAGTCTGCTGCCATACATCGTCACGCAGGTCGTCGGCGCCATCGTCGCGGCTGCGGTGCTGTACCTGATTGCCAGCGGCAAGGCGGGCTTCGATGCAGGCCGCTTCGGCTCGAACGGCTACGGTGACCATTCTCCCGGGGGATATTCGCTGGTCGCGGGACTCATATGCGAGGTGGTGATGACCTTCATGTTTGTCATCGTCATTCTCGGTGCCACGCACGCTCGGGCGCCCGTCGGTTTCGCGGGCATCGCCATCGGGCTCGCGCTCACCTTGATCCACCTGGTCAGCATTCCGGTGACCGGTACGTCGGTGAATCCCGCGCGCAGCACCGGGCCTGCGCTGTTCGTCGGCGGCTGGGCGCTCCAGCAGCTGTGGCTGTTCTGGGTCGCGCCCATTGCGGGGGCGCTTGTTGCCGGTTGGCTGCACAAGGCCGTGCTCGAAGCGCGGCAGGAGCCCGATATCACGGGGCGCCCGTAGCGCTGCGGTCGTCGGCGGTCAAGCGGTTCCGCTGCGAGGCCTGATCGTAATCACGCGCTGTCAGGTAAGCAGCGAACGCGCGGTCGGCGACAGCCGCAGCAGTTCGGGATCGGATGCGAGCCCGTCGCGCAGGCGCGGAAAGACTTCCTCACGCCAGTGGCGCGATTCCGCAAGCTGCGCGCGATGGCTCGCATAGTCCGCCGAATTCCTGAACGTCGAGAACCACACGAAAACGTTTTCGTTGCGCACCGGCAGGATCGGAAATGTGTTCTCGCCGGCATCCGTCACGAAACGCCCGATGGCCGCTCCACCGGCATTCGCCAGCGCGGGCAGGATGTCCTCTTCGACGAAATCGACGACATCCTGCGTTGGCGGCGCACTGAAATAACAGATCGTCGCGGCGATCAGAGTTTCCGGACGTTGCGTGGCCCCGACCGGCGCGCGAGCGCGGCCCTCGATCCAAAACCCGCCATCCGGCCGCGCTGGCCGCAAGAGCAGCACGTTCGACGCATCGAGCATCGTCGCGTTTGCGGTGGCGCGGTGTGCGGCCCAAACGGGCCCGCCATAAAAGGCGCGCAACGCCGTATCCCGCGCGCGCATGTCGGCAAAGCCGCGCAGCCACACGAAGCGATCGGGGTTATCGAGATCGCGAAACTGGCCGATGACGCGCATTCCGCACGCTTCCTGGCTTTCGACGAATTCCCGGTCGAAGAGCTCGATCAGCGTGTCGCGCTGACCGGGATGCAGCGTGTACTGGCGAAGCTCCACCACCGGACAGCAGCTGTCGATCGCCATGACACTAGGCGGCGGACACCCGGCGCAGCTCGCTGGTCCAGTTCGTCTCCCAGGTCCTGCCCTCATCGAGCGAGAACGCCTGCTCCCAGTGCGCCGAGTTCCCGGTGATATGCGACCAGATATAGCGGACCCGGATCGGCCTGCCTTCATCGACGTCGTCGCAATAGAACTTGCCGACGCCGTCTTGGAACATGCCCACGACCGGTGGTTGCATGATGCCGTCGCGGCTGTTGACCCAGTAGATCGACCACTGCCGGGCTTGCGGGTCGAACAGGCGCAGCGTGAAGCCTGACCAGCCCTTGGTCGGAAACGCGATCTCATCGACGTTGCCGAGGCCGCCGAGAATCGTGCGCATCGTGGATTGACCGGGAAACTCGTCCCATTCGGTGCTCCCGACATGGCGCACCTTCAGGCGCCGATTGGCGACTTGCCACGCTCCCACCAGAAAATCGAAATCATGCACGCCGCCTTCCTGCGCAACCGCTGCTGCTTCCATGGTTTTCTCCTCGCATCGCCGCGGAATGCGGCGTCCAGGCACGACAATACGGCCGATATAGGGCAATATCCGCCCTAATTACCGGTTAAGGTCACGAACAGATGCCCCGGCCCACCACCCGCGTCCTCGCCGTACTCGAGCTGCTGCAGTCGCATGCGCAGACCAGCGGCGCCGAGCTGGCGCGCCGGCTGGCCGTCGATGGCCGCACGTTGCGCCGCTATATCGCGGTGCTCGAGGAAATGGGCATTCCGATCACGGCTGAATACGGCCGCCACGGCGGCTACCGCCTGGTCCCCGGATTCAAGCTTCCGCCGATGATGTTCACCGACGAGGAAGCGCAGGCGCTATCGCTCGGGCTGATTGCGGTACGCGGCCTCGGGCTGTCGGACGTGGCGCCGGCTATCGAAAGCGTGCAGGCGAAGCTCGATCGCGTGCTTCCCGACGCGTTGCGGAAAGCGAATGCGGCCCTGCGCGAGAGCATCGCCTTTCATCCAACCAATTCGATGATTCGTGCGGACTCCAAGCTTCTGCGAGTCCTGAGTGAAGCCGGGGAGGCGCGGCGGACGGTGCGGCTGCACTATCGCGCCGCTGACGGCACCGAGAGCTCGCGCGAATTCGATGTCTACGGCCTCGTGTTTCGCGCCAGGTGCTGGTATGTCGTCGGTCATTCGCACCTGCGCCCGGGATTGCGCACGCTTCGCCTCGACCGCGTCGTGCGCGCAGCGGCTTTACTCCATACCTTCAGGCGGCCGCGGGGATTCGACGCGTCCGCGTATCTGTCGCAAGTGCTCGCGACCCTGCCGCGCGCGCTGACGATCGAGGTGCTGCTGAGGACCGATCTTGCGACCGCGCGGCGGGAAATATTCGAGATGCTGGGGACGCTGACGGCACATGAAGGCGGGGTGCTGCTGCGCGGCACCGCCGATGATCTCGAATGGTTTGCGCGGCAGTTGATCAGTCTCTCGTTTCCTTTCGACGTCCGCGTGCCGGTCGCGCTCAACGCAACCCTGGCGCGGTTGGCCGAGGATCTGGCGGCACGGTTCCGGCCGCCGTGATGCGCCTATCGGCTCAACTGGCGCGCACTTCGTCGGTCCGCACCTTGAAGCTCGTCAAGGTGTTGGGGCCGAACGTGACGCTCAATGCAACGTCGGCGGCGTCGCGGCCGCGCGCGATCAGGATCCTGCCGATGCGGGGCGTATTGTTGCGCGCGTCGAACGTGTACCAATGGCCGCCGAGAAACACCTCGAACCACGCAGCGAAATCCATGGTGCCATGCGGGGGCGGCACGCCGATGTCGCCCAGGTACCCGGTGCAGTAGCGCGCCGGAATGTTCATGCACCGGCAGAACGCAACCGCCAGGTGCGTGTAATCGCGGCACACGCCGGTCTTGTCGTGAAACGCTTCCAGCGCGGTGCGCGTCATGCGCGCATGCTCGTAGCCGAAGGTGATGTGGCGATGAACGAAATCGCAGATCGCCTGCACGCGGCCCCAGCCCGTCGGTCCATGGCCAAAGAGATTCCACGCCGTTTCGGAGAGGCGGTCGGTTTCGCAATAACGGCTGCCGAGCAGAAACAGCAGTGTCTCCTCCGGCAGATCCTGGACCGCGACCTGTTGCGCTTCGGGAACGACCGGGTCGGGCGCGCCGGTGTCGTTTACGAGCGTATCGGCGGAGACGCGCATGCGACCCGTCGGCGCAACGATCCGGGTGCACCAGTTGCCGAAGCTGTCGCGATAAGCGGCGATCGGGACCGGAGGGTCGAACATCAAGTCATCGCGGCCCACCACATCGGACACCCGTGTGTGGTGGACGTTGAGGTTGAAGATCATCGGCGTGGGTTGCGGGCAGTCGTAGATCATTTCGAAGCCGGCTCGAATCTGCATCATGAATCTCCAATCGCAATAATCCTCACTTGAGTCACCCGCGCCAGGTCATTCTCACGGTCCCTGTGCCGCGCGTAACGAATCGACAAGCACGCGCCGAAGCGCCGTCCAGCGTTGCCCCCCGTTGAAGACAATTCTCTGGTTGACCTCGAGCTCGATGCCGACGTAAGCGGAGTCCGGAAAACGCAGCCGCAGATGCCTGGTCAGTCCGTCTCCCCTGCCGGCGTACGGGTAGTTGCGGCGGACGCGAAGCGCCGGCGCCAATGCCGCGAGCAATGCCTTCCAACGGGTGCACAGATCGGCTTCCCCGGATCGGGCTGGGTCGTAGAGCAAACCCACGTCGGCACGCCGGACCTTGCCGTCCAGCTCCGGCGTGAAGCTGTGCGACGAAATGTGGATCACGCGCCGGCCGCGCGACACCGACTGCCGGACGAAACGCTCGACCTCCGCGCGATAGGGCAGGTAATGCCGCTCGACGACAGCGGCACGAAGCTCCGGCGGCGCGCTGCGCGTCGCCGCCGAGAAGAGGTTCCGATTCCCGATCGACCGATTGAGATCGATCAGCAGGCGGCTGATCGTCGAGGTCACGAGCGGCGCCCTGAACGCGGTGGCCAGATCCTTCGCCATGATCAGCGCACCGGGATCGTATCCGCGGTGGGAATCGAGCAGCCTGCGCTGCCGTCGAAACAGGTGTCGATAAGGCGCGGGTATCCGGTTGCCGCCGTGTTCACAGGTAATGATGAAGGCGTCGATCGCTGTTGACCGTCTACCAGAGCAGCTCAGGCAACTGGCGGAACACCTGGCGCGTGCCCTCGCTCCATTCGTGGCTGAGGGCGGTGAAATACGGGTCGCCGTGATCGAACCGGCGCCTTCTTTGTATTTCGAGCGTGTCGCGTTCGTAGCAAATGAGGTCGATCGGCATGCCTACCGAGAGGTTGCTGCGCATCGTCGAATCGAACGATACCAGCACGCATTTGGTGGCGTCCGCAAGGGGCGTGGAACGCGTGATCACGCGGTCGATGATCGGCTTCCCGTACTTGGTCTCGCCGGTCTGGAAGTAGGGCGTGTCGGCGCCCGCTTCGATGAAATTGCCCTCGGCATAGATCCGGAACAGCCGCAGCGGCTCGCCGGCGATCTGCCCGCCGACGATGAACGACGCGTTGAATCCGATCTCGTTCTCCTGCAGGTACTCGCCATCGCGCCGCTCGATATCGCGCATCGCGTCGGCGACCAGCATCGCGACGTCGAACATCGTCCGCGCGGTCCAGAGGTTGAGGTCTGCGCCACCGTCGCCACAGCGCTGGTTCAGAACGCCGATCACGGCCTGGGTTCCGGCAAGGTTTCCGGAGCTCAACAGGACGATCACGCGGTCGCCGGGCCGCTCGAACACCGTCATCTTGCAGAACTTGGCGATGTTGTCCATGCCGGCATTCGTGCGCGAGTCCGAGGCGAAAATCAGCCCCTTCTCGAGCATTACGCCTATGCAGTAAGTCATGCCTTGCGCTCTCCGGTCACCGATCCTCCCATTTGATCCAGCACGTACATGCGCCTTTTGGCAGGCGCGCCGAACGAGTTGCCATGCGGCAGAAGGTTACACACTTTTGGCGCGTTTTGCTGGCGACGCACCGTGCGATTGCCGCCGACGCTGGCTGACTCAAGTCCCCAGAAGCTCGTCAATCGGGTTCAACTGCTCCACATGCTGCGACACGACCTTGACGATGACGATGATCGGAATGCCGAGCAGCACACCCCAGACCCCCCACAGCCATCCCCAGAACAGCAGCGAAACGAATATCGCCGCCGTATTCATGTCGGCGATGCGCCCGGTCATCCAGGTCGCCACCAATACTCCGACCACGGTAGCGATCGCCAGCGAGGCCCCTGCAACCAGCAGCGCCATCGGCAGCGAATCAAACTGCATGTAGGCCGCCATACCCGTGGCAACAGCCGTGACGCCCGGGCCAAGGTAGGGGACGAGGTGCAACAGTCCCGCGGCGGCGGCCCACGCGCCCGCATTCTCGAGGCCGATCCAGCGAAACGCGACCCACGTAAGCAAGGCAACGAGAAGGTTGGTCGTCAGCAACATCAGCATGTACTTCTGGATGGAATCGTTGATGTCGTCGAGAATGTTGACGGTGATTTTCTTGTTCGACAGCGATGGACCGGTCAGCCGCACCAGCTTCCGCTTGAAACGATCGCCACCGAGCAGCAGGAAGAACACCAGGAAAACGACCGCCGCCGCCTGGCTCATCGCGACGACGGCGCCCATCGAGTTCTCCCACAGGAAGCTGTCGAGCTTGAACGTGGGCCGGTCCACGATGACGTGCTGCTGACGCGGCGCGGCGGCGCCGGCGGGCGCCAGTGTCGTTGCCTTTTCCACTTCGGTCGCGGCGTTCTGCACGATCTGCATGTTGCCGCCCTGGCTGTTCCTCAGGCGCGCAAGCCCGCTGGCGAGCTTGGCCGCGGCTTCGGGAAGCTGTTCGACGATCGACTGCATTTCTCCGCGCAAAGCGTAGGTCCCGAACGCAAGCGCGCCGATGACGCTTGCCATCACCAGGACGGTACCGACAATTCGCGGGACCCGGATCGCCTCGAGCCAAACGACGAGCGGATTCAGCGTGTACGCAATGACGATGCCGAGCAACAACGGCACCACGAAGGGTCGCGCCCATGACAGGGCGAAGACCAGCGCGAGCGTCGCCAGCACGGCAAGCGCCAAGCCCCGTGCATCCACCGGTATTCGCGTTGCGGAAACGGTGACGGGGGGCGGGTCGACAGCAAGGGCTGGTTGCTCGACGATTGCCGGCGAAGCCAGGGAGAGCGAGGCTGGAACGGCGGCAGGGACTGGACCGGCAGCGGAATTCATGGCGCACAGACGAAAAGCGGGATTGGTGGACGCATCACGATGCGCCGGCGGTGCGCAAGCTCACTTCGCACGCGCGGATGCACCTTTGCCGTCCGCAGCGCCGGGGAACGCCACCAGCAAATCAGCGAGCTCGTCGGCATGCTCCTCTTCCGTGGCGAGGATTCCCTCCATCATCCGGCGGGTGGTCGGGTCCTGGTCGCCGAGGTACTGGATGATGTCGCGGTAGCTGTCGATGGCGATGCGTTCCGCCACCAGGTTTTCCTTGATCATGCTCGACAGCGAATCGCAATCGACATACTCCGCATGGCTGCGGCGTGACAGTCCGTCGGGCGCAAAATCGGGCGCCCCGCCCAGCTGCACGATGCGCTCCGCGATCTCGTCGGCATGTCCCTGTTCCTCGTTCGAATGGTCGAGAAACTCCTGGGCCACGCTTTGCGAGTGAATGCCCCGCGCCATGAAGTGGTGGCGCCGGTAGCGCAGGACGCACACGAGCTCCGTCGCCAGCGAATCGTTCAGCAGCTTGAGCACGATCTCGCGGTCCGCGGAATAGCCGGCGGTGACCGAGCCTTCATCGATGTGCTGCCGGGCGCGCTTGCGCAGCGTCGGGATGTCGGTAAGAAACGAATTCTTCGGCATGGCGTTGTTCCGTTTCCGTTACAGGCGTCCCATCAACAGCAGGACGAGCAGGATTACCACGATGACGCCGACGATTCCGCTGGGACCGTAACCCCAGCTGCGCGCATGTGGCCACGTGGGCAGGACGCCGAGGAGGATCAGGACAAGGATAATCAGCAGAATGGTGCCAATGCTCATGATTTGTTCCTTTGTTGTTTACGTTGTCGGTTTGAGGACATCACGTTGAGCCCGCCACGCGCGCAGAGGCGAGGAATGGCGGCGACCCAAGGTCGTCTGTCGCATGACGCACGTTGCGAGTAGCGAGGGTAGCTACCTGCGTCGCCGCTGTCAGTGCGGTGACGCACATATCTGCCCACCCGCCATTGCAACTGCGCCATCGCGATTTCCTCCTCGAGATCAAGCGGGCAATCGACATTCATCCACAGGTGGCGGCCGGATTGGAGCTGGAGGTCACCGAAAGCATGATCATGGATGTCACGCGGAGCATCGCGTGCCTGCGGGCGGTCCGCGCCATGGGCGTACGTGTGGCGATCGACGACTTCGGCACCGGCTTCTCGTCGCTCAGCTACCTGTCCAAATTGCCCGTGGATACCCTGAAGATCGACCGCTCGTTCGTGCTCGAGATGACCACGTCGCCCACCGGTTTGGCATTGGTCTCCACCATCATCAACCTCGCGCACTCGCTCAACCTGAACGTGGTGGCGGAGGGCGTCGAAACCGAGGAGCAATCCCGGTCGCTCCGCCTGCTGACCTGCGACGAAATGCAGGGCTTCCTATTCAGCCGGCCCGTGCCGGGCGAGGTCTTCGAAGCGACCTATCTGGCGGGAACTAGATCAATTTCGTGATCGTGGGAATCCGGACTCCTGACCGTGAGCTCCCTCGGGTGCATGTGCAGGCTTCCAACGCGAACGCCTCTCGTACGATATAAGTCGCCCGCCGCATTCCGTGCGAGTGAGGGTTACTACGGATAGCCATTGCTTGCCACAACCGATAACGTTCGTACTGAGATTTCGATTCGCGCAACACCGACCCGGCAGGCACCCAGACCCGCGCCGTGGTTACCGAATCGGGAGATCGAGCTTCAGGTCTGCGTTTCCTGCCACAGGAAACGTCGTCTTTGAAAAAGGGCATACCCGTCGGAAACGCGGGGACGCAAAGTTACCGGTCTAAGGGGAGCAGGAAGCCCTATGACGGCGGGACCGCCAGGACGGCCGGTGTCATTCATCCGCTCGTGATGTCATTGCGAGCGCGGTTGCAGTCTCCTGTAAGTGCGCGAGCCGCGACGCGGTGCAGCGTGCAACCTTCTTCCGAGAGTTGTCCGGCCCTTCGTGGCTTGCCCGTTTTACTCTCTTGGAGTCAATTTCTCATGTTTACGAAATCAAAAGTAGGTTTGATCGCGGCTGCGCTGGCCTCGATGACGTTTGGCGGTGCGGCGGTTGCCGCAGGTACCGCGAGCAGCACGATGACGGTCGATGCATTGCTGACGGCGTCGTGTGAAGTCACCGCAACCTCGGCGATCGACTTCGGCTCCTTTGCCGCGCTCTTGAGCTCGGGCGACAAGACCGCCGACAGCGGCAGCACGTTCCAGGTTGCCTGCTCCAGCGGCACAACCCCCTT
>Ga0207689_10000178_pt1 | contig 55729 bp, 52 predicted proteins | sample KBSMisM52_FD_184312 | JGI IMG/M metagenome (GOLD analysis project Ga0207689, IMG submission 184312) | Miscanthus rhizosphere microbial communities from Kellogg Biological Station, Michigan, USA - KBS Miscanthus M5-2 (SPAdes) (version 2) | ecosystem: Host-associated > Plants > Roots >...
GACCGAGCCGCCGCCGGTGCCGCACGTGTCGACGAGTTCTTCGGGGCGCTCCGCGGAGAGCGAAACCATCGCCTCGCGAAACGATCGCACGACCGCGGCCAGCTCGATAGGCGTCTCGCCCTTTACGCGCAGACCGACGAGCAATCCGGCGACCTGCGCCGGCGTCGCGTCGCCCGCCAGGATGAGGTTGAACGCCGCCGTCAGCTCGTCGGGGGCCGGCGCTTCCCCGAGTGTGAGCCGACGAATTGTTCCGAGCAGCGGATTCGACGCGACGCTAGTGGACACTCAAAGCCTCGACGAGGCGCTCCGGCAACCGTGCCTTGGACGCGACGAGCGAGATCACGAGGCCGAGGAGGCGTACACGGTCGACGTCCTCTTCGCTGAACAGACCTTCCATGGCCCGATTCGCCAGGTTCACCACGCCGACCAGTTCGTCGTGGTAGACGAGCGGAAAGCTGATGAAAGATCCCGTCGTGAAGTACCGGTCCTGCTGGAGGTGTTGGTCGCGCGCCTCCGTCACGTCGCGCACCAACAGCGGCTCGCGCGTCGCCGCGACGCGCCCGGCGATTCCCTGCCCGATCGCCACACGCGCGCCTTCGCTCACTCCCGGCGCGACTCCTTTCACCGCCGCGATGTACAAGGATTCGCCGTCCGGCGTGCGCAGCATCAGCGAACAACGTTGGGCGTGCATGTCGTCACCGACGAGCGACAGAAGACCGTCCGCAAGCTGGCGCGGATCATCCGTCGCCGCGTCCAACGTCAGCACCTTGTCGATGAGGTAGATCGAGCGCGTCTTCTGGCGCAGCGACTCGCTGCGACGGTGCAGCTCGATATGCGCCTTCTCGAGTTGCTCGACCGCGGACGACACCGTCGCATCGACGGCGGCGGCCCGCTTGAGCGCGCGCCGTGCATCTTCGGTCGCCTGCGCGAGCTCCCGTTCGAGCGTGACGATCCGCGTCGAGCCGGAAACGGACTCGGCGCTCGTCGTGTGATTGACCCGTGACTCCAGCTCGGCCAGCCGGCGCCCGTACTCGTCGTGCACGCGCTGGGTCACGTCCTCGAGCGTCCGCACGGCGTCTTCGCGCGCGTGTCGCTCGAGGAACCGGAGGTAGGCCAGCTCGAACAACGCGATCGCCGGCAAGAACCGCTCTGCGGTCCTTGCTCCAAAGAGTTTGCGCGCCTCGTACAGCACGAGCAGCGCGCTGAGTTTTCCTTCGTACGACAGCCCACGCACGTTCAGCCAACCCGCTTCACCGAACGACGGTAGTTGGAACAAACGAGCGAACTCGTCGCCGTTGTCGCCGAAATCAACGAATTGTCCGCCCGCCGTGATCGCGGCGCGCTCACGCGACGGCAGATGGTCGAACGTCGTCTCGAGGCTCATCGCTTCGGGGCGGCCATTCGCGAGCAGCGACCGCTCCGTCAGCATGCCGCGTCGCTCATCGTAACGGATCAACGCGAGTTGAGCGAAACGGTCGACCTCGGCGAGCGCTTCGCCCAGGGCGACGAGCGCCTCATCCGGAGTCGCCGAGACGGTGAGCGCGTGCGCGAGAGAGGCGAGCGTGCGTGGGGGCATCGAGGGCGCAATGTGAGTGCGTACGTCGTGCAATGTCAATCGCTTTCATCACTCAGACGCGCGAGCATGCTTGCTTGACACACCCCCCTGGTCTGGTAGCTTTCCAGCAATGGCCGAACGCACTGTGCAACTCGTATTGCACTATGACGGGGCCCAATTCAGCGGATGGCAACGCCAGCCCGATCAGCGGACCGTACAAGGCGTACTGGAAGAGGCGCTCGAGCGCCTCATCCGCGACCGGATCGCGGCGACAGGGTCGGGACGTACTGATGCCGGCGTGCATGCGAGAGGTCAGGCGGTCGGAGTTCGAGTACCGGAGCGATGGACCGTTCAGAAGTTGCGGCGCGCGCTGAACGCGGTCCTGCCCTCCGACGTATGGGTCGCTTCGGCGGCCGAGATGAAGCACGAGTTTCACGCGCGCTACAGTGCTCTGAGCCGGCGATACAGCTATTACGTCGGTACGGATGATGGAGCACACTCGCCGTTCCGCGGTCGGTATGAGCTGGCCTTCGGGCAGCCCTTGGATCGGGGCGCTCTGGATGCAGCCGCTGCCCACGTCGAGGGCGAACACTGCTTTCACGCGTTTGCTGTGCTCGGAACGGCGCCGCCTGGCGACGACCATCGGTGTCACGTCACGCGTGCCCGATGGGTCGATCGACCTGCCGGGGGGGGCGTGGTGCTCGAGATCGAGGCCAACCGCTTTCTCCATCACATGGTGAGATTTCTCGTTGGAACCATGCTCGACATCGCTAGCCGCCGCCGTCCGGCGCACGACATGCCAAAGCTGTTGACCGCGAACACGAATGACGACACGTCGCCACCCGCGGCGGCGCACGCGTTGTTCCTCGACGCCGTCACTTACCCGCGCGAGTTGTATCTCGAGGACGCATGAAGATCTATCTGGCCTCGGCGAATCTGGAGGACGTCAAGTGGGCAGCGCATCGCCGGCTGATCGACGGCGTGCTGACCACCCACGCGCTCGTCGGCGCGGAAGAGGCCGATGATGTGCGCGAGCATCTCTCGCTGATCTGTCGCGCCAGCACGGGTCCGGTCCTCATTACCGTGCATGCGTTGACGAGCGCCGAGGTGTACCGAGACGCACGCGAGCTCGCGAAGCTCTCCGACAACATCATCGTACAGGTTCCGTTCGTCGAAGACGTCGTCGATTCGATCTATCGCCTCTCCGCGGACGGCGTCCGCGTCGCTGCAACGTTGGTGTTCAGTGCCGCGCAGGCGTTGCTCGCCGCGCGAGCGGGCGCGCGCGCCGTCGTTGTTTCAATGGACGATCTCGATGCCGCCGGACGGGACGCCGGCGCCGTGCTCCGAGAGTTTCGCGGCGTTCTCGACGGCTCCGGCACCGAGGCGGACGTCATCGCGCTCAATCCGCGGACGGCATCGCAATTCGGTGCGTGCGCCGCCGCCGGCGCGGACGCCACGGCGGTCACTCCCGACGTGCTCAGGGACCTGCTGGTGCATCCGCTCACCGACCGCGGCATCGATCGATTCCTCCGTGAGCTCTCCCAGCGTCACGTCACGTGGACGGTCGTGTGAACCGCACGATCGTTCGCTGCGCGCTCATGACATTGGCCGTGGGTTGCTCCCATGCTCCCGATCGCTCCGCGGCGCAGTCGTCCGGAGCGCGGCCGTCGGCCAACATGCAGGTATCGCAGAGCCGACAGAACGCCATCACGACGGCGGCGGCGCGCGTCGCCCCGTCCGTCGTGACCGTCCAGACGGAAGCGGTCAATCAGTCGCCGATGGACCCGTTCGACCTCCTCTTTGGGGGCCGCGCACAGCCGCGAACGTCGGCGGGACTTGGGACCGGCTTCATCGTGCGCAACGACGGTGTCGTCGTCACCAACTACCACGTCGTCGCCGGTGCAAGCAAAGTCTCGGTCATGATGCGCGACGGCACCGTGTATCCCGCGCGCGTCCTCGGCTCCGACGAGGCGAACGACGTCGCCGTGCTCAAGATCGACGCAAAGGGGCTGCCCGAAGTGAAGCTCGGCAACTCCGGCAGTCTCGTGATCGGCGAATGGGCGATCGCGATCGGCAATCCCTTCGGCTTCTACCTCGGCAACAGCGAGCCAAGCGTGAGCGTCGGCGTGATCAGCGCGACGCAGCGCAATCTCATCGCGCCGAATGAAGGCCAGGCGTCGTACTTCGACATGATCCAGACCGACGCCGCGATCAATCCGGGCAACTCCGGCGGGCCTCTCGTCAATGCGGACGGTGAAGTCGTCGGCGTGAATAGCAGCATCTTCTCGCCGAGCGGCGGCTCGGTCGGTCTCGGTTTCGCGATTCCGATCAACCGCGTGACGCGCGTCGTGGACGATCTCCTGAGCCACGGTTCGATCCGCAGTCCGTGGATTGGAATCACGCTTCGTTCGCGGCAGAGCACGAATCCGCGCGACGTTCTCACCCAGGGCGCGATCATCGCGACGGTGGCTCCGGGCTCGCCGGCCGCCGCCGCTGGTCTGCAGCCCGGCGACGTCATCCTTCGCGAGGGCGGACGCACCATCCACAACCCGTTCGATTGGCAGGCGGCGCTGCTCGATCTTCGCGTCGGCTCGCCTGCCCAGCTTCACATGAAACGCGGCACGCGAGAGTTCGATGTGAACGTCAACATCGCCGACCGCCCCGAAGTCAGCGCGCCGAAGGTTCAAGTGCTGCGCGAGCTCGAGCTGGTCAGCGTGACGCCGGCCATCGCCCAGGAGCGAGGGCTCCGGCGCGCCTACGGAGCGCTTGTCTATCGAACATCTCCCCTCATCGCGGAGCAAACAGGACTTCAGCAAGGCGACGTGATTTTGCAGATCAATAACTCACCGATCCGCGTCGCCGAGGATGTCGCGAAGGCGATCGATCAGTACGCGGCGCGCGGCTATCTGCGTGTCATATTCGAGCGTCAAGGGCAAGTGAGCTGGACGGACTTCGGCATCCGATGACATCGGCCAATCGATATTCGTCGCCGCTCGCTGAGCGCTACGCATCCGCCGCGATGCTCGAGCTTTGGTCGCCCGCCGCGCGGCATGGTCTGTGGCGACGGCTCTGGCTCGCGCTCGCCGAGGCGGAGCGCGAGCTCGGCGTACCGATTCCCGACGAGGCGCTCGCGCAGATGCGCTCGCGTCTCGACGACATCGACTTCGACGTCGTGGCCGCGTACGAACGCCGTTTCCGGCACGACGTCATGGCCCACGTCCATGCCTTCGGCGATGTCGCCCCCGCGGCGCGCGGATTCATCCATTACGGCGCCACGAGCGCGTATGTCACCGACAACGCCGACCTGATCCTCATGCGGCGCGGCCTCGAGCTGCTGCGCGGCAAGATCGTTCGCGTGCTCGGCGCGTTGGCCGCGTTCGCCCGGGAATGGCGCGCCGAGCCGACGCTCGGGTCGACCCACCTCCAGGCGGCGCAGCCGACCACCGTCGGCAAACGGGCGACGCTCTGGATGCAGGACCTCGTGCTCGACCTCGCGGACATCGACCATCGTATCGCCAACGTGCCGTTGCGCGGCGTGAAGGGAACGACGGGCACCCAGGCCAGCTTCCTCGAGATCTTCGGCGGCGATCACGCGAAGGTCCGCGATCTCGAGGCACGCGTCAGCGCGAAGATGGGATTCGCCAGCGCCATTCCGGTATCGGGACAGACCTACACGCGAAAGATCGACGCGCAGGTTCTCGGCGTCGTCGCCGGCGTGGCATCGAGCGCCATGAAGTTCAGCGGCGACGTTCGCATGCTGCAGTCGGTCGGCGAGATCGAGGAGCCGTTCGAAAAGGAGCAAATCGGCTCGTCGGCGATGGCCTACAAGCGAAACCCGATGCGCAGCGAGCGCATCGCGTCGTTGGCGCGCTTCGTCATCACGATCGAGCCGAACGCGAACCTCACCCACGGCGTGCAATTCTTCGAGCGGACGCTCGACGACAGCGCCAACCGCCGGCTCGTCATCCCCGAGTCATTTCTCGCGACGGACGCCATTCTCGTGCTCATGGCGAACGTCGCCGGCGGCCTCGAGGTTCATCCGGCGCGCATCCGGCGCCGCCTCGCCGACGAGCTTCCGTTCATGGCCACCGAAGAGCTGATCGTTCGTGCCGTTCGCGCCGGCGTGGACCGCCAGATCGCGCACGAGCGTATTCGCGTCCACAGCATTGACGCCGCGCGCGCCCTCAAGGACGGCGCCGATCGCAACGACATGCTCGACCGACTGTCGCGCGACGCGGAATTCGGCGTGCGAACAGACGACCTCGCGGACGTCCTCGAGCCGAGCCGCTACGTGGGGCGATCTCCCGAGCAGGTCGACGAGTTCCTGCGCGATGTGATCGATCCGATCATGAGCGGGCACACGCTCAAGCACGACAGCGTCGAGGAAATTCGCGTATGACGATCGCGCAGCTCGAGCCCCTCCCCCTCGCACACCTGCGCCGCGGCAAGGTCCGCGAGGTGTACGTCGTCGACGACGATCGCCTGTTGCTCGTCGCGACCGATCGCGTCAGCGCTTTCGACGTCGTGATGGCCGAGCCGATTCCGTACAAGGGCGCCGTGCTGACGCAGATCACCGCCTGGTGGCTGCAGCAGTTTGGCAATGAAGTGCACAACCATCTACTGTCGTCGGACGCCGACGAGATCATCGAGCTCGTTCCCGCGCTCGGGTCGCGCCGCGCCGACATCGTTGGACGCGCCATGCTCTGCACGCGCACCACCGTCTTTCCGATCGAATGCGTCGTGCGCGGATATCTCTCGGGTTCAGCGTGGAAGGAATACCGCGAGCATGGGACACTGGCGGGCGAGCCGCTCGCCGCGGGCATGCGCGAGAGCGACAGGCTCGATCCGCCGTTGTTCAGTCCCGCGACCAAAGCCGAATCGGGACACGACGAGAACATCACCATCGCCCAAATGACCGGCGTCGTCGGCCGCGACATCGCGCGCGAGCTCGAGCGGTTGAGTCGTTTGGTCTATGAGCGCGGGCGAAGTATCGCCGCGGAACGGGGCATCATCATCGCCGACACGAAATTCGAATTCGGCCGCGATGCCGGCGGCCGGATCACACTGATCGACGAAGTACTTACGCCGGACAGCTCGCGCTTCTGGCCGGCGGAGCACTATCAACCCGGCCGTTCGCAGCCAAGCTTCGACAAGCAGCCGCTTCGCGACTACCTCGATGCCGAGCGTCGAGCCGGCCGCTGGAATGGCGAAGCGCCGCCACCGCCGCTGCCACCGGAAGTGGTGCACGCGACGAGCGCGCGTTATCTCGACGCGTTCCGCCGCATCACCGGCTCGGACCTCGACACGTCGGACCTCTCATGAGCTTCGCGCGCGAAGGACTCAGCTTCATCGTCATCGCGGCGCTCGTCGCCGCCGCCGGATTCGGCGTCGCGATCATGCGGCGGTCCTGGCCGCTCTGGCTCGTCGCCTTCATGCTCACGCTGGTCGCGTTGTGGGTCGCGTATTTCTTTCGCGATCCCGAGCGCATCGGCGAGCGCGGCGAGCGCCTCGTCATCGCGCCGGCCGACGGCAAGGTGGTCATGATCACCGACGTCGACGAGCCGACGTTCATGAAGGAGCGCGCCAAGCGCGTTTCCATTTTCATGAACGTGTTCAACGTTCACGTGAATCGGTACCCGGTGAGCGGCATCGTGCGCCTGGTCGAGCGGAAACCCGGGCGGTTCATGAACGCCGCCGCGGAGGAATCGAGCCTGCAAAACGAGCAGACGTCGATCGGCATCGAGGTCGGTTCGAATCATATTCTGGTCCGGCAGATCGCCGGATTGATCGCGCGCCGCATCGTGACGGACGCCAAGGACGGTGAGCGCGTGCAACAAGGCGCCCGCATGGGGCTGATCCGGTTCGGCTCGCGCGTCGACATCTTTCTGCCGGCAGCGACGCAGCTGCGCGTGAAGGTGGGCGACGCCACGTTCGCGGGGTCCACGGTGATCGCCCAGCTGACGGGCCAATGATCCCTCCGCCCCCACGCGGCCAGCGGCGCCGCAAAGTCGTTCAACGCGCCGTCGTCATGACGCCGAACGGGCTCACGCTCCTCAACCTGTTCTGCGGGTTGTACGCGATCATTCTCGCGATCAAGGGCGAGTTCATGAAGGCGCCGACGTTCATCGTTCTCGGTGGAATCGCCGACGTGCTCGATGGACGCGTCGCGCGCGCCACTGGAACCGGAAGCCGCTTCGGCGAAGAGCTCGATTCGCTCGTCGACGCGATCTCGTTCGGCCTGGCTCCGGCGCTCATCATGTACCTCGAGCTGCCGAATCGCGGTACGCTCGAATGGCTGCTCACGTTCATTTTCACCGCGTGCGCCGTGATGCGGCTGGCGCGCTTCAACGTGGAACAGGCCGGTCGGAAGAAGACGCACTTCCATGGACTGCCCAGTCCTGCCGCCGGCCTGACGCTCGCCAGTTACTACTGGTTCAGCCAGACGCCGCTCTACAACCAAACGGTGATCCTGTTCACCGACAGCAAGACGCTGAGCGACCTGCCGTGGCCGACGATTCTTCGCGGCCTGATGGCCGTGCTCGCGGCGCTCATGTTGAGCGATGTGCCCTATCCGACCGTCCCCTCGGTCGGCTTCAAGAATCTCCGGCAGATCATCGGCACCATCGTCGTCGCGGGATGCGTTACGCTGCTCTTCGTGCGACGCGAAGAGTTCATCTTCCCGGCAATGCTCGCGTACGTCCTCTGGGGCGCCGGCAAGTGGGCCATCCTCGGCTTCCTCGGCCGCTCGGGACGGCCCGACGAGATCTTCTGGGACGGAAAAATGGAGCGCTCGATCGAGCGCCGGACAACGCCCCTGCGCGCCGCCGGCGCAGTCGGTCCACCATCGAGCGACGGCACCGCCACAGCGAGCCGCGACGAATCGCGCGACGAACGTCCATCGCGTGAGGAGCGCCAGTCACTCGAGCGCCGCGAACAGCGACGTGAGCCCAGAGGCGAAGACCAGCGTGGCACTCGACGGCGGCGGCGCCGGCGCGGCGGACGCGGAGGCAGCTCGTCCGGCGGCGGTCCGGCGGCTCCGCCGTCGTCGCAAGCACCGAATCCGCCGCCCAAACCCGGCACACCGCCCCCCCCGCCCCCCACATCCTCCGATTCATCGACATGAGCCGATATCGTATCGCCGTTCACATCACGCCGCGGCGCGGCATTCTCGACCCGCAAGGAAAGACGGTCGCGGAGGCCCTGCACACGCTGGGATTTGCCAGCGTGCGCGACGTCCACGTCGGTCGCCATATCGTCGTCGAGCTCGACGCGCCCGATCGTCCCGTCGCCGAACAATCGACGCGCGAGATGTGCGAGCGATTGCTGGCCAACCCGGTCACGGAAGACTTCGAGATAGAGAGCGTGGAGGCAACATGAAGTTCGGCATCGTCACCTTCCCCGGGTCCAACTGCGATTACGACGCCTATCGCGCCGTGATCGACGGGCTCGGCGAAGAAGCCGTATTCCTCTGGCACAAGGATCACGACCTCCAGCAGAGCGACGTGATCGTGCTGCCCGGCGGATTCAGTTATGGAGACTATCTGCGCCCCGGCGCCATCGCCCGGTTCAGTCCCGTGATGCAGGACGTCGTCGCTTTCGCGCGCCGCGGGGGACCGGTCGTCGCCATCTGCAACGGCTTTCAAATCGCCTGCGAGGCCGGATTGCTTCCCGGCGCTCTGTTGCGAAATGCGAGTCTCAAGTTCGTTTGTGAGGTAGTGCACCTTCGGGTAGAGACGACGGACACGATGTTTACGAACCGCTACGAGCGTGGTTCGGTGCTGCGAATTCCTATTGCACACGGCGACGGCCGTTACACGGCGGACCCTGAAACACTCAATAGACTGGAGAGCGAGGGCCGCGTGGTGTTCCGCTATGTGGGCGGGCCGGGTGACGCCGATGAGTGGTGGAGCCCGAATGGATCCATGCGTGCCATCGCCGGCATCGTCAACGAGGAGGGCAACGTCCTCGGCCTGATGCCCCACCCCGAGCGGGCGATCGATCCGCTGCTCGGATCGGCCGACGGTCTTGGCCTATTCGAGTCGGTGCTCGCCCGCATCACCGTGTGAGGATGGTGCAATGACACCGATGGTTCTGGCCTTTGTGGCCGCGCTTTCGATTCAGTCGCAGGGTCCGGCGACGATCGACCCTGGCATGACGCGCGAGCAGGTTGTCGCCAAGCTCGGCGAGCCATTGTCGGCGCGCAGTTTCGACGGCCACACGTATTTGCTGTATCGGAATGGCTGCGAGAAAAAGTGTGGTATGAACGATCTCGTCGTGCTCGATAGCGGCAAGGTCGTCGACGCCGTGTTCCGTTCGGCCAACCGCAAGTACAGCGGCACCAGCAGCTCGCCGCACATGATCTCGGCGGCCGAGGCGCGCAAGGGAAATGGCGTGCCCGGCGCCCCACTCAAGACGTCAACGAAAAACCCAGGAACGTGAAATCAACTCGAGCGAAGGTCGAGCCGCGGCCCGGTGACCCACTGATCACACCGGCACTCATCGCAGAACATGGATTGACCGCGGACGAGTTTCGGCGACTCGTCGACATGCTGGGCCGCGAGCCGACCTTCACCGAGTTGGGAATCGTGAGTGCACTCTGGAGCGAACACTGCTCCTACAAACACTCACGACCGCTGCTCAAGACACTGCCGACGAAGGCGCCCTTCGTCCTTCAGGGTCCCGGCGAGAACGCCGGCGTCATCGCGATCGGCGACGGACTCGCCGTCGCTTTCAAGATCGAATCGCACAACCATCCGTCGGCGGTCGAGCCCTACCAGGGCGCCGCCACTGGCGTCGGCGGAATTCTCCGCGACGTCTTCACGATGGGCGCGCGGCCGATCGCGATGCTCAATTCGCTCCGATTCGGATCGCTCGACTCGCCCCGTGTGCGCTATCTCTTCGGCGGCGTCGTCAAGGGCATCGGCGATTACGGCAACTGCGTCGGCATCCCCACGGTCGCCGGCGACATCTTCTTCGATCCGGCCTACGAGGGCAATCCGCTCGTCAACGCCATGTGCGTCGGAGTGATGCACGAGAACGAGCTGATTCGCGCGGTCGCTCAGGGTGTCGGCAATCCGATCATCGCCGTCGGCGCGCGAACGGGCCGCGACGGAATTCACGGCGCGTCGTTCGCATCCGAGGATCTCTCCGAGCAGAGTGACGCCAAGCGTCCGCGCGTCCAGGTAGGCGATCCCTTCACCGAAAAGCTGCTGCTCGAAGCCAGCCTCGAGCTGATCAAGAGCGGCGCGATCGTCGCGATCCAGGACATGGGCGCCGCGGGGCTCACCTCGTCGTCCGCCGAGATGGCGGCCCGCGGTGATGTCGGTGTCACGATCGACGTGACGAAGATGCCGGTGCGCGAAGAAGGGATGACCCCCTATGAAATTCTGCTGAGTGAATCTCAGGAGCGGATGCTCGTCGTCGCCAAACGCGGGCGCGAAGACGAGGTCCATGCCATTCTCGCGAAATGGGACCTTACCACCGCCGTCATCGGCGAGGTGATCGCCGAACCGGTCTATCGTGTCACGGAGGGCGAGCGGGTCGTCGCGGAGTTCCCCGGCACACGATTGGTGACCGACTGCCCGACGTACACGCCGGACGCCGCCGAGAGTGCCGACGTCGTGGCCCTCCGCGCACGCGACGTCTCTTCCGTTGCCGAACGACTGGAGGAACGTGATCCGGTCTGGACGCTTACCCAGTTACTGTCGTCGCCGACGATCGCGTCCAAGACGTGGGTCTATCGACAGTACGATACGAGCGTTCGCACGAACACGGTGATCGGCCCCGGCGGCGACGCCGCGGTCGTCCGCGTTCGAGGATCCGACCGCGCGCTCGCGGTGAAGACGGATTGCAACGGGCGATACGTCTATCTCGATCCGCGGATCGGGACGCAGATCGCCGTTTGTGAGGCCGCGCGCAACGTCGCCTGCACCGGCGGCCGGCCGATGGCGATCACGAACAACCTCAATTTCGGGAATCCGCGCCGGCCCGAGGTGTATTATCAGCTCCGCGAGTCGATCCGCGGCATGGCCGAAGCGTGCGAAGCGTTGGGGACGCCGGTCACCGGCGGGAACGTGTCGCTCTACAACGAGAGTCCGCTCAGCGCGGTGTATCCGACGCCCGTGATCGGCATGGTGGGCTTGATCGAGCACACGGCGCACATCACGCGCGCCGGCTTCGAGGACGAAGGCCACACCATCGTTTTGCTCGGCGAGCCCTCGGCGCACATCGGCGCGAGCGAGTACCTGGCCCGCATTCATGGCGTCGTGGCCGGGTCGCCCCCGCCGCTCGACCTCATCGCGGAGCGCGCGCTCATCGACGCGCTGCTCGACGCGATCGCCGCCGGGCTCGTTCATTCCGCGCACGATTGCAGCGACGGCGGGCTGGCCGTCGCGCTCGCCGAATGCTGCATCATGAATCGCGAGCTCGAGCGCGGCGCGACCGTCGATCTTTCGAGCTGGAGTGCCCTGCCGGAGCGATCCCTGCTCTTTGGCGAGGCGCAGGGGCGCGTCATCGTCACGACGACGATGCCTGACACACTGCTTCGCGTCGCCGGCGATCACGAAGTGCCGGCGCGCGTGATCGGACAAGTGGGCGCTATTGGTGCACCGTTGCAGATTACAACGAGTCGGTCGCGCGTTGTCGCGCCGCTCGCCCGTCTCGACGAAGCATATTACGAAGCCATCCCGCGTCTCATGTCGCAACCGGCGACGGCTGCATCTTCGCCCGAGCAGGCGTAATAGTTCGCTCGTCTCGGTCTCACCAAGTCATAACGGTCGCTGAAGCCATGTGTGGTATCGTTGGAGTTCACGGTCATTCGGATGCGACGCACCTCGCGCAGCTAGGGCTTTACGCTCTGCAGCACCGGGGGCAGGAGTCCGTTGGTGTCGTCTCGATCGACGACGCTGGGCGCGCTCGCGCCGTGCGAAGCATGGGCACGCTCAACGACGCGTTCGGCCAGGAGCTCGCCAAGGTGCCCGGCACGTCGGCGGTCGGACACACTCGGTATAGCACCGCCGGCTCCTCGACCATCGAGAACGCCCAACCCGTCATGGCACGGTCGCGCGGCGGCTTCATCACGCTCGCCCACAACGGCAACCTCGTGAATGCCGGTGAGCTCCGCGTGAAGCTCGAGGAGGAAGGCTCGATCTTCGCGTCGAACTCCGACTCCGAGGTCGTCGTCCATCTCCTCGCTCGATCCAGCGACGGGACGCCGGCACAGCGTCTCGCCGAGGCGCTGCGCAACGTGGACGGTGCGTATAGCCTCATCGTCGCGATTGGCGATACGTTGCTCGCGGCGCGCGATCCGCGCGGATGGCGGCCGCTCGCGATGGGGCAGCTCGGCGACGCCGTCGTCTTCGCGTCCGAGACCTGCGCCCTCGACATCATCGGCGCCACGTATCTGCGCGACGTCGAACCGGGCGAGATCGTCTCAGCCAACGGCAACGGCATCACGTCCATGCAGGCCTTCCCGTCGACGGACCTTCGGCGTTGCGTGTTCGAGTACGTCTACTTCGCGCGGCCGGACAGCCGGGTCTTCGGCGGCTCGGTGAATCTCGCGCGACGCGCGCTCGGTCGGAGGCTGGCGCAGGAACATCCTGCTCCGAACGCTGATCTCGTCTTCAGCGTGCCCGACTCATCGAACTCCGCCGCGCTGGGCTTCGCCGAGGAGAGCCACCTGCCCTACGAGCTGGCGCTCATTCGCAATCACTACGTCGGACGCACCTTCATCCAACCGACGCAGGCCGGCCGCGACGCCAAAGTGAAGGTCAAGTACAACCCGGTGCGCGAAGTCCTCGAGGGCAAGAGCGTCGTCATGGTGGACGATTCGATCGTCCGCGGCACGACGACGCGCGGGCTCGTCGCGCTGGTTCGCGCCGCGGGCGCTCGTGAAGTTCACCTGCGTGTGAGCTCCTCGCCCGTCACGGGACCGTGCTATTACGGAATCGATACACCCTCGCGCGAAGAGCTGATCGCGGCCACGCATACCATTCCGGAGATCGAAGCGCATCTCGGCGTCGATTCACTGGGCTACTTGAGCCTCGACGGAATGCTGGAATCCGTTCCCTCGGGCCCGCACGGCTTTTGCCATGCTTGTTTCTCAGGCGATTATCCGACAGCACCGCCCACCGATCCGGACAAATTGAGATTCGGCTGCGGCTGTTGACGCCGCGCCGCGGCGAGGGGAAGACAACCAGCTTCCAGCAGCGAGGGCTCGCTTGACTACGATCCCGCAAAGCAGCGATCCGCGTACCGCAGAGCGCGACGAATCGGGACAACAGTCGGCGAAATCCGTGTATTTCTTCGGCGACGGTCGCGCCGAAGGAACGAAGGACATGAAGTCCGTCCTCGGCGGAAAAGGGGCCAACCTCGCCGAGATGACGAATCTCGGAGTCCCCGTTCCTCCCGGATTCACCATCGCGGCGCCGCTTTGCCTGGAGTACTTGAGCGCCAACGCCACGCCGGCGTCGCTTCGGCCCGAGGTTGAAGACGCGCTTCGCCGGCTCGAGCGCGCGACTCAGAAAACGTTCGGCGATCCAGCCAACCCGCTGCTGGTATCGGTGCGGTCCGGCGCGGCGGTGTCGATGCCGGGAATGATGGAGACCATCCTCAACCTCGGCCTCAACGACCGCACCGTCCAGGGACTCGCCCGGGCGAGCGCGAACCCGCGCTTCGCGTTCGATTCCTATCGGCGCTTCATCCAGATGTACAGCGACGTCGTCCTCGGAGTACCGATCGCGCAGTTCGAGCATCTGCTGTCCGCCAAGCGACTCACCGCCGGCGTCGAGTCAGACGCGGAGCTCGATGAAGGGACGCTCCGCAATCTCGTCGAGGAGTACAAATCGCTCGTTCGCGCGCGAACGGGCGCGGCTTTCCCAATGGAACCGGCGATTCAGCTCTGGGGCGCGATCGAAGCGGTGTGGCGATCCTGGACGCTCAAGAAGGCCGTCGATTATCGGCGCGTGAACAACATCCCCGAGACACTGGGTACCGGGGTCAACGTCGTGTCGATGGTCTTTGGGAATCTTGGCGATGACTCCGGTACCGGCGTGGCGTTCACCCGGAACCCATCCACGGGAGAGCGTCGTTTCTACGGCGAGTTTCTCGTCAACGCCCAGGGCGAGGACGTCGTCGCCGGCATTCGAACGCCGCTCAGCATCGACGAGATGGCGCGGCTGCTTCCGGAGGCGTACAAGGAACTACGCAAGACGGAGGAACGGCTCGAGCGGCACTTCCGCGACATGCAGGACATCGAGTTCACCGTCGAGCGCGGCCGCCTTTTCCTGTTGCAGACGCGAACGGGTAAACGAACCGCCGCGGCCGCGCTGCGTATCGCGACGGATATGGTTGACGAAGGTTTGATCGATCTTCGCACCGCGGTGCAGCGCGTGGCGCCCGAACAGCTCGATCAACTGCTCCACCCGGTGATCGACAGCGGTGTTCGCGCGACGCCCCTCTGCGTCGGGCTCCCGGCGAGTCCTGGCGCGGCCAGCGGAATGGCCGTCTTCGACCCCGATGTCGCGGAGCAACGCGCCGCGGGCGGCGCACGAGTCATCCTCGTCCGAGACGAGACGACACCGGAGGACTTTCACGGCATCGTTGCCGCGCGCGCCGTGCTCACCGCTCGTGGCGGAATGACCAGCCATGCCGCCGTGGTGGCTCGCGGCATGGGGAAATGCGCCATCGTCGGTTGCAAGGATATTCACGTCGACTTGGAGCATCGGCGCTTCCGCGTCGGCGACACGACGGTCGGCGAAGGTGATTGGATCACCCTCGACGGCGGCACCGGACGTGTATACCGCGGTGACCTGCCCACCACGCCGAGCGAAGTGGTGCAGGTCATTCGGGGAACTCGCGCCCCGCAGACGGCACCCACCTACGACGCGTTCGCGCGCCTTCTCTCCTGGGCAGACGAGGTTCGTCACCTCCGCGTTCGCGCGAACGCGGACACTCCGGGAGACGCGCGCATCGCCCGCGCGCTCGGCGCCGAGGGCATTGGCTTGTGCCGCACGGAGCACATGTTCTTCGAGGGCGATCGCATTACGGCGATGCGCGAGATGATCGTCGCCCGTGACGAAAGCGGCCGGCGTCGGGCTCTCGCCAAGCTATTGCCGATGCAGCGGACCGACTTCGAGGGGATCTTCGAGGCGATGAATGGGTTACCTGTAACTATCCGCCTGCTCGATCCGCCCCTCCACGAGTTTCTGCCCCACGGGGGTGAAGAGAGCAAGCTGTTGGCGCGAACCCTCGGAATTGACCGCGCCGAGCTTGGACGCATTGTGGAATCTTTACGCGAAACCAACCCCATGCTTGGCCATCGGGGATGTAGGCTTGGTATCAGCTATCCCGAGATCACCGAAATGCAGGGTCGCGCCATTTTCGAGGCGGCCGTGCGAGCGAAACGCAGAGGAATCGACGTCCGTCCTGAAATCATGGTTCCACTCGTCGCTACTCACACCGAGTTCGAGCACCAGCGCCGCATTCTCGACGACGTCGCGCGGCTCGTTGTCGGCGGCATGGGAGAAGAGATCTCATACACGATCGGGACGATGATCGAGCTCCCGCGCGCGGCTTTGACCGCTGACGAGATCGCTTCAACGGCGGAGTTCTTCTCGTTTGGTACCAATGATTTAACCCAGACCACCTTCGGCCTCAGTAGAGACGATGCTGGCCGATTCCTTCCGAAGTATGTAGATAGTGGTATACTTCCCGACGATCCGTTCCAGGTTTTGGACCGAAACGGTGTTGGCAAGCTGATTGGATTTGCCGTATCTGCCGGTCGGAGCGTTCGCCCGCAGTTGAAGGTCGGGATTTGCGGTGAACATGGTGGCGACCCGCGCTCCGTGAAGTTCTGTCATACGATCGGCCTCGACTACGTCTCCTGTTCCCCATTCAGGGTTCCAATCGCACGCCTCGCCGCAGCCCATGCCGCACTTGAATCCCCCCTCCCTTCCTCTTCAGCGCTCCCGCAAGCGCTCACGACGTAATCACCCCACGCTTCCGCAGCTCCCCGCGCTCGAGTTGTCCTACGACGAGCGACCGCTGCGCATTGCGTTGGTGACCGAGTACTACTATCCGCATCTCGGCGGCGTCTGCGAGCACGTGCATTTCTTCGCGCGCGAAGCTCGTCGTCGCGGGCACCACGTGGACGTCATCACGTCGTACATTCCCGGCGCCGAAGAGCAACCGCACGTCATTCGCCTCGGCCGCAGCCAACCGGTGTACGCCAACGGTTCGCAGGCTCGCGTCACCCTCGGCTGGCACCTTCGCCGCGATTTGCGCCGCGTACTGCGTCAGGGCCGTTACGACATCGTTCACGTGCATTCCCCGCTGACTCCGGTGCTCCCGATCCTCGCGATCGAGGAAGCGGACTGTCCGGTCGTCGGGACGTTCCACACGTATTTCGATCGGTCGATCGGCTACACGGTCGGCCGTCGCTTTTTCCAGAAGCGGCTCGACATGCTGAGCGCGGCGGTCGCCGTATCGCACAGCACGACGGTAGCCCTCGACCGTTACTTCGAGGCCGATTGGCGGATCATCCCGAACGGCATCGACACGGACGTCTTTCACCCGAGCGCGCCGCCGCCGCCGGGACTGACGAAAGACGTTCCGACTATTCTTTTCCTCGGCCGCTTTGATCCGCGAAACGGGCTTACCACGCTGATCGACTCGTTCCGCCGCGTGAAAGCCAAGGGCAGCAAGGGACGCCGCGCGCGTCTCGTCGTCGTCGGCGACGGACCGCTTCGCGAGCACTACTACAAGCAGGCCAACGGCGACAAGGACATCGTCTTTGTCGGCGCCGTCCTCGAGGGACGGCCGAGCTATTACGCCCACAGCTCGGTGTACGCTTGTCCTACGACGAAAGCGTCCTTCGGCATCACGCTTCTCGAATCCATGGCGTGCGAAACGCCCGTCGTGTGTTCCGACATCCTTGGCTTCCGCGACGTCGTCGTCGATGGCCGCGAGGCGCTCATGGTGCCGTGCGGTGATCGCGACGCATTGGCCGATGCGCTCGTCCGCGTTCTCGACGACGAAGGCTTGGCGATCCAGCTCGGAACCACCGGCCGCCAGAATTCGCTCGAATACTCGTGGGCCCGTGTCACGTCCCGCGTACTGGACGTGTATCAAACTGTTCTCGGAAACGTCGCCGTCGGGGTATGATCCTCGGCATCGCTGCCGGCGCCATCATCGTGGGCGGCGCCGCGCATGGCGCCTTTCATAGAAACAGTCCCATCTTCGGCAGGCCAATCACGCGGGTCCGCACTCCGGACCGCGCCGTCGCGCTGACGTTCGACGACGGGCCGAATCCCGACGCGACCCCCGCCATCCTCGACGCCCTCGCCGCGCGCGGCGTGAAGGCCACGTTCTTCATTCTCGGCCGGCACGCCGAGCGGTGGCCTGAGCTCGTTGCTCGGACCGCGCGCGAGGGCCACTCGATCGGGAATCACGGCTATTACCATCGCAAGCTTCACTTTAAGTCGCCGGCGTATGTGCGCGACGATCTTCGTCTTGGCACGGAACGGATCGAGACCGCGACAGGTCTCCGTCCCGTGCTGTTTCGCGCTCCACATGGTTTTCGCAGCCCGTGGGTGACACCGATCGCCAAGTCACTCGGTCAGCGCACTGTCGGGTGGTCCCTTGGGGTCTGGGACTCGGATCGCCCCGGCGTCGAGGCCATCGCTGAACGAACGATCCGTGGCGCGCGTCCTGGTTCGATACTGCTCCTCCATGATGGTGACGGCTATGATCCCGATGGGGATCGAATGCAAACGGCACAGGCGGTGCCGATAATCGTCGACCGTCTCATGGAGCAAGGATTCCGGTTCAGCCGCCTCGACGCCGCATGAAGAAGCTCGCCACGCGGGCGGTTCGTGTCGCCCTGACCATCGCCATTCTCGTCGGCCTGGTCCTCTTCGCGCGCAAGGTCAATTGGACCTCGACGTGGCACAGTATCACCGAGGCGAACCGAACGATTCTCGTTCTCGCGGCGATCGTGAACGCGCTGTCTCTCATCGGCAAGGCAATCCGCTGGTGGATCTTTCTCCGGCCCGTCGGCGCTTCCTCGTTCTGGCTCGCCCTCAAGGCAACCTTCGCCGGCGCGGGGCTCAACAACATCCTGGTCGCCAACGGTGGCGAGGCGGCACGCGTCGTGTTCGTCGCTCGCGCCGCGCACGTGCCGAGCGCCAAGGTGCTGGCCACGCTCGCTCTCGAGCGCATGTTCGAGCTGATCGGCTACATCGTGATGCTCGCGCTGGCCGTGTCGTTCCTCGAGCTGCCGCACATGCTCGCGCGCACCCGGCCAATTGCCTGGGCCGCGCTCGCGGGCGTGGTCGTTCTCATGATCTACCTCGTTCGGCGTCCCGAACGCGCCGAAGTGGCTGTGGCGGAGACCGTCGTCGGATGGCGCGCGAAAACGGGCGCCTACATCAGGCGCTTCGCCCACACCATCGGCGGAATCTCGACAGGTCCGCGCTTCGCCGTCGCTCTCGTGCTATCGGTTGGGATCTGGGCGCTTCAAGTGTGGACCTACAGCCTCACCGCGCGGTCCGCCGACTTCAACATCTCGCTCGTCGGGACGGTGGCGGCGATTCTCGCCGTGAATCTCGGCTTTGCCGTTCGCGCGACGCCCGGTAACGTCGGCGTCTTTCAAGCGATGTACGCGCTGACGGCGGTGGCGTTCGGCATGGATCGCGATAAAGCGATCGCCGTCGCGTTCCTCATACAAACGCAGCAGATCATTCCGATCACGCTGCTCGGCGTGGCCCTCGCGCCCGAGTTCATCTTCAAGCGTAAGAAGGCGATTCGGTCGGAGGACCACGGTCTGGATCTGCACTCGCGCGGCGAGGAGCCGGCGATGTAGCCAAGCTCAAACCGGAGCCGGGTGCGCGTGTCCCCAGCTTCGGAGCCGGAAGCCAAGCGCGACGAGCACGATCCCGGAGATCAGCGCGTACGCGCCGATCCACAGCACCACCGCGAGCGCACCGACCCCCGGACGCATCACGAGCAACACGCCGAACGCGACGGATAAGACACCGGCGAGGATGAGCGCCCACTCGCCGTCGATCAGCTTGCGCAGCCGAATCGCCGCCGCGACTTCGAAGATCCCCATCATGATTGCCCAGAGGGCGATCACCGTGAGTAGAACGGTGGCCGTAATTCCCGGCCAGGTGAATGTTGCGATCCCCGCCGCGATGCCGAGAAGGCCGCCGAACAGCAGCGTTCCCCAGCGGGGCTCACCCTTCCGATTCGCGATCGCCGAGACGACCATGAAGATGCCGTCGAACAGCGCATACGCGCCGAACAGCATGATCAATACTGCCAGCGTGATTCCCGGCCTGAACAGTGTCAGAAGACCAAAAAGGATCGCCACTGCTCCGCGCAGCGCGACCCATCCCCAATTACGTGTCAGCATTCCAACCATGATTCCCCGCCCTCATCAAACCTGCGACGTCCTCGTTGTCTTTGGCGGCGCACCCGTGTTCTCCGCGCGAACGCGCCACCGTCCTGATGAGTAACCTCATCGCCGGAATGGGCGGCTACCATCGGACCTTTGGTTGAGGTACATCGGTGCACCCGCGCTCATCCGGGCTCGTTTGTCGACAGTTTCTCCGCGCTGAGAGCGGGCGCGGCCGGCAGGCCGGTCACCTTCAATATTTCCTCTTCGTCCACTGTCTCACGATCGAGCAGCGCCGCGGCCAGGGAGTCCAATTCCCGTCGATGCTGGCGCAGCAGGCGCAGCGCTTCGTCATGACTTTCTGAGATGATGCGGTGCACTTCCGCGTCGACGGCCGCAGCCGTCGTTTCGCTGTACGCACGCCCGGCCGGGAATTCCTCCATCGACACGAGATACGGGTTTTCGCGCGGCGCCAGCTGGACCATCCCGAGCCGGTCACTCATTCCCCACCGCGTCACCATGTCGCGGGCGAGCGCCGACGCTTGCTCGATGTCGTTCTGCGCCCCGGTCGTTTTCGTGCCGAACACGATCTCCTCCGCGGCGCGCCCGCCGAGCATGCCGATGATGCGCGCTCGAAGATATCCCTCGGGGTAGTTGTATCGGTCGTTATCCGGCCGTTGATACGTGACGCCGAGCGCCTGTCCGCGCGGGACGATCGATACGCGGTGCACCGGGTCCGCGCCCGCCACCACCAGGCCGAGGATGGCGTGACCGCCTTCGTGATAGGCGATTCGTTCGCGGTCCGCCTGCGTCAGCACCAATGCCCGCTCGGGCCCGAGCACGATCTTCTCGAGTGCATCGAAGAAATCCTGCTGCCGGACCTGGTTCTGATTCCGACGCGCGGCGAGTAGCGCCGCCTCGTTCACCAGATTTCGCAAATCCGCACCGGCCAATCCGGGGGTGGCCGCGGCGATCTCCACGAGCGACACGTCGGTCGCCAACGGCACGGCGCGCGTGTGAACCTTGAGAATCGCTTCGCGTCCGTTTTTGTCCGGAAGGTTGACGACGACGCGGCGGTCGAAGCGGCCGGGTCTGAGCAACGCTTTGTCGAGCACGTCGGGCTGGTTCGTCGCGCCGATGACGATGATCCCCTCGCGACTCGAGAAGCCGTCCATCTCGGCGAGAATCTGGTTGAGTGTCTGCTCCTGCTCGCTCGCACCACCGAGCACCGCTCGTCCGCGTGCGCGGCCGATCGAGTCCAGCTCGTCGATGAAAATGATCGCCGGAGCATTCTCCCTCGCCAGCTTGAACAAGTCGCGCACGCGCGCTGCTCCGACGCCGACGATCATCTCCACGAACTCCGAGCCCGCCATCGAGAAGAACGGGACGTTCGCTTCACCGGCCACCGCCCGCGCGAGCAATGTCTTTCCCGTTCCCGGAGCACCGATGAGCAGCACACCCTTCGGCGCTGTCCCGCCAAGCCGGGTGTACTTCTGCGGGTCCTTGAGAAACTCCACGATCTCGACCAGCTCTTTTTCTGCTTCGTCGATACCCGCCACCTGGTCGAACGTCACGCGCGCGTCGGTCTCCTTGTCGAAGCGGCGTGCGTTGCTGCGGCCAAGCCCGAAAACCCCGCCGCCGCCTCCGAGCCCGCCCTGCTTCGCCGCGCGCCGAAAGAGCCAGACGTACAGGACGATGATGAGCAACGACGGCGCGAAGCCGAGGAGCAGGCTGAACCAAGCGCTCCCTTGCACGGGCTCGGCGTTGATTTCCGTTCCGTGAGCGACCAGGACGGATTCGAGCCCGGGATCGGCGAATGCCGGAATCGTCGTCGTGAACTGGGCGATCGTCCGCGGTTGCCGGTTCGTCGTCGAATCCGGCTTGGCGGGGTACGTGATCGGGCGAGTGAACTTGCCGGCGATCCGATCTCCTCGACTCGAGATCCGCGCGACATTCCCCTGCGTCGCTTGCGCTTTGAAGATCGTGTACGGGACCTTCACGCTTTCCGTATTGGGGAAGAGAAAGCGGAACGCCAGGTAGTTGATGACGAGAATCAGGATGAAGCCGAGCCAGCTTCGACGCGGCATTTGAGGCTTCGGGGCGTCCTTCGTCGGGCGCGGCGTCTGACCGCTCGGCTCGGAGCGTCGTTGCGTGTTCAGTTTTTCTCCGGTTCAGCGCGCTAGTGTGCCGATCGGGTCCATTTGAGACTCGGCCGGATGAACCTCGATACGCCAATCCCGCAAGAAATGAACGGCGCCCCCTGCGGGGCGCCGTTCTTCGGTTCCGACTTCTCCAGCCGGGCAGCGCGTTCAGCCCAGCTTCCATTGCGAGCTCAAGTGGTCGGACACAATACGGAAATGACGGTACCGTTTCCTTCGTGCCCGGGATTGTCGTTGTAATGTCCGTCCTGATGCACCAGCAGGATCTGCTTGATATCTCCGCTGATTGCGTTTCCGTCCTTCAACACTTTGCTCGTTACGATGATGGCGATGTTGTCCGAGATGGGGAATGGCGGATCCGAGCTGTTGCCCGGCTGCGACGACCATGTCCCACCACAGATATTTTGGGCGCTGGACGCGAAGCCCTTGAATGACGCGACGCCATCGTCCACCGTCCCGGTCATTTGGTTGTTCTTCCACCATTGCGCGCCCCAGAAGTTCACGGTCGTGCCGATTCCGTGTGCTTCTTTGTCGCCGATGACGAAGAGCGGGATCGGAAGCGCGGGCGTGAAGAAGATCTTCGCCTGGAAGTCCAAGCCGGTTGGATTCTCACAGCCGCCGGGGCTCCAGTTGGCGAGCTCGTGTCCATCCGCCGTCGGGACCAGAGTCGATGAAAAGAAGCCGAGGGTGCCGAACTGGTCTGGCCCATTCTCGCACTGCGAGCGTGCCGTGTGCCCGATCCCTCCAACTTCGTATCCGATTCGCGTATTGACGACGTCGAAGCGAAGTATGTTCAGACCGCCAATATTGAACGAAGCCGGTGAGTCGGTGATGTTGAGCGGCAGAACCCAGTTACAGACGTTGACCTGCTCGAGGGTGCAATCCTCGAGGAATGCGTCGCGGCCGATTTCTGTGCCGTTGAGGTAGACGACGACGGCATTGTCGGTCTTTACCAGCATCTGCAGCGAGACGTTCGTCGCTCCCGCCGGGATGGCAAATCCGGTCACGTACTCGTACGTGCCTACACGCGCCCGATACTCGTTGGACGGCGCATCAGGCCCAGTTGGCCCGATCCACGATGAACCAACAAACGGCGGCGTCCATCCGGTTGGCGTATAGGTGGTAAGTGGTCCCGTGAGGTTTGCCGGAGCCGTTGCGCAGTCGGCTAGGGAAAAAGTGGCCAATATCGGGATGACCGTGGCATCGTAGCCGCAATAATGGACAGATGCATCACCGCTGCTGATGGTGGTTTGAAGTGATCCGGCTGGAGCGCCGAACGACCCGACCACGTTCGCTTCCGCCGGTCCAATCCGTCGACTGACCGGAGAGGATGTTGTTGTCGGCTCTGAACACGAAACCAGCGCGACGATCGCCGCACCGGAAAGACAGAGTCTCGAGCTTCCACACCACGTCAGCCGCATACTGCCTCCCGCTAGAGATGATTGGACAGGCGCCCGCGACGCCGTCCGCGGCATCGCAAAACGCATGATCGGGCGCGCAATAAAACGACGTTTTCAGCGGCTGCGTATTGGACGAAGGTCTTACCGCAACTGCCGCATCCCAGCACGGCTTCGGCGCGAGTTTTTCAACTATACTTTCTAAATGTGACCCCTCTAACGTGTAGCGCCGTCGCAACACGCTCTGTCGTCTTGCGCGCCGCGGCGGAACGCATTGACCGCGCCGCGCGTCGCGCGCATCCCGAGGTACCCAAAACGAACGCGGCGTCCATTGCTGGACGCCGCGTTCTGTGTTCAGAGTTCTTGATGGAGGCGTCGGGAATTGAACGAGTGAGCCTAACACCTTGTCTCTTCGTCGGTTGCCGATGCGTCGCCGCAACTCCTGAAAAGACGGACCCTAACTGGCGTCATGCGGGCTCGCGATCGGGTCGCACGTATCGCACGGCGCGCCGAGACGAACGCCATTCCACGAAGGCGGATCGCTAGCCGGGAAGCTGTCGAAGGATGCGCGATCGACCTCGTCGACTTTGACCTGCCGGCTGGCAATCACGCGTTCGCGTTCGATCCTTCGCTCGTCGTGCGTTTCGAAATCAGTCGACATCGTCGTCTCTCGTGAGAGCAACCGTGGGTACGCGTCAGTTCCGCGGACGAATCATCAAATCAGGAATGGCACAAGCTTCGCTCCGGCTCTTACGACCTTCTCCTCGAATCCAATGGCTCCATTCGCCGTCGGCTTCTTCGTCGGTAGCCTCGCGAAGAACTCCATCAACCGAAAGCTCGCGGTGGCGTTGACACGTCTCGCGCCCCCCGAGCTCACGATGCGCGAGATCCCAATCGGCGATCTGCCACTGTACTCGTATGACTACGACAAGGACTATCCGGCTCCGGCCATCGCACTCAAGGAAGCGATCTCGAGCGTCGATGCCGTCCTGTTCGTGACGCCGGAGTACAACCGCTCGATTCCAGGGGCGCTCAAGAACGCGATTGACTGGGCCAGCCGTCCCTGGGGTCAGAACTCGTTCCACCGCAAACCATCGGGTGTGATAGGTACCTCGCCGGGCAAGATCGGCACCGCCGTCGGCCAGCAGCACCTTCGCAGTATACTCGCCTTCTGTAACTCGCCCCTGATGAACTCGATAGAGGCTTACATCCAATTCCTGCCCGGTTTGATCACCGACGACGGCCAGGTGACAAACGACTCGACTGCAGAGTTTCTCCGAAACTACCTGCAGGAGTTCTCCGGGTTTGTTGAACGGGTCTACATGGCGATTCCGCGTCGCGGGTGATCGGTGCCGAGATGCCGAATCCATCAACCATTCTTGTCGCAACGGACGGCCGTGAGCAGTCGGACGGCGCGATCCGAGGCGGTGCATTGTTGGCCGAGATGGGCAGCGTCTGGCGAATCGTCTCCGTCGTGCCGCCTCTGCCGGTCGTTTCGCCCGAGCTCGATCTCCGCATCAGCGCCGACGTCACGGAAGCGTCTCGGGAAGGACGCGGCCAGGTGGTGCATGAGCAGGTCCGTCGACTGCTCGGTACGGACGTGGAAGTTGACATCGACGTCCGAACCGGTCATCCGGCCGACACCATTTCTCGTGCAGCACTCGAGGCCAAGGCCACCCTCATCGTCACCGGGCTCGGTCGGCACCGGCTCATCGATCGGCTGCTCGCGGACGAGACCGCGCTCCAGATTATTCGCGCCGCGCCGACGCCGGTGCTTGCCGTACCGCCGGACTTTAGTCGCGCTCCGCTAATCGCCATCGTGGGCGTGGACTTTAGCGAGGCGAGCGTGCGCGCCGCCCGCCTTGCGCTTCAAATGGTCCGCGGCACGGCCACCATTTACCTCGCGAACGTCGCACCGCGTGAGGACGTGCTCAGTCTCGCGACCGGCGGACGAGCCGACTATGAGGCGCGGGCGATGGCGAAGCTGCGCCAACTCGCTGATGAGCTCGAACCGCCGGAACAGGTGCACCTGCAGCCTGTAGTACGTCAGGGCGACTCAGGCACTGCCCTGCTTTCCTACGCCGATGAGACCCGATCCGAGTTGATCGCGGTCGGGACCCGCGGCCTCGGATTGGTATCCCGACTCATGCTCGGCAGCGTGGCCACAAAAGTGATTCGCGCGTCGACGATCGCCGTGCTGACCGTTCCGGCGTAAGTCGGGCCGACGACGGTGCCACAGAGCAACGTGCAGGCGTGGCCTCGACTACTTGGCCTGCGAGCTCGCATGTGCGGTCCAAACGGCCGGCGGCACGAGCAGCGCCGGGACGTCGAGCCGCTGCATTACCGCGGCCGACACCGACCCGAGGCGACCGATCGCGTCGACCCCGAGGCCTCGCGTTCCCAAGACTACGAGGTCGGCGCGATGCTCCCTGGCGTACTCCGCGATGCCCGTCGCCGGAGATTCATTGATTGTGGCCGCACCCTCGACGTCGATTCCAGCCCAGACGCCCGCCTCCTTACGCACGCGGTTCAGTTGCTCGTCCAGCTCGCCTGACCCGACGGACTCCGCTTCCGTCGAACGTGCCGATGGGTGGACACGTAGCGCGGTCAAGGTCGTCGCCGTCTCCGCACCGGGATGACGCGCACGAAGCGCCGACGCCCAGGACAAGGCAACGACCAACGCGCCACGCGCGGTGTCCGACAGATCGACGGCGACGACCGTTCGCTGCAGCGGCAGACGAAGGAGGCTTCGGGCGACCAAGCACGGCACCGCCGCGTTTGTAACTACGGCCAGCGCCGTACTGCCAAGGCCGGTCGCATCTCGTCGCCGATGCGGCCCAAGGACGATGACATCGGCGCCGATCCGGTCGGCGAGAAGGTTGATCGCGTGCGATGGTTCGCCGGCGACGACGTGGGTGGCCGCTTCGTCGATCGCGAGGCCCGTTCTCCGTAGCGTCGCGTGCAATTCGGTTACGGTCCCGCTTTCGTCGCCGGAATTGGAAACGTGCACGACATGTAGGGCGGCGCCGGCAGCCTCGGCAACCATTTCAGCGGTCCGTAAAGCACCGGAACCGGTCTCGTCGAGGTCGATCGCAATCAACACGGTCTTCAACCGCAGCAGACGCATGTCGACGAGATGTGCAAGAAGACTGCACGCGGCCCAGGAAACGCATCAGCACAGACGAGACGATGACACCGTCGTTCGGCCCATTGTTTCGGCATTCGGACTGCGCCCGTGCGCCTGCTCAAACTTGAGACAATTCTCGTCGCGACCGATCTAACCACAACGTCGCATGGAGCGATCGTCACCGCGTCACGACTGGCCGATGCCGCCGGCGCCACCCTCCACGTAGCGCATGTCGCGCCACGAGAGGATGAGCTCAGCGCGGCCGCCGGCCATAGGGCCGAATACGATCGGCAGCTTGAAAAGGCAGTCGATCCTGCCGGGAAAACGCGACCGCAGAGACACCTGATATTCGGCGAGCCACATCGTGCCATCTCAGCACTTGCCGGCAAGATCAAGGCGGATGTTGTTGTCCTCGGCCGCCGTCCCGGAAAGCGTGGGCCGGCTTCGGATCGTCCGGTTGGAAGCACGGCCTACGCGTTCGTTACGCACACGCTCGTTCCCGTCTTGGTCGTCGTCGAGACGCTCTCGATACCTATGCACAAAGCAATCGTTGCCGTCGATGCATCTCGAGCGGCGCGAGGATCATTGCTGGTGGCTGTATCGTGGTCATCCGCACTTCGAGATCGGGGGCGGACGAGTCCCGAGCTCACCGTACTCCACGTCGATACTGGAACAGATCCCACCGAGCTTTCGGCGCAAATGCGGCGATCAGCGGCCCACGATGCGGATGTGCTTCAGCGCAATGCCGCTGGTTGGGCCGACGTCACCGTCGAGAGACTCACAATCAAGGATTCAGATCCCGCCACCGCTATTTCACGGCACGCAGTCGATTCTGGAGCCGAGCTCGTGATCCTTGGAACGCGGGCATCTGCGGAGCACGGCTCATCGATCTGGGGGTCTGTCTCGGCCGCCGTCACGCGCCAGTTGTCCATCCCGATACTGTTGGTGCCTCCCGCCATCTGGCGAGACCACCTGCGTGACATTGACCCGCTTTGAACGAAGACTATGACGCCGACCATCCTGCTGACCGTCGACGGATCGGACAAGGACGAGCGCGCGTTTGCGGCCGCCGCTGCCCTTGCCGAGCTTGACAACGCGACGATACGTGTCGTGCGTGTGTTCGAGACGCCGATCGAGACATCGCCTTCGAGAGCAGCCGAACTCGCTGCGGTCGCACTGCGCGCCGATGTGGTGAAGAACGTTCGACGGAGTGTCGAACGCGCAAGTGCAACGCTGGGCCGCGAGATCATGTGGGATGTCATCGATGGTCTCGGCGTTGCCGCGACGTTACTCGATGATCTCGAGGCGCACGACGCGGCATTCGTGGTCATGGCCACTAGAGCGGCCGGTGCGTTCGGTCGAGCCATTCAGGGAAGCGTCGCCGACCGTCTCGTCCGGGAATCGCCTCGCCCGGTGGTCCTTGTGCCGCCGCGAGCCGACTACATGAGCGGTAAGCAGGTCACCCTCCGTCGGGTGCTCGTTCCTCTCGACGGATCGTTGGCAGCGCTTCGTGTCATCCCGAGACTGCTTGCGCTTGCTCGAGCGGAGGTACTGGAAATCGTCCTCCTTCAAGTCGTACGACGGGAGCGCGTCGGAGGTCACCTCATGCCGTCGGACCTCCCGGGTGACGAAATATCTGAGGGTGGTGAGTGGACGCATGTGGGCGCCGCGGTAGCCGAACGCCGCTTGGGTGCCGTCGCGGAGCGACTTCGCGGGCGCGGCAGCAAGACCGAGGTGCGAGTCATCGAGTCGGCGGATGTTGGGGCCGTGATCGTCGATGCCATTCGCAAGGAGCTCGTAGAGCTGATTGCGATGTCGACGCGCGGCGCGAGCGGGCTACAAAGATTGATAATCGGGAGCGTGGCCGAGCACGTGGTCAGGCACAGTGAGGTTCCCGTGCTGCTGGTCACCGCCCGGTCCGGCGACGCGATTTTGCAGTAGGACATCGCTGCCTGCGCGGGCACAACGGAATCATCGGGCGTCTCGTAGCCAACCAGTGACGGGCCTCTAACCGTAGTCGGTGACGCGACCGCACAAGCGGTCACGCACGAGTCGGATATCCGTGTGTACTGCGCCCGGCGAGCGAGATTGAATGCGCGCGATTTCGTCTGCGCTGTACCCCTCCAGCGCGGACAGCGTAAATGCCCTCCGCTGCGCGGGCGGTACGTCCGCCAGCAGGTTCATCAACATTCGGTCTTCGGCATCAGGACCGAGGCCGGCAAGCAATTCGCTCGGCTCCGCGTCGGGCAGCACTACTTCGAGGCTGAGCAACGCCGGGGCCCCCCAATGCGGCTCACTGTCCGCGAGGCGCTCATGCCTCGCCGCGAGACGCGCAATGCGTTGCGCCTCGTCGCCCTCCGTCTCGGACAGCACCGCCGCATCGCCGGTATACTCATCGAGAACTTCTTCGACTAGCGTAATCAGCCATTCGTCGATGGCGCGATCGCGTGGCCGGTCTCCGAAACGATTCCACGCACGAACCAAGGCTTGGTCGAGGACGTCCGACACGGTGACGGCGCTCAATTCAGCCGCCCCGACGCACTCCGCCGCGGCGAGCTCGCGATAGGCGTGATCTCGCGCGTGGCGCAACAGCGGGCGAAAGACATCGATGAAAGAAGCGTCGTCGCCGCGAGCGTGATCGAGAACGAGAAAACCGGTCGCGCCAGCAATGTCTCGCTGACGCAACCGGCGCCGTAGCTCCAGGACCTCGGCGCGTGCAATTTCAGTGCGTCGGCGAAGCTCGCCAGCCAGCCAGCCAATCGCCTCTGAAAACGCGAGGTCGGCCGTTTCGCCCTCGCCAAGCCCAACGAGCGTATCTGCCGGCAGCACCAGAACCACGCGTGCCTCATGGTGGGAGCCGCGCGGCCGAAGCCGCACGCGCAACGCGCGCTGGTCAAAGGGTGCATGGCGAACCAGCTTTTCGATGCGCCGAAGCCCGGACGCCCAGCCTTCCGCGCTCAGCGGACCCGGCTCGGCCTGCCCGCCCGCCGTTTCGGCGGGAGGCCTTAGACGCAGATCAGTCTCGGCAGTTACTGGCGTGTTATCCATAGCACGCGCCCCATGAAAGGCCCTTGTCGAGAAGGAATGAGTTTCGTCAGTTCGCTGAGTGCTCCCGTTCGCGGGCGATCGGAACCTTTCGTGCTTGCGCCGCCGAACTCTTCGGAATGCGAACTTCGAGAACGCCATTGGTGAACGACGCCTCGATGTTTTGACTTTCGATGTGTTCGGGCAGACGCACGGCGCGACCGAACGGCCCGGTGTTCCGTTCCAGTGCGTACACTCGCGTGTCACGATTTGATTCCACCGAGAAGCTCGGGTGCTTCACGCCGCGAAGCATGAGGACGTTCTTTTCAACACTGAGGTCAATCGCATCCGGTTCGACCCCGGGCAACTCGACGATCAGCACGTACTCACCTGCTCGCTCGGCAAGATCGAACGTGGGCGTCCAATATGACTCGGCTCCGCAAGAACGGTCGCCGAATACTTCATCGAGGACCTGACTGCCTGGCATCAGACGGCCGGCGGTGTATGAGAGACTGCGGTCGGTGAACATAGCCAAACCTCCTGTGCGTTGAATTGTGAATGCCGTCTATCGGTGGACGGCGGTCACCCGCCGCGCAGCACGCGTGCCGCGAAGACTTGCCATTTTGACAAATAGCGACCGTGACTCACCGGGCCAGTTGACAGCTGTCCGCTGTCGATTTTGCAGGACCAAATCGGGGGGGGCATCGACGATCATGCGCGAGGTCATTGAAGTACACGTGACGGACTTGGCGATGCTCTTCAACCCCGTCGATCCGGCACCGCTGCGCGAACGTGATCTGGATCCCCGGATCGAAGACTTTATCGTCCAGGCGAGGCGGGAATTGCCTCGCGACGCTTCCGTCTCGCTCCTCATTCGCACCGATCGCCGAGACGGCGGGCCTCAGCCCGCCGAGATCAGCGACGCGGTGCATGGATTCTTCGCGGCCCGCGCGCGGGCTTCGAGACAGCGACTTCGGCAGCTGCTTCGCAGAGGGCGCACGAGTCTGGCCATCGGACTGCCCGTTCTCGTCGCATTCACCGCTGTGGCGCAGGTGATCGCGACGCATGTGGTGAGCACGTTCGGCCAGGCGCTGCATGAGGGCTTGGCGATCGGCGGGTGGGTCGCCATGTGGCGGCCGCTCGAGGTGTTTCTCTATGACTGGTGGCCGATTCGCGCCGATGCGAGGCGATTCGATCGGCTCGCCACAATGCCTGTCCGAATCGTCGACGACCAAGGCGATCTGGACTCTCCACACTAGAGTGATGCCGCTCGCTCACTCCTTGATTTCGCTGATGAACCAATCGGCATTCATCGCCTCACTACGCGTCAGAGCGCGACGCGGCGCAGCAACTGCGCGTTGGCCGCGACGATGAGAGTGCTGACCGACATGAGAATGGCGCCGACGGCCGGCTGCAACACGATTCCCCATCGTGCAAGCGCGCCGGCGGCGAGCGGGATCGCTACGACGTTGTATCCGGCCGCCCACCAGAGGTTCTGTACCATCTTCCGATAGGTCGCGCGACTGAGCTCGATGATGCGGGGAATGTCGCGGGGATCGCTGCGCACCAGCACGATATCGCCTGCTTCGACGGCGACGTTGGTTCCGGCGCCGATCGCGATCCCAACATCGGCCGCAACCAATGCCGGCGCGTCGTTCACCCCGTCGCCAACCATGCCCACGCGAGCGCCGCCGCGCTTCAACTCCTCGACCGCCGACGCTTTTTGTTCCGGGAGGACTTGGGCAAACACGTCGTCGATGCCCACAGCGGCGGCCACAGCGCGAGCCACCGCCTCGGCGTCGCCCGTGATCATCACCACCTTGATTCCCTGCTTCTTCTGCAGGGTCACGGCTTCGCGCGATTCATCTCGCACGGCATCGGCGACCGCGAGCACCGCCTGCGGTGTATTGTCGACGAGCAGTACGACCGCTGCCTGACCACGCGACGACGCGCGCTTCACTGCCTCGCTCAACTCGGGGGACAAAGCCGCGCCGGTGTCCTCGAGCATCGCCGGGCCGCCGAGAGTCACCGATCGACCCTCGACCGTCGCGCGCACGCCACGGCCTGGTATGGACGCAAAGTCCTGCGCCTGCGACACTGCTACGCCGCGCTCGGCCGACGTCGCCACGACGCCGCGGGCGATCGGATGCTCGGACTCCCGCTCGACTGCAGACGCGAGCCGGAGTGCATCATCGCCGGTTAGGTCACGAGTCGTGGTGAGCTCGACGACGCGAAACTCCGCGCGAGTTAGAGTACCCGTCTTGTCCATCAAGATGGTGTCGAGGTTGCGCGCCTCCTCGAGACCGCGGCGATCGCGCACCAGCAGACCATTCTTCGCGCCAATCGTCGTCGAGATGGCGACGACGAGCGGGATCGCCAGGCCGAGCGCGTGCGGGCAACTGATGACCAAGACCGTGACCACGCGCTCGATCGCGAATGAGAGCGACTCGCCCGCGGCGAGCCAGGCGATCAGCGTAATGACGGCCGAAAGTACAGCGACGATCGTGAGAGCAAACGCCGCACGGTCGGCAAGCGCCTGCGCGCGAGACCGTGAATTCTGCGCCTGCTCGACAAGACGCATCATGCCGGCGAGCGCCGTGTCCGCTCCAACGCGCGTCAGCCTGACGCGCAGCGAGCCGGTGCCGTTGATGGTTCCGCCAACGACTTCGCTGCCGGGAGTTTTTACAACCGGCGCTGACTCGCCGGTGATCATCGACTCCGTCACGGCGCTCTCGCCTTCGATCACGACCCCATCCGCCGGGATGCCGGAGCCGGGACGCACGAGCACGACGTCATCCTGCCGCAGCTGATCCAACGACACTTCCTCGATGCGATCGCCGCGCACACGCGCCGCCACGGCAGGGAGTAGCATCGTCAACTCTTTCAGCGCGCCACTCGCCTGCACGATCGATCGCATCTCGATCCAGTGGCCGAGCACCATGATGGTGACGAGCGTGGCGAGCTCCCACCACAGGTCCATCCCCGGATACCCGAGCGTGACGGCAAGACTAAATACAAACGAGACTGTGATCGCCAGCGCGATCAGCGTCATCATTCCCGGCAGGCGGGCTTCGAGCTCGCCCTTGGCGCCGCGGATGAAGACCCAGCCGCCGTAGAAGTACACGGCAGTGCCGAACAGCGCCGGAATCAATCGAGCGCCCGGGAATGCCGGGGCCGTGTAATGGAACCACCGTTGGAGCATCGGCGCCCAGACCAGCGTCGGGATGCTGAGCGCCAGCGTGCCCCAAAACTTCTGCCGGAACATCTCGACGCTATGGCCGGCGTGCTTGTCGTGGCGTGCGTGCTGCGGATGGGGGTCACTGGCGGCGCCGACGTGGCCACCGTTGCCGCGCGTGGCTCGCTCCTGTCCGTGATCGTGATGACCGTGCGCGTGAGTCACGATCTAACGTTACGTCCCTCTGACGGCCAGCACAGGTACCGGCGCACGTGTAAGCAACTCTCGCGCGACCGAGCCGATGCTTCCCGTCGGCGCTTCGTCCGCGCCGCGCGTCCCGATGACGAGCAACGCGGCGGCGCTCTCAGTCGCCGTTCGCGCGATCTCGCGCACGGGATCACCCATCAAGACTTCGGTCGAGTCAGGACCGACATTGTAATCGCCTCCCAGCTGCACGAGCCATCGTGCCTTCCTCGGCGATAGACCGGCGACGTTCGGACCCTCGGGCCTTCGTTGTTCGCCTGACCCGAGCAATTGCTTCGCCGTGCGGATCACACGCTCGTAAGCGCCGGCGATCGGGGAAAGCACATGCAATACAGTGAGCGGAACCTCATGAAGTCGTGCCAGCCGACTAGCCACGCGCAGCACGAGCGATGCGACCCGGCTGTCGTCGACGGCGGCTACCACGCGACTCGGCCGGGCTACCGTGCCTTCGGGAACTACAAGCACCGAGGCATTCGTTCGCCGCGTGACGCGTTCGATTACGTTGGGCTCACCAACGCGAATGCGATTCGCGGCGGCGCGGCGGCCGAGCACGAGCAGCGACGCTTTTGCATCGGTGGTCACGGCGGCCAGGGAGCCCGCCGGCCGGCCAACCCTAACGACGCTTCGCGCGGCAGAAACATCGAGTGTGGCCGCGAAGCCCCCGAGCCCACCCGTAATCGCCGGTGTCAGTCGCCGAAGGGATTCGTCGTCGGCGTCGGAAAGCCCGTCTAAGCTCGATGGCTCGGCATCGCTCGGCACGACGTGCATCAACACGGCTTCGCCGCGCGACGCGACGTGCGTGGTCGCCCATCGCGCGGCTCCAAGCGACGCGGAGCTGAAGTCGATCGCCAGCAGGACCCGTGGAAAGAGCGTGTCCGCAGCCGCGTGTGGGAGCGGAGGCGGCGGAGTTGCGAGATATAGGCCGGTCATAAAGCCTCCAATTCCGGAAATTTGGTCGGCGTATTTGGTCGGCGCGCCCTGTGCGCGCCGACGTATTGGCTTGTCCTTATCCAGCGATGTCGACCGCGGGCGCGACGGATCGTACTCCGGGCACCGGACGGTTCTGCTGCTCGAGACGACGCCGCACCGTCTGGCGGCGCAGCATCAGCATACCGGTCAGAAACAGGGCAACCGTCGCCACGATCGATGGGATCAGGACGCGAGAAGCGTACAAGGCGATGACAGCGGGGATAAGGGAGCTGGCCGTGACGCCGAGCCACGGTTCGAATCGTGGGATGTCATCGTCGTCGGCGTGTTGATGATTTGACATGAATGCGTCTCCTGCGAGCCGCGCTGGGAAAGAGCGCGACTCGGTTTCGTAAAGCGATGAGTTGATCGATAGGCAGACACGAACTCGTCGCGGCTCGAGGCCGCGAGGTCGGTACCTATCACGATTTGAGAGGAAGTGCGCCCGGCGGAGCCGAGCGGATCAACTCAGCGCGGGAGGCGCTGTGGCGTCATAGCCACGGCCGGCGATCGACGCGCTACTGGGCGCAAACGCGACGCCCTCGACGTGGTATGCAGCGTCGCGGACGAAAGTCGGCCGAGCGAACGCCGGCAACCCGGCGGCGGGCCCGTTCGTCGAGCGCGCCGGTGAGCGCGGCTCGGACGCAAGCCGGTGCGCCGGTACCGAATGCAGAACCGGCACCGTTGCCGCCGGCGACATTGAATGGAGCGTATCAACGAACGGGCCGCGATGCAGCCAACCCGACGTTTGAGCCGCGAGCAGGAGAGCCGTGGCGGCAAAACCCGTGATCAGACGCGCGACCGCGTTCTGAATGCTTGCAGGCGCGCGCGAGCTCCGCGACAACGATCGCGAAGCGAAGGCTTGCAAGTTGACGGGGCCGGCGAGTCTCTTCACGTCTCTCCTCGGCTGGATGCGCTGAGTGAACGCACATCCACACGGTCCGAATTTAACCTGGTCCGGACTTGGTCGTTAAGGAAGGTACCCGCGAGTTGGTCGGCCGTTCCCTGCCAACCGGACCGCCCGAATGCGACGATTTTTTCGGGACGTCACAACCGACGGGAGTCCTTAGGCCAACCGATCGACGTCGTCCGGCACGCCGTGCATCACCGTAACCAGGAAAAAGCCGCCCGCTCGCGAGGTCACTGAATGCGGAACGCCTGCGTCGAGCGCTAGCAGCATACCCGTATCGAGCGGATGTCGCGCGCCGGCGACGTCGACCTCGATAGCGCCCTCGAGACAGTGGATCGTCACCGGACCGGCTACGCGATGCTCATGCAGCTCGTGATCGGCGTTCAAACCGACCAGCGTGACGCGCAGTGGTCCATCTTTGACCAGCGTTCGCCCTATCCGAGCCTGTACCTTCGACAACTCTTCCCGCACACGCTGCATCTCGTCGGCAAGGGTGAAGGAGAGTGCCGCGCCCGAGACTTGGCGTTGGACTGGTGACATCGTCTAACCCTCCAGCGTTGTGGCAGCCTATAACTGACCCCCCAGCTTCTCGCGCTCGGATGGCACTTATCCCGTCGTTCCGCCCTCCGCCCGAGTCGTCGCGAGAGCCTGACGAACCATTTGATTGGCGTATCCCCACTCGTTGTCGTACCAGCTCATCACTTTGACCAAGTCTCCATCGACGACTTTGGTCAGCTCCAGATCGACGATCGAAGCGCAGGACTCGCCGATGATGTCCGATGAGACGAGTGGGTCGCTCGTCACGCCGACGATGCCAGCGTAACGGCTCGTCTCGCTCTCTTCCGTAAAGACCTGATTCACCTCGTCGACGCTCGTTCGCCGCGACGTTACGACCGTGATGTCGGCGATGGACCCGACGGCAACCGGGGCACGGATCGCGACGCCGTCGAAGAGCCCAGCAAATTCCGGCAGGGCACGTGTCGTCGCGCGTGCCGCTCCCGTCGCCGTCGGCACCAAGTTCGCGGCCGCCGCTCGGCCGCGACGAAAGCGCTTGCTCGGTCGATCAACTGTCGCCTGCGACGATGTGTACGCGTGAACGGTCGTCATCACGGCCTTGGCGATGCCGATGCGGCGCCCGATGATTTCCATGATCGGCGTGATACTGTTCGTCGTGCAGCTCGCGCAGGAGATAATGGCCGTACCGGCTCCGGGGATGTTCACACCATGAACGACCGTCTCTACCTCGCCATCGTCCGACGGGGCGGAAAGTAGAACGATGCGCGCGCCTGCTTTTATGTGTTGCTCGAGCTGCTCACGCCGCCTGAAGGCGCCGGTGCACTCGAAGACCAGATCGACGCCGAGATCTTTCCAAGGCAGCGCGAGGGGTGACTCCTTTCGGAACGTCAGAACTTTGCGGCCGCCGACAACGATGCTGTCTTCGTTCACCGCTACCGGCTTCATCAAGCGTCCATACACCGTATCGAACCGGAGCAGGTAGGCGAGATTGTCGGAGCTGGTCAGGTCGTTCATGGCAACGACCTCGAGAGACGTTTCCTCGAGCGCCAGTTTCAGGACTGCCCGGCCGATTCGCCCGAGGCCGTTGATCGCGACTTTCGTTTTCATCGTGATTCCCAAAAACCTTTCTCGCCTCGATGGTGTTCGAACTCGTCCAGCATATGGTTGGCGTGCGCACAGGTGTCGCCATCACCCATTTCGGTGGTGACCCATATCGCCTCCACGCCGCGGCCCATCGACCGACTAGTTGGGAGAGTGCTCGAGATACTCGCGTTCCGCACGCAGCCAATCGCCCATGTCGTCGCCGTCTTGGCATCCGCGCTCGCAGTAGAGTTCGTACGCACGCGTTCTGATCTGTTCGTCGGGCAGCGTGGCGGCCGGCGAGTCAGGCGCAACAGCGTTCCGGGAAGAGACAGCAGCGTTGCCTGTCGGCTTCCCCGTCGGCACTTTCCGTCGGGATTCTTTCATCGCACCTCCGTTGGTTTCGGTGGCTACCCGGCAACGGATGGGTATCGCCGAACCGATTGTGTCTCAATGAAGTGTTGGACCACTCGCGCATGTGTTCGTCCCGAGCTCGCGTGACAGGCCTCCGCCTTGGAATCCATCGTCACTTTCTGAGGCTCGCCTGGCATTCCATCTAAGCACTTTGAACGCGGCTGCCAGCGACGGCAGGGTTCGCGCCACACGGCGTTCGTGGCGTACCTTATTGAAGATCTGACGTCCGGAGCGCTGAGGAACGCATGCTCGAATCTGAGTTGTTTGCATTGCTGGAGCACACGGCGGATGCCGCGTATACAGTGACGAGCGACGGCGAGATCTGCTCATGGAACGCAGCCGCGGAGCGTTTGTTCGGCCTCCCGGCCGTAGACGTGCTGCGGCGGAATATCGACGATGTGCTCGACGCGCGGGACGCGCTGGGCACCGAGGCGCTTGCCGGCGGACTCGAGGCGGCCACGCGCCATTGGGACGGTAAGGCCGGTATACCGAACTTTGACCTGGAGGTCTCGACGCAGCCGGGCAAGCACATCTGGATTAATGTGTCGACGATCGTCTTCGATAACCCGCGCACCCGCCGGCGGCTTTTCCTGAGGTTGGCGCGGGACATGACCGAGCACCGGCGTCGGGAGGCGCTGCTCACTCGCATGTCGGAACTCGCACGTCAAGTCGTGTCGCTCACCGACGACGTGTCGGATCACGCCCCGGTCGAGCAGCTCTCGGACCAGGAGCGACGCATCCTCGCCTTGTTCGCTCAGGGAAGCAACGCGGCGGCTATCGTGCGGAAACTGAAGATCTCGCCGCAGACACTCCGGAACCACCTGCACCACATCAATCGCAAGCTTCGGACGCACAATCGCCTCGAAGCTGTAACCCACGCCCAGCGACGCGGTCTGATCGACTGATCGCGCCGCCAACTCGCGGTTTCAAGTTTCTTCTTCGGCTCGGCGCAAGTACGTTGCGAGCGGATGGGTTCTCATCAGCAGCACAATGGCGATACCTGTCGCGATGAGGCTGCCGCCGAGGATCTCGATCCAGGCGACACTGCCAAGCGCTGCTTGCGCCAGCAGATTCGTCACCATCGCAATCCCACCTTCGAGCGTAAGCGCTCCGAACATCACAGCGATGATCAGGCTGGGCGCCCGGTCGGCGCCATGAATCGCGACGAGGACCACCACCGCGTAGGCGATGTTCAGCAGGTAGTGCATGACGGTAAAAACGCCGATGCCGCCGAGCGCGAGAAACGTGTGGAAGGGCTGCCCGGTGATGGCGTCGACCAGCGCGACCCATAACCAGGTTACCGACGCCAGGATCAGTCCGAGGCGCACGCCCTCTCGTAAAGAGTTATGGTGACCTGATGGCTGCAATGACAGGATGTGGGCCGCATTCATGATTCCGAATCCCTCGCGAACGGGTGACGGACGACACTTCGGGCGCCATGGTTGTCCTCGCCCGCGCGGAGGGAGGACGGGCGCTCAAGTCTTCATCGTCGCGGGCACCGAGAAGATGTCGTGCCGCATCGATGCTTCGAAATGATGCGCGTGTACCATGGCGCTCGACGGCCGTACCAGCGACAAAACGCGTCGCGACGGATAGCGTTTGTTCAACCGTCATCGACGAGGCCAAATCATGACCAGATACGAAACCGCGGTAGCCACGCTTTCGATGTGGTTGACGAAGGCACGGACTCCAAGCGACGCCCCACCGCTGACATCGCACCGGAGTTCACGGCGCTTCGATGTCGCACCGCAGAAGGCAGCCCTGTTTGCAACACTATTCGAAGGCGCATGAAGCACCCTGCGTCGCGCCGTTCACCACGGCGAAGCCCCCGGAAGAGACGACCACAATGATCATCGACCTGGAGCCGACACCCGCGAGCATCTCTTCGCCCGGTGGCCCAACGGTTGATGCTGGCGAGCTGGATCCCGGGCTGAGCGCCATCGCGGGTTCGCGTTGGCAGTTTCTTGCTGAAGCGAGCGAGCTTCTCGACGGATCCCTTGATTATCAGCAAACACTCGCAAATGTGGTAACGCTGGCGGTACCGCGTATCGCCGACTACGCGATCATTGCCCTTCTCACGGAGGAAGGATCGTTGAGTTGGGGATGGTCAGCGCATCGTGATCCAGCGTGCGACTCTGTCGTCGCCGACTTGCGCCCCTATGTGCCGGACCTAACGACCAACGCCCACCCGTGGGCGGCGGCAATCAACAGCGGGCAAACGCAAGTCATTGAGGTCGTGAACGACGAGTATCTTCGCTCTATTGCGCGGGATGACACGCATCTCGCGTTGCTCCGCGATTTGGCGCCCACGTCATTTATCATAATCCCGCTGGCGGCCCGAGGCAGGGTTCTCGGATCGTTGCTCTTTGCGACGAATAGCGCTTCCGGCCGTCGGTACAACGGTCACGACGGGGCGATTGCGACCGAACTCGGTCGCCGCATCTCGCTCGCCGTCGATAATGCGACGCTCTATCGCGCAGCCGAGCAAGCGGCTCGCACCCGCGAAGACATGGTCGCCGTGGTGTCGCACGACCTCAAGAACCCGTTGGCGATCATTCAGATGGCGGTAGGCTTCTTGAAAGAAGAAATCGTACCGGCTGACGATGATCACGCATTAGAGCGCAAACAACTCGATGTGATTCAATCCTCGGCCGACCGGATGTATCGCCTCATCCACGAACTGCTCGATACCGCATCCATCGAGGCGGGGCACGCGCGCCTGAACCGCTCATCGGCGACCGCGTACGAGCTCGTGATCGATGCAATCGAGCTGCTTCGGCCGCTGGCCGCGCAGAAGCGCATCGAGCTTTGCGCCGATGCTCCGCCCGGTTTGCCTTCGGTTTTTGCCGATCGCGAGCGAGTGCTGCAGGTATTCTCGAACATCGGCGGGAACGCCATCAAATTCACGCCGCAAGGCGGGCGCGTGGACTTTCACGTCGCGGACTGGGGCTCGGTGCTACAGTTCAGTATTCGTGATTCCGGACCGGGCATCGCGCCCGGTGACCTGCCGCATCTCTTCGAGAGGTACTGGCAGGCAGAAAAGATGCGATCCATCGGCTCAGGCCTCGGGTTGCCGATTGCCAAGCGCCTGATTGAAGCGCACGGCGGAGAGATACGCGTCGAGAGTGCGATTGGGCGAGGCAGTTGCTTCACGTTTACGCTGCCGAAGGTGCAAATCTGACGGCAACGGTTGCGGGAAGCGTGCGTCGACGGAGACCGTACCGCGACGAGGCTTCGATCAGAGTTTTAGGACCGGCTCGAGGCTAGAGCGATCTCAGATACTCGATCAAATCGGCTTTGTCTTTGTCGCTAAGGCGAAGTTTCAGGAAGCTGTCGTAGTGATTGACGACGTCGCGCAGCGTCATGAACCGACCGTCATGATAATAGCCGTGCTTGTGGATCTTGTTGGTATCGGCGAGCGCCCGCAAAACACTGGTGACATAGCTACGTCCCGGTCCCCGATTGGCTTGGAAGTCATCGATGCCAATATCTGACGCCTTATGAAGATTGTTGCCCGGCTCGGTGAAAATCGGCGGGACATGACACGTGGCGCATCGCGCCCTGCCGTTGAATAACGTCTGGCCCCGCGCCGCAACGTCCTTGTTGAAGCTGCCGTCGGCCACCTTGGGCACCGGCATAGCGAGCTGATAGAAGTGCAAACCAGCCAATTTGGATGTGATCATATCGACCGTATCGCGCTTGTGACCCCAGCCGGCCCGTGCCGCCACCGGATACTGGGCTGCGTTCTCGAGGCGCGAATCGAAAAAGGTGCCCTTACCATACATCTGGGTATTGGCGACGTAGGCATTCCAGTAAGTGACTGTGCCCCATCCACCGGTCCACGTATGTTGGTTGACTCCAGCCAACGCGAACGCGGACGGCATGAGCGTCGCCGCGATCTTGCCGTCCGGCCGTTTGGCCTTTCCGTCCATGTTCAGTTCAGCGTCGTACCGGCCTGGACCCCAGCCGTTGAGCACTGCTTTGACCGTCGCTACATCGACTCGCAGCAGGTCACTGAACGGTTGGAGATTGGGAGCGGTAGCGACGATCGCCCCGACATTGAGGTCGCGGTTACCCCAGCCGTCCAGCCGTTTGCCGATCCCGGGCGCGAACGAATCGTCCACAGTCGAGTGGCAAAGCGCGCATTGGATGCCAATCGTTCGAAGTTTGCCGTCGGGATTGAAGAAGCCCGTGACGCCAACGACGGCGTTCAGTTTCAATAACGCGACAGTGGTCGCGGGATCGTCCAGGTTTACCTGTCCCGCCTTGATCTGCGCGACGAGCGCAGCGGGCAATGCCTCGGCGTCAACCTTGAGGCCGAGCGAGAGCGCCGTCTTCGGACTGACGCCCCCACCGACACCGCCAAGTTTCGCTCCCTCAATTGCTTCATGAAGTCGAAGCTTGCCGCCCCAGAAGTCCTCAGACCCAAATGTGGCGTAACGGAATGTCTGCTTTCCTTCTCTCAGCAACTGTGTCGCATGGTCCTGGATCTGCTGATCATAATCCTGCGGCGCAGCGGCCGCGCGCGGCGCAGGGCTTTGATTCTGAGCTTGTCGAGGAGCGTACGCGAAACCCAATCCTGCAATGAGAACAAGAAGACCGGCCGAATAAAGAATTCTCGACGTTGCTGACATCTTGCGCTCCCGTTCTGCGGTTGTTGCCGCCCGAGCCAAAAAGTGCTGAACGGCGCGGCAATACCCAAGCCGCGGCCCCGCTACACCAATAGGAAAGCCGGAATACTTTTTTGGGGTGGTGAAGGTCCGTTCAGGGCCGCAGCAGCTTATTCAGGCGACAAGCTGAGTCAGCGATCGCTGGATCACTCGGGTCCCCAGCGTCTCGAGCGCGGGAACGGGACGCGCTCACGGCAGTCCATATACTACGATGCGCGCCGACTGCGCTTTGACCGGCCAGGTAGGACTCTGCATTCCTGCCGCGACCGCGACCAGTTGCTTGCCGCGCACTGCGTAGGTGACCACGCCGCCGCCGATCGCGTTGCCAGTACGTGCACGCCAAAGCTCGCGGCCATCGCGCGCGTCGAGTGCGATCACGTCGCCGGTCAGCTCGCCCGTGAGCACCAGGCCGCCCGCCGTCGTCGTGATACCAGCGAGTTGCGGCATCACTGTCCGATGCTTCCAACGCACAGTGCCGCTGTCCGCGTCGAGCGCCGTGATCCAGCCCTGCCACTTGGCGGTCGTGTCCTGCACGCCGAATCCCTGCCCCATGGCACCCGTCCACGGCGTCCCGGGCTTCGTCTGAATCGACGAGTCGGGACGCGTGAGCCGTAGAGACGTGCACCAATCCACCGCCCCCACCACGATGACATTCAGGGCCGGCGCGTACGCGGGACCATTCCACTCCGACCCACCTTGCGTGCCCGGGCAGTAGCGCAGCGATCCGCTGACGTTCATGGCCAGGTCCATGTTCTCGCGGGTGGTCGTGGGCGTCTGGTAGAGCAGCGACAGCACGCGCGTGATGTCGCCCGCCATCGCGGCGTTGCGACGCTGTATCGGTTCGTTCGCGGCGATGGCGCTGCGCGCGGCGCGACGGTCGACGGCGGACAGCAGCCCGTCCTTGTTCGCCGATGCGACGACGGAACGACCGGCGCGTGTCGTGATGAGCATCGGTCCGGCATCGACATCCCAGTCGTGGAAGTCGTGCTTCACGAGTTGGATGTAGCCCACCATGCGGCCGGTGGCGGCCTCGAGGCCTATTAGACTATTGGTATACAGATTATCGCCCGGCCGCAGTTCGGGCATGAAGTCGGGGGCGGGGTTCCCCGCCGGCACGAAGAGCGTGGCGCGCGAAGTGTCGAGGCCAAACGTTGTCCAGAAGGCGCCGCCGGTAGGCGGAACGTTTGGGTCCGGATTGCGCCACGTGCTCCGCGCGGGTCCGGTATCAGGAACTACGTCGAAGCGCCAAACCTGATGTCCATCGCTTTGATCAAGAGCGTACACGTGCCCGGTGACGCCGTAGGAGTCGCCGCCGGCATTGCCCACGAAGACCAACCCATTCCAGGCGAGCGGCGCCATCGGCACACTCGTGCCCGGACTGAGACCGCCCAGCTCGACGTCCCAGATGGTGCGACCTGTCGCCGCGTCGAGCGCCATCACGTGCTTCGCGCCGGAGCCGCGGAACAGGCGGCCGTTCGCGTACGCGGCGCCGCGGTTGGCCTTGAGGTAAGTGGCGGGCTGCGACGCGCGTGACTTCCAGCGAAGCGCGCAGCTACCCGCATCGATCGCGTAGGTCGTCGTGTCCGTCGTGAAGTACATCACGCCGTCGATGATCAGCGGTCCGGTCTGGAAGCTCACGCTCTCTTTGGTGTCGTAGGAGCAGACCTGCCGCAGACGCCCGACGTTCGCCGTCGTCAGCAGGGCGAGGGGCGAGTACCGATCGCCGGCGTAGTTGCGATTGTAGGTGCTCCAGTCCGCGGCGCTGGCGTCGTCGCGGTGCGCGGCCTGCGCGAATGCCATATGGGTTTGGAGCGACATGACCGCGAACGCCGCAGGCGCGACGACGGCCGCGAGGGTGAGCGAGCGCATGGTACCATCCTCAGCAAGGAAGAAACAACCGCCACGTGCAATGTGCGCTACTCGCTGTCCCTCACGAACTGCAGCTCGCCCTCGATCCTCACCTTGTTCGCGACGAGCACTCCGCCGGTCTCGATCGCCTGATTCCATTTGAGCCCCCAGTCGCGCCGGTCGATCTCCGTGCTAAAGCTGAAGCCCGCGCGGGTCTTGCCCCAAGGATCCGTTCCGCGGCCTTGATACTCGCAGTCGAGCACGACTTCCATCGGCATATCACGGATCGTCAGCTCGCCCATCACGCGGAACCGGTCACCGTCTTCGCGTGGCGGATCACCATCGATGCGTGTTCCCTGGAACGTGATCGTCGGATAGTCGTCCGCGCCGAAGAAGTCCGGGCTGCGGAGGTGCGCGTCGCGATCGGCGACGCCGGTATCGATGCTCGCAACCTGGAGCGTGGCGTCCACGCCGGCCTCCTCGGGGTGGTCTCTGTCACCGCGAAGCGTCGCTTCCAGTTCCTTGAAGCGGCCGCGCACGGTTGTCATCATCATGTGCTTGACGGAGAACTCGACGCTCGAGTGCGTGGAATCGAGCTGCCACGTCGTGGTGCTGGCAGCGACGGCAGAGCTGGTGGCCATTGTTCGCCCTCGCGGATGGCGTTCGTGGTTGATGCAGGCGAACCGCCGTCGCGCGCGAACACCGTGCCATTTCACGTCCGGCGGTCCGGGCTCGCCGGCATAGAAGTGCGCGTTCGTGCGCCGGCCGTCAGCGCGCACTGGTTCGGCGCTCTCCTCCGCAACACGACACCAGTCAGCTCGCGAGCAACCGCACCGATTCGATCAAGGGTTCCTCTTCGCCCAGTAGCCGGAGGACCGGCTGCGATTCGTTGGCCGGGAGAAGGACGCAGCCCTGATCCCATCTCGCCCCGGTCGAGGAAGCTGCACATCTATAAATAGGAAATAAGAGCAACACACCCGAACGGCGCGCCGCGTCTAAGCAGCAGCGCCGCGTCGAGGGGAAGGCACCCATCTTGCGGCATGGTCGCTGATTCCTGGCGGCCTCCCACCTTCCATCCCAGAAGCAAATGGCCGTGAGTAACCCCACCGGCCGGGCTATTCGACGCTCGGCCATTCACTTGTTGCGGGCAACCGTTTTGGTGTAGTGAAATGATGGTTTCGCGGGACAATTCGGGGCGCGCGCGAGTGGAGGAATCACCTTCGGCGACTGTTCGCGTGTTCGAGGTCAACGGGTTGCGCTGGAGCGTGCGGGAGGTTCCCTATCCCCCGATCGATCGACGCTCCGGCACTTGTCTCATCTTTGACGCCGAGTCGGTGATTCGCCGGGTGCGCAACTTTCCGGGCAACTGGGCCACGCTGAGCGACGCCGAGCTCTACGCGTTGTCGCTCGACGTATAGAACGCGATGGCGGGGGCGCTGACAGTGACACAGAACGCGTTGGAACGACTCCACGACGCCGGCCAATCGATCTGGCTCGACTATATCGATCGGACAATGCTGCATGACGGCGACCTCGCACGGCGCATTCGGGACGACGCGCTGACAGGGATGACCTCGAATCCAACCATGTTCGAGAAAGCCTTGGCGAGCGGGGCCGCGTACGACGATCAGATCCGATTCGAAGGCCGCGGCGTCACACCGTACGAGTTGTTCGAGCGCATCGCGACTACCGATGTTCGAGACGCGTGCGATTTGTTTCGGCCCGTTTATGATCGGACCGGCGGCGCCGATGGGTACGTCTCGATCGAAGTATCCCCCGAGCTTGCCTACAAGCCGCAAGGGTCCGTGGCGGAGGCAACACGGTTGTGGGCGGGAGTCGATCGCCCCAATGTGATGATCAAGATACCAGGGACGATCCAAGGCCTGCTGGCCATTCGCGAGCTCACGGCTGCGGGAATCAACGTCAACATTACCCTGCTCTTCTCTCGCGAAATGCATCGGCGAGTCATCGATGCGTACATAGCGGGCTTGGAAGATCGTGTCGCTGCCGGCAAGGCTCTGTCGAGCATTCATTCCGTCGCCAGCTTCTTCGTCAGCCGGGTCGACGTCAAAGTTGATGGCCTGCTCGACGACCTCGCGCGCCGTGGATCGATCGATCAAGGAGAGCTGCACGCCATCGCTGGAAAGACCGGCGTCGCCAACGCGAAGCTCGCGTATCGGCTATTTCGGACTGAATTCTCGAGCCCGCGATGGAAGGGTCTTGCCGAGCGCGGTGGGAACATCCAGCGGCCGTTGTGGGCGAGCACTGGCGTCAAGAACCCGGCGTATCCCGACGTCATGTACGTCGAGGCATTGATCGGCCGCGATACTGTCGCCACGATTCCGCCAAAGACTCTGGATGCATTTCGAGATCACGGAGTCGTTGCGAACACGGTGGACACCAACATGGCCGATGCGGAGGCGGCGCTCGAACGTCTCGAGCATGCGGGGATTTCGCTACGCGACGTGACGGCGAAACTTCTCACGGAGGGACTCGACAGCTTCGAGGAATCGTCTACTGCGGCACTCAACAGCCTCAAACAGAAGGCCGCGGTGCTCGATGTCGATCTGGCCGAAGTCCCGATGTCCCGCGTCAGCTGACCTCTGTCCACTCGTGCCCGACGACGATCGACGTCTACTCGAGGATCTTTATCGCGCCGCCGTCGCCGCTGTTGATCCGACGCGCGGCGTCTCGAAGGCATTGACGAGCGACGAATCCTTCCGTCGTCGCGCACCCTGGATTCTCGCGTTGGGCAAAGCCGGGACGCGCATGTGCCGCGCGGCAATCGAGCACTTCGAGTCGGCCGGGCATGCGGCGCCCGGCGCCCTGGTCGTGACGACCGGTGGCGGCGAAACGCCGGGTGGCAGCATCGAGCTCGTGTGCGGCGATCATCCGGTCCCTGGTCGCGGATCGTTCGCGGCCGCCGAACGCATCGCTTCATTCATCGAGCGTGTGTCGGACGGTGACGACGTGCTCGTCCTCCTCTCCGGTGGCACCTCGAGTCTCATCGCCGCACCCGTTCGCGGCGTCTCGAGCGGGGACCTCACGCAACTGTTCACGAGCCTGCTCGGCTCCGGCGCCGACATCGCCGCGACGAATGCGATTCGCAAGCGCTTCTCGCGTTGGGCGGCGGGCCGGCTCGCGGTCGCACTCGCCGAGCGCGGGGCCGCGCGCGTGCGCTGCTTGATCATTTCCGATGTCATCGGCGACGACCCGGCGGTGATCGGATCCGGTCCTTGTGTACCTGATCCGCTCACGGCAGGAGAGCTCCTGCGTTTCATCGAGCGAGAAGGGTTGCAATCGTGTCTCACTTCACCCCTGATGAACCATCTCGACGCCGTGGTTCACGAGGAGCTCCCGGAGACGCCAAAGCCCGATGACCCCGCGTTCCGACTCGTGACTTCCGAGATCATCCTCGGTAATCGGAGCGCGCGAGAAGGGGCATCGGAACGCGCTCACGAGATCGGACTCGCCCCGGTGAAGGTCGTCGACACGCCAATTCAGGGTGACGCGGCGAACACCGGCGAGCAACTCGTGAAGGAGCTCGTACAATTTCGCGAGGCCTCACTCCACGGAAAGGATCAGCGCGCGTCCCGAAGCTGTGTGATCTGGGGTGGTGAGACGACCGTGCACCTGGGCCCGACCTCTCCGCCCGGTGGCAGGAATCAGGAGCTAGCGCTGGCAGCCGCGCGCGCGCTCGACGAGCTGGGTGAACGAGCGCGGGGCCTCGCGCTCCTCGCCGCGGGGACCGATGGACGCGACGGCCCCACCGACGCGGCGGGCGCGGTCGTCGATGCGCGCACATGGCGGGCAATCGCAAATGCGTCACGCGACCCCGCTCGCGACTTGGCGGAGCACGAGTCGCACGCGTCGCTCGGATCGGTGCACGCGCTGCTCCATTCCCATTCGACCGGAACCAACGTGGGGGACGTCGTGATCGGTCTCGTCAGCGAGCCATGACTTCGTGCGCGGCATTGACGATCGCGTCTCGTCCCATGCCGTAATGCTCGATCAGTTCTTCCGGTGTTCCGGATTGACCGAAACGGTCATCCACGCCGACGAAGTGCATCGGCACGGGGTAGTTCTTCGCGAGGCATTCCGCCACGGCGGACCCCATGCCGCCGTATATCTGGTGTTCCTCGATCGTCACAATTCGTTTCGCTTTTCGCGCCAGCGCAACGATCGCGTCGCTGTCGATCGGTTTGACGGTCGCCAAGTTGACCACTTCGACCTCGACGCCATTCTCTTGTAACGTCTTCGCGGCGAGGAGCGCCTTGTGCACGAGCGCGCCGCACGCGACGAGTCCGACCTTCGGCGCGTCGGACTTCCACACGACTTGCGCGCGGCCGATTTCAAATGGGGTGTCTTCGGTCGTGATGACAGCGGTCTTGTTGCGCGCGAGGCGCAGATACACGGGCGTTCCCGTCGTCGCGGCGGCGACGGTTGCCTTCCGTGCTTCAATCGAGTCGCACGGGCAGATGACGATCATGCGCGGCACGACCCGCGTGATCGCGATGTCTTCGATCGCCTGATGCGTTCCGCCGTCCGGTCCAACCGAGACACCGGCGTGCGATCCTCCGATCTTCACGGGCCGGTTGTTGTAGCAGATCGTCGTGCGGATCTGTTCCCAGTTGCGGCCGGGACTGAACATGGCGTACGACGTGATGAACGGAATCTTGCCCATCGCGGCCATGCCGCTCGCCACGGATGCCATGTTCTGCTCGGCCACGCCAAGCTCGACGAAGCGGTCGGGAAATTTTTTCTTGAACGGGAGCGCCTGCGCGCTCTCGGTGAGGTCGCCGCAGAGGACGACGACGCGCGGGTCGGACTCTCCGGCGCAGACGAGTCCCTCGCCGAAGCCCGTACGAATCGCGACCTGTTCGACGTCCTCGTCGAACAGCTTCGTATTCAGCGTCGGGCCGAGACGAGCGACTGAATCGGGCATCTATTCCGCTTCGCTCTCGATCTTCCGGCCGAGCGTCCGGAGCTCGGAGAGCGCCATCCGCGCCTGCTCCGCGTCCGGCGGTTTACCATGCCAGTGAAAATCGCGCTCGAACTCCGGGACGCCTTTGCCCGGAATCGTGTGCGCGATGATCATCGTCGGTCGCTCATAGACGCTCTTGGCCTCGTCGAACGCCGACGCGATCGCTTCGACGTTGTGCCCGTCGATCTCCAGGACATGCCAGTTCCACGCGCGCCACTTGTCGGCTAGCGGCTCGAGCGGCATCACCTGTTCGGTGAAGCCGTCGATCTGAATGTTGTTGCGATCGATGAGCGCGACGAGGTTGTGCAAGGCCTGCTTTCCACCGAGCATCGCCGCCTCCCACGACTGTCCCTCATCGAGCTCGCCGTCGGACATCAGACAGTAGATTCGCCGGTTGCCGTCCTGGCCGTCCATCTTGTCCGCGATGGCCATGCCAACGGCCTGCGACAAACCTTCGCCGAGTGGCCCGGAGCTCGTTTCCAGCGCCGGCAGGAACTCGCGATGCGGATGCCCCTGCAAGCGCGAGCCGAACTTCCGCAGTGTGTTCAACTCCTCCCTCGGGAAGTAACCGGCGTAGGCCATCGTCGCGTAAAGCACCGGGCAGATGTGCCCGTTCGAAAGAACCAATCGGTCCCGGCCATCCCAGCCCGGATTCTTCGGGTCTTGCCGTAGCGTATGGAAATAGAGCACCGTGAACACGTCTGCCATGCCCAATGGTCCCGCGGTGTGACCGGATCCCGCCTCCACGAGCATCTCGATGATCGACTCACGAATTTCGTTGGCGGTCTTCTCGAGGGAGAGTTTTTCGTGGGGCGTGAGGAGCATTTGATCAGCCCGGAAGCGGTTGAGCGTATGCGATTGACAGGATGCTGATCCTGCGATTTGCGCGCCGAGCGCGGTCCAGCTCTTCGGGTGTCGGTATACTTTTTGTAGGCCGTCGCCGCGCCGATGACGCGCAATTCACAGCCAGCCGTATCGCGGCGGACGGGGCTCGGCGTTCATGCGCCGCCGCCCACGCCTCCGCGCCCGGACGCAATTAGTGGCCAGACACTGGGGATAGATCTGAATCGCCTTGCCGCGGCGCTTCGATCGCGCCTGCGCGGCGAGGTGCGCTTCGACGACGGCGATCGCGCGCTCTATTCGACTGACGCGTCCAACTACCGGCAAATCCCCATCGGCGTCGTGGTGCCGCGTGACGCCGACGATGTCGTGGCAACGGTGGCCACTTGCCGAGAGGTCGGCGCGCCTATCGTTTCGCGCGGCGGCGCTACAGACCTCGCCGGCGCTGCCTGTAACGCCGCGGTCGTCATCGACATGAGCAAGTACATGAATCGCGTGCTCGAGATTAACTGGGACGAGAAGTGGGCGCGTGTTGAGCCGGGCACAGTGCTGGACGATCTCCGGAATCGTGCCGAGGAACGGCACCTGACGTTCGGCCCCGACCCGGCGACGCACGCGCGCAACACCCTCGGCGGCATGATCGGCAACAATTCGTGCGGCATGCACGCCCAGATGGCGGGAAAGGTCGAGGACAACACGCTCGAGTTGGAAATTCTCACGTATGACGGGCTCCGAATGTGGGTCGGCCCGACGAGCGAGGCGGAGCTCGAACGAATCATCCAGGAGGGCGGCGTCCGTGGCGAGATCTATTCTCGCCTGAAAACCGTTCGCGATACGTACGGCGACCTCATTCGCCAGCGATTTCCGCAAATTCCGAGGCTCGTGTCCGGATATCCGCTGCACCAATTGCTTCCCGAACATGGGTTCGACGTCGCGCGCGCGCTGGTTGGCACCGAGGGCACGTGCGTCGCGGTGCTGCAGGCCAAGCTGCGTCTCGTCCACAGCCCGCCGGTACGCACGTTGGTCGTTCTCGGCTACAAGGACCTGTTCGCCGCCGGTGATGACGTTCGGTTCTGCAACGGGTTCGAGCCAATCGCGCTCGAGGGTATCGACGGCAGCGTCTTTGAGTACCTGCAGGACAAGGGCTTGTCGACAACCGGGCGCGCGCTGTTCCCCGATGGCAACGCATGGCTCATCGTCGAGTTTGGTGGCGAGTCGAGCGAAGAAACGGCAGCCCGCGCACGACGGCTCACTGACGCGCTCGACGGCCGTCCCGGCGCCCCGCCGCGAAAGCTCTACGACGATGTGAAGCAGGAGCATCTCGTCTGGGAGGTCCGCGAAGCGTGTCTGGGCTCTATATCAAAAGTTCCTCATAAGCCGGACTTCTATCCGGGGTGGGAGGACTCCGCCGTCGCGCCCGACGACATGGGCAAATACCTCCGCGATTTAACGAAGCTGCTCGATCGGTACGGCTACACCGCGGGGTTGTACGGCCACTTCGGCCAGGGCTGCCTGCACGCCCGCATCGACTTTGACTTGTACACCGCCGAAGGCATCGCAAGCTGGAAAGCATTTCTGAATGAGGCCGCCCACCTCGTGACCTCGTACGGTGGTTCGCTGTCCGGCGAGCATGGCGATGGCCAGGCGCGCGGCAGTCTGCTGCCGATCATGTTCGGCGACCAGATCATGCAGGCTTTTCGCGATTTCAAGGCCGCCTGGGATCCTCGAGGAAAGATGAACCCGGGCAAGGTCATCGACGCGTACCCGGTCGAACAAAATCTTCGGTGGGGAACGCACTATCACCCGTGGGAACCGGACACCCGCTTCTCCTTCGGAAACGATCGCGGCAGCTTCGCGTACGCCGCGAACCGTTGCGTCGGCACGGGCGTGTGCCGGAAACATGACAGCGGCACCATGTGCCCCAGCTATATGGCGACGCGCGAAGAAAAGCACTCGACGCGCGGCCGGTCGCGACTGCTGTTCGAGATGCTCGAGGGCAATCCGCTGACCGACGGTTGGCGCGACGAGGCGGTGAAGGACGCGCTCGATTTGTGCCTCGCCTGCAAAGCGTGCCGCGGCGAATGTCCGGTAAACGTGGACATGGCCACCTACAAGGCGGAGTTTCTGTCGCATTACTACGAGGGCCGGCGCAGGCCCATCGCCGCATACGCGTTCGGGCTCATGCACCGATGGGCACGGCTCGCGTCGCACGTGCCCTGGGCCGCGAACTTCGCGACGCAGACCACGCCGCTGCGGGAGCTCGCGAAGCACGTGATCGGTATTGCGCCGGAACGACGCATTCCTCCGTTCGCGCGACACACCTTCCGGCATTGGTACGAGCATCGTCAACGACGCAATACCGGCGCGACGCCGGTGATCCTCTGGCCGGACACCTGGAACAACTATTTTTTGCCAGAGACGGCGCAGGCTGCCGTCGAAGTTCTCGAAGCGGCAGGATTCGATGTACTCCTTCCCTCTCGACCGCTGTGCTGCGGCCGCCCGCTCTACGACTACGGGATGCTTCGGATCGCGAAGCAATTACTCCGCGGGGTTCTCACGACGCTCGCTCCGCACATCCGCGCTGGTACGAGTATCGTGGGGCTCGAGCCCAGTTGCGTGTCCGTGTTTCGTGACGAGCTCGTGAACATGCTGCCGGACGACGAGGAGGCGAGGCGACTTCGCGATCAGACTTTCACGCTCAGCGAATTCCTCGTGAAGAAGGCCGTGACCTTCTCGATTCCACCGCTCGCGCGCCAAGTCGTGGTTCACGGACATTGCCATGAAAAGTCGATGCTCGGCTTCGACTGCCAAGCCCGACTTCTCGAGGCCACCGGTTCGGAATACACGGTATTGGACTCGGGCTGTTGCGGAATGGCCGGCGCGTTCGGATACGAGAAGGGCGAGCCCTATGAGGTCTCGATCGCCTGCGGCGAGCGGGTACTCCTCCCGGCGGTGCGCGGCGCGGCCGCCGACACCTTGATCGTCGCTGATGGGTTCAGCTGTCGCGAGCAAATCGTGCAGACGACGGGCCGCCATGCCGTTCATTCGGCCGAGCTTTTGAAGCTGGCCATCGATCAGCGGCAGCGATGACTCTGGTTACCTGCGAAGACCGAGGCTTGACGGAGGGAGGGAACATGATCGCGACCAAACGTGCTTACGAACCGGCGAGCGACTCAGATGGCTATCGGGTTCTCATCGATCGCCTCTGGCCACGGGGAGTCTCGAAAGCCAGGGCGCGACTCGATGCTTGGGAGAAGGACATTGCCCCGTCCCCCGCGCTGCGCAAATGGTACGGACACGACCCCGACAAATGGCATGAATTTCAGGTCCGCTATGCGGCAGAATTGCGGACGGCATCGGCCAAGAGAGTGCTCGACAGCTTGGTTCGGCGGGCAAGACGCGGACGGGTCACCCTCGTGTATGCCTCGCGTGCCGGTGATCTCAGTGACGCCGCAGTCCTCAAACGAATACTCAATCGACGACTCGTCAAAACCCGTCAGTCGGCCAGCCACCCTCGTCTAAGACGGCGCGCGGCGGCGAGCAAATAGAACAGATCGCGCGGTCAGTGCCGAAGCGAGTCTACCAACGCACTGAAACGATCGGATGCCTTGGCGCTCAGCGACTCGAGCGGTGGCTGGCGCACCAGATGAAGCGTGCCTCGCTTGTCGAGGATCTCTCCGTGCGCATCGCCCTTTTCCGTGCGCCAGAATCGGAGCGTCGCCGTCGCTCCGCCCAGTCGCAAACCTTCGAGAATGACCTCTGGTAACCACTCCGGGAGCACGGGATCGATCACCAGCAGCGACAGCGGCGCAACGGGCTGCAGGCCCAGCAGAGACTGTATGAGCATCGGGAAAACGCTCGCGTTCCAGAGCTGCGGAGTATTGGCGCGCGGATAGGCGCCGGGCGTCGGCCATTCGGCGCGGGCGTAGCCACCGATCGTTTCTGGAATACGATAGCCGGTGTAGAGCGCCGCCAAATCGAACAGCGCCTTCGACAGATCTACCGCGCGCTGCTCGAAGCCAAAGCGCCGCAGACCAAACACGATCGAAGCGTTCTCCACCGCCCAGACGCTCCCGAGATGATAGTCGATCGGGCTGTACGCTCGATCCTCCGTCGACAGCGTTCGAATGCCCCATCCACTGAAAAGATCGGGCATGAACATCCTCCCGACGACCTTAGGTAGGTGCTCGTCGTCGATGATTCCCGTGCCGATACACTGACCGACATTCGACGTCAGCGCTCGCACGACTCGCTTATCCGGATCCATCGCCAGCGCGAAGTAATCGTGCTCAGCGATCCACCAATCGCGGTTGAATCGTTCCTTGAGTGACATCGCGCTGTGCCAGTACGCCTTCGCGCCGGCGTGGTCGCCCATCACCCACGACAGCGCGGCCATCAATTGCTGCGCCGCGAACCAGTACCCCTGTAGCTCGCACGTGCCGAGCGGCGCCGGGACCGGTCTGCCGTCTTCGTAGAGAACGGCGTTCCCGCTGTCCTTCCACCCTTGATTCTTCGTGCCCGCCGAGGAGCGCGTGAGATACTCGAGATACCCGTCCTTGTCCCGATCGCCGAAGTCGCGCGCCCAATCCATGATTCGGCGCGCCGTATCCCACTCACGACGCACATGCTCCTTGTCGCCCGACCAGGCAAAGGAGTGGGCGAGCGCGATGACGAACATCATCGGGCTCGCGAAATCGGCATAGTATGCGGAATACGGATTGAGATTGAGCCGGGCCAGCGGTCCCTGTCGGACCTGATATGGAATGCGCCCGGGTTCTTCGTCGGTCCAATCGTTCACTCGATCGCTCTGCATGCGGCCCAGCCGCGACAGGCCCGCGCTCGTGAGCTCGCCTCCGTCGATGATCGCTGCCTGCCAACCCGTCGTAAACGCATCCCGCCCGAACAAGGCCGGATAAAGCGGAACGCCGGCCTGAGGCGCCAGCCATTCGTCGCGCGCTCCTTGGAGTAGGGGAAAGGACGCGATGTCACTGATGTTCGCCTCGACCGTCGCCTGCGCAATCGTGTTTCCGGGAATGCGAACGCGCAGTAGCGCGTCCGACCATTCTTGCCAGGCGCGTTCGCGATCCGCGACGGCTGCGTCGTCGTACCGATCGATGTAGTCGATCGGCATGACCCGAAACCCAAGCGAAATACTTTCGCCCGGTTGGAGCTCGATCGTCGATACGAATCCGAGCGGGCTCGCGCGCCAGTCGGCGCCGTATGCCTCGATGATCGCGCGGTACGGCAGGCGCTCGTGCGCATACTCGAGCGTCAGCCTGTGGCCGTCCGGGATCGTGCGAATTTCGGCCGACTGCTGTCGGTGTTCGCCGAACGTCTCCTGAATATCGGAGAAGTCGGCCTCGAGGATCCACGACAGGTCGAGTGTCAACGTCTTATGTGGCGATCGATTCGCGACGACCGCGTCAGCGTCCAGCGCGACGAGCCCGACTTGGTATCGCAATCGAATGTCGATGGCACGCTGCGGCAGGCCATGATCGTCCGCCGGAGTGTCGTCGTCTGATTGGCCGGTGCCGCCGCCGCCGTATCGTGCCACCTCCGGGAACGTATACGCGAAGACCAGCTCGCGTTGTGATATCACCGCGTCTTCACACAGCCACGGAGTGGTCCCATTGATACGCAGGGCTAAGCGTCGAAGAAAGCGCGCCTCGCGGAAATAGAATCCGCTGATTGGCGCCGCGTCGTCGCATTCGCCATTCACGTCAGTGATGAGCAAGGACTGACCGTGCCAGGCATAGCGCTCGTTCGATCGTACGGCAGCATGTGGCATGAGCCTGTCGACGTGCAGAAGGCACGCCACGAACCCCATGTCTGGCACGCACCTCGCGTGCGCTCCATGCGGACTAGGAGGACGCAAACCATGGAAGTGCGCGCCAAGTTGCTCGGGCACCCGATTCATCAAATGCTCGTCGTTTTTCCGTTGGGCCTTTTTTCGACGGCTGTCATTTTCGACGTCATCCATCTCATACGCGGCGGTCCCACATGGTCGATCGTCGCCTACTGGATGATCGGCGCCGGCATCATCGGCGGACTGTGCGCCGCGGTGTTCGGAGCGATCGACTGGTGGGGTATTCCGCGCGGCACGCGGGCGCATCGGCTCGGCCTGCTGCATGGCTTGGGCAACGTGGGCGTGGTCGGATTGTTCGCGGTGAGCTGGTTCCTCCGTCGCGGCGCGCCGGAAAGTCCATCGGTGGCTGCCGTTGCATTCCTGCTCGCCGGCGGCGCGCTCGTCCTCGTGACCGGTTGGCTTGGTGGCGAGCTCGTCGATCGACTCGGGGTTGGTGTCGATGATGGCGCGAACTTGAATTCGCCGAGCTCACTCTCGACCAAGGCGGTGAAACCATCAGGCGCTAATCGAGTCTCCTTGCACTGACACATCCGAAGCCCG
>Ga0207689_10000183_pt1 | contig 54339 bp, 49 predicted proteins | sample KBSMisM52_FD_184312 | JGI IMG/M metagenome (GOLD analysis project Ga0207689, IMG submission 184312) | Miscanthus rhizosphere microbial communities from Kellogg Biological Station, Michigan, USA - KBS Miscanthus M5-2 (SPAdes) (version 2) | ecosystem: Host-associated > Plants > Roots >...
AGGGTGAAGGCCCTCACGGACGCCCGCAGGGGCGCGGACGAGGAGGGCGCCCGGACGGCGGCGCGGATCACGAGGGAGCTGGCCGCGAAGTTCCGGGAGGAGCACCGCGACTGGTTCGCCGGTTCGAACCACCGCGCTGCGCGCTAACGCGGTGGTTGCCAGCAAACACCGGCACCGGGCCATGCACATCGTCGTATCGCTGCCCGCTAGCGAAGCGCAGCCGTGGATGGGACTCTTCGCGGCCGCGTTGCCCGAAGCGCGCCTGGACCGGCACGAGCCGCATTGCCCGGTCGACCCATCGGCGCCGCAAGCCGACTACGTGGTCGCCGCATATCCAAGTAAAACGTTGTTCGCCGAGCAGAAGTCGCCGAAGGCCGTGTTCACGGTCAGTGCCGGCATCGGTCACGTGCTCCGGATGCCGAACCTGTCTCGCGACGTGCCGTTGATTCGCGTCGAGGATGCCGGCATGGCGCCGCAAATGGTTCGTTACGTGCTCACCGCCGCGATGCGCTTTGCGCAGCGATTCGACACGTATCGTCGGCAGCAGCGCGACGCGCAATGGGTGCAGCACCCCCCACGCGCGCCTGCGCAGGTCACCGCGGGCGTCATGGGACTCGGCGTCATCGGCGCCGCGATCGCGCGGGCGCTGGCCGCGCAGGGTTTTGTGGTGCGCGGGCATGCGCGAACGCGCAAGGAGATCGAAGGTGCGCGCTGTCACGCCGGAGATGAGGAGCTTGGCGCGTTTCTCGACGGGATCGACGTGCTGGTCAACGCGCTTCCCTCGACGCCCGCGACGGCCGGCGTCCTCAATCGCGCGAACATGGCGCGGCTTGCCGACGGCGCGCACGTGGTGAACGTCGGCCGTGGTGACGCGCTTATCGAAGAGGACCTGCTGGCCCTTCTCGATAGCGGCAAGCTGTCCGGTGCCACGCTCGACGTTTTCAGGAAGGAGCCGTTGCCGCCCGCACATCCCTTCTGGCAGCGTTCCGAAATCACGGTCACGCCGCATATTTCCGGACTGACGATCCCCGACGAAACCGTCGCGCAGGTCGCGGCGAAGATCCGCAGTCTGGAACGGGGCGAGCGCGTCAGTGGTGTCGTCGACTACGCGCGAGGCTATTGAGCGTGCCGAACCCGATCGCCGGCGGACCCGTGCCATCGCCTTGCATCAGCGTTTGCGTCATGGACGAGCGCACGGGCCTTTGCACCGGCTGCCAGCGCACGCTCGATGAAATCGCCGCGTGGAGCGTCCTCGACGACGGCGAGCGCCGCGCGGTCTGGACGCGGATTGGATTGCGGCGTGCGGCGCAGAACGCGGCGATCGCAACGCCGGACAAGGACTAGCGATGGCGACTGCCGACTGGTATTTCGATTTCATCTCGCCGTTTGCGTACCTGCAAAGCGAGCAATTGGCGCTGCTGGGGCCGAAGGTGCGCATCCGCTATCGCCCGGTCCTGTTCGCGGGTCTGCTCGGCGCGCACGGGCAGAAAGGTCCCGCCGAGATCGCCCGCAAGCGCGTGTTCACCTATCGCTTCGTGGTCTGGCACGCGAAGCGGCTGGGAATTCCGCTCAAGATGCCCCATGAGCACCCGTTCAATCCGCTGCCGCTGTTGCGTTTGGCCATTGCCTGCGATTGCTCGCCGGAAGCGGTCCACCGGATTTTCCGTTTTGTCTGGCGCGACGGGCGCCTGCCCGACCTGCCGATCGAATGGGCCGAGCTCGTCCACGATCTCAGGTTGCCCGATGCGGAGCGACGCATTGCGGAACCGGAAGTCAAGGATGCGCTTCGCCGCAATACCGACGAGGCGATCGCACGCGGCGTGTTCGGGGTGCCGACGCTCGCGATCGGCGACGAGCTGTTCTGGGGCGTGGACGCCACGCCGATGGCCGCCGATTACATCGCGGCCGGCCAACGCTGGACGGATCCCGAGTATGCGCGCGTCGCGGCGTTGCCCGTTGGCGCGGCGCGGCCTGCCGATCCCGCTGCCGGAAAGCCGGCGAAAAAACGCTAGAGTAATACGTTCCCCCGAAGACGCCTCCGGCGTCCTCCCCCAAAGGGGGCGCCGCCTTGGGACGCCCTGCGGCGGCCAGACGTTCCCCCGAAGACGCCTCCGGCGTCCTTCCCCAAAGGGGCGCCGCCTTGGGACGCCCTGCGGCGGCCAGACGTTCCCCCGAAGACGCCTCCGGCGTCCTCCCCCAAAGGGGGCGCCGCCTTGGGACGGCCCTGCGGCGGCCAGACGTTCCTCGAAGACGCCTACGGCGTCCTCCCCCCAGAGGGCGCCGCCTTGGGATGGCCATGCGGCGGCCAGCCCAAGACACCCGTGGCGGCTAGCCGATATCGCCGGCGCCGGGTATCCCGAGCGTTTCCTTCACCGCACGCGCAGTCGCGAGCGCCGCGTCGAGCGACGTGCCGAGGCACGTGATGTGCCCCATCTTGCGCGCGCGCCTCGGCTCGGCTTTACCGTACAGATGCAGCTTGGCCGAGGGGTGGCGAAGCACGTCGCCCCACGCGGGCTCGCGCGGCTTCGCCGCGACGCCGCCGGCGAACCACAGGTCGCCCAGCAAGTTCACCATGACGGCCGGCGTGTGCTGCCGCGTGTCGCCCAGGGGCAGATCGGCGAGCACCCGCGCCTGTTGCTCGAATTGCGACGTCACGCACGCGTCGATCGTGTAGTGACCGCTGTTGTGCGGACGCGGCGCGATTTCGTTGACGAGCAGCGCCCCGCCGTCCGCGACGAACAGCTCCACGCACAACACACCGCGATAATCGAGCGCCGCCGCAACTTTGGTTGCGATATCCCGCGCGGATTCCGTCACCGCCGCGGAAACGCGCGCGGGCACGATCGAGACGTCGAGGATGCCGTCGCGGTGATGATTTTCGGCGACGGGCCACGCAGCCGTTTCGCCGCGCTCGTTGCGGGCCACGATGACCGATACCTCGCAGGCGAGCGCCACCAGCTGCTCGAGCACGCACGGCTGGCCTTGCATGGCGCGCCATGCGGCCTGCACGTCCTCGCGCGTGCGCACCCGCACCTGGCCCTTGCCGTCGTAGCCGAACCGCGCGCTCTTGACGATGCCGGGCAGCAGCGTCGCGTCCATGCCCTGCACATCCGCTTCGCTGCGCAGGATTGCGAACGGCGCCACGGCAAACCCGTTCCCCGACAGAAACATCTTCTCGCTGATCCGGTCCTGCGCGATGGCCACGCTCGAGGCCGCAGGCGTCACGCGCGCGGTGCGCGCCAGGAAATCCAGCGCGGCAGCGGGCACGTTTTCGAATTCGGTGGTCGCAGCGGCGGCGAGCGATGCCAGCTCCTCGAGTCCGCGTGAATCGAGATAATCGGCGGCGATGTGGCGATCGGCGACGCTGCCGGCCGGGCTGTTCGTGCCGGGATCGAGCACCACCACCTTGAACCCCAGGCTTTGCGCTGCCATGCAGAACATGCGGCCAAGCTGGCCGCCGCCGAGCAAGCCGAGCCACGCGCCGGGCGGAATCGCTGCCATGACTCTTGCTTTCTAGGTGGCCGGCGGAATGCGCATCGCGCGCGCCGTCGTCGTCTGCTTCAGGCGGAACGCGGCGAGCTTGCGGGCGACGATCGGATCCGTTGCCGCGATCAGCGCGACGGCGAAAAGACCGGCATTGGCGGCGCCGGCTTCGCCGATCGCGAAAGTCGCCACGGGAATCCCCTTGGGCATCTGCACGATCGACAACAGGGAATCTTCGCCGCGCAGGTACTTCGACGGTACCGGCACGCCGAGGACCGGGATGATGGTCTTTGCCGCGAGCATGCCGGGCAAATGCGCGGCGCCGCCGGCGCCGGCGATGATCACGCGCAGCCCGCGCGGTCCCGCGTCCTCTGCATACTCGAACATGTCGTCGGGCATCCGGTGCGCGGAGACGACGCGCGGCTCGTTCGGAATCCCGAAGGCGTCGAGCTGCGCGACGGCGTGGCGCATGATCTCCCAATCGCTGTCGCTGCCCATGACCACGCCGACCAATGGTGCCGCCTTGCGCTGCGCCATTCCCCCTCCCAAGAGCATTCGCCGCGTCGAAGGGAAATCTTAACATCGGGGTCCGCTGCGCAGCGCACGTGCAACGAGGAGCGTGTGGAACATTGTGCGGTCTTGCGCGACTAATTCACGCCGGGGGACGATTCTTGCTTGTCTTGCGGCGTACGGTCACCGAGAATTGGGCTCAATGAACACTCTTTCATCGTTGTGCAGGACGATCCTGCTGGGCGCCGTTGCGGCGTTCGGGCCGAATGCACCCGTGCTCGCGCAATCGGACGCGGATTTCCTGGCCGCCAAGATGGCCTACGACAAGGGCGATCGCGCCAAGCTCGCGGTCATCGCGCCGAAGCTCACCGGCCACGTCCTGGCGCCCTACGTCAGCTATTGGCAGCTGAAGCTGGGACTGGACGACGCAGCGCCGGTGGCGATCAGCGCGTATCTCGACCGTTATCCGAATACACCGATAGCCGACCGACTGCGGGTCGACTGGCTGAAATCGCTCGCCAGGCGGAACATCTGGAATCGCTTTGCGCTCGATTATGCGCAGCCACCCGGCGAGGATGTCGAGCTCGCCTGCTACGGCATCCTGCTGCGCTGGCAGCGCGAGGGCGACCCGGCGCTCGCCGCAGCGGTTCCGCTTTGGTTTACCGGACAGACCACACCCGACGCCTGCGACCCGCTGTTCGCCGCGCTGATCAAGCGCGGCGATATCACGATGGCCGATCGCCGCGCCCGGTTCCGGCTGGCGAACGAGGCCGGCAACGTGCGCCTGGCGCAGGCGATCGCTGCCGAGCTGCCGGGAAGGGATCGCATCGCGGACCGCGAATTCACCGAGGTCAACCGCGATCCGCTGCGAGCGCTCGAAAAAGGCGCATTCGCGTGGGACACCGGCGGCGGTCGCGACCTCGCGCTGTTCGCACTCGAGCGCGCCGCACGCACCGATGCCGGCGGCACGCGGTCGGCCTGGGTCAAATGGCGTGACAAGCTGCCGGAAGCCGACCGCAAGTACGGCAATACGCGGCTCGCGTACTTCGCAGCTCGCCAGTTGAATCCAGCGGCCAACGACTGGTTCCGCGAAGCGGGCGACCTGTCGTCGGCGCCGGATGCGCAGGCGTGGCGCGTACGCGCGGCGCTGCGCGTGCTCGCCTGGAACGATGTTCTCGCCGCAATCGATGCCATGGCCGAGCCGCAGCGGCAGGAAAGCGCCTGGCGCTATTGGCGCGCGCGCGCGTTGGCCATCCGCGGCAAGAAAGCGGAGTCGACCGAACTGATGAAGGCCCTGTCGTCCGAGACCAGCTTCTACGGCGTGCTCGCCGGTGAAGCGCTGGGCCAGCGCTTCACGTTGCCGCTCAGCATGCCGCTCGCCGCATCGCCAGCGGAGTCGTCGGCCTTCGCCGCACGCGCCGATGTGCAGCGCGCCGTCAAGCTGGCGGAGCTCGACATGCGCCCGGAGTCGCAACGCGAGTGGCTGTACATCGTCCGCGGCCTCCCGGACGACGAGGCATTGCTGCTCGCCGCCGATCATGCGCGGCGCGTCGGCCTCTACGACCGCGCCATCAACGCCGCCGACCGCACCACGAGCCGCCACGACTATGCGCTGCGTTACCTGGCGCCGTACCGCACGGAGTTCGAAACGGCGGCGAAGAGCAACGACATCGACGTCGCGATCCTGTACGGCATCGCGCGGCAGGAGTCGCGCTTCGCCACCGACATCGTGTCGTCGGCCGGCGCGGTCGGACTGATGCAATTGATGCCCGGGACCGCGCGCTGGGTAGCGAAACAGCTCGCCCGCACCGATTATCAACCTGCGGCCATCGCCGACGCGGAGTTGAACACGCAATTCGGCGCGTACTATTTCAAGTACTGGTTCGAGCGGCTCGATCGGATGCCGGCGCTGGCGGCCGCTGCGTATAATGCGGGTCCCGGGCGTGCGCAGGCGTGGCGCCCGCCCGTCCCATTGGAAGGCGCGATCTGGGTGGAAACGATCCCTTTCAACGAAACGCGCGACTACGTGAAAAAAGTGCTCGCGAACGCAATGATCTACGCGCAGGCGTTCAACACCAACCAGCAGCCACTCACCGCGCGCCTCGGCATCGTGTCGCCGCGCAGCGGCGCGAACCTCAGCACGGCGGCCACTGCGCCGGAGTAGCCGATGGCGCTCCATCAGATCGTCGTTCTGGGCGGCAGCGGCTTCGTCGGCCGGCACATCGTCGCGCGACTCGCGGCGGCGGGGCACCGCGTCGTCGTTCCATCGCGCCGGCGCGAGAACGCCAAGCATCTCATTCTGTTGCCCACGGTCGACGTCATCGAGGCGGATATCAACGAGCCGCGCTCGCTGCGCGAGTTGCTCGCGGGCGCGACCGCCGTGATCAACCTGGTCGGCATCCTCAACGAGAGCGGCGCCGCCACGTTCGAGCGTGCGCATGTCGACGTTGCGCGCCATCTGGTGGCCGCATGCCCGGCGGCGGGGGTGACACGGCTGCTGCAGATGAGCGCTCTGGGCGCCGACCCGGCGGGGCCTTCGCGCTATCTGCGCACCAAGGGCCAGGCCGAAGCCATCGTCACCGGTTCGGACCTGCATTGGACGATCTTCCGGCCTTCGGTGATCTTCGGTCCCGAGGATTCGTTCCTCAATCTCTTCGCCCGGCTGTCGCGGATGCTGCCGGTCGTCGCGCTGGCGGCGCCGCACGCGCGCTTTCAGCCCGTCTACGTCGGCGATGTCGCGCATTGCTTCATGCAGGCGCTCGACGATGATCTCACGCAACGTGCGCGCTTCGACCTTTGCGGGCCGAGGGTCTATACGCTCGAGCAGCTGGTCCGTTATGTTGGCGAGGTGACGGGTGCGGTGCGTCCGATCATCAGGCTCGGGCCCGCACTGTCGAAGCTGCAGGCCACCATGCTCGAATTCCTGCCCGGGAAGCTCATGAGCCGCGACAACCTGCTGTCGATGCAGAAAGACAATGTCTGCGATCATCCGTTTCCGGCGGTGTTCGGCATCACGCCCGTGGCGCTCGAAGCGGTCGCGCCGCAGTACCTCGCCCCGAGCGCACGGCGAAGCCCGTTCGACACCTACCGCGCGAGTGGCGGCCGGTAGCGACCGGGCGCGCGCGACGTCAGCGGGACGCGGGTCGATGGCGCGAAAGTTGCCGCAGCCGGTCCGGGTTTATCGTGTCGGCGGTTCGGTGCGCGATGAGCTTCTCGGCCGGCCGGACGCCGACCGCGATTACGTGGTCGTCGGCGCCACGCCGGAAATCATGCTTGCGTCCGGGTTCCGCCCGGTGGGGCGCGATTTCCCGGTGTTTCTGCACCCCGACACGCAGGAGGAACACGCGCTGGCGCGCACCGAGCGCAAGCACGGTCGCGGCTATCGTGGGTTCGAGTTCTTCGCGTCGCCGGATGTGACGCTGGAGGAGGACCTGGAACGGCGCGACCTGACGATCAACGCAATGGCGCGCGGCGAGGACGGCGTCCTCGTCGATCCCTACGGCGGCGCGTCCGATCTCGCGGCAGGCATGCTGCGCCACGTCTCACCGGCATTCGCCGAGGATCCGCTGCGCGTGTTGCGCGTTGCGCGCTTCGCGGCGCGCTTCGGGTTCACCGTAGCGCCGGAAACAGAGGCGCTGCTGCGCAAGATCGTCGCGTCGGGAGAGCTCGCGACCCTGGCGCCGGAACGCGTTTGGCAGGAGCTGTCGCGCGGCTTGATGGAGGCGCTGCCATCGCGGATGCTGGCAGTGCTGCGCGAATGCGGGGCACTCGCTGCGCTGTTGCCCGAAGTCGCGGCGCTTTTCGGTGTTGCCCAGCCGCCGGCGCATCATCCCGAGGTCGACACCGGCGTGCACGTCGCACTTGCGCTGGACTGGGCGGCCGCGCACACGCTCACGCTTCCTGCCCGCTACGCGGTGCTCGCCCACGATCTGGGCAAGGCGCAATCGCCGGCGGCGACGTCGCCGCGGCACGTTGCGCACGAGCAGCGCAGCGTGCGGCTCGCCCAAGGGCTGTCCGAACGCTTGCGCGTTCCGCTCGATTGCCGCGACGCCGCCGCGCTCGCGGCACGTTGGCACGGCGTGGTCCACCGGGCGGCGGAATTGCGGGCCGCGACATTGCTCGACGTTCTTTCGGCCGCCGACGCGCTGCGTCGGCCGGATCGCCTCGACACGCTGCTTGCCGCGTGTGCCGCCGACGCCTGTTCGCGGCCGGGTGCGCCACAAGACTATGCGCCGGCGGCGATTCTTCGCGGCGCGCTCACGACGATCAAGGCGGTGGATGCCGGTGCGATCGCGCGTGCAGTGACGGCCAGGCCTGGCGGCAAGGGAGACGACGATGCGATCGCGAAGGCCGTGCGCAACGCGCGGTTGAAGGCGCTGCGCGGTTGGGCAGCGCTCGCTAAATCCGGGACGCGACCGCCTTCATCACGCCGGCGGTGACATGCATCAGGTCGCGCACCGGACGCGGCAGGTCGAACGCCCCGGCTTCCTGCGCCATCGCGCCGTGCCGCGCTTCGTCGTCGCGCATCGTAACAACGATCGCGCGGCTCTTGGCGTCGCCCTCGGGAAGCCGGTCGAGATGCGCGGTGAGATGTTCCTCGACCTGGCGCTCGGTCTCGACGACGAACCCGAGATTGACGCGATCGCCGGCGAGCCCGGCGAGCGTCCCGATCGCGAATGACCCCGCGTACCACAATGGGTTGAGCAGCGAAGGACGGTCCTGCAATTCCTGCAACCGCGACTGCGTCCATGCCAAGTGGTCTTCCTCGTCGCGCGCCGCGGCTGCGAAGCGGTTTGCCACTGACGGATCGCGGGCGACGAGGGCCTGCGCGGAGTAAAGCGCTTGCGCGCACACTTCGCCGGTATGGTTGACGCGCATCAGGGCGGCCGCCAGGCGTCGTTCGTTGGGAGTCAGGTCCGGTTCCGCCAGACCGGCGCCGGGAACGGGTCGCGTCGACTGCGTCAATCCCGTCAATGTCCGCAGGGCACGGTCGAAGCTGATGATCACGGAATCGAGCATGATGCAATGGTAGCAGGCGGGCCGCGACACCCAAAAAAAACGGGCGCCTGGAGGCGCCCGTTGCAATTCCGAAGAGACCCGAAAGTGCCGGCTCGCTTTAGAAGAAGTGGACCAGGCCGAGCACGAAGCCATTGGCGTTGGCGCCGTTGACCACGGTGTACGGGTTGATGTTGAAGTTGTAGGCAGCGTTGTCGTCGTTACGCACTTGCTGGAAGCCTGCGTAAGCGAGCGTCCGCTTCGACAGCGCGTACGTGTACGAGATCGTCCACTGGTCGGCGCCGGTGTTCGAGCCCCCGACCAACTGGCCAACCCTGGCGCCCGTCGGTCCGGAGCCGTTACGCGCCGTGCCGATGAGTGCGTAGAGTTCGCCCGGGCCGAGCGGCACGGTGGCGCTGATCGCGTAGAAGTTACGCGTCAGGTCGCTGTTGTTGAGGACGTCGTAGTCGAGACGCTCCCACACGCCACCGATCTTGACCGGACCGAAGTTCCAGTTGGCCGCAATCGACAACGCGTAGTCGTTCAACGACGGACCGCGAACCTTCTGTCTCCACTCATACGCGATGCCTGCCTGGAACGGGCCATTGGCGTAGAAGCCGCCCGTCGAACCCATATACGCATGGCGCTTCGACTGCGCAAGGTCGCCGTACGTCGTTCCGCCACCGCCTGAAGCCGGCGAGAAGTCGAACGCGCTGATCTGCTGCGAGAACGTGAAGCCGCCGATACGCGGCGAATCGTAGCGAATCGAGTTCGCTTCCCGGTCGTCGAAACCACCGTCAGTGATGATGTTCTGCGAGCCTTGCGCCCACAGGTTGGCCGTCGACAGGATCGACGTCGTCAACGTCGGGACGTTACCGAAAATGGCATGGATGTCGTCGTACGGGGCCAGGAACCGCCCGATCTTGAACGTACCCCACGTCCCTTGCAGACCGACGAACGTTTCACGCGAGGCGTGCACGCCGCCGCTGATATCCGCATTGACGCCGTCTTCGATCTGGAAGATCGCGGACAGCCCGCCGCCGAGCGATTCGCTGCCGCGCACGCCAATGCGCGACGAGTTCGAATTCACACGGTAGATGGTGCGGTTGACTGGAGCGGCACCGGGGGGCAGGTTAGGATCAACCGCCTGTCCGTTGACGGCTTCCATAGTCATGTTCAGGCGACCGTACAAAGTCACGTTCGCGGTTTGCGCTTGCGCAGCCAGCGGGGCGGCAAGCAAACCCGCGACTGCGACAGCGACGAGCTTTTTATTCATGGAGTCTCTCCTCTAACGGATAAAATTGGCAAGGTTTGAGCCTTTTGCGCCTGCCATCGGAACCTTCTCTAATCTATCGAGAAGTTACGGCCCATTTTGCCAAACCGCGCAACCCAGTGGCAAGCCGAAGCCAAATTGGGGTCTGTTATGTCTGATCCTTGTTGTGCCGAAGCAACAGAAAATCGCGGGCGAAACGGCGTGCGATCATGGTTCGGTTGCGGTCGTAGCGCCGTGTCCGGCCTTGGATGTTGAGTTGTAAACAATTGATAAATAACAACAAAAACATGAATCCGCATCGACACCGACGCTTATTGGGGCAAATCGTCCATTTCGCGCGATTTATCCGTGAGCAGATCGCGCGCCGCGCGCCCGAATCGCCGGTGGAGTGCCCTGATTTCAGCCGGTTGCACGGCTTTTCGCGACGCTTTGGCGGGTTTGAAAACGCGTGTTTGACGTGAACCTGGCCCCGGCTGCCATGCCGGTCATCGCCGCAGTGCTTTCCGCGGCAGCCACCGCGGCGCTGCTGCGCTGGCGCAATCATTTGCCGCTCGCGACGCGCAACGCGCGCTCATTGCACACGGCGCCCATTCCACGGATCGGTGGCCTCGCGATCTGGGCGGGTTTCTTGCCGATTGCGTGCATCGCTCCCACCGGTAACGCTCTCGCGATCGGCGTTTGGGGTGTGCCGTGGCTGTTGCTTGCGGGCGTGTCGATGCGCGACGACATGCGTGGCGTTGCCATCGTTCCGCGACTTTCCATCCATGCCATCGCATCGGCGTGGTTTGCCGTCGCGGTCGCGGCGCAGACCACGGTCCCGACCGCCTTCGTCGTGCTGGCGGCGCTCGTCGTCGCATGGTCGCTCAATCTCTACAACTTCATGGACGGCAACGACGGCCTCGCCGCGCTGATGACGGTGATAGGCTTCGCTTCCTATGGCGTGGCGTTGCTGCACGCGGGGATCGCCCCGACGCTGCCGTGGGCGCTCGCCGCCGCAACACTGCCGGTGCTGGTCGTGAACTGGCCTCCCGCACGGATATTTCTTGGCGACGTGGGGGCGGTTCCGCTGGGTTTCATGGCCGCAGCGGTTGGCATCGGCGGCATGATCGACGGCGCGTGGCCGGCGTGGTTCCCGCTCCTCGTGTTCCTGTCCTTCATTGCCGATGCGACGGTGACGCTCGCCCGGCGGGCGCTCCGCGGGGAGCGCTTCTGGGAGGGCCACAAGACGCATTACTATCAACGGTTGCATCAATTGGGCGCGGGACACGGCGGAACTCTCGCCGTCTATGGGGCGCTCATGCTGGGCACCGCGGGAACAGCCGTCGGCTGCGTCTGTCTCAAACCCGAGTGGGGCGTGCCTGCGCTGGTCGCATGGTGTCTAGTTTATGCGCTGCTGTTCGCGGCGATTGATTATCATTGGCGCCGGAAGGCCGTGACAACGTGATCAGGACAAAATTCAACTGGCGGGCATTCCTGGTCTTCGTCACCGATGTCTGCGCGGCGGCGATCGCCTGGGTGACGCTGTACGGGCTCCGCTTCAACCTCGACGTGCCCGAGCCATTCCTCGCGGACATGTGGCGCACGTTGGCACTGATCGTGCCGCTGCAGGCGGTGATCTTCATGGCGCTCGGTCTTTATCGGGGCCTGTGGCGATTCGCGAGCGTCGCCGATCTGCAGCGCATCGTGCTTGCCGCCGGCCTTGGCGCAGTCCTGGTGCCGCTGGTCCTCGTGATGCTCCAGCTGCAGGCGGTGGTGCCCCGCAGCGTGCTGGTCCTGTACCCCGTGCTCCTGATCTTCCTCATGGCGGGGAGCCGGTTCGCGTACCGGGTATGGAAGGAGCATCGGCTGTACAGCCCCTTCGAAGCGCTGGGCGAGCCGGTGTTGATCATCGGCGCCGGCGAGGCCGGTACGCGGCTCGCCAAGGATCTGACGCGTAGCCGCCAATGGCGCGTGGCGGGACTGCTCGACGACGATCCCGCGAAGCGCGGCCGCTTGTTGCGCAACGTGAGCGTGCTGGGCCCGATCGGCGATCTTCCGGCATGGTGCGAAAAATACGGTGTCCGCAAAGTCATCATCGCGCTGCCGTCGGCGAATCATGTCGTGCGGCGACGCGTGGCCGAGTTGTGCGCGCGCGCGGGCGTCGAGGCGCTGACCGTGCCGTCGTACGAGGACCTGATCAACGGACGCCTCGCGCTCACCACGATCCGCAGTGTCGAGCTCGACGACCTGCTGGGGCGCGACCCGGTCGTCCTCGATAGCGCGGGGCTGGGCGAGTGGCTCGGCAATCGCGTGGTGATGGTGACCGGCGCCGGCGGATCGATCGGCGCCGAGCTGGCGCGCCAGATCGCGCGGTTCCGGCCGGCGCGTCTGGTGCTCTTCGATCTGTCGGAGGCCGCGCTGTACGAAATCCAGATGACGCTTGCCGATGCCTTCGCGCAGCTGCCGCTGGTGGCCGTGGTCGGCGACGTCAAGCACGCCGCGCTGGTCGAGGACGTGCTCGCCCGGGAACGGCCGAGCGTCATCTTCCACGCGGGCGCCTACAAGCACGTCCCGCTGATGGAGGAAACCAATGCGTGGCAGGCGGTCCGCAACAATGCGTACGGCACCTGGGTGCTCGCGCGCGCCGCGACCCGGCACCGCGTCGAAAAATTCGTCCTCGTCTCCTCCGACAAGGCGGTCAATCCCACGAACGTGATGGGCGCGACGAAGCGGCTTGCCGAGATCGTCTGCCAGAGCCTGCAGGGCGCGGCCACCCAATTCGTGCTGGTGCGCTTCGGCAACGTGTTCGGCAGCGCCGGCAGCGTCATTCCGCGCTTCCGCGAGCAGATCGCGCGCGGCGGACCCGTCACCGTCACCCATCCGGAGATCACGCGTTACTTCATGTCGCTGTCGGAGGCTACCCAGCTGCTGCTGCAGGCAGGGTTGCAGGGACGCGGCGGCGAAATCCTGGTGCTGGAGATGGGTGAGCCCGTGCGCATCGTCGACCTCGCGCGCGACATGATCAAGCTGTCGGGCGCCGATCCGGAGTACATCGCGGTGGTCTTCACCGGGTTGCGGCCCGGCGAAAAACTCTTCGAGGAACTATTGGCGACCGAAGAGGCGACCAAGCCGACGCCGCATCCGAAGCTGCGCATTGCGCAGGCGCGCGACGCCAACCACGACGCCGTCGGGCAGATGGTGACCTGGTGCGAGAGCGATCGGGCCGCCGATGACGCCGAAGTGCGCGCACGCCTGAAGGTGTGGATTCCCGAATATTCTCCCCCGGCGGGTGCGCCGATGAAACCGATTCCGACGACCGCACCAGCGGAGCGCGTGCGCAAATTGCGCGTGTGACCAAAACACTTCGCGCTACGTGTTTTGGTCCCAAGCGTGCCAAAAAAGCGAAGCGCCAAGCGCTTCGCTTTTTTGTCCCGAAGGCAGTTAGAGGGGGAAGCTTCGGGCGGCCGCGCGCTTCCCCTCGGAAACGGCACGAAGCGCGCCGATCATATGGCGCTTCGCGCCCGTTCAGTAGCGCGCATGCACGCTGACAGCCTTCGATGGGCGCAAACGTTCATTGGGGCAGTCAATCCGCATACCGCGCTACCGAGCCGGCGAAGCGGACCGCGGTACGCCTGGCCGAGCAGGGGCGAAGCCCAGGCGCGAAGCGCGCGTCTGCGAGGGCTGGCGCGCTGCCGACGCGCGAGTGCTGCGAACGGCGCATTGTGCCAAGGAGGCAGCGGCGCGCTTCGTGCTTTTTTCTACGTGGAAAGCGCGCGGCCGCCCGAAGTTTTTCGTGCTAACTATTCGGGCGCAAATTGCGCAGCTCACCGCGAAGCGGTCGCTCGCGCAATTTGCGCACGCCGTAGCCTATGAGGAAAGCGTTAAGAGCCCAGAACTCCTTGCTGGTCGGGCGGATCATGAAATCGTCCGTCAGGTTCTTCACGACGAACGTCACGAGCATGACGAGTCCGGCGAGTCCAACGGCCGCGAGCGTCCCGTCGGAGCCGCGCAAGAACGTCCAGTAACACCACGTGAGCGCGGCCAGCATTGCGACCAGAGTCGCTACGCCGATCGCCCCGGTTTGCAGCCATTGGCTGACGAAGAGATTGTGAGCGTGGGCGAGCATCGGATCGTGCAGCTCGCCGCGCAACTCGTCGGCCAGGATCGCCTTGCCGAATCCGAATCCGGTCCACGGCCGCTCGCGGATGCGCTCGAAAGTGTGCTGCCAGAGGGCGAAACGGGGATCGTCGGCAAACGATTGCGCGACCGGCGTATCCGGTTTGAAATCGGTCCGTGCGCGCTGGACGGCGGCGTCCACGAACAACGCGCCTACCAGTACCAGCAGCGCCATCAGCACGCCGCCCCAGCGCTTCGGTGCGCGGATGAGCCGCGCCCGCCAACGCCACGCGGCAAGCACGGCCGCGACAACGAAGCCCGAGGCCAGCGCCACCCAGATCATGCGGTTCTCGGTGAGTCGCGCCCCGACCAGCAACAGTGCGAACACGCCAACCCCGATCGCCAGCGGCCACGGACCGGAGCCAAAGCCGACCGGTTTCGGCGCGATCAGCAGGGGCAGCAAAGGCATGCACAGCACCAGATACGTGGAAAATGCGCCGGCGCCACCATGCGAACGCACCAGCGCGTGCTCAGGGTCGAACGTGCCCGTCGTGATCGCCGCAGTCACCGCAAGGGCCGACAGGAAACCGGCGCACGCGACGGCCGCCACCGTCAACGTCCGGAACGAAGCAGCCGAGCGGGCCGCGACATAAAAAATGGCGGCCGTCGCCATTCCCCAGCCGATCTCGGTGCCCAGCTCCGCCTTGGTGTACGCAGGATGCAGCGACCAGCCAAGCGACGCGACCGACCAGCCGGCCCAGGCGGCGAGCGCGCACCAGAGGTACCAGTCCGGCGCCGGTATCGGTTCTCCATCCGAGAACAGCGCCCCCAGGATCAGCCAAAGCGCGAAGATCGACGCGAGGCCGAACGCAATCGAGCGGAAATAGGTGTGACCGCTGATCGTCACCAGCGCGAGATAGCCGCACGCCCAGAAGAGCAGGCTGAACCACAGCAACGCGAAGATGCGCGCGTGCAAGCCTGCGCCGTGCGCGGGCCTACGGGTCACCGGAATGTCACGGCGCGGTCGCATGCGCGTCGGCGTGATCGGGCAGCCGCGACCAACGGCCAAGCGCGTCGGCAATGGCGCGCTCCACATCGTCGACCGGAAGATTGCGCACGTCCTCGTTGCGTCCTTGCAGCGCCTCGTGCCGCAGCCGGGGATTCGGGGACGGGCAACCTTGTTTCAGGACGCCCTGCCGCGGATCGGACCAGAGAGAGACGACATCGAGCGGAAAGTCCTCCGCCAGGTAGAACGCGGCGGTCAATATGCCGCTGTCGGGCGCGACCAGAAGGCGACATCGTGTGCGAATCACGGCGAGCAGGTCGAGCAACGTCGTGCGCCCGCGCAAATCGTCGAGATTCGATTGCTCGAAGGCGGCTGTCGGTGCGTTCCCGAAGAGCAGCCAGCGCACATTGCGGGTCGCCGGAAAACGCGCAATAAGATCCTGCCAGGCCGCGGCCGGCCAGTCCTTCGCGTAGCCATAGTATTGCGCCGTCTCCGAGCTCACGTGTGCGCCGACCACGAACTCGCCGGCGATTGCCGGCAGCAGCCGATCGGCGCGAGCATTCCACGCGGGATCCCACCGCAGCGATGGACAAATCGCCTGCCGCCGTCCGACGAGCCATTGCGTCGGATCCGGATCCGTAAACACCGTCGCGGAAGGCGAAAGCGCAACGCCGGCCTGTGCCGCGGCCGCATTCGGATCGATCGGCGCACCGCGTTGAAGTCCGGCGACGACGTGAAGGTCGTCCACCCCGGCGAGCATGAACATTTCGGCAAGCTCGGCGCGAGTGAACACGGTAATGCGGCCGTCCGCATCCTGCGCGCGAATCCTCGCAAACAGCGGCGCGAGGCCAAGCGCGACGTCGCCGAGTCCGCGATTCCAGCAAAACACGTAGTGGTGGGAACCAGTGCTGCGCGCGGCGCGCAGCGCGCGCTCGAAATCGTTGCCGCGGAGCCGGTCGGCCAGGATGCGGGTCCACCTCTTGACGTTGAAGCGTCCGCGACTTCGCAATTTCATGGCCTCGTGAACGTTCCGGACCAGGCGAGGAATGGGCGCATGCGCGGCAAATCGCCGACGCAAGGAATCTGACGCGCAAGGATTCTCGACGGGAGCATGCGTGCAGGGCGGGCGAAGACCGGCTCGGGATTTCCGGAGAAGCGCGCCAGCCAATTTGGCCACCGCGGGCTGCCGCGTCTTCTTCCGCGCGATACGCGCGGGGCAAGCGCGCATCGGTCGAATTATAGCGCACCATTCGCGGGCAGACGCGGCGGCTTTCGATTTCGGGTAGACTTCGCGCCGCGCATGTTGCATCGTGCCGGCGCTCTTCGTTGACCGGCCGCTGCTTCCGTGCGGCTCCCATGCGGGAAATGCCGCTGCGTCGAAAATCGAATTCCTATGTGCGGCATTGCGGGTTACATCAGCGACACGGCCCTCGCCCCCGAGGTGCTGGCTTTGATGACGCGTTCGCTTGCGCATCGCGGACCCGATGCCGACGGTTTCTACACCGAAGGTCGCGCGCATCTCGGTCATCGGCGCCTCTCCGTCATCGACATCGCGGGCAGTCCGCAGCCGATGACGAGCCCCGATGGCCGCGTGGCAGTGATCTTCAACGGCGAGATCTACAACTTTCGCCAGCTGCGCGACGAGCTCGCACGCGGCGGTTGGAACTTCCGCAGCGCCGGCGACACCGAAACATTGCTGGCCGGATGGGCGAAATGGGGCGAAGACGTCGTCACCCATCTGCGCGGCATGTTCGCCTTCGCGTTGTGGGATGCCGATACGCAGACGCTGTTCGCCGCGCGCGACCACCTCGGCGTCAAGCCTTTTCATTATGCGTGGGACGGCGCGACGCTGGTCTTCGGCTCGGAGCTCAAGGCCGTGCTCGCGCACCCGGGTGTGGCTTCCGCCATCGATCCGGGCGCTCTGCGCCTCTATCTCGAATGCCAGTTCATTCCCGCGCCGCATTGCGTGTTTAGCAGCATTCGCAAATTGCCGCCCGGGCATACGTTGACGTTGCGCAAACGCGCGCTGACCGTCCGGTCGTTCTGGCGAGCCGATTATTCGGACAAGCTCGGCATCTCCGACGCCGAGGCCGTGGACGCGCTCGATGCCGAGCTGCGCGTATCGGTCGAAGGGATGCTGGTCGCCGATGTGCCGCTGGGCGCGTTCGTCAGCGGCGGCATCGATTCCGGCCTGATTGCCGCGATGATGACGGACCTGACGGGCGGCCCCATCGACACGTTCAACATCGGATTCGAAGGCAATGTCGCGGTCAGCGAACACCGCGAGGCGGCGCGCGTGGCCGCCCACATCGGCAGCCGCCACCACGCGCTCATGCTGTCGCCCGATCACGTGCTCGACGCCTTCGACCGCTGGATCGACGTCTTCGACGAGCCGTTCGCGGACCAGGCCGCCTTGCCGACGATGCTGCTCTCCGGCTACGCGCGGCGCGACGTCACGGTCGTCCTGACCGGCGAAGGCGCGGACGAAATCTTCGGCGGGTATTCGAATTACAGGAAGCGCGTGCGCGAAGAACGGCTGACGCGCTGGCTCGCGCACCCGGCGTCGCCGTTGCCCGCGCTGGTGAAAGCGCTGCCGGTGGCGTTGCGCAAGGATCGGCTGCTGCGCTCGCTCACCGAGCCCTTGGCGCGGCGTTACCGGACCATTCCCAACGTGTTCGACGTGCTGTTGCATCCGGGGTTTTTCACACCGCAGTTTCTGGCCGCGACGAGCGGGGCGCCGGATGTCGGCGCGCTGGCGGCGGCCGCGTTCGAGGAAGCGAACTCGGCGCATTATCTCGACCGGCTGTTGCATGTCGACACGAAACTGTGGCTACCCGACGATCTGCTCACCAAGGTGGATCGCGCGACGATGACGCATTCGCTCGAGGCACGGGTTCCCTATCTCGACCACCGCTTCGTCGAGTTCTGCGCGCGGCTCGATCCCTCGCTCAAGATCCGCGGAACGACGCACAAGCATTTGCTGAAACGCGTCGCCGAACGCTATTTGCCGCGCGAGATCATCGGGCGAGGCAAGCAGGGCTTCGTCATGCCGCTCACCGAGTGGCTGGCCGGGCGCCTTTCCAGCGAGCTCGACGAGCACCTGGGCGCCGGCGGGCTCGCCCGCCGCGGCCTCTTCCGCGATGGCGTGCTTGCGCGGCTGCTGGACGAGCATCGGCGAGGTCGCCGCAATCACGCCGGACGGTTGTGGGCGCTGCTGATTCTCGAGCGCTGGTTCCGCCGTTACGCGCCTTCATGGTCGTGCACGTGACGCCGTTGTCGATCCTGCACACCGAATCCTCGACCGGCTGGGGCGGCCAGGAGTTGCGCATCCTGACCGAGATGGAAGGCATGGCGCGGCGGGGCCACCGGGTCCACCTGTTGACGGCCGCGTCGGCGGAGATCCTGCCCGCGGCGCGTGCGCGCGGGCTGCCCGTCGACGGCCTGCCGATCGAAGCGAAGAAGATGCCCGGACTGCGTTCGGTGCGGCGCTGGCTTGCGCAGCGTGGCGCGGCGTTCGACGTGATCAACACGCACAGCTCGACTGATGCATGGCTGGTCGCGCTGGCCCGCACGACGCTGAAAGACATGCCGCCGGTCTTGCGGACGCGACATGTGTCGACGCGGGTCAACAATTCTCCGACGACTCACTGGCTCTACCAGCGCGCGACGTCGCAGCTCGTCGTGACGGGCGAAGCGCTCAAGCTGCAGCTCGTGCGCGACAATGGCTTCGACCCGGAACGCATCACGTCGGTGCGCACGGGTATCGACCTTTCGCGTTTTCGTCCGCTCGATCGGGACGAAGCGCGCGGGCGCCTGCGCGTGGATTCGCGGCCGGCGGTCGCCGTGGTGGCGACGTTACGCGACTGGAAGGGCCACGACGATCTTCTCGACGCATGGACGGCGCTACGCGAGCGCGTGCCGGGCTGGCAGCTGCTCATCATCGGCGACGGGCCGCGCCGCGTGCATTTGCAAAACCGGGTTGCCGCCATGGGCCTCGTCAACGAGGTGCGGTTCACCGGCAACCAGGACGACGTGCCCGCATGGTTCGCGTGCGCGGAAATCGCCACGCTGCCCTCGTTTGGCGACGAGGGCGTGCCGCAGAGCCTGATGCAGGCGGCGGCGTGCGGATTGCCTGCGGTGGCAACGCCGATCGGCGCAATTCGCGAAGCGGTGCTCGACGGCGAGACCGGACTTCTGGTCCCGCCGCGCGATTCGTCGGCGTTGGCCTCCGCGCTGGAGCGCCTGATGACCGACGCGGCATTGCGGTCTCGGATGGGTCACGCCGCGCTGGCGCACGCGCAAGCCAGCTTCGGCATCGACCGCATGCTCGACGCGATGGAGACGGTCTTCCGCCGCGTCGCCGAGGCGCCGCGCTGATGTGCGGGATCGCCGGCCACTTCGGCCGCCCGGTGGGGCCCGGCGTACGCGAGCGGATGCGCGCGGCGCTGGCGAGCCGCGGACCCGATGCCCAGCACCTTGCCACCTTCGACACGGCCGGAACGCGGCTCGCCGACGACGCACTGGCGGCGGTGGGTCTCGTGCACACGCGCCTGTCGATCATCGACCCGCGGCCGGACGCCGACCAGCCGATGGGCACCGACGATGGCGCGCTCTGGATCTGCTACAACGGCGAAGTCTACGGATGGCGCGACGATGCGCGGGAGCTCACCGATCGCGGCGTCCGCTTCCGCACGTCGTGCGACACCGAGTTCATCCTGCGCGGCTACGAAGCGTGGGGCATCGAAGGCCTGTTGCCGCGCTTGCGGGGGATGTTCGCGTTCGCGATCGTCGATTTCCGGTCACGGCGCGTGCATGTGGTCCGCGATCGGCTGGGTCTGAAACCAATTGTCTATGCACATCGTGATGGCGCCTTCGCGTTCGGATCGACGGTGCGCAGTGTCCTGCCGTGGTTGCCGCGAGGCGAGCGAGCGTTGTCGCCGGAATCGCTCGACGCCTATCTCGCGCACCGCTATGTGCCGGCACCGCGCACGATCTTTGCCAACATTGCGCGGCTGCCCAACGGGCACCGGCTGGAATACGCGCTCGACACCGGGCGTTTGTCCGAGCATCGCTATTGGTCGCCGCGGCCGACCGCAACAGCCGACTGCGGCGCGCTGCTCGACGAGGCGATCGAGCTGCGGCTGGTGGCCGACCGCCCGCTTGGAATATTCCTGTCGGGTGGCATCGACTCCGGCACCATCGCGTGCCGGCTGGCGGCCACGGGGCATGCCGGATTGCATTCGTTCTCCGCGGCGTTTCCGGGATCGCCGCTCGATGAAAGTGCGGAAGCGGCGGCGACTGCCGAGGCATTGCGGCTGCCCAATCAGCGCATCGTCGTGCCCACGACGATCCACGACGATTTCGCGCGTATCGTGGCCGCGCTCGACGAGCCATTCGCCGATCCATCGTCGTTTCCGACGTGGTATCTCGCGCGCGACACCGAGCGTCACGTCAAGGTCGTACTGGGCGGCGACGGCGGCGACGAGCTCTTCGGCGGCTACAAGCGCGTTGCGAGACACTTGCGCAACGGCTGGCGCGGCGCGATGCGTTTGCCACTTCCCGCGCTGCCCGACGTGCGGCCCAAGGGCTGGCGCAAGGTGGCCGGCGAGCTCGCGCTCGATTGGGAGACCGCGTACGCGCTGCGCTTTTCCGGCTTGACGCCCAACCAGCGGCGCTTCGTGCAACCGTCGCTCGCGTCGCTACCGGCCCACTATTGGCGCACGCCGGATCTTTCACCGGTCACGCGCCACGATCGACTTTTGCGCTGGGACTTCGCCAACTACCTGCCCGAATATGTGCTGCGCAAGGCGGACCTGTGCACGATGGCGCACGGGCTCGAGCTGCGCGCGCCGTTGCTCGATCACCGGTTCGTGGAAGCGGTGCTCGCGCTGCCTGCACAGTCGCGCTTCACGACGCCGCCCAAACGATTTCTCGCAACGCTTGCGCCCGAGCTCGAACGATTGGGCGCGTTCAACCGGAAGAAGCGCGGATTCAACCCGCCGCTCGACGGTTGGTTGAACGGAGACCTGGCAGACCGCCTGCCGATCGCCGCGCAGTCGCTCGCGCGGCTGACCGGTGGCCAGCTCGATGGCAGACGCGTGCAAACGATGATCGACGCGTATGCAACAACCTCCGCGCTTGCCGAGCAGATTCTGTCGCTCGTCATTCTCGATGAGAGCCTGCGGCAACTGGAGGCCGCGGCAGCCGATGGCGGGTAGCCGCGCGCCGCTGCGCTTCGCCAGCGTGGCGCTGGCGATCCTGCGCTGGGGATGGCGGCGGCGCCGGCCGGCAGCGCCGCGGCGCATTCTGGTCCTGCATCGGCTGCTGCTCGGCGACACGCTGATGGTCACCGCGTTGCTCGCGAAATTGCGTGCGCAGTTCCCCGCGGCTGAAATTGTCATGACGGTCGCAACCGCTTACGCGCCGTTGTATGCGGGCCGTCCCTACGATGTCTCGGTGCTTCCGCTGGATCCCCGCGACATCGGCACGCTCCGGCCGTTGCTGTTCGCGCCGCGCTTCGACCTCGTGATCCTGCCTGCCGACAACCGGTGGTCGTGGCTCGCGCGCGCTATCGGCGCGCGCTGGATCGTCGGCATCGCGGGCGATCGGCCGACGCACAAGAATTGGCCAGTCGATGAGCTGCTTCCGTATTCGGCGGCGCCCACTGCGTATGGCGACACCGCGGCGGAGTTGGTGACCGGGCCGCCACCGATGCGTTATCGCGCCAGCGAGTGGCCGCCGCCGCCCAATGACGGTCCAACGCGGTTCGATGATCGCTATGCGGTGCTGCATGTCGGCGCGAGCTCGCCGCTCAAGCTGTGGCCGGCCGATCGCTGGCGCGCATTGGCCGCATCGCTCGAGGCGAAGGGACTGACCGTCGTGTGGAGCGCCGGACGGGGCGAATCGGCCATTATCGACGCGATCGATCCGACCTCGGAGCGCGCGCGCATTCCCGGAACCCTGTCGCTGCCCGCGATGTGGCACGTGCTCGCCGGCGCGCGCTTGCTCGTGGCGCCCGACACCGGTATCGCGCATCTCGGACGCATCGTCGGCGTACCGACCGTCACGCTGTTCGGTCCCGGGTCGACGGGAATTTGCGGCCCCGGCGATTTTTTTGCGGACATGCCGGGGCGCGCGGTGACGATCGCGCCGTTTCCGTGCCGCGATCAGACGATCCAGTTCTTTCGCGAAGTATCGTGGGCAAGGCGCTGCGAGCGCCTCTACGGCGATGCACCCGGACGGTGTCCGCGGCCGCTGTGCATGGAGGCCATCGAGCTGCCCGCGGTCATCGCCGCCATCGAGAGCCTCGGGATCGTCGCACGCGCGTAACGCGGCGGTTGCGGCAGCTAGCGCGTGAGCGCGACGGCTTCCTGCTCCTGCGGCGCCACCTGCGTGAACTGTATGCGATGCAACCGCGCATAGGTGCCGTTCGCGGCGAGCAATCCCGCATGCGTGCCGATCTCGACGATGCGGCCCGCATCGAGCACGACGATGCGGTCGGCATCCTCGATCGTGGACAGCCGGTGCGCGATCACGATCGTCGTGCGTCCGTGCATCAGCGTATCGAGCGCGGCCTGGACCTGTCGCTCGGATTCGGAATCGAGCGCCGACGTTGCCTCGTCGAGGATCAGCAACGGAGCGTTCTTGAGGATGGCGCGCGCGATCGCGATCCGCTGCCGCTGGCCGCCGGAGAGCCGCGCGCCATGCTCGCCGACCATCGAATCGAAGCCGTCCGGCATCGCGCGGATGAAGTCGAGCGCATGCGCGGCGGCGGCCGCACGCTCGACTTCTTCGCGGGACGCGCTGGCCATTTGGCCATACGCGATATTGGCGGCAACCGTATCATTGAACAGCAGCACATCCTGCGACACCATCGCAATCTGCGCGCGCAGGCTGGACAGCGTCAGCGTGGTCACGTCGTGGCCGTCGATGAACAGTCGTCCGGCGGTCGGCTCGTAAAAACGCGGGACCAGATTCACCAGCGATGTCTTGCCGCTGCCGGACGCACCGACCAGCGCGACCGTTTCGCCGGGCGCGATGGTGAGCGTGATATCGGACAGTGCGTCGCGCTCGCTCGACGAATAACGCAGCGACAGGCGCTCGAAGCGCACCGCGCCGCGGCAGTCGTCGAGCACCACGGTCCCGGTATCCGCCTCTTCCTCGTGATCGAGGAGGCCGAAGATGCTCTCGGCCGCGGCCAGCCCGCGCTGGATCGCGGCGTTGATGCCGGACAGTCCTTTCAGGCGCTCGAGCAGCGTCAGCAACGCGACCACGTACGACATGAACAGCGCGAAGTCGAAGCGGCCGGCTTCGCTTTGCGCGAGCGCGATATAGACGATGGAGCCCACGGCGCACGCGGCGAAGAACACGGTCAGCGGCGAGCTCGCCGCCGTCGCCGACGACTCCTTCGTCATCGCGTTGCGCAGCCGGTTCGCCGCCGCGACGGCACGGTTGCGCTCGTACGCTTCACCACCGAAGATGCGGACCACGCGGTGGCCGCCGATCAGCTCCTCCAGCACCTGCGTCAGCGAGCCGGAGCGATCCTGGATGTCGCGCGCGATCCGGCGCAGCCGCCGGCTGAAATAGCGGATCACGACACCGACAATCGGCACCACGACGAACGTCAGCAGCGTCAACCGCCAGTTGAGCCACATCAGATAGCCGAAGCTCACGACGATCGTGAGCGTGGACCGGATCGCGTTGGTGATCGCGCCGGAAGCGGCCGATGCCAGCTGGTGCGCGTCGAACGAGACCTTCGACTGGATCATGCCCGCGGCATAGGTGTCGTAGTACGGCGTGGGCAGCTTGAGCAGCTTGTCGATCAGGTCGCGGCGCAGGTCGAACACCACGCGATACCCCGTCCAGCCCATCCCGTATTCGGAAATGTAGGCACCGACGCCGCGCAGCAGGAATACGCCGACGATCGCCAGCGGCAGCCATTTCGTCGACGTTGGATCGGGCGACTCGAAATTGCGGACGATCGGGATGACGAGCCACGCGAGCAGGAGATCGCCGGCGGCGACGATCATCATGCCGAAAACGGCGACGCCGAAGGCCCAGCGGTAGGGCCGGACGTAGCGCAGCAGGCGGGAGTAAAGATTGGTGCCCGTCATCGGGATCGGTCGCGGCGCTTCCGGCGCGCTGCGTGGAATAGCCGGTGCGGACGCCTTTTTGGCCCGCAGGTCGCCGACGAGTATAACGCAGCGGGCTTGCACGCCTGGCGTAGTGGCGGAACGGCGCGCATCACGTTGGTGCGGCGAGCAGGTTTTCGTACAGCGCGATCAGGCGCACCGCCATCGCGTCGGGCGTGAGCGGCTGTACCGCCGCGACGGCGTTGGCGCCGGCGCGCATCCGTGCGTCGCGCGCGAGCAACGCACGCATGCCCGCCGCAATGGCGCCGATGTCGCGCGCGCCGCACACCGTGCCTGCGCCATGCGCCGCCACCAGCTCCGCCGCGCCGCAGCGGTCGCTGGTCACCACCGGCAGCCCGCAGGCCATCGCTTCGAGGATCGCGTTGGGGAACGGGTCGTACAGCGTCGGCAACACGAACGCATCGGCCGCACCGTAGTAGGGCTTCGGATCTTCCTGCGCGCCCGCGAACGTGACGCGATGCGCAACAGCGAAGCGCCGCGCGAGGGCCGCGTATTTCGCCGGACGACGGTCGCGGCCGACGACCACGAAATGGGCCGGCGCCGGGACGGCGGCCAGCGCCTCGAGCACGCGTCCCACGCCTTTGCGCGCATACGCCGAGCCCACGAGCAGGAACATGCAGGCGTCGTCGGCGATGCCGTGGCGCGCACGCACGTTCGAACGGTGGACCGCAAGACCCGGGTGGAACACCGAGGTGTCGATCGCGTTGTAGATGATCGGCAGGCGTTCGCGCGGCAGCCCGAAGCGCTCGTGGATTTCGGTTTGCACCATGCGCGAATTGCAGATCACCTGGCGCAGCCGCGGGCTCGCATAGAGGCGCCGTTCCGCCGCCAGCATGTAGCGATGAAAAGGACTCAGCGCTACCCCCGGGCGCATCCACGCGGGCGCCTCGCGGAGGCGTTCCTCGACCCACACCGCATGGACGCCGTCGCCCGCGCGATAAATGTCGCAACACGCGATGCGCTCGTGCGATTGCACCAGCGTGCCCGGCATCGCCTCGATCCTCGCGCAGACCGCACGCGCAAATCCGGAATCGCGCATCGTACGGCCGAGATAGGGCGGATCGACGATGATCGGCGTTACGCGCGGGTCGCCGTCGCGCGGCCACGCCCGCGTCACCAGCGCCAGCTCTACGCCGCGGCGCGCGAGCGCGTCGAGCGCGCGTGCGACGAAGCGCTCGGCGCCACCGTACGGGGTGTAGCGTTGGCGAACAATGGCGAGCCGCATCAGGGCCTGCTGCGCTATCGACGCGGACTGCGCGGCGACACCGGCGGCCGATGCTCGGCTTCACTGGCAGGCAGCGTTTCGGAATCGAGTCCGTCCGGGCCATGCAGCGGCGGCGCCTCGCCCGTTGTCGCCGGACCCGGGCCCGCTGCCGCGGCGGCGCGCGCCGCCATCTTGTGCGCGACGCTTGCCTCCAGCAGGCCCTTGTAGAGAAGCACCAGCTTCAGCGTCATCGCGTCCGTCGTGAGCGGCTCGACCGCGCGCCGCGCGTTGGCGCCAAGCCGCGAGCGCGTGCCGGCATCCTGCAACGAACGCAGGTGCTCGGCCAGCGCCGCCACGTCCCGTGATCCGCAAACGAATCCCGCATCATTTTCCGTGACCAGCTCGGCGGCGCCCGACTTCATGCTGGTCACGACCGGCAGGCCGCTTGCCAGCGCCTCCATCGCCGCATCGGGGAACGAATCGTAGATCGCCGGCAGCACGAACGCATCGGCGGCGCCATAGAAGGGCGCGACGTCGTGTTGGAAACCCACGAACGAAACCCGCTCGCGCACGCCATGCTCGTCCGCGATCCGCCTGTAGGCGTCGGGCTTGCGATCGTCACCGACGACGATGAGGTGAGCGGGCGCCGACAGTCGGGCAAGCGCCGCGATGGCCACCGGCACACCCTTGCGGCGAAAGCCCGAGCCGACCAGCAGGAATAGCGTCGCCTCGTCGGGGACCCGGTACTTCGCCCGGATCCGCTCGCGGTGGATGCGCAAATCCGGTGAGAAGACGCGCGAATCGACGGCGTTGTAGAGCACCGGCAGCCGTTCGTCCGGAAGTCCGAAGCGCGCCTTGATGTCGTCGCGCACCATTTTGGAATTGCACAGGACCGCACGCAGCCACGGGCTCGCGAACAGCTTGCGCTCCATCGCAAGCTGGTATCGATGCCATGGGTCCATCGCGACCCGCCACCGCAACGACGCCGGCGCACCCTGCAATCGTTCTTCGAGCCATGTCGCATGGACGCCGTCGGCGGGTCGGTAGATATCGCAGCACAGCACGCGCTCGTGCGATTGCACGAGGTTGGCGCGGGTCTGCGCGATTTCATGGGTGATGGCGCGGGCGAACCCCCAGTCGCGCCACAGCGGGCCGAGATAGAACGGATCGACGATGTGCGGCTCGATCAGCTGCAGCTTGGTTTGCGGCCACTCGCGGGTGTACAGCGTGATCGCAACGTTGCGTTCGAGCAGCGCCTCCAGCGCGCCCTCGAGGAAGCGTTCGGCGCCGCCTTGCGGCTTGTAACGCTGGCGGATGATCGCGAGGCGCATCAGGCGCTAACCGGGGTCGCGCTGGGTTTCCGCGAGCAGCGACTGCAGCGCCGCGTGGACGAGCACGACCGGCAACGTCGTCAGGCATTCGGAGACCTTGCCGCCTCCGCAGCCGTCGAGGCCGCACGGCCGGCACGAAAACTGCGTCGAGACGACGACGCGCTGCGCCACGCGCCAGGGCCCCCACGCGGATTCACTCGACGGGCCGAACAACGCGAGCGCTGGCGTTCCCATGGCGGCCGCAATGTGCATCGGCGCCGAATCCACGCCGGCGAAGGCACGCGCGTGGCCAGTGAGCGCGGCCAATTCCAGCATCGACAGCGCACCGGTCAACTCCACGACGCGGTTGCGCGTGGCCGGCCGCAGCGCTGCGAGCACCGCGGCGGTCAGCGCGCGTTCGCGATCGTCGGGCGCGCCGGTGACGACCACGTCCAGGCCATCCGCGACGATGAGATCGAGCAGCGCGGCGGTGCGCTCGGCCGGCCAGCACTTGAAGAGCCAGCGCGATCCCGGATGCACCTGCACGAATTCGCGTGACGTCAGCCCGTGCTCGGCGAGCAGCGCGGCGACTTTGCGTTCGGCAGCAATCCCCGGAACCAGCACCAGCCGGCGATCGGCTTCATCGGGATAGACGCCGATACGCCGCAGCGCATCGAGGTTCTGCTCGACCACGTGACGTTCGGTACGCGCGGGCAGCCGATAGAAGTGCGTGAAATGGCGTCGCCACAACGCGGCGCGCTTGTCACGCTCGCGCGTGACCGACCACCGTGGTCGCAGCAGGCGGGCGAGCGTAAGACCGCGCGGATGCTCGGTCAGATGGATGAGGAGATCGTAGCGCCGGGCGCGCAGCGTGCGCAGCAACGCCCATTCGGCCCGCGCCTGGGTGAGCATCCCCTGCTTTTTCCAGTCACGGTCGATCGTGTGCAATTGCGCGATCGCCGGATGGCCGGTCAGCATCGGCGCGGTTTCCGCATAGACGAGCGCGTCGATCTCGATCCCCGGCGCCGCTCGACCGAGTGTCGTGAACACCGGCGACGCCAGCAGCACGTCGCCGTGATGGCGCAACTTGGTGACCAGCGCGCGACGAACAAGATGCAGAGGGACCGGGTCCGGCAGCGGACTTGCCATAGTCAGCCACAATACCAAAAACCCCGGCATCTCGCCCGCCGCAAGTTGCCATCGGTAGGTACTTACTGCCACCGTACATCGCGACAGTGCTGCGCCGGTTCGGAGTACAATCCGCGCGTTTCCTCACCGGCTTTCCGCGTTCTTCCTCTCTCCCCATGTCCGTCGACGCCGTCAACACCGCGCTCAAGGCGCAGATCCTTGCCGAAGCGCTGCCCTACATCCGGCGTTTCCACGACAAGACCATCATCATCAAATATGGCGGCAATGCGATGACGGAACCCACGCTGAAGGCGGGGTTCGCGCGCGACGTCGTGATGCTGAAGCTGGTCGGGATGAACCCGGTGATCGTGCACGGCGGCGGACCGCAGATCGGCGATCTCCTTTCGAAGATGGGTATTCAAAGCGAGTTCCGCCAGGGCATGCGCGTCACCGACGATCGCGTGATGAATGTCGTCGAGATGGTGCTGGGCGAGTTGAATCAGGAGATCGTCGGCCTCATCAACCAGCATGGCGGCAAGGCTGTCGGACTGACCGGGCAGGACGGCGCATTCATCCACGCTCGCAAGATGCTGCTCAAATCGGAAACCGCGGCAGGCGAGCTCGTCGACATCGGACTCGTCGGCGAAATCGAGCGCATCGATCCGGAAATCATCCAGCTCCTCGATTCGCGCGACTTCATTCCGGTGATCGCGCCGATCGGCGTCGGCACGGAGGGCGAGGCGTACAACATCAACGCCGACCTGGTCGCGGGCAAGCTCGCGGAAACGCTGCAGGCGGAAAAGCTGGTGATCATGACCAACACCGTCGGCGTGCTCGACAAGAACGGCACGCTGCTGACGGGGTTGACCGCCAGTGAAATCGACGGGCTCTTCGCCGATGGCACGATTTCCGGCGGGATGCTGCCCAAGATCGGCTCGGCGCTGGATGCGGTCAAGAACGGCGTCAAGAGCTCGCACATCATCGACGGCCGCGTCGAGCATGCGCTGTTGCTCGAAGTGCTGACCAACGAGGGCGTCGGCACGATGATCCGCGCCGACAATACGCCTCCGCGCTACGGCGCGAGCGATTAGCGGAATCCAAGGCGTCGTCCCCATGGCAATGAAACCGGGCGAACGCCGGCTGCAGATTCTGCAGATGCTCGCGTCGATGCTGGAAAATCCGCGCAGCGAGAAGGTCACCACCGCCGCGCTCGCCGCGCGACTCGACGTTTCGGAAGCCGCGCTGTACCGGCACTTCGCGAGCAAGGCGCAAATGTTCGAAGGCTTGATCGAGTTCATCGAGACCACGCTGTTCTCGTTCATCAACAAGATCACCGGCGAGACCACGGAGGGGGTGGCGCAGGCCGAGCAGACCGTCGTGATGCTGCTCTCGTTCGCGGAGAAGAATCCCGGGATGACGCGTGTCTTGATCGGCGAGGCGCTCGTCAACGAGGACGAGCGGTTGCAGGCGCGCATCAACCAGCTGACCGACAAGCTGGAAGCGGTGTTGCGCCAATCGCTGCGCATCGCGCAAGCTGCCAACGGCTGGCACGGCGACGCGCAGGCCGATGCCGCCGTGCTCATCGCGTACGTGCTGGGTCGCTGGCAGCTGTTTGCCAAGAGCGGGTTCAAGCGCGCGCCACAGGAAGGCTGGGCGTTGCAGCGGAAATTCCTGTTCGGTTGACTTGTCGCCCACAAAGGACCGATGCTTCGGTCATCGCGACGCAGTTGGGCGCGTCGTTCCAAACGGGTTGTTCATGATTGCATTGCGTTATTTCCTCGTCGCCGCGCTGCTGGCCGCGTCCGGTGCGCTGTTCGCGCAGACGGGCAACCGGATCACCGATCCGCCAAGTGCGCCACCGTCGCGTTGGCAAGCGGAAAAGGAGCAGCTCGATGCCGCGATGCGCGCCCGCGCGCTGACGGCGACCGATCCGCGCGGATTGTGGGTGGCGGGCCAGCTCGATGCGGGCGATTCCGGCGCGCGGGTCGGTGCGTACGCACAGGCGCGCACGCAGGCGCCCGCGGAAATGGTCTATCTGACCTCGCTTGCGCTTGCGTGCCTCGAGCCCGTGCAGCCGCGGTGGCCGGAATGCGACGCGACCGATCGCCTGGCCGACTGGGCGACGCGCGACGTCGACAACGGCGTGCCCATGTTGCTTCTGGCCGACCGCGCCCGGCAGCGCAACAATGCAATTCAGATGGTCGCATTTCTCGATGAAGCCTCGATGCGGCCGCGCTTCGACGATTACTGGGCCCGCGGCGCGCTCCTGCTTTGGGAGGAAGTGCGCGCGTTGCCGGTTGCCGCGGAGCCTTCGGCCAAGGCCGAGCTTGCGGCCGCGTACGGTGCCGCGCAATCACCGTACGTGGCCAACGCCATCCAGACCTTGTGCCGCGATGCGGCGAAGGTGGCCGAGAACGTGCGCACGGCGTGCAATGCAGCGGGTGCGGCCGCCGCGCAGCGCGCGGCGACGTGGTCACTGCGCACTGCGGGCGCGCGCCTGGCCGAGCGCAGCGCCAATGGCGGGCCGCCGCAGGCGGCCGCGCTGCAACGACTCGTCGATATCCAGCGCCGTGCATTCGAATGCGCGGAGGCCGGCAATCCCGTCGCGCTTGCGCTCGAGTCCGCCGATCCCGCCGTGCGGTCGCGCGCCGTCGGCGAATGGGAGAAGCGGCTCGTGCGGGACGCGCAAGTGGGCGAAGTCGCCGCGTGCGCGGGGACGACGGCGCCTTCGAAGGGCTAGGCCTTAAGTCGACTGCACGGTCGACGGCGCCAGCACGCAGCCCGCGATGCGCCACCGGCCATCCGGCTGTCGTTGCATCTCATATAACGCGATCACCACGGTGTCGTCCGGCAGTACGAGGCGCAGCGGCTGGATCACTGCGCCTTCGATGAGCGCGCCTTCGAGGAATTGCGTGTAGCGGGCGGCGAGAAGTGGCGCGTAGCCTTCGCGCACCATGCGCAGGAAATTTTCCGGCGTGCCGAATTGGTCGCGGATGCCGGGCGCGGCAAAGGTCATCGCCTTCGTACCGTCGCCGGCCTTCAGCGCGCGTAACTGATCGCCGATGACCTTCTGGATCGTCTTCCACTCCACGGCCGGCAGCGTCGGCGCTCCCGCCGGCGGGGCGGCGAAGGCCGGCGCCGCGACGAGCAGGCAGAGAACCAGGCGCCGCAGCGACGCAAGCACCGTCATGTCTTCTCGCGGTGCGCGCAGACCGGACACGCCGGATCGCGCGGGACGATGAGCGCGCGCCATTCCATCACCAGCGCATCGACGAGGAGCAGGCGGCCGGCGAGCGATTGGCCGACGCCGGCGAGGAGCTTGAGTGCTTCGCCCGCCTGCGTTGCGCCGACGATGCCGACCAGCGGCGCGAATACGCCCATCGTCGCGCAGCGCGTCTCTTCCAGCTCGTCGCCCTCGCCGAAGAGGCAGTGGTAGCACGGCGATTCCGCATCGCGCACGTCGAAGACGGCGACCTGCCCGTCGAAGCGCAGCGCCGCGCCGGACACCAGCGGCTTGCCGGCGCGCACGCACGCGGCGTTCACATTGTGCCGCGTCGCAAAGTTGTCGCAGCAATCGAGCACGACGTCGGCCACCGCCACGAGCGGCGCGAGCTCGGAGGCGCCTACGCGCGCGGCGATGCGCTCGATGCGCACTTCCGGATTGACGGCGGACAGCCGGCGCGCCGCCGCATCGACCTTGCTCGCGCCGATGTCGCTCGTCGCGTACAGAATCTGCCGCTGCAGGTTGGTGAGGTCGACGTGATCGGCATCGCAGATGGTGATCGTGCCCACGCCCGCGGCGGCAAGAAATTGCGCGGCCGGCGCGCCGAGCCCGCCCACGCCGATGATCAGCGCGTGCGCCGCCGCGAATTTATCCTGCGCATCCGGTCCGAGCTCGGACAGCAGGATGTGCCGGCTGTAGCGGAGCAGCTGTGCGTCATCCATCCTTGAATTATCGGCCGATATGGACACCAAGCGAAAACGCCCGGCGGGGCCGGGCGTTTCGCGGAACAAGGAAGGCTGCGATTACGGCTTGACCGCTGTCGGCACCGCGGAGTTCGCAGCCACGGCCTTGGTCGACGCGATAACCGGCGCGCCCTTCAGGTGATTCATCGCCTGCTGCAGCTGGAAGTCGTCGTCGGCGCCGAACTCGAAGCGCGGCAGCAGCGGCGCCACTTCCGCCTTGTTGAGGTCGCCCGGCTTGATCTGCGGCACCGCCACGACGGCGGCCTTCCCACCAGCGTCACCCATGGCCGCGGCTGTCTTCGCGGTCTCCAGATGGCGTTCGAGGTTGGCCTCCTTGATGCGCGACTCGCGGCCGTCGTCGACGGAGATGTCGGGCTCGATCCCCTTGGCCTGGATCGAACGTCCCGCCGGCGTGTAGTAACGGGCCGTCGTGAGCTTCAGCCCGGCGTTGTTGCCGAGCGGAAGAATCGTCTGCACCGATCCCTTGCCGAACGTCTGGATGCCGATCACCGTGGCGCGCTTGTGGTCCTGCAGCGCGCCGGCGACGATCTCCGATGCCGACGCGGTGCCGCCGTCGACGAGGACGACCATCGGCACTTTCTTGATGGAGGCCGGCAGATCCTTGAAATAGTCGTCGCCGCGCCGCGAGAAATTGTCCTTGCTGGCGAGGAGCCGCATGCGTGCGTCGGGCGTGCGGCCGTCGGTGTACACGACCAGCGCATCTTTGGGCAGGAATGCCGCCGAAACCGCGACGGCCTGATTGAGCAACCCACCCGGGTCGCTGCGCACGTCGAGCACCAGGCCCTTCAGCTCGCCCTTGGCGTAGAAATCCTTCAGCGCGCGCGCGAGGTCCTCGCCCGTGCGCTCCTGGAACGTGCGGATACGCACGTAGCCGTAGCCGGGCTCGAGCATCTTCGCCCGTACGCTCTTGACGTTGATTTCCTCGCGCGTCAGCGTGAACGTGAGCGGCGTCTCGACGTCCTTGCGCACGACGGTGAGCACCACTTGCGTTCCGGGCTTGCCGCGCATCTTGTCGACGGCCTTCGACAGCGGCAGGCCACGGGTCGCGGTGTCGTCGATCTTGACGATCAGGTCACCCGCCTTGATGCCGGCGCGGAATGCGGGCGTGTCTTCGATAGGCGAGGTCACGCGGACAACGCCGTCTTCGACGCCGACCTCGATGCCTAGGCCGCCGAACTTGCCTTGCGTGGAAACCTGGAGCTCCTTGAACGCGTCGGCGTCGAGGAAGTCCGAGTGCGGGTCGAGTCCCCGCACCATGCCGTTGATCGCTTCCTTGATGAGCTTGTCGTCGGGAACCGTCTCGACATAATCGCTCTTGATCTTGCCGAAGACGGCCGAGAGCAGCTGCAGATCCTCATACGGGATCGGCGTTTTGGTTTCCCGCTGCGCGATCGCCGAAAAATTGAGCGTCAACAGCACACCCAAAACGGTGCCGAGCCCGATCAGCCCTGCCTTTTTCCAGCCGTCGCGCTTGCCCGGTTGTTCCTTTGCCATTGCTCCGCTCCCGATTTCGTCGATGCAGCGGCGGCTGTCCGGAAGGCGGCGCCGCCGCCATCTCGTCGTTACCGTCCTGCGCAGGTCAAAAATTATACGCCCGCCGCCATTGTGCGCGCGCCGCGCGTTTTGTGACAGCCAGCCGGCATTGCAATACCGACCGGCGGTGGCGCCACCGGCCGCGCTTCGCGACTGTCGATTTCAGCCCGCGAACGCCGCTGGAACCGCTTGGGCCGCCAAATGGCACGCAAGTTCCCCTGGTCGGCACTCGCTTGAATCCACGTTTGTAACATTCACGTTCGCGCGAGCCGCACCAGCGATTTTCCCGTCATTTCGGGCGGTTGCGGCAATCCCATCAGCGCAAGCATGGTCGGCGCGATGTCCTGCAGCGCGCCGTCGGCCGCCATCGTCGCCGGCCGGCCGGCATACACGAACGGCACCCGGTTGAGCGTATGCGCGGTATGCGGCTGACCCGTGGCCGGGTCGAACATCATTTCCGCGTTGCCGTGGTCGGCGGTAATGAGCACCTCGCCGCCGACGTCCCGGGCTGCCGCGACGACCCGGCCGATGCAGGCGTCGAGCGTTTCGACCGCGTGGACCGTCGCATCGAAATTGCCTGTATGGCCGACCATGTCGGCATTGGCGTAGTTGCAGACGATCGCGTCGTACTTGCGCGACGTGATGGCCGCGACCAGCTTGTCGGTCACCTCCGGCGCGCTCATTTCCGGCTGCAGATCGTAGGTAGCGACTTTCGGGGACGGGACGAGGATCCGGTCCTCGCCCGGGTAGACCTGTTCGACGCCGCCGTTGAAGAAGTAAGTAACGTGCGCGTACTTTTCGGTCTCGGCGATCCGAAGCTGCGTGAGACCGAGATGCGCCAGGTATTCGCCGAAGCTGTTGCCGATCGTCTGCGGCGGGAAAGCCGCGGGCAGCGCCGCGAACTCGTCGCCGTACGACGTGAGGCACACGAAGCCGGCAAGCGCAGGGACCCGGGGCCTTGGAAAACCGGCGAATTCCGGACTGGTCAGCGCACGTGTCATCTCCCGTGCCCGGTCGGCGCGAAAATTCATGAACACGACCACGTCGCCGTCGGCCATCGTCGCGGGCTTGCCTGATGGATCGACGATCGCGGTCGCCTTGACGAATTCGTCGTTTTCGCCGCGCGCGTAGGCTGCCTCGAGGGCAAGTGACGCGGACGCGGCGGCGTACGGCGCCCTGCCATCGACCAGCAAGTCGTAGGCTTCGGCGACGCGATCCCAGCGCTGGTCGCGGTCCATCGCGTAGTAGCGGCCGACGATGGACGCGATGCGGGCGCCCGGAGAGCGTGCGCACACTGACTCCAGGAACGCAAGCGAAGGCCCGGCACTGCGCGGCGGCGTGTCGCGGCCGTCCAGGAAAGCGTGGACGAGAATCCTGGTGGCGCCGCGCGCGGCCGCCAGCTCCACCATCGCCGCGATCTGCCGTTCGTGGCTGTGCACGCCGCCCGGCGACAGCAATCCCAGCACATGGAGTGCGGACTGGCGTGTGCGCGCGGTATCGACGGCGGCCGTGAGCACGGGATTCGCCGCGAACTCGCCGGTGGCGATCGCGTGATCGATGCGGGTGAAATCCTGGTAGACGACGCGGCCGGCGCCGATATTGAGATGCCCGACCTCCGAGTTGCCCATTTGCCCGGGTGGCAACCCAACCCGCAGCTCGGACGCGTCGATCGTCGTGTGCGGCGTGGATGCCAGCAACTGCCGCCAGTTCGGCATCGACGCGTTGGCGATCGGGTTATCGGGCGCCGGCGGACGCTCGCCAAAGCCGTCGAGGATGACCAGCACGACCGGCCGGACGGCCGGATGAACGACGGGAGACCGCGTGGCGGCGGGAGTGGCGAGAACGGAAGACATGCAGAGGCTAAGGAGCGGTGCGGCGAGCGACCTCGGGGGATCGGTTATCATTTTACCCTTTGTGTCTACCGGATTTGCCCGCATGGCGTTCATCGAAAAGAACTGGATGCTGATCGCAGCGTTCATCGCGTCCGGCCTGATGCTGCTGTGGCCGCTGGTGCAGCGCCGCCTCTCGCCCGCCAAGGAGATCGGCACGCTCAACGTCACGCAACTCATCAACCGCGAGAACGCCGTGCTGCTCGACGTGCGCGAGGTCAACGAGCTCGACGGCGGCAAGCTCCCCAACGCCGTCCACATCCCGCTGTCGCAGTTGGGCAGCCGGATGGGCGAGCTCGCGAAAATGACCAGCCGGCCGATCGTCGTGTATTGCACGCGCGGACAACGAAGCGGAACGGCGGGCGCGGCGCTTGCGAAGCAGGGGTTCGCCAATATCTATCAGCTGCAGGGCGGCATGAAGGCGTGGAAGGATGCCGGGCTGCCCGTCGAATCCGCATAGCGTCGCATGACCGCCGACAGCGAAACCACGACCATCGACACCACGGTCACGATGTACACGACCGCCACGTGCCCGTACTGCATCCAGGCAGAGCGATTCCTGCGCGCGAAGGGGGTGGCGGAAATTGCCAAGGTGCGCGTGGACCTTGAGCCTGCGCGGCGGATCGAGATGATGGTCAAGACGGGGCGGCGGACGGTGCCGCAGATCTACGTTGGTGATACGCACGTCGGCGGCTACGAGGACCTGGTTGCGCTGGATCGCGCGGGCAAGCTCGAACCGCTGCTGGGCAGCCGCTGACGCGCGGCGGTCCGCATGGGTCCGGCGGAAGCGCCGCCGTAGAGTAAAATCGAGCGTTTACCTACCGCAAGGATTACCCCAGCATGGCAGATCAACCGACAGCCGCGCCACCAGGCGATGGCAACGCGCCGGCAGCGGCCGCGCAGACAGGCCCCGCGTTCGCGATCGAGCGCATTTACGTCAAGGATCTCTCGCTCGAGAACCCGGGCGCGCCGCAATCGTTTCAAATGACCGAGGCGCCGAGCATCGAGGTCGGGCTGCGTACCCGCGGCGAGCAGGTCGCGAGCGACGTCTACGAATGCGTGCTGACGATCACGGTGACGGCCACCGCGGCGGGCAAGACGGTCTTCCTGGTCGAGGCGGCGCAGGCGGGCCTCTTCCTGATTCGCGGCGTTCCCGCGTCCGAAATGCAGCCGGTCCTCGCGATCGCGTGCCCGAATGTGCTGTTTCCCTATGCGCGCGAAACGATCGCCGACGCCGTGATCCGTGCCGGCTTCCCGCCGGTGCATTTGGCGCCGATCAACTTCGAGGGCCTTTACCAGCAACAGCTCGCGCAGATGCAACAGCCGGTTCCCGCCGTCACCAACTGAACGCTTCCATGGTTGAGCGCCGCTCCCTCGCGGTCGTGCTCCGGGGCGCCGTCGTTCTGGCCGTGGCGCTGACCGCGGGATTGGCCGCCGGCGCCGAATATCGGGTGACGGCGGACGCGCCGGCGATTCTCTACGACGCGCCGTCCACCAAGGCGAAGCCCCTTTTCGTCTACGGGCGCGACGTGCCCGTCGAAGTGCTGGTCAACGTCGAGGGCTGGACCAAGATTCGCGATGCCGGGGGCTCCATCGGCTGGATGACCAGCAAGGCGCTCACCGACAAGCGGGTTCTCCTCGTCCGCGTGCCGATCGCGGACGTCCGCGCAAACCCGGACGAGGCATCGCCCATCGTCTTCCGCGCCGAACACAACGTGCTGCTCGAGCTTGCGGAAAGCGCATCATCACCCGGGACGACTGCCGCCCCTGGCTGGGTGAAAGTACGCCACCGCGACGGCCAGACCGGCTATGTCCGGCTGCCGCAGATCTTCGGGTTCTGACAGGATTCTCCGATGACGACCGTGGCGGTTCTCGGCGCCGGTGCGTGGGGAACGGCGATCGCCTGTCATCTCTCGGCGCGGGCTGCGAGCAAGTCTTTGGTGACGTTGTGGGCGCGTGACGAAGCGCAGGCCGGAGCGCTGGCCGCTTCCCGCGAAAACATCCGGTACCTGCCTGGAGTGACGCTGGCGCCGCAGATCGTGGTTACCGCGGACCTTGCCGTCGCGGCGCGGGCGTCGGTATTGCTCGCTGCGGTCCCGATTACCGCGCTTCCCGCGCTGGCGCAGCAACTGGCGGCGACCGGAACGCGCGCGCCGCTGGTGTGGCTCGCCAAGGGCTTCGTCCCCGCGCCGGCGCTCGACGCCGGCGTCGCACTGGCCCACCAGGTGATTGCGCCGCTGTGGCCGGCGCCCGTGGGGGTCGCGTCGGGACCGAGCTTTGCCGAAGAGGTCGCGCGGGGTTTGCCGACGGCACTGACGGTGGCGGCGACCGATCCGGCGCTGGCGGCACAGGTCGCGGCGCTGCTGCGCGGCGACACGCTGCGCGCCTATGAATCCGACGACATCACCGGCGTTGAAGTCGGCGGCGCGATCAAGAACGTGCTGGCGATCGCCGCCGGCGCGAGCGACGGGCTGGGCTTCGGCCACAACGCGCGGGCGGCGCTCATCACGCGCGGGCTTGCCGAAACGGGACGGCTGTCCGAAGCGTTGGGTGGCCAGCGCGAATCGTTGATGGGACTCGCGGGGCTCGGCGATCTGGTGCTGACCTGCACCGGTAACCTGTCGCGCAACCGGCGGGTCGGCCTGGGATTGGCCGAAGGCAAGACGCTGACCGCGATCCTCGCCGAGCTGGGACATGTCGCCGAAGGCGTGGCGGCGGCCCGCGCCGCGCGCGTGCTGGCCGCGCATCACGGCGTGGCGATGCCCATTTGCGAGGCCGTCGATCGCGTGCTGTACGAGCATCTTTCGCCGCGCGTCGCGGTCATGGAACTGCTGCGCCGCGAGCCGCGGTCGGAGCGCAACTGATGAGACCCGCCGCCGGGCCGTCCCAAGGCGGGTGCCCCCTTGGGGGAAAGACGTCAAAGACGTCTTCGGGGGTAACAACACCCCCCGCCGCCGGGCCGTCCCAAGGCGGGTGCCCCCTTGGGGGAAAGACGCAGGAGGCATCCTTGGGAGGATCATTCCACCTGCTTCGTCACTTCACCGGCGCCGCGTGCGCGATCGTCGCGGCGTCGGCGGCCATCGCGGCAGACGCGACCTTCTTTCCGCCGGCGACACCAGCCGTGCCGGTCATCGAAACGCTGCACGGCATCACACTGACCGACCGCTATCGCTGGCTCGAGAACGGCAAATCCGCCGACGTCGAAGCGTGGACGCAACAGCAGCATGCGGCGACGCGCGCGTGGCTCGACCGCAACGCGCCGCCGGTTCCAGGATTGAAGGACGAGCTGACGCGGCTCATCGACCGCGACGTCACGCAGCCGCCGTTCTTCAAGAAGGGCCGTGAATTCTTCCTGCGGACGCTGCAGGGCGAATCCCAGCCGAAGCTCTATACGCGCATCGCCGGCCGCGACGTCCTGCTGTTCGATCCGACCAGGCTCGATCCCTCGGGCAACACGGCGCTGGGGTCGATCGTGCCGAATCGCGACGGCACCCGGGCCGCGGTGGCCACGTACGCCAAGGGCTCGGAGATTTCCGACTTCCGGGTCATCGATACGACGACCGGCGCGCAGATCGGTCCGCTGCTGCCAGGCGTGCGCTCTTTTTCCTGGGCGCGCGACGAACAGTTTGCCTACGTGTCACCGCGCACCGCGGAAAGCATCGCCAGGCAGGAGCCGCAGCGGTGTTACCGGCATCGCCTCGGCGGCGATCGCAGCCAGGATGCGCTGCTGATCGCCATGGACGACGCGAAGGACTATTGCGCGGTCTACGAACCCGAAGACGCCGACGTCACCGTCTTCGAAACCGGCAGTTTCTGGGCGAACACGCTCCGGATCCGGCCCATCGGCGCAACGGCGGCGCCGCGCACCATCTGGTCGAGCGCCAAGTTCAGGGCCAAGGGAGAATTTCGCCGCGATCGCATCTACTTCCGGACCAACGACAACGCGCCCAACTGGAAACTGATGAGCGCAAGCTACGACCGGCCGGAAGCGAAGGATTGGCAGGTGCTGGTGGCGGAAGGCGACACCGTGCTGGAAGGCTTCGATGTCACGTCGCAATGGATCGTCGTTCGGGACAAGAAGGACGTCCTGACCCGGATGTTCATCCATGACCTGGCCGGCAAGCGGGTACGCGAGCTTCCGCTGCCGGAACTGGGCAATGCGACCGGCATGACCTACGACCTCGACCGCGATGTCGTCTACGCGACGATCGCGTCGTTCACGGCGCCGCGCAAGGTGTGGACGATCGACGGCCGCGCGCTGGCATTCTCGCTGCTGTGGCAGGACAACCCGCCGGTCGATACGTCGGCCATCGTCGCGGAGCAGAAATTCGTCACGGCGACGGACGGCGCGACGATTCCCATCTTCATCGTTCACCGCAAGGACTGGAAACCGGACGGCAACTCGCCGGTCTACCTCTACGGCTATGGTGGGTTCAACGTCGGCATCGAGCCCTACTTCATCAATACGTTCGCGAGCTTCGTCAATCGCGGTGGGGTGTTCGTCGATGCGGGCATTCGCGGCGGCAACGAATACGGCGAACGCTGGCACGAGCAAGGCATGCTCGCCAGCAAGCAGAAAACCTTTGACGATTTCATTGCGGTGGCGGAATGGCTGGTGCGCGAGAAGATCACCAACCCCAAGCGCCTGGTGATCGGCGGCGGCAGCAACGGCGGCCTGCTCGTCGGCGCGGTGCTGACCCAGCGGCCCGATCTGTTCCGCGCGGCGATTTGCGGGGTCCCGCTCCTGGACATGATCCGCTTCCACAAGTTTCTGATCGCGCGGTACTGGATCACGGAATATGGCGATCCCGACAGGAGCGACGACTTTCGCTGGCTTCTGCGCTATTCGCCGTATCACAACGTGCGGCAGGGAATCGATCTGCCGCCGACGCTGGTGACCGCGGGTGAATACGATTCGCGCGTCGATCCGCTGCACGCGAAGAAATTCGTCGCCGCCGTCCAGAACAACCCCGGCCAGTCCTCGCCGTTCCTGTTGTACATGGACTTCGACAGCGGGCACGGTTACGGCAAGGCGAGGGCCAAGGTGATCGAGGACCGCGACTTCCAGCTGCGCTTTCTCATGAACGAGCTCGGGATGAACGACGCGGCGAAGACGGCCGCGCAGTAGCGGCACTTGACCGCTCTCGAGGATTGCCGGAACAGGTGACAATTTCTTCGTCGTTCCCGCGAAGTTGGGAACCTAGCGGCTTTTTGCTGGACGCCACTGGGTCCTTGGCCTTCGCGGGACCGCGAGAGCTTGTGGGCACCTATCTTGGTATCGTCAATAAACTTGGCCGATGAGCTCGACCAGCGCGGGACCGTAGCGCTCCAGCTTTTTGGCGCCGATCCCGCTGACGCTGCCGAGACTGGCCAGATTGCGCGGACGCTGGCGGGCGATATCCGCCAGCGTCTTGTCGTGCAGGATGACGAAGGCGGGCACCGATTGCGCCCGGGCTTCGGAGAGACGCCACGCCTTCAGCCGCTCGAACAAAGCGGCGTCGCCTGCTGTGATGGCACCTTCGTGGCCGTCGCGGAAACGCGACGCACGCTGGCTGGAACGCGGACGCGCAACGGCGCGCCGCATGGCGACCTGCTGGTCGCCTCGCAACAGCGGCCGGCTGGCCTCGGTGAGTCGCAGCGCGCCGTGAGCGGTGTGATCGACGCGCGCGAATCCCAGCGCCACCAGCTGCCGGAAGATGACGCGCCATGCCGTTTCGTCGAGATCGGCGCCGATGCCGAAGACCGACAGCTTGTCGTGGTCCCAGCGCGCGATGCGATCGCCGGGTTTGCCGCGCAGCACGTCGATGAGATGCACGGCGCCGAAGCGCTGGCCCGTGCGGTAGATCGCCGAGAGCGCCTTCTGCGCCGCGGCGGTGGCATCGAACGTTTCCGGCGGTGCGACGCACGTGTCGCAATTGCCGCACGGGGTGCTCGTCTCGCCGAAGTAATCGAGCAGACGAACGCGCCGGCAGCCGGCGGTTTCACACAGGCCGAGCAGCGCATCGAGCTTGGCCGCGGACACGCGCTTGTAGTCTTCGCTGGCCTCCGACAAGTCGATGAGGCGCCGCTGCTGGACGACGTCGGCGAGACCGTAGGCCATCCACGCGTCGGCAGGTGCGCCATCGCGTCCGGCGCGCCCGGTTTCCTGGTAGTAACCCTCGATGCTCTTGGGCAGATCGAGATGGGCGACGAAACGCACGTCCGGCTTGTCGATCCCCATCCCGAACGCGATCGTCGCGACCATCACCAGCCCATCGTCGCGTTGAAAGCGCGCCTGATGGTCGGCTCGCGCAGCGGTGTCCATTCCCGCGTGATAAGGCAGCGCGCGCACGCCCTTGCCGGCGAGCCACTGCGCGGTCTCGTCGACCTTGCGCCGCGAGAGGCAATAGACGATGCCGGCTTCGTCAGCGTGCTCGTCGCGGACAAAGCGCAGCAGCTGGTCGCGGGCGTCGCCCTTGTCCACGATGGTGTAGCGGATGTTCGGCCGGTCGAAGCTCGACACGAAAATGCGCGCGGCGGAAAGCCCGAGCCGGGCGATGATCTCGGTGCGCGTTTGCGGGTCGGCGGTCGCGGTCAGCGCGATCCGCGGCACCCGCGGGTAACGCTCGTGCAGCAGCGACAGCTGCAGGTACTCGGGCCGGAAATCGTGCCCCCATTGCGATACGCAATGCGCCTCGTCGATGGCGAACAGCGCGATTCGCGCACGGTCGAGAAGCTCGAGGCAGCGCTGCGTCGTGAGCCGCTCCGGCGCGACGTACAGCAGGTCCAGATCGCCGGCGAGCAATGCGCGTTCCGTCGCGTGGGCGGCATTGGCGTCGAGCGTGGAATTGAGAAACGCGGCGCGCACGCCTGCTTGCGTCAGCGCGGCCACCTGGTCCTGCATCAACGCGATCAACGGCGACACCACGATGCCCGTGCCTGGCCGGACGAGCGACGGAATCTGGTAGCACAACGACTTGCCGCCGCCGGTCGGCATCAGGACCAGCGCGTCGCCGCCGGCCGCCACGTGATCGACGACCGCTTCCTGCGCATCGCGAAACGCGGCGTAGCCGAAGGTCTCGCGCAGGATGGTGCGCGCGGTTGAGTGGCGATCGGGCATTGCGTTGTCCAGTCAATCCGCGAGCGCGAACCCCTGCTGCCGCCATGCCTCGTACACGGTGACCGCGACGGCATTCGACAGATTGAGGCTGCGTACGCCGGGCCGCATCGGAATGGCCAGTTGATGTTCGGGCGTGAATTCGGCGACGATCGGCGCGGGGAGCCCCGCGGTTTCGCAGCCGAACACGAACACGTCGCCCGGCGCGAATCGCGCGTCATACAGCGAGCGTGCGGCCTTGGTCGTCAGCGCGAAATAGCGGCGAGCGCCCCTTCGGGGGGCAGCGCCGCGAACGCCGCGAGCGCGGGGGTCCGCTTCACCCTCCAGGACGGCGCGGCAGGCTGCCCAATCGCGGTGGACGTCGACCCGCGCGTACTCGTGGTAATCGAGGCCGGCGCGCTTCAAATCGCGATCGTCCATCCGGAAACCCAGCGGCTCGACGAGATGCAGATCGGTCGCCGTATTCGCGGTGAGGCGAATGACGTTTCCCGTATTGGGTGGGATTTCCGGATGAACCAGCACGACGGCGAACATGGAGGCAATTCACTCACAAAGAGACGCTGAGGCGGCGAAAGGCTACCTGAATTTACTCGGTGCCTCTGCGCCACTTTGTGAAAATCAGGGTTCCTAGGGTTGCTGCGCCGGTGGAAGTGTACGCGCGACGACAAACGCATCGACCGACAGCGCGCCGGCGCGCCGCGCCGCGCCGGCGGCCGCGATCAGCGTAGCCCCCGTGGTCATCACATCGTCGACGATCGCGATGCGGCGGCCGGCAACGACCGGCAGCGCCGCGAAGGCATTGCGCACGTTGCGGCCGCGCTCCCTCCACGGCAGCGCAGCCTGCGCCGGCGTGTCGCGGGTGCGCCGGATACCGGTGACGACCGGCACGCCGCCAAGCCGCGCCAGCCGGCGCGCGATCTCCTGCGCCTGGTTGAATCCGCGCTGGCGCTGGCGCGCCGGCGCCAGCGGCAATGCGACGAGCATGTCGGGCCACACGGCGATTCCGCGCGCCAGCGCGCCGGCGAAGTAATCGGCATAGGCGAGCGCGCCGCCGTACTTCATGGCCTGCAGCAAGCGATCGAGAGGAAAAGCATAGGCAAATACGGCGTGCGTGCGCGAAAAAGGTGGCGGACGCGCGATGCAGCGGCCGCAGACGATGCCGCCGGGCGTCGGCAGCGCGCAGCATGGGCACGCGGGACCCAGCCGCGGCAGTGCGTCATCGCAGGCCGCGCAGATCAACGCATTGCCTGCCGGCGCTGTGCACAATGCGCAATGCTGGGGAAGCGCGCGGCGCGTCAACGTACCCATGCGCACGATGTTGCCCAATGCGCTGTCAAATAATTTGCGCGGAAAATTTGACATCTCGCGGGGGCTCGTCAACACTGCGGGCGCGCGTCCATGGTTACGACTGCCGTGAAGAATAGGCGCGCCGAGCGCTTTTCGACCCTCATCCGAACGCATGACCGAACACGCCACCATCGCCTTTCATCCCGCGCGCTCCGGCGCGGACCACGCCGGGACGCCTCCGCGCTGGACCGTCGCGGCCATTGCCGATCTGTTCTCGCTTCCGTTTGCCGATCTGCTTTTCCAGGCGCAGCAGGCGCACCGCGCATACCACGCCGCCAATGCGATCCAGCTGTCGACGCTGATCTCGATCAAGACCGGCGGCTGCCCCGAGGATTGCGGCTATTGCCCGCAAGCGGCGCGTTACCACACCGGGGTCGACAACGACGCGATGCTTGACATCGACACCGTGATCGCCGCCGCGATCGCTGCGAAGAATGCCGGTGCGTCGCGCTTTTGCATGGGCGCCGCATGGCGCGGTCCAAGGCAGCGCGACCTCGAGCCGGTGCTTGCGATGGTGCGCGAAGTGAAGGCGCTTGGGCTCGAGACCTGCGCGACGCTGGGGATGCTGAAGGACGGCCAGGCGGCGCAGCTGCGCGACGCGGGGCTCGACTACTACAATCACAATCTCGATACGGCGCCCGATTTTTACGGCGAAATCATCTCGACGCGCGAATACCAGGACCGCCTCGACACGCTTGCGCGCGTGCGCGACGCCGGCATGCACGTGTGCTGCGGCGGCATCGTAGGCATGGGCGAGACCCGGCAACAGCGCGCGGGACTGATTGCGCAGCTCGCCAATCTCGATCCCTATCCGGAATCGGTGCCGATCAATCACCTGGTGCAGGTCGAGGGCACGCCGCTGCACGCGGCGCTGCACGGAGAAGCGGCGCTCGATCCGCTCGAATTCGTCCGGACGATCGCCGTAGCGAGGATCACGATGCCGAAGGCGATGGTGCGTCTGTCCGCGGGACGCCGCGAGCTGGGCGAAGCGATCCAGGTGCTGTGCTTTCTCGCCGGCGCGAATTCGATCTTCTACGGCGACCGGCTGTTGACGACCGGCAACCCCGACGTCGACGCCGACCGCGCGCTCTTCGCCAAGCTGGGGATGACCCCGCTCGCGTGACGGGCACCGCGCATCGCATCGCGCAACTCGAGGACGCGCTCGCGCAACGCCGGGTTGCCGGCCTCGGCCGGTCGCGCCGCACGCTGACGAGTCCGCAAGGCGCGCGGGTCGAAGTCGAGGGGCGTGCGCTGCTTGCGTTTGCCAGCAACGATTACCTGGGTCTTGCGAACGATCCCGCGGTCGTGGCGGCGGCGCGCGAGGCGGCGGCCCGGTGGGGCGTCGGCGCAGGGGCGTCCCATCTAGTCTGCGGGCACGCGGCGCCGCACGAGGCGCTGGAACACGAGCTGGCGGCGTTCGTCGCGCCCTGCGCCGGCGCGCGCGCGTTGACGTTCTCGTCGGGCTACCTTGCCAATCTTGCGATCCTGACCGCGCTGGCCGGCCGCGGCGATGCGGTGTTTGCCGATCGCCTCAATCATGCGTGCCTGAACGACGGCGCGCTGCTGTCGCGCGCGAGGCTGGTCCGCTACCCGCATTGCGACATGCAGGCGCTGGAAGCGCGGCTGGTGGCGTCAACCGCGCCGCGCAAGCTCATCGTCACCGACGCAGTGTTCAGCATGGACGGCGACATCGCGGCGCTGCCGCGCCTGCTCGAGCTCGCGGAACGGCACGACGCGTGGCTGGTTGTCGACGACGCGCACGGGTTCGGTGTGCTGGGCGAGGGTCGCGGAAGTCTCGCGCACGCTAGGGTCGTCTCCCAGCGCATCGTCTACATGGGCACACTTGGAAAGGCGGCCGGTGTCGCGGGCGCGTTCGTCGCGGCGCACGCAGCGGTCGTCGAAACGCTGTTGCAGACGGCGCGTTCGTACATCTACACCACCGCGGCGCCGGCGTTGCTCGCCTGCGCGGTGCGTGCGTCGCTCGCGATCATTCGCGACGATGCGGCGCGCCGCAGCCATTTGTTCCATCTCATCGCGCGGTTCCGGGCTGGCGCGCAACGACTGCCATGGCACGTCCCGCGATCCGAAACCGCGATCCAGCCACTGCTGGTCGGTGCGAGCGCGGCGGCGGTGGCGCTGTCGCAGCAGTTGCTGGCGCAAGGGATATGGGTGCCGGCGATACGGCCGCCCACGGTGCCGCAGGGCACGGCGCGGCTGCGCATCTCGCTCTCGGCGGCGCATTCGGACGCCGATGTCGACACACTGCTGACGGCGCTTTCCCTATGCGCGAGATAGCGGGTCTGCACGTCGAGACGGTCGGCGCCGGTCCGCCGCTTGTGCTGCTGCATGGGTGGGCAATGCACGGCGGCCTGTTCGCGCCGCTCCTGCCCGCGCTCGCGCAACGCTACCGCGTAAGCGTCGTCGATCTGCCGGGGCATGGGCACTCGGCGCCGGTGCTGCCCTATACGCTGGATGCGATCGTCGCGGCGATCGCCGCGCAATTCGACGAGGCCGATGCACCCGTCACGGTTCTCGGATGGTCGCTCGGTGGCGCAATCGCGATGCGCTGGGCGCTGTTGCACCCTGAGCAGGTCGCGCGGTTGCTGCTCGTGTGTGCGACGCCACGCTTTACCGCGACCAGCGATTGGCCGCGCGCGATGGCGCCCGACACGCTCGCGAAATTCGGCGACGAGTTGACCGTGGCGTACCGGCTGACGCTGCAGCGATTCCTGTCGTTGCAGGTGCAGGGCAGCGATGAGGGTCGCCGAACCCTCGCGGGGCTGCGCGCGCAATTGTTCGCGCGCGGAGAGCCGTCGCGCGAAACGCTCAAGGCCGCCATACGTGTGCTCGCGGAAACCGACTTGCGCAACGATGTGCGCTCGATCACCGCGCCGACGTTGATCGTGACCGGTGGGCGCGATGCGTTGGTGCCCGGCGCCGCCGGCGCCTGGCTTGCGCGAACCATTCCCGGCGCCCGGCACGTCGATATCGCGGGCGCCGCGCACGCGCCGTTTCTGTCGCACCCACGCGCGTTCAACGCCGAGATCGAGGAATTTCTCGATGCCCGCTGACCCCCGCTTTCCCGCGCCCGATCCGCGCGAGGTCGATCCGCGCGCGGTTCGCCGCGCGTTCGGCCGCGCGGTGGCGACGTACGATGCCGCCGCGGTGCTGCAGCGCGAAGTGGGCACGCGGATGGCCGCGCGCCTCGACGTCGTCAAGGTTGCGCCAACGCTGATCCTGGATGCGGGTTGCGGCACGGGCGAGGCCGTCGGCGAGCTCGGCGTTCGCTATCCCGGCGCACGCGTGCTGGCGCTCGATCTCGCGTTGCCGATGGTCGCCGCCGCCCGCCAGCGGGTGCGGCGCGGGCGTTCGCTGTTGCGGCGCCTCCTGCCCCAGGCAATGTCCGGGTCAGCGCATGCCCCGTGGTTTGTGTGCGGCGACCTGAATGCGCTGCCGCTGCGCGGCGTCGCCGTCGACCTTGCATGGAGCAACCTGGTGCTGCAATGGGTCAACGACCTGCCGCGCGTGTTCGTCGAGATGCGGCGCGTCCTCAAGGTCGGCGGCCTCTTCACCTTCACCACGTTCGGCCCCGACACGCTGCGCGAGATCCGCGGCGCGTTTGCGCGCGCCGACGGTTACACGCACATCAACCGATTCGTCGACATGCACGATATCGGCGACATGCTCGTGCATTCCGGTTTCGCCGATCCGGTCATGGATATGGAGCAGATCACGCTGACCTATGCGGATCCGCAAGCGTTGCTGCGCGAGTTGAAGCACCTGGGCGCGACCAATGCGACGCGCGGCCGGCCGCACGGGCTCATGGGCCGCGGGCGCTGGCAGAAAATGCTCGCGGCGCTGGAAGCCAAGCGCACCGACGGCCGGATTCCCGCGACGTTCGAGGTCGTGTACGGACATGCGTGGAAGGGCGAGCCCAAACACACGGCCGAAGGGCATCCGATCGTGAAGCTTCAACGGCCGCGACGATGACGCGCGGCATTTTCATCACCGGCACCGACACCGGTGTGGGCAAGACACGCGTCGCGGCCGCGCTGTTGCGCGCGTTGGTCGCCGCGAACGTGCGCGCCGCCGGGATGAAGCCGGTCTCCGCAGGCATCGAGCCAGGATCGCAGGTCAACGCCGATGTCGCGGCACTCGCCGCCGCCGACGGCCTCGTCGTGCCGGACGCGGACCGCAACCCGTTTGCCTTCGCGCCGGCGATCGCGCCGCACCTGGCGGCCCGCGACAACGGCGTCACGATCGATCTCGAAACGATCGCCGCAGCATGGACGCGGCTCGCCGCGGTCGCCGATGTCATCGTCGTCGAAGGCGCGGGCGGCGTATTGGTTCCTCTCGGCCCGAAACGCGACGTGCTGGACATTCCTGCGCGGCTTCGCCTGCCCGTGCTGCTCGTCGTGGGCGTGCGTCTCGGATGCCTCAACCATGCGCGGCTGTCCGCCGGTGCGATTCGCGAACGCGGGCTCGGGCTCGCCGGCTGGATTGCCAATCGGATCGATCAGGACATGGCGCGTGCCGACGACAACGTGACCGAGCTCACACAATGGCTGGATACGCCGCCGCTCGCCGATCTGCGCTATGGCGCGCCGGCGGACATCGCGCCCGCGGTCCTCGCAAGACTGAATCTTGTCGCGTTGTCAAGCGTTGCGAACCGATGAGCGCGGCGGCCATCCATCGACAGCGCGCGGTGCCAGCCATTCCAGGAATCACCCACCAGCGGCTGTCCGAAGGTCCGTGAAGCATGCTAATATTTTGCGGCTTTGCAGCATCGTTGCCGCCGTCTGTACGCTGTTCGATTCGGCGATGGACTTGAAGCTGAACCATGTCGAGCGTCGCCCTCCCTCCGCTCCCTGCCGGCCTCGAATACTGTGTGGTCGCGCGCCGGAACGATTCGCTGGGGCGGCGTCCGCGCTGGCAGGTCTTCGGCGCGCTCGCCGCGGTCAGCCTGGCGCTGGCGGCAGTATTTGCCGTCGTCGGCGCGTGGCCCGTATTGCCGTATTCGGTGCTGGAAATCGTTGTGCTCGGCTGCGCCTTCTATTACGTCGAGCGGCGCGCGGAGGATTGGGAACGGCTGACGATCGCGGGCGACCGCGTAGTGGTCGAGCAGGCAGCGGGCGGCAAGCGGCAACGGCATGAGTTCAACCGGTACTGGTTGCGTGTCGAAGTCGACCCGGCGCGATTTGGCCGGTCGCCGCAGGTGATGCTGCGCAGCGGCCACGACGCGTGGGTGTTCGGCAGCGCGCTGCCCGTGGCCGAGCGACTGGCGGTAGCGCAGGAACTGCGCCGGTTGACCGGCGCGCGGTGACCGTACAAAGCGGCGCCGGAACGGCACCAACGATCGGGGATCGCATGGCTCGCAAGGACAGGGGAAACGCAGTGGACAGCCGCATGAAGGCGCGAATGAGGACGCCAATGAAGGCCGCGGGTGCCGCGCTCGCGGGACTGGGATCCGGGGTGGCCGCCGCGGCCTGGGACGTGAATTTCCAGCCGCCGATCTCGCCGATCGCCCAGCAGATGTACGACCTCAATCTCTACATCTTCTGGATCTGCGTCGTCATCTTCGTCCTGGTGTTCGGCGTGATGTTCTATTCGATCTTCAAGCATCGCCGGTCGGTCGGGCACCAGGCGGCGCAGTTCCACGAAAACACGATGGTCGAGATCGTCTGGACCGTCATCCCCTTTCTCATCCTGCTGTTCATGGCCTGGCCTGCGACCAAGACGATCCTCGCCATGAAGGACACGTCGGCGCCGGAGCTCACGATCAAGGTCACCGGCTACCAGTGGAAGTGGGGCTACGATTATCTGCAGGACGGGATCGGCTTCTACTCGAACCTGACCACGCCGCTGGCGCAGATCGAAAACAGGGAACCCAAAGGTCCCAACTACCTGCTCGAGGTCGACCAGCCGCTGGTCATTCCGATCGACACCAAGGTACGCGTGATCATCACCGCCAACGACGTGCTCCACGCGTGGTGGGTGCCGGCGCTTGGCGTCAAGCAGGATGCGATTCCCGGCTTCGTCCGCGATTCGTGGTTCCGGGCGGAGAAGGTCGGCATCTATCGCGGCCAATGCGCCGAGCTGTGCGGCAAGGAGCACGGCTTCATGCCGATCGTCGTCGAGGTGAAATCGAAGGCCGATTACGCGGCATGGCTCGACGAACAGAAGAAGAAGGTCGCGGCGGCGGCGGAAGATCCCAGCAAGGTATGGACCGAGGCCGACCTGGCGGCGAAGGGTCAGCAAGTCTTCATGGCGAATTGCGCGGCGTGCCACCAGGCCAACGGAAAGGGCGTGCCGGGCGCATTCCCGGCATTGGACGGGTCGCCGGTCGTGCTCGGGCCGCCCGACGCGCAGATCGCAATCGTGCTGAACGGCAAACCGAACACTGCGATGGCGTCGTGGAAACAGCTGTCGAATACCGACATCGCCGCCGTCATCACCTACACGCGCAACGCATGGAGCAACCACACCGGCCAGGCGATCCAGCCGCCCCAGATTCAGGCCGCGAGGAAGTGACGCATCCGTCCAAGCGCAAGGCGAAGCCGCAGCGCGGTTGGATCAATGCGTCATCCCGACGAGCGCAGCGACGAGGGATCTGCAGTTGCAACGAGGGACTTGAAGTGCCGATCATAGTCAGGAGCAACGGATGAGCACCATTCCGCACGATCACGTCGCAGGCGACGACCACGCGTCGGAGCATGGCCATGACCATCACCCCAGCGGGATCATGCGCTATGTGCTGACGACGAACCACAAGGACATCGGGACGATGTACTTGATGTTCTCGCTGACGATGTTCTTCGTCGGCGGCTGCTTCGCGCTGACCATCCGCGCCGAACTGTTCGAGCCCGGGCTGCAGATCGTGCATCCGGAGTTCTTCAATTCGCTGACGACGCTGCATGGCCTCATCATGATTTTCGGCGCGATCATGCCCGCGGCCGTGGGCTTCGCGAACTGGCAGATCCCGATGATGATCGGCGCGCCCGACATGGCGTTCGCGCGGATGAACAACTGGAGCTTCTGGCTGCTGCCGCCCGCGGCGATCATGCTGATCGGTTCGTTCTTCGTCCCCGGCGGCGCGGCCGCCGGCGGCTGGACGCTGTATCCGCCGCTGTCGGTGCAGGCGGGCATGGGGATGGACCTCACGATCTTCGCGATCCACATCATGGGCGCGTCGTCGATCATGGGCTCGATCAACATCATCACGACGATCCTCAACATGCGCGCGCCCGGGATGACGATGATGAAGCTGCCGCTCTTCGTCTGGACATGGCTCATCACGGCGTATCTGCTGATCGCCGTCATGCCGGTGCTCGCAGGCTCGGTGACGATGCTCCTGACCGACCGCCACTTCGGCACGTCGTTCTTCAACGCGGCCGGCGGCGGCGATCCGGTGCTGTTCCAGCACGTGTTCTGGTTCTTCGGCCACCCCGAGGTCTACATCATGATCCTGCCGGCGTTCGGGATCGTGTCCGAGATCATTCCGACGTTCGCGCGGAAGCCTCTGTTCGGCTACGCATCGATGGTGTACGCGGTATCGAGCATCGCGATCCTGTCGTTCATCGTGTGGGCGCACCACATGTTCACCGTCGGCATGCCGGCGGCGGGCCTGCTGTTCTTCATGTACGCGACGATGCTGATCGCGGTGCCGACGGGCGTGAAGGTGTTCAACTGGCTGGCGACGATGTGGCGCGGCTCGATGACCTTCGAGACGCCGATGCTGTTCGCGATCGGCTTCCTGTTCCTGTTCACGATGGGGGGGTTCACCGGCCTCGTGCTGGCGCTCACGCCGATCGACATCCAGCTGCAGGACACCTATTACGTCGTCGCGCATTTCCACTACGTGCTCGTGGCGGGCTCGCTGTTCGCGTTCTTCGGCGGCGCCTATTATTGGCTGCCCAAGTGGACGGGCACCATGTACGACGAGACGCTCGGCAAGTGGCATTTCTGGGGATCGATGATCTTCTTCAACATCACGTTCTTCCCCATGCACTTCCTGGGCGTCGCCGGCATGCCGCGGCGGATTCCGGACTACGCGCAGCAGTTCGCCGACTGGAACATGGTCGCGTCGATCGGCGCGTTCGGGTTCGGCCTTTCGCAGCTGATTTTCGTGTGGGCGCTGATCAAGTGCATCCGCGGCGACGGCGCCAAGGCGCCGGCCAAGCCGTGGGAAGGCGCGGACACGCTCGAATGGACGCTGCCGTCGCCGGCGCCGTATCACACGTTCGAGACGCCGCCGGTCGTCAAGTAAAGGCGAGAATCCGCGATGCCCGCCGCACCTTCGCCCAAGCCCGGCCACCGCGCTGACGATGCGCAGTTGCGCAGCGCCAACGTGCGCACGGCGATCGTGCTCGTGTCGATTGCCGCGGTGTTCTTCGTCGGCATCCTCGTGGCGAAGCTCGTCGGCGACACGTCGACCGGCATGACCGTGCTCGGCGCGGCCGTGCTGCTGTTCCTGGTGGTGGCGATCGGCAGGAATCTGCGCAAATGAGTACGCAATGAGCGCGCCGACGAGCGGGCCCGAATCCCCGGCCGCGGAGCAGCGGCGCTCGAACCTCGCGCTCGTCAAGCGGTTGGCCGTCGTCGTCATCGGGATGTTCGCGTTCGGCTATGCGCTCGTCCCGTTCTACGAGCAGATCTGCCGGGCCACCGGCTTGCGCAACATCGCGCAGGCCGACGAGGTGAAGAACACGCAGGTGGACGCGTCGCGCAGCGTGCGTATCGAATTCGACGCGAACCTGCGCAACCTGCCGTGGACGTTCAAGCCGCTGGAGCCGGTGGTGAACGTGCATCCGGGCGAAGTCCGCCAGGTGCTGTACGAAGTCGTGAACACGACCAGCCGGCCGATCACCGGACAGGCGATCCCGAGCTACGGGCCGCAGCGTGCCGCGCGCTATTTCCAGAAGCTCGATTGCTTCTGCTTCGCCAAGCAGACGTTGCAGCCGGGCGAAATGCGCAAGATGCCGGTGGTCTTCGTGGTCGACCCGGCCGCGCCCGCCGATCTTGCCACGATCACGCTGTCCTATACCTTTTTTGAAGTTGAAGGAACGAGCGGCGGAGCCGCCAGCGCCGCGGGCGATCAGCCCGTAGCGTCTCGCCCGCCCGCCGAACGAACGACGCCAAGGAGCGATTCATGACCGCAGCCGCTGACGGCGCCAAGCCGTATTACTTCGTCCCGCAGCCGTCGCACTGGCCGATCACCGGCTCCTGCGCGCTCCTGCTCATGGGCTCCGGCGCCGCCTTCTGGTTCAACGGTTATGCGCCGGGGCCGTGGATGGTCGCCTTCGGCTTCGCGATCCTGGTCTACATGCTCTTCGGGTGGTTCGGCACGGTCATCGGCGAGTCCGAGCACCGGCTCTACAACCAGAAGGTCGACCACTCGTTCCGGTGGGCGATGAGCTGGTTCATCTTTTCCGAGGTGATGTTCTTCGCGGCGTTCTTCGGCGCGCTGTTTTATATCCGTAATCTCTCGGTGCCTGATCTCGGCAGCATCGCGTCGAAGCTGCTGTGGCCGAGTTACGCCGCGCAGTGGCCGACCAATGGCCCATACGACACGAGCCATTTCGCGCCGATGGGTGCGATGGGCATTCCGCTGCTCAACACGATCATCCTGCTCACGTCCGGCGTGACGCTGACGATCGCGCACCACGCGTTGAAGGACGGACGCCGCGGCGCGCTCAAGCTGTGGCTGTTCCTTACGATCGCGCTGGGCTTCACGTTCGTCGGCTTCCAGGCCTACGAATACCATCATGCCTACACCGAGATGAACCTGAAGCTGTCGAGCGGTGTCTATGGCTCGACGTTCTTCATGCTGACGGGGTTCCATGGCCTGCACGTGACGATCGGCGCCACCATGCTGACGGTGATGCTCTTCCGCGTGTTTCGCGGGCACTTCGACGCCGATCATCATTTCGCGTTCGAGGCGTCGGCGTGGTACTGGCACTTCGTCGACGTCGTCTGGCTGTTGCTTTTCGTGCTGGTGTATTGGCTGGTCTGATGAAACGGTTCGGCGTTTCGATGCTTGAAGCCGCACGGCACGAATCAAGTAGGGTCAGAGACGACTTTTGCACGCGCCCTTGGTGGCCGCGAACATCGAAGAAAAGTCGTCTCTGACCCTACTTGATGCCTTGGTGGCCGCGAACATCAAAGAAAAGTCGTCTCTGACCCTACTTGATGCCTTGGTGGCCGCGAACATCGAAGAAAAGTCGTCTCTGACCCCACTTGATGCCTTGGTGGCCGCGAACATCGAAGAAAAGTCGTCTCTGACCCTACTTGATGCCTTGGTGGCCGCGAACATCGAAGAAAAGTCGTCTCTG
>Ga0207689_10000185_pt1 | contig 54094 bp, 49 predicted proteins | sample KBSMisM52_FD_184312 | JGI IMG/M metagenome (GOLD analysis project Ga0207689, IMG submission 184312) | Miscanthus rhizosphere microbial communities from Kellogg Biological Station, Michigan, USA - KBS Miscanthus M5-2 (SPAdes) (version 2) | ecosystem: Host-associated > Plants > Roots >...
CATTCAGCGTGTCCTGGAAATGCAATCCGATTTCGTCTTCATCGCCAAGTGCCGCTGCGATACCACCTTGCGCGTACTGTGTCGCGGAGTCCGTGACCTCCCGCTTGGCTAGCACGACCACTCTTCCGGCGGGAGCGAGTTCCACGGCCGCGCGCAATCCTGCCACCCCGGCTCCAATCACTACAAAGTCAGTTTCTGTAGGGGCAGTCTGCATAAATTGAGAGTACCACGCAGATGCAGAGCTGGCCGCGTGGAGATGGTCTTGCCCCGTCTGTATGCCTCGCCTACGTTATTATGGAAATCGATGACACGGGTTTCTATCGCGGTGCAGCCTCGTCCATATCAGGCCATGATTCAGAGTGGGCTGCTGGAGCGCGCTGGCAATTGTTTGGAAGACCTCATCGGCACAGACAAAAAACTGTTCGTCGTGACAGTTCCTCCGGTGCGCAGGCATTGGGGGAAAAAACTGATGCACTCGCTAGCTGATTCGGGCTTTTCGGCAAAGGTTCTCACGATGCCCGACGGCGAGCGATACAAAAAAATGGCCACGGTTGAGGCATTGGCGGAGCAACTTGTGAAATTAGGCGCGGAACGCGGCGCAGTGCTGATAGCCCTAGGTGGTGGAGTCGTGGGTGATGTCACCGGATTCCTCGCGTCAATTTATTTGCGCGGAATTGAAGTCATTCAAATTCCCACTACAGTACTGGCGCAGGTGGATGCATCCATCGGCGGAAAAACTGGAGTGAATCTTAAGGCCGGAAAAAATCTTGTGGGTTCGTTTCATCATCCGCGCGCGGTGTTGATTGATCCGGATGTTCTATCAACATTGCCGGAGCGGGAATTTCGTGCTGGGGTTTACGAATCTTTGAAGTGTGGAGTGATAGGCCACCCGGAGCTGTTTCGTAAGCTCGAGAGCATGAATATCAAGAAATTGCGCCACGATGTGCTGACTCTCGAATGGGTGATCGCCGAGTCTGTCCGTTTGAAGGCTGAAGTTGTCTCGTCTGACGAACGGGAACACGGGCTGCGCCGGATCCTAAATTTTGGCCACACCATCGGCCATGCGCTCGAATCCGAAACCGAGTACCGCCAATTCCTGCACGGAGAGGCAGTCGCCTGGGGGATGGTTGCCGCGGCGTACATTGCCAAGAGCATTAAGTGCATGGATGACGATGCTGCCCAGCGAATTTCTGATGCCGTGCTCTCCAGCGGCAAGTTGCCCAAGGTGCGAGTTGGCAGCCGCGCTGTTTTGCGTCGCCTTCAATCGGATAAGAAGACCCGTAACGGGGTAGTGCATTTCGTCTTGCCTACAGAGATTGGCAAAGTCCAGGTTGTGAACGATGTTCCCGAACAAATTGTCATCAAGGCCGTGGACGAACTGCGGCGGTTATCGAATTGAGTGAATCCACGAAATCAGCGGTGATCGGTGCGGCACCCGCCGGTACAAACGATACTGATTCAGCCTCGCGCGCGGTGCGGGAGATGTTCACAGCCATAGCTCCCCGTTATGACCTGCTGAATCACGTTCTTTCTTGCCACATTGATCACCTGTGGTGGTGGCGCACGGCGCGAACTTTCTCTCATATTCTTGGCCAGCCTGAAGCCAGTGTGCTCGATCTGTGCTGCGGCACTGGTGATATGACTTTTGCTTTATGGCGCCGGGCGGGGAAGTCCTCGCCCAAAATCTTAGGTGCAGATTTTTCTCACGCTATGCTCACGCGTGCCGACCAAAAATCTGCAGGGACGACCCTGCGCTGGGTAGAAGCCGATGCGCTGAACCTTCCTTTCGTCGCTAAAAGCTTCAACTTGGTCACATCTGCATTCGGGTTCCGCAACCTTGCCAACTATGACGCCGGACTCAGGGAGATTGCGCGTGTATTGCGGCCGGGAGGGGAGTGCGGAATTCTCGATTTTGGCGAGCCAGATGGGGTGATCGGAAAGTTATATCGTTTCTATTTTCGTATTGTTCTGCCGAAAGTGGGCACTCTCATCTCAGGAGTAAAAGGACCGTATGCGTATCTCCCCGTGTCAGTAGCGCGGTTCCCTGAACCTTCCGAGATGTTGGAACGCATGCAGCGGGCGGGATTCCGAGACGTTTCCTGGACCCCCTACACATTTGGCATCGCAGGCCTATATCGCGGCAAGAAGTAACTACTGCTTCGCCTCGGCCTTTTTGAACATATCCACCAACTTGCCGATGTCCTCCGCCGGGGCATCACCGATCACAAAATAACGAAGGTTGCTCTGCGTCCAGGTCTGCATTTCGAACGTAGTGTGTCGGCCCAGTCCCGAATCGCCGGGAAGTGCGGAAGCCTCAGGAAAGATAAAAACCGAAATCTGGTGCTTGCGGATGTGGTAAATCAGCTGCGCCCCCGGAGTTTGCTCCAGATATGTGACGCGTCCGCCGATCAAGCTGAATTCGGAATTCTGCAGCTCCGGCAGATTGAAGGAAAAGGGAATCTTTCCCTCAAACCACGGTTTCACAGTGTGCCGGTCGGTTGAGATGACATCCACGGGGGAAGCACTGGCCAGTGTGGATACATGCAAGTCAGCGATCTCGCTATAAATTTGCCGTGTGTAATTCTCTTGCTTGACCCGAACCAGCGAAATTCCCAGAACAACTAGAAACACAGCGGCGATTGCCGCCATCTGCCAGGACCAATGCCTTTGCTGCCGTTTGGCGGCGGACATCTTTTGTATGCGCTGACGAAAATCAGCAGAAGGCGCGAAGCGCTTGCCCGCGGTTTGCACAGCGCGTTTTAACTGCAAACGTCCGAGCACCTCTGCCGCGCAATCTGAGCAGGCGCGTACGTGACCGTCCAAGGCGGACATCTCACCCGCGGAAAGCTCACCATCCAGATAGGTGTCGAGTTTTTGTGTCCACGCGTCAGGCATGTGTTACCCCCGACAACTTCTGGCGTAGGCGATCACGGAACGTTTTTCGTGCACGCGACAATCGTGACATGACCGTCCCCATCGGAACCGATAAAGTCTCCGCGATTTCCTGATAGCTCATCTCTTCAACTTCACACAAAAGCAAAATCTCACGATAATTCACCGGCAATTCTGCCATCACTTCTTGTACAACCTGCTGCTGCGCACGTTCGAGCAACAACGTCTCTGGTGTTTCCGGACCAGCTGACGGTTCGGTGCCTTCATCAAACTCAAGGGGCACATTTGCCTTCAATCCTGTGCGCGAAGTGAGGAAGGTATTCCGCAGGATGCGATAAATCCAGGCACGAAAATTCGTCCCCAGTTGGAACGAGGAAAAACCGCGCAGCGCCTTGGCATATGTCTCCTGGACCAAATCCTCGGCCTCACTTCGATCTTGCGTCAGCCAATGGGCGAAATTGTAGAGCTGGTCGAACAGCGGCATGGCCAACTCTTCGAACGTCGCAGCCGTCAAGCGATCTTTCGACACCTCCATAGGGTAAACCAGCCTACCTGTTCATTTATTCCATCAAGATGAAATTTATTTTTCGCGGAATAAAACCAAATTCTTCGAGTTAGCCATTGCACAAAGCACGTGTGGAGCCCGGGCTCGCTCCCTGACCCAGAGACTGACGGGCAAGCCCTGAGTCCACACGATTTGAGGAGGACGTTATCAAAAAACCTTTCGATCGTCGTTCATTTTTGAAGGTTGCCGGAGCATCTTTCGGCATCGGCGTGGCTTACTCTGCCTATCCCACTGCTGCTTTCGGGGGGGAAGCAGGGGAAATGTTCCATTTCCTAGGGAAACAGAGCGGTGAAAAAGTCACGCCCTTCAATTTCATACAACTCAGCGATGCTCACGTGGGCTTCAACGGACCGCCGGATCCGCTGGGAACCAAGGCGTTCGAACGCGCGGTGGAAATCGTCAACAAGCTGCCGCAGCGCCCCGACCTGGTTCTGTTCACCGGGGATCTGACGCACGACAGCGAAGACAAAGACGTTCACGCACAACGCATGAAGCAGTTCATGGAAATTTCCAGGCGCATGAACGTGCCGATGATCAAGTACGTCCCAGGAGAACACGATGCAGGATTAGATGGCGGAGGACTCTACCGCGATATCTTCGGCGAGTCTTATTACTCATTCGACCACCGCGGCGTGCACTTCATCGGATTGGACAACGTATCGCAACCGAAGCCAGAGGTTGGTACCAAGCAGCTCGATTGGCTGAAGAAGGATCTGTCCCGTTTTCACAAATCAACGCCCATCGTGGTTTTCACCCATCGCCCTTTGTTCGACCTGCGCCCCGACTGGGAATGGTTCACCAGCGACGGCGACAATGTCATGAACGTCCTCGCGCCCTACGACAACGTCACCGTACTCTATGGCCACATCCATCGCGATGATGAACACGAGGTCGGACATGTTCATCACTACGGGGCCCGGTCTCTCATTTTTGCCTTCCCTGATCCGGAGAAAACGGGGGACAAGAAGCCAATGCCTTTCGACAAAGAGCAGCCATTCAAGAACCTGGGAATTCGCGTCGTACATGAAAACGTCGGCGGCAAGCCGCAAACAAACACAGTTGCCATTGAAGAAGTGGAACTCACCGCCCGTGAATTCTCCGGTATCAACGGAATTCAACAGCTCTTAAAAACACCCAATTTCTAAGGAGAAAGAAACATGAAGAAGTTTTATGCGCTGGAGTGTGTCTCGGGAACGGTGTTGTTGGCAGTCGTTCTCGCATTAGCGCTGGCGCGGCCTCACGCCGCACGTGCAGACAGCCCCAAGGTTGTGGAAATCACGGCCAAGCGGTTTGAGTTCATGCCCAACAAGATCACGTTGAAGAAGGGGGAACCAGTGACGATTCGCCTCACCAGTGCGGACGTCGTGCATGGTTTCTTCCTGCGCCCTCTGAAGATTGATGAGTTGATTTCGCCGGACAAGCCGACCGAGGTCACAGTCACTCCGCAAACGGCTGGTACGTTCACCACGATTTGCGATCACTTCTGCGGCGTGAATCACGGAAGCATGAAGATGACGGTGGTGGTGGAGGAGTAATGGTCCGCGCAAGCATTGTTACCAGGGGCATGTTGGTTGGCGGCATGTTCCTGGTTTCTCTCGGATGCAGGGTGAGGGAGCCATGGAAGTTGGAAACTTCGCTTGCCAAGACGGTGAAGCAGAGGATTACGATCGGTGGGAAAAGCGACCAGAATCCCTTGCCAGCCACAGCTGAAAACATTCACGCGGGCCGTGATAATTTTTCGCGCTACTGTTTCGCTTGTCACGGCCTCGATGGACAGAACACGGGCGTACCCTTCGCGGAGAAAATGTCGCCGGCTGTGCCCCCGCTTACTTCGCCGGCGGTGCAGGGCTATACCGACGGACAACTCAAATGGGTGATCGACAACGGCATTTTCCCGTCAGGCATGCCGGCGTCGAAAGGCGTTCTCAACGATGACGAAATCTGGCAGATCGTAGTTTATGTGCGCAATCTGCCCCCAAAGGGGAGTCTGGGTGAGCCGGCGGTGTACAGCGGTCAGGAAAATCTGCCCGCAGCTGCGATCAAGGTTGGCAAGTAGAAATTATCGCCCGGAGTTACTGGCTCGCGCTTTAGCCGCGAAGCAATCGCTAAAAGCGTCAGAGATGCTGTACTGGATGACATCCTTGTAGTTCGGCCCGAGAAATTTCTGTAGCCGGACCGTGTTCATCAAATATTCGCTGGTCATATAAGGGACCGCTTCTGGCGGAATCGCGGAAGTGCCAGAATTCCATAGCATCTGCAACAGCATCCGCAAGGCCCACTTTCCCGGCACTCGCTTTAATTTCACATTGGCAATTTCAATGCACCGCCCGAAAGTAAGCGGGGCGCCGTGCCCGGCAACATTCAGAACGGTCAAACGCTGGGTTTCCGGCTCGGTCTTGTTGGCAATGTGGGTGACCAGGCGCGCCACGTCATCCACATGCACGAACTGTATGTGGTTTTGCAGATAACTTTCGCCCATAGGGAGGACGCATGGAAGCCGTTTATGCTGTGCTCTCATTTGTTCCGCTTTTTGTCCCTTGCCGCTGGGTGTGCCGCGAAAAGCGTCGAGCATATAGTTTTCGACCGACGACCCGGCAAATATATGCGGCCGCAACATGTACGCGCTGCATCCGCGCAGCGACGGCGCTCGCTGCTGCACGATCTTGTCCGCTTCGGTCTTATGAATCGCGTAAGGAAGTGTATGGCCGTTCAACGGGTGGTCTTCGCTCACCATTCCGGTCAAATCGGGACCGTATGCAGCTACGCTGCTGAGGGTAATAAATTTCTGGATGATCACCTCGTCGCGATTGGTTTCGGTGACCGCTTCCATGACACGGGCAGTTCCCGCGACGTTAATGTGCCACATGCGGTCGACGTCAAGAATCCCTTGGCGGACCTGGTCCAGCACAAAAGCCAGATGGACAACCGTGGCCGCACGGGTTTCTTTCAACAGGGCGGTTAAATCAAGGCAGGATTTTTCCCGTGCCAAGTCCATCTTTACAAAATGGATCGGCAATGAAGTATTCGGCGGATTCAGATCAATGCCGATGACCTGGAAATTTTCCAGCAACGGCAGCAAACGCAAGCCAAGGTTGCCGGATACACCGGTGACCACTACTGTTGGATGATCTTCAGCCATTTCTGTGGGAAGGAGGCAGGTAGCCCAGACCACTGCTCCTAGCGAAATGCTAGCACAGGGATGCGCTCCCACCAGTTACGGTGGTATCTATCCGGTAACGCTACGTTTGGCGGATCAAACGCCGTACAGCGATAATGCCCATATGGCAGGAACACCAGCCGTTTACAGCCCGGAATCGATGCGCGCGGAAAAACGCGGGGTGGCGGGTAATTCGGTGCTAGCGGCGCTGGCGGTGACTGTATTCAAGATTGTTGTTGGAGTTTCTACCGGTAGCTTGGGAATTCTGTCCGAAGCGGCACACTCAGGATTGGATTTGCTTGCCGCGATCATCACACTTATGTCGGTGCGGGTCTCCGACAAACCTGCTGATTCGGAGCACCAGTACGGTCATGGGAAGGTCGAAAACTTTTCGGCCTTTATTGAAACTGGTTTGTTGCTTTTGACGTGTATATGGATTGTGTACGAAGCCATCCGGCGACTCTTCTTTCATCATGCCGATGTTGAACCCAGTATCGCGGCTTTCATCGTGATGTTTGTTTCCATGGCGGTGGATTTCTGGCGATCGCGGGCGCTTGGGAAGATTGCTTCCAAATATGACAGTCAGGCGCTGGAAGCCGATGCGCTCCATTTTTCCACCGATATTTGGTCCAGTGCGGTGGTGGTGCTGGGGTTGGTGCTTGTTTTGGTGGGCCGTTCCTATGGAATTTCCTGGCTGGCGAGTGCGGATCCAGTAGCTGCACTTTGCGTTGCCGTCATTGTTGTGTACGTCAGTAGTCGTTTAGCCCGGCGCACCATTGATGCGTTGTTGGATGCCGTTCCTGGAGATGAACGCGGCAAGATCGTCGCCGAAATCGCCAAGGTGGATGGGTTGCTTGAGGTTGATCGTGTCCGCATTCGCCGGGCGGGGAATCGCTATTTTGCAGATGTCACGGTCGGACTAGCAAGAAACGTAACTTTCCAACGCTCCGAGCAAATTTCGGCGGCGGTTACCGATGCCGTGCGCCAGGTATTGCCCGGTGCGGATGTGGTTGTGCATTCCACCCCACGTGCAGTAAACACGGAAAACATTTTTGACCGTGTACGCGCCGTGGCAACTCGCCGCAATCTAAACGTCCACGATGTAAGCGTTCAGGACCTGGGCGGACAGTTGCACGTCGAGCAGCATCTGGAGTTGGACGAGCGACTCTCTTTAAAAGACGCCCACGATCAAGTCACCAGGCTGGAATCTGAAATTCGTGAAGATGTGCCGGAGATTTTTTCCATCCTTACCCATATCGAGAGCGAGCCGGCGACTATTGAAACCGGCGATGAGATCGTTACTGATGCAGAGTTGGAATACCGACTAAGACAGGTCGTAGATGAATTTCCTGAGGTGCTCGACATGCACGATGTCGAAATCAAACGGGTCGGCGGGCGTCTTTATGTTTCCTGTCACTGCACCATGTCCGACGAACTTCCGCTCTCTCGTGTACACGATATTTCCACCGAGTTGGAAATCCGTTTCAAGCAAAAAGCGCCAGAACTTTTCCGCGTACTTATACATCCCGAGCCGAGCACTGATAACCGGAGGTAGTCTTGGTTGAATCAAAAGTGATTTGGACTGATAGCGACCGCTTTATCGGGCAGGCCTTGTCCGGCCACGCCATTGTCGTGGATGCCGGTAAGGAAAAGACGGCGAATTCTCCTGTGGAGTTGGTGCTGATGGCATTATGCGGCTGCACGGCTGCTGACGTAGTCAGCATACTCCGCAAAAAGCGCGAGCCATTCACCAGTGTAGAGGTCAGCGCCAAGGGCGAACGTGCTGCCAGTCCACCCACCGTGTATACCGAGATCAAATTAATCTACCGCGTTGGCGGCAAGGTGTCGCGCAAAGCTGTGGAAGACGCCGTAAATCTCTCGGAAACGAAATATTGTTCGGTCGCAGCCATGCTGGGGAAAACGGCGAAGATCACTTATGAAATCGAATATCTCGGCTAGAATGCTCCATTGACTGCCAATCGCTATCCTGTTCGCGGCTACGTCTATATCGCTGCAGCAACTTTCTTGTGGGGAGTTGGCGCGAACCTGGGGCGCGCCGCTTTCACCGGGAAACTGGCCCACTTCGGTTCATTCGATGCAATCACACCGGTAATCCTCTCGCAGACGCGCACAACATTTGCTTTTCTAATCCTGTTGCCGGTACTTCTAACCAGCCGCGGATGGTCGCAGCTGCGCGTGCCAACCAATGACATCATGCGGCTTTTCGTGATCGGAGTTTTGGCGTGGCCGCCTCGAATTATTGTTACTATGTGGCAATTCAACGAACCAATGTTGCAATTGCCATCATCGTGCAATACACCGCACCGGTGTGGGTGTTGCTTTATATGGTTGCGCGCAAACTTCAGAAATTGTCGTGGCAGCGGGTTGTGTCTGTGCTGTTTGCGATCACTGGTACCACGCTTCTGGTGGAAATCGGCACGAGCAACTTTCATTTGGATATGATTGGCGTATTAGCCGCGCTGCTGGCCGCGTTTGCATTTTCCTTCTATAGCATTGGCGGGCACAATATTCTGGCGCGACACGACCACTGGATCGTGCTGCTCTACACAACCTTGAGCGCGGCATCGTTTTGGATGGTGCTCAATCCACCATGGAAAGTGCTTGCCGCACATTATTCGCCGGCCCAGTGGTTGTTTATGGCGGTCTTCTCAATTGTCTCGGCGCTGGGGCCGTACTCGCTTTACTTCGCGGGCTTGAGTCATCTGGAACCAACCAGGGCCGTCATCGTTAGCTGTCTGGAACCGGTGTTCTCCATTCTGATTGCCGCCATGGTTTTGGGAGAGACGATGAAACCCTTGCAGGTCCTAGGAATCGTATTTGTGCTTTTCGCGATTATTGCGATTCAGATCCCCAGCCGTGGAGAATCCACTGTCCTGGCTGAACCGATCGAATGAATGTGGTTGGAGTCGCTGTGCGATCCCGTGCAACACACCGAGCTCTGCCGGTTCCACGCCCGGCTCTCTCGGCACCTGCGCAGATTCATACAAGGCTATTTTGCACGATGCTGAGATTTCAGTAAGTGGAAATATCGACGCGCAATGTGTACGTCTTTTGCGATTTGAAGTCTGAGGGCGTCGACAGAGGGAAATTTGATTTCGTCACGCAGACGCTGCAAAAAGAAGATTTCAACGTCAGTCTCAGGAACCAATTCAATCGGATGAAAGTTTAGTAGGTGCGTCTCGATGGCGAATGAGTCAGCTCCGAATGTGGGGCGATTGCCGACATTCGTGACCGCATCGAAACACTCGTTCCCGACTTGTGCACGGGTGATGTAAACGCCATCTTTTGGGATCAGCTCTTCATAGCGGCTCAGGTTGATGGTCGGCACCGTGTATTTCGCGCCGTATCCACGGCCGCGACCGGGGTTGGAAAGAATGCTGAAGGTACGCCCCAGCAGATGCCGTGCCCGGCTGACGCGGCCTTCACCTAAGAGCTTGCGGATGTGGCTGCTGGAAACAGTTTCGCCGCGCAGTTTCATTTCCGAGTAGACCTTTACCGTGAATCCCATCTCACGCCCAAACTCGGTAAGCATGGGCGTGTCGCCGGCTGCTTTGTGCCCGAAGCGGAAGTTGTAGCCTTCGTGAATTTCGCGGGCGTGGAATTTCTTCTTCAGAATGCGTTCCGCAAACTGACGTGGGGTTAACAATGACAGATCGCGGGTGAAGGGGATAAGCATCACCGCATCCAGGCCGGTTGCGGCCAGAAGCCGCAATTTTTCTGGCGTGGGCGTAAGCAGCTTCAAATCACAGTCAGGCCGCAGTATGCGGACGGCGTGCGGCTCGAATGTCACCGCCATCGCTCGCATCTTGCCTTCCTTCGCGGTGCGGACGATCTCTCCGATAACGTGCTGATGGGCGCGATGCACACCATCGAAGTTCCCCACACTCAAAATGGTGGGCCCAAAGTTCTCAGGAATTTCTTCGAATTTGTGGAAAACTTGCATGGGGTGAACTAGATCTCAAATTCCAATTTCATTCCGTCGTAGGACAGTCGCACATATGAAGGCAGTGTCGCGTTTGTTGCTTGGTGGGGTAAGTCATGACAAATATGGGTGAAAAATGCCTGCGTTGGTTTCACCAGCTCAACGATCCGCAATGAATTTTCTACAGTCGAATGGGTTGGGTGCGGCGTCCGCCGCAGAGCATCGAGAAACAAAATGTCCAGATCTTGCAATTGGGCGAATGATTCTTCTGGAATCGCACTGAAATCAGTCAGATATGCAGCTTTACCGAAGCGGAACCCAATGATCTCAGTGTCGCCGTGCATCACCTTCACCGGGACGAAGGTTGCGTCAAAAAGCTCAACCGGGCCTTCGATCATGTGCAATTCAACCTGCGCCAGACCGCCGAACTTGTAATTTGCATCGAAGATGTAAGCAAACATGTTGCGCAGTAGCGCACCCACCTCAGCACGCGCGTAGAGCGGAATTTTATTTGGCCGGTGATAGCTCAAAGGCCGCACATCATCGAGGCCGAGAATGTGGTCCGCGTGGCCGTGCGTGTACAGCACGGCATCCAGTCGCCGCATTCCTTCGCGTATGGCCTGCTCACGAAAATCCGGCGTAGTGTCGATCAGGACTGCCTTACCGTTGTACTCAATGAGAACGGAAGGCCGTGTGCGGCGATCATGCGGATCAGACGACTTACACACGGCACACTGGCAGCCAATCGTGGGCACTCCCATCGATGTGCCGCTCCCCAGCACGGTGAGCGTTGCCTTCATCGTTTGACCGGACCAGTACCTGTGGCCTGCGGCGGGCGCGCCAGCGCATTGGTGACTTCAACATAGGCCATGCGTAGTTCGTACAGAGAGTTTTGCAGAAAATTTTGTTCTGTTGCCGTCAAGTTGCCGGTGGTCTTTTCGGAAATCAGGCCGATGGTGTCAATCGTCTGCCGCGCACCGACGATATCAATCCGCGGCTGCTCGCCTTCCTGATGCATGAGGCCGAGTTGCAGCATGGCCGTCATGTAAAGCGAGGCAAGGAAGCGTTCGAATGTCATCTCCAAGTCTTGGGCTGAGTGGCCGGTGAGTTCGACCCGCGCGTCGAGTTCTTTGGACGATTTGCGATACGCATCAGCCTGCAGTTCCTGTTCAGCAGTCGTCGGAGGCGCTGGTACTGAGGCCTCATCTGTTGCCTGAGCCTTAGGAGGCGCAGCTGTTTCGGCGGCCGGTTTGGAGACTGGAACCTGCTCCTCGGTCACATCCTTGCGCAGTTCACCCTCTGAATTGAACAGACGCCGGTCATTTATTACAAAACTGTCTTGCTTTTTCTCTGCCATAAAACCTTCCTTATCCAAAAACAACTTTGAAAGGTAATTCTGCGACGGTGGCCTTTACATCGCCTACGCCGACTTCCTTGCCAGCAGTAGCCGCTTCACGCCGAATGTATCCCAACCCCACATTCTGCGTACCACCATGCCTCGAGCGGGGAGCAATGCTCGTGATCTCTCCGACCTCTTTCCCGTCCACATGGATTTTGCTCCCGACCGCCGGTGGATTTCCCTCGAAAATGAACCCTGTAAATGTGCGATGAACGGCGCCGCGAGAACGAATACGTTCGACGATTTCCTGCCCAATGTAGCAACCCTTACTGAAGTTCAAGGCCCGGGTTTGTTCAGTTTCTTGCGGAAGATCGCGCTCGCGGATGTCTACTCCATAGCGGGGAATCCCGAGTGCAACGCGGTAAAATTCAAATGCTTCATCGCCGGTTGGTGTCGCCCCATTCTGAATCAACGCGTCCCGCAATGGAGCTACATGTTGTGGTGCCAACCACATCTCATACGATTCCCGCTTCTCCCGTTCGCCACGGACCAACGTCACAGGAACGCCTTTCCACTCCAGATCGCGGAATGCTAGCGGCTCTAGATCGGAAGCCTTAAGGCCTGCGGACGCCAAAACCGCGGGCGACTTTGGGCCGGATATGCCGATCGCGGTCAATTGCTGGCTGACGTTTTCGACTTCCACATCATCCATGATGATGTAATGATCGAAAACCTCCAGAACCTTTGCGATCTGATTTTGATCCGTATCGAGGCACAATGAATCGCCGCGGTTGTAGGCGTAAAGATCGCCAAGAATGCGGCCCTGAGGATTTAGCAAAAATCCATAAATCCCATGCCCCACGGCGAGGTCCCGAATATTATTCGTAACCATGCCGTTGAGCCAACGTACGCGGTCGCTCCCTGTCAGTTTTACCTTTGCGCGCGAATTCAGATTGTAGAGACCACATCCTGACACCAGCGCGTGGAACTCCGCACTGCCGCCTTCGGTGGCCGTCCATTCACCGTTTTGTGCCGTGACCAGCATGAATCTTAATTATATCCAAGCGAAACCGAGTCACGGACACACCTAGTTCGTGTTCCATGCAAAATGACAACATCGTCGCCACTTGATAATCTTCCCCGGTGGGCCAGAAAACGCGCATTGCAGTGGTTCCTGGAGATGGCATCGGTAAGGAAGTCATTCCACAAGCGATTCAGGTGATTCAAGCAACGGGAGCCGCAGTCGAACTACAGTATTTCGATTGGGGCGCAGATCGGTACCTTGCCGATGGTGTGACTGTGCCGGCAGATGCTTTTACCATGCTGGCCCGTGACTTCGACGCCATCCTCGTCGGTGCCATCGGCGATCCCCGAGTTCCTTCCAACATCCATGGCAAAGAAATTCTGCTGGGCATGCGCTTCAAGATGGATCTCTATGCCAACGTGCGTCCCGTACGCTTGCTGGATGCGTCGCTATGCCCTCTGAAAAATGTCGAGCCGAAAGATGTAGATTTTGTGGTCATCCGCGAGAACACAGAAGGCGTTTACGTGGATGTTGGCGGATGCTTCAAGCAGGGAACTTCTGACGAAGTTGCTGTCCAGGAGGACGTAAACACACGGAAAGGTGTTGAACGCATCATTCGCTATGCCTTTGAATACTGTACGCATCACGCCAAGCAGGATGGCTCTCGCCGCTGCCGTGTGCTGATGGCTGACAAGTCGAACGTGCTTACCTACGCGCATGGACTCTGGCAGCGCGTGTTTAAGGAGGTAAGCGTTGAATATCCACAGATTCACGCGCAGCACATGTACGTAGATGCGCTTTGCCTGCAAATGGTGCGCGATCCGCGTTCACTGGATGTGATCGTCACCAACAACATGTTCGGCGACATCATTACCGATCTCGCTGCAGGTTTGCAGGGGGGCTTGGGGATGGCCGCCAGCGGCAACATTCATCCGGGGAAGACATCGATGTTCGAGCCGGTGCACGGTTCAGCGCCACCGATTGCCGGGAAGAACATCGCCAATCCATTTGGTGCGATTCTTACGGCTGCGATGATGCTAGGCCAGTTCGGAATGACCACTGAGGCATCGAAGATTGAGGAAGCCGTTCTTGAGGCTGTGCGTCAAAGAAAAACGACGCAGGATATCGGTGGCACATTAGGCACGCGCGAAGCGGGGGGATGGATCGCGGACTTTGTTAGCCGCAGCTAAATTCATGGATCAACCAAACAACTTCCAGCGAAATCGAATCATAATTTGGATATTCGGCTGCATACTCTTTGCCACGACGCTGGCCTGGACGCAAAACCAAGCTTCCCAAAAGCCAACAGAACTAGACACAGCTCAAACCGACGAGACCACGCGCGAAATCTCTCCAAAAGAAGCCGAAGAGCTTTTTCGTTCGGTCGATGACATTCTAAGATTCGCCAGCAATGAAACGGGCCTACCTATCAAACGCACAGTGAAACGCCGCCTGACCAGCCGCGATGAAGTCGTGGATTTTCTGCAAAAAAGCATGGCCAACGACAAAGACGCCGAGCGTTTCCGGCGGTCTGAACTTGTGTTGAAAAAATTCGGTCTGATTCCACGTGATTTCGAGATGCAAAAATTCCTGATTGCCCTACTGCGGGAGCAGGTCGCCGGCTACTACGATCCGAAAACAAAATACGTCAATCTTCTGAACTGGATTGACCCAGAGCAGCAACGTCCGGTACTGGCCCACGAACTGACTCATGCTTTGCAAGACCAGTCCTTCGGCCTCAAGAAATGGATGGTCTCCGAAGACCCCGCAGACCGGCGAAATCCCGGGGCGGAAGACATCCAAAATGATGAAATCAGCACCGCGCGCCAAGCGGTCGTCGAAGGTCAGGCTACAGCCGTGCTCGTCGACTACATGCTCGCCCCAGCCGGGCAGTCGATTCAGACCTCTCCGCAAATTGTGGAAGCACTTAAGGCCGGTATGTTGGTGGGCAGCGCCGATTCTGTGCAGTTGCACAATGCCCCGAACTTCATTCGTGAAGCACTCACGTTCCCGTATCGCTACGGATTGGACTTTGAAGTTGCCTTGCTGACCAAGCTCGGCAAAGAGAAGGCATATCAAGACACTTTCAAAAATCCTCCCACCAGCACGCGGCAGATCATGGAGCCGGAAACTTATCTCTCGGGCGAGCGCCTCCCGCCCTTACCCGTACCGAACTTCAAGCAGATTTTCAAAAATTACACCCGCTTCGATATCGGTTCCATTGGAGAGTTCGACGTGGCCATGCTGATCGATCAGTACGCGGGCGTTGAGGCTTCAAGGAAGCTGTACACACACTGGCGCGGCGGATATTACTATGCGGCGAAACCAAAAGGAGACGTATCGGCGCCGTTGGGTTTGTTCTACATTTCGCGTTGGTCCCACCCGCAGCATGCCGGAGAGTTTGCGGCCATCTACGCCAAATCTCTGTGGAAACGCTACAAGCATGTACATGGCGTTGCGGAAGGAAATATCAAACCAATCAATGACGTGAATGCGATCATGGATTTGGAAGGACGCCACGTCTGGTTGACCGAAGATGGCCCGATCGTTGTCGAAGTTCAGCACGATATGGTGCTGGTGACCGAGAGTCTGGACGAACCAACCACGGAAAGCCTTGAACGCGCCTTCCTCACCAGCAAAACTAACTGAGTCCTCTGTATAATTTCCGTTCAACTTTTTGCCGGTTGATTTATGGGGGGACTCTTGTCGCAAGCAGAAATTGGCATTATCGGTGGCAGCGGGCTGTATTCGATGCCTGGCCTCACTGATGTTCGTGAAGTGAAGCAGCAAACGCCGTTTGGCGATCCGTCCGACGCTTATGTGATGGGCACGCTGGAAGGTCATAAGGTTGCCTTCCTGGCTCGTCATGCCCGTGGACACCGCATCCTCCCGAGCGAACTGAATTTCCGTGCCAATATTTATGGATTTAAGCAGCTCGGCGTGGAAAGAATTTTGTCGGTTTCAGCCGTCGGCTCATTGAAGGAAGAGCACAAGCCGCTTGATTTTGTAATCCCGGATCAATTCTTTGACCGTACACGCCATCGTGTCGATACGTTCTTCGGTGATGGAATTGTCGCGCACATTTCTTTCGGAGATCCGATCTGTGCGGAATTGGCCCTAACCATTGAAGGCGCTTGCAAGAAGGTCGGAGTTACCGGAAAGCGCGGCGGCTCTTACGTTTGCATGGAAGGCCCGCAGTTCTCGACCAAAGCCGAGTCCAACGTTTACCGCAGTTGGGGTATGGATGTCATCGGCATGACCAACCTGCAAGAGGCTAAACTAGCCCGTGAGGCGGAGATTTGCTACGTCACCGTCGCCATGGTGACCGACTATGACTGCTGGCATCCGCAGCACGATTCGGTCACTGTGGACCAAATTGTTGCAGTGCTGATCAAAAACGCCGAGAACGCGGCCAAAGTTGTGCGCGAAAGTGTTGCCGCCATGCCGAAGGGCCGCGGTTGCAAGTGTGGATCCGCTCTGGCCCATGCAATCCTCACCGAACGCGACAAGATTCCAGCAGCAACTCGTAAAAAACTGTCACTCATCCTCAATAAATACCTAGGGAGTTAGAAAGTCCTCATGAGCATACTTGCAGTTGGTTCGGTTGCATTTGACACAATCGCCACGCCGGCGGGCAAAGTGGAGAACGCCCTCGGCGGATCTGCGACTTATTTTTCGCTGGCCGCCAGCTACTTCACCGATGTCCGTATGGTCGCGGTGGTCGGCGAAGACTTCACTGCGGAACACGAAAACATTCTGAACAAGCGCAAGATCGATACGCGTGGCATCGAACACGCCAAGGGCAAAACGTTCCGTTGGGGCGGGCAATACATGGAGAACCTCAACGAAGCCAAAACCGATTTCACCGAGTTGAACGTTTTCGAAAAATTCCACCCCCGCATACCCAAGGAATACAAAGACTCGAAAATCCTCTTTTTGGGAAATATTCACCCCAATCTTCAGGCCACCGTGCGTCGTGAAGTGGACGGTGTCAAACTCACCGGCGGCGACACCATGAATTTCTGGATTCAAGGCTCGCGCAAGGAGTTGGGCGAGACACTGAAGCTGGTGAATATTCTGCTGATCAACGACGATGAAGCCAAAATGCTGGCTGGGGGAGAAAAAAACCTGCTCCGCGCAGCGAACAAGGTTCTCGCCATGGGTCCGCAAGCGCTGGTCATCAAGCACGGAGAGTATGGGGCCACCATCTTCTTCCGCGAAGGCGCTTTCGGTATCGGCAGCCACCCTTTCCGCGCACCCGCTTTGCCGATCGATGAAGTCAAAGATCCCACCGGTGCAGGCGACTCATTCGCCGGCGGCTTCATGGGCTATATCTCTTCGCAAGAACAGATCAACCGCGAGGTGATCAAACGCGCCTTATTCTACGGCGGTGTAATGGGATCGTACGCGGTGGAAAGATTCGGCACCGAGCGCTTGCAATCGCTTAGCCGTGAAGAGATCGACGCGCGCTTTCAGATCTTCCGCGAACTGACACACTTGGGATGATGAAATCGGCCATCCGCCGCTGGGATGATGAGGCCCGTCTCGTCACAGGTCTTGCTGCGTGTGTCTCCCTGATCGCCTTTCTGGTCTATTTTCAGCGCGGCCACATACTTCTCTACGGAGACGCGGTCGCACACATCAATATCGCTCGCCGAGTCTTTGACTCGCGCACACCTGGACTGTTGCAGCTAGGGACAGTGTGGTTACCTCTGCCCCACCTGTTGACGATGCCGTTCCTGATCTCGGACGCGGCATGGAGCAGCGGGGTCGGCGGCTCGCTTCCCTCGATGGTTGGTTATGTCCTGGGCGTCCTCGGGATATTTCGGTTGGTCCGAGGAGTTTTAAGCGTTCAATCGGAACCAAAGTTGAACGAGCGCATCGCGGCGTGGATTGCAGCCATCATTTTTGCCGCGAATCCCAATCTGCTGTATCTCCAAACCACCGCTTTAACCGAACCGGTCTATCTGGCCATCTTCATCTGGGCGCTGGTTTATTTCAGAGAATTTGCGCAGGTTGGAATTCAAAGGTCACTGGTCAAATGCGGATTATGTCTGGTCGCCGCGTGCTTGACTCGGTACGACGGCTGGTTTTTTGCAGTAAGCATGTGCGCTATAGCCGTGGTCGTGGTCTGGCGGAAAGAGAATTTGCGGGGTGTGTTTCTACATAGTTGCCTGCGCCGGTTCGTGCTGATAGCTGTGGCCGCGCCCGTTTTTTGGCTAGCCTATAACGCCGTCGTGTACCGCAATCCACTGGAATTCGCCAACGGCCCTTACTCGGCCAAAGCCATAGAGCAACGAACATCCACTCCCGGTGCCCCACCGCATCCGGGAGCAGATAACCTTCCCATGGCGGCTAGCTTTTTTCTGAAGTCGGCTGAACTCAACATTCTGCTGAGTAACTGGCACCGTTTGTGGCTGGCACTTGCCTTACTGGGAAGCGCCACTGTGTTGTTATTCGACCGTCGTCTATGGCCGCTGCTTCTTTTGTGGGTACCGCTGCCGTTTTACATGCTTTCCATTGCACATAGCGGAGTGCCGATTTTCATTCCCCCCTGGTGGCCCTACTCCCTCTACAACGTGCGCTATGGCATTGAACTGTTGCCAATGTTTTCAGTATTCGTTGGACTGGTTGCATTTTGGGGAATGGAATTTTTCCGTGGAGCAAGAGCAAAGGGAATTTTGCTAGCAGGTGTTGGAATTCTAATAATTGCCAGCTATGCGACCGCGTTGTATCAGCAGCCGATTTCCTTCAGCGAAGGCTGGGTCAACTCAAGAACACGAATTGCGCTGGAAACTCAGCTAGCCCGAGAACTGCGAAAGCTGCCTGGGCAGGCGTCGATTCTGATGTATCTCGGCGAGCATCCCGGTGCACTTCAGCAGGCAGCGATTCCCATCCGACGGGTTATCTATGAAGGCAACCATCGAACATGGAAGCAGCCAAAAGATCCCGATGGCCTTTGGGAACGCGCATTGGCTGATCCGCCGAAGTTTGCAGATTACGTGGTGGCGATGGATCGCGACGCAGTGGATACTGGCGCGGACAAAACCAAGCTTACCCCTATAGTCATCATTCACGTGATGGGCCAGCCCCAGGCCACCATTTATCGAACCTGGGAGCCGTAATCATATGGGTTACCGCACTTGCGGAGACGCCAGTCCCATTTCAGCCGATGATAAACTTCTGAGAAGAATTCATGGTGCAGGCTGTCGAACATGGCGTCGAGTTCATCGGATCACAGGTGCTGGGATCAATCTCGGCGCGGCTGTTGCTGGCTGCAATTCTCGGCGGAGTGATCGGACTGGAGAGAGAGTTCCGCCATAAAGCGTCGGGCTTGCGCACGAACATGCTGATCTGTTTTGGTTCGGCCATGTTCACCGTGCTATCAGCGCAAATGGCCGAAAAATTTGGCGGAGATCATACGAGAATCGCGGCCCAGATCATCGCTGGAATCGGTTTCCTTGGGGCTGGAACAATAATTCATTCGCAAGGTTCGGTGGTCGGACTTACATCTGCCGCCACGATTTTTGTTACCGCATCGGTCGGCATGGCCGCGGGGGCGGGCATGTACTCCACCGCGATTTTTGCCACAGTTGTAATCTTGCTTGCCTTGATTGGGCTGGGTATGTTGGAACAGTACTTTGAGCGCAAACGACTCCCGAAATATCCTCCCGCATGAGTTCTCCTGCGATGGCCATCCCATTTGTGAAAGCTCATGCCTGCGGCAATGACTTCCTGATCATTGACGCCACCTACGCTCCCACCGACATTTCTGATTTCAGCCGCCGTATTTGCGATCGTCACTACGGCATCGGCGCCGATGGAGTGGAGTGGTTGTTTCCGGACCAGGAAGCCGATATACGCGCTCGTCTGTTCAACGCTGACGGCTCGCTAGCCGAAATTTCAGGGAACGGTACACGCTGTGTGGCTGCCTACATAGCCGCCGAGCAGAAGAAGGAGAGAATTCTCATTCGCACCGATGCTGGCGCGAAGACGTGCGTGCTCACTCGACGAAGTGAATCGCGCTATGAATTTGAGACCGCGATGGGAGAACCTCAAGTAAACAGTGAATTCTCGATTAAGGTCGCCTCCGGAGAAGTGCGCGGCGTTCCCGTGTCTATGGGGAACCCGCACTTTGTGGTATTTGTTCCCGAATTTAGTTCTTGCTGGCAAACCGAGGGGGCGGAGATTGGCAGCTATCAAGACTTCAAGCAAGGGATGAACGTTGAGTTTGTAGTGGTTCGAGATAAAGGAAATATAGAAGTGCGGTTTTTCGAACGCGGAGTTGGAGAAACTCAGTCTTCCGGTACCGGTTCTTGCGCGGCAGCAGTCGCCGCTATGGCCACAAACAAGGCGGTATCGCCCGTGCAAGTGCACGCACCCGGAGGAATGCAAAGCGTGCGCTGGGAAAAAGAAGTTTTTCTACGTGGTCCAGCCCAACTGATCTGTCGGGGAGAATGTTTCATTTAGCCAATCATGTCGCCAGCAGGCAAATCTCGAATCAAACCACAGGCTCTTCAGCCCGGCGATTCGGTTGGCATCATTGCCCCGGCGAGCAACTTCAAACGTGATTTGTTCGAAGCCGGCTGCAATGTCATACGTGATCTCGGTTACAAGCCATTCTATTTTGATTCAATTTTTGACCAGGATTTATATTTCGCCGGATCGGCTAATCGCCGTGTTTACGAATTTGAGCAAATGCTTTTCCGGGATGATGTCCGCGCCATCATTTGCGCGCGCGGTGGATACGGTACAAATTATTTGCTCCCGCGTTTGAACGCAAAGCAGGTTGCCGCCGCACAAAAGATTTTTATTGGCTACAGCGACATCACCAGCTTGCTGACTTGGTTCACGGATGCAGGATTGGTCACATTCCACGGGCCGATGGTCGCAATAGACTTTGGGGTGCAGAATGGAGTTGATCTGCCATCACTACAAGCCGCACTCACCGCTTGCTCTCAATGGTCGATTTCGACCGATTCCGAACCCTTGGTAAAGGGCAGCGCAGAGGGCGTTTTATATGGTGGATGCCTGTCTATACTGGTGGCATCTCTCGGAACTCCATACGAAATTCAGCCCTCCGGCACCATACTGTTCATCGAAGACATTTACGCCAAGCCCTATCAGATCGACCGCATGTTGATGCACCTGAAGCTGGCTGGGAAGTTCTCAGGCGTGCGCGGCCTGATCTTTGGCGAAATGGTGGATTGTTTTCAAAATAAGGACCAGGGCTACACCCTGCAGGAAGTAATCTTGCGGGTTGTCGGTGATCTGGGTATTCCTATAGGGTTTGGACTTCGCTCCGGCCATGTTTCGGGTGGCAATATCACTTTGCCATTTGGTGTACAAGCGCGGTTGAGGGTTGGCACAGATGTCAGTCTAGAGATATTGGAAGCGGCGACGGTTTCAAGGCATTCATGAGTAAACACGTTCACCTAATCGGAATTTGCGGGACGGCGATGGCCTCGCTCGCCGGGATGCTCCAGCAACGTGGGTTTCGCGTGAGCGGCTCGGACGCAGCCGCCTACCCGCCGATGTCTAACTTTTTGCAGTCTTTGGGGATTCCGGTTTCACAGCCATTTGCCGCAGCGAACTTGAGTCCGTGTCCTGATCTGGTTGTGGTCGGCAATGCAATCTCCAGGGGAAATGTTGAGCTGGAGCACGTGCTGGATACGCGCATTCCATTCTGCTCCATGCCGCAGATTTTGCATGATGAATTTCTGCGCGGTAAAGAAGTGCTCGTAGTCGCTGGAACTCACGGCAAGACAACCACCACTTCGATGTTGTCATGGATTTTTCAGAGCGCGGGACTAAAGCCGTCTTTCTTAATCGGCGGCATTGCAGAAAATTTTGGCAGCAGCTTTCAGTTAGGGGAGGGAAGCCATTTCATCCTCGAGGGAGATGAATACGACACTGCCTTCTTCGACAAAGGTCCAAAGTTCCTTCATTACTTTCCCGATGCAGTGATTCTGACCTCGGTTGAGTTCGATCACGCGGATATCTACAAAGACCTCGATGCCGTAGAAACTTCGTTCAAGCGGCTGGTGAATCTGGTTCCGAAGCGCGGCAGGATCGTAGCGTTCGACACCGGCGGCAGCGTCGAGCGCTGCATCGCGCACGCATTCTGCCCGGTAGAGCGTTATGGATCTTCTGACAATGCTGCGTGGCAGGTTACAAATCTTCGCCTTGAGCCAGCCCAAACCTCATGGGCTGTTCTCCACAACGGAAAGCTATGGGGACATTTCAGTTTTGCACTGGGCGGAGAGTACAACGTCTGGAATGCAACCGCCGCCGCCGCAATCGCAGCGAACTACGGTATTGCAAAAGATGTAATCGCCTCCGCCCTGAAATCCTTCCATAGCGTCAAGCGGCGCCTCGAGGTTCGAGCCCAGGTAAATGGCATCGTTGTGATTGAAGATTTTGCCCATCACCCCACGGCAATAGCTGGGACACTTAAAGCGTTACGTTCACGTTATCCCGGTGCGCGTTTATGGGCAGTTCTGGAGCCGCGTTCCAATACCCTCCGCCGCAATGTTCTGCAGAACGATCTCGCCAAGAGTCTGGCGCAGGCCGATGAAGCCATCGTCGCCGGTGTGTTTCGTTCGGAGGTTATTCCTGAAGCCGAGCGTATGAATGTGGACGAGTTAGTTGCCCAGATTCAAAAAATGGGAGGCCGTGCACGTGTCGTAGCGGACGTGGACGCGATCGTACAATTGGTTGCGCCGGAAATGCGTAGCGGTGATGTCGTCGCCATACTTTCCAACGGTGGCTTTGGCGGCATCTACGAGAAGCTACCTCTGCGGCTCAAATCTCTAGCGGAAAAACAATCCACCAAAGAGGCCCCAGCCCAGGCGTGAACGCTCCGAAAAAAGCAGCTGTGAGTTTGAACTGGCTACTGCGGTTTCTGGCTTTTACCCTGATTTCATCTCCCTCATTCGCCCAGAGTCGGGCGACGGTTTATACGGTTTTTCTGATACAGCCTGCATTACACCTGGTTCATGTCAAAATTGGTTTACCAGCAGGCGCATCGGACCGGGATCTGCAGATGCCGGTCTGGGATGCACTCTATCAAGTCCGCGACTTTTCCCAGTATGTGAATTGGATCCGTGCCAAAGATTTAGATGGGCATCAACTGGGTGTACGCAAATTGGAGAAGAGTTTGTGGCACGTATCCGGCACGGCCAACGGTGCTGAGGTGGAATATGAAATTTTCGCCAATGTTCCTGGCCCTTATGGAGCGGAACTCAATGCACAGCACGCTTTTTTCAACCTCGCACAGATTTTGATGTATCCCGTGGACGCTCGAGGAGCGCCAATCCACCTGCGCTTCAGTGATGTTCCCCAAGGCTGGCATATCGCCACGGCCCTGGAAAACAACGCCGGTGAAATTTTCGCCCCCAATTTCGACCGCCTGGTGGATTCGCCAGTGGAAATCGGCGAATTTACGGAGTCAGATTTCGATGAAGATGGTGCGCATTACCGAGTCGTCGTGGATGCGCAACCAGGTGACTACGATATGAAAAAGGTCATCTCCACTGTCCGTCCTATTGTTGCGGCGGAAACTGCGTGGATGAACGACCACTCATTCCAAACATTTTTATTTCTTTATCATTTTCCTCGCGGCCCAGGAGGCGGAGGCATGGAGCACGCCTATTCAACCGCCATCGAGGTGGCCGCTCAAGCCTTGAAGGATGATCCTTTAGCTTTGCCGGGAGTGACTGCTCACGAATTTTTTCATCTCTGGAATGTCAAGCGGATTCGTCCGCAGTCGCTTGAGCCGCGTGATTTTTCCAAAGAAAACTTTACGACCACTCTCTGGTTCAGCGAGGGTTTCACCAATACGGTGGGGCAATATAGCATGCTGCGAGCTGGCATCATCGATGAACCGCAGTTTCTGGCTCACCTGGCCGGAGCGATAGAAGAACTCGAGCGCCGCCCCGCACACTTAACTCAGTCTGCCGAAGAAGCAAGTCTGGATGCTTGGCTCGAAAAGTATGACTATTACCGAAGGCCCGAGCGTAGCATTTCCTATTACAACAAAGGCGAATTGATCGGCGTGCTTCTGGATTTAGAAGTGCGTGAATCCAGCAACGGCACAGCGTCCTTGCGCGATGTTTTTCAGTGGCTGAATGTCAACAATGCGCAGAAAGGGCGTTTTTTCCCCGATTCCAAAGGGGTGCAAGAAGCAGCGGAGGCTGTAAGCCACGCAGATTTCACAGAATTTTTTCACAAGTTTGTGTCAGGTACGGAGAAAATTCCCTGGAACGAATTTTTTGGCAGCGTGGGCCTGCGTCTCGAACAGAAGCGAATTCAGCTCGCAGATCCAGGCTTCACCTTGGCCCACAACTTCGGCAGGCCGCCAGTTGTAGTAAGCGTGACCCGTGGTCGTGAGGCAGAACGGGCTGGGTTGAGCACGGGCGACTTGATCCTTGAGATGAACGGTCACGCTGCCTCCCGCGATTTTGATATTGAGCTTGCCCGCCTGCGTCCGGGTGATATGCTGCGGCTGCAAATCAAAAATGCACTGGGGAAGCGGGAGCTGCAATGGAGAGCCGGCACCAGCGAATTGCTGCATTTTGAGCTGAATGACATGGACCATGTAACCCCTCAGCAGAGAAAACGCCGTGAGGCCTGGTTCCGCGGCGAATCTGAAACTTCCGGAGCGAACCGCCCTTGATCCGCACCCTCACCATGCTCGGGTTTTGGTTGTTCATGATGATTCCGGTTGTCCTGTTTTGCTTTCCGTGGACGTTGATTGCCGGGAACATCAACCTGCTCTATCGCGTGGGCATGTGGGCTGCGATCACGGGCGTACGCCTTGCCGGGATCCGTATTCACACTGTCGGTTTGGAAAAACTGGATACATCCCGCACTTACATTTTCATGTCGAACCATGTTTCCAATCTGGATCCGCCACTGATGTTGCCCCTGATTCCGCGCCGCACGTCGGTCATGGCGAAAAAAGAACTGTTCGATATTCCGCTGCTGGGAAAGACCATGCGCATGGGGTCGCTGGTGCCGGTGGACCGCAAGAACCGTGATGCCGGAATTAGCGCGGTGCGTGCCGCGGCTGACGTGATTCGTCAGGGCATCAATATGACCATCTACGTTGAAGGCGGCCGCTCTTTCGATGGCAAGCTGATTCCGTTCAAGAAGGGCCCATTTTATTTAGCGATCGAGTGCAGCGTGCCCGTGGTGCCGGTCACTGTAGTTGGTACACAGCACGCGATGCCCAAAGGACGGTTTGCGATTAAGCCCAGCGACGTGAAGGTAATTTTTCACGATCCCATCGAGCCGAAGGATTTTGGCGATCGCGACGAGTTGAAGGCAAAGGTCAGGGAAGTGATCAACTCAGGTCTGCCCGAAGAGTTGCAATCTCCGCCCGAGAAAACCGCCGCGGTTACTCGATAACATCCATCCTCACGATTTCGATTTGCTGCGCAGCTCTTTTGCCAACTCCGGCAACTTGGAGAAGATTGCCGTCGAGCGCAGCCATTGCTTGTGGTCGAAACCTGGCGATCCACTGATCATCGATCCATCTGCAATATCGCCGTGAGTGCCGCTCTGTGCAGTGATGATCACACGGTCGCCCACCTTGCAGTGTCCAGCGACTCCGACTTGTCCTGCCAGAATCGCGCTTTTGCCGATTTCGGTTGATCCTGCCAACCCCACCTGAGCGCAGAGCAGAGTGTCTTCGCCAATCATTGATCCGTGCCCCACCTGAACGAGATTGTCAATCTTCACGCCGTTCGCAATGCGAGTTTCCCCGACACTTGCACGGTCGATGCAAGAGTTCGCTTGGACTTCTACGTTGTCACCCACAATTGTCGGGCCAGACTGTACGATCTTGTACCAATGGCCAGCATCATCTTTGGCAAAACCAAAACCATCGGAGCCAACAACAACGCCATTTTGCAAAACGACGTTGTCCCCCAGCCGGCAATGTTCGCGCACCATCGAATGCGCATGAGCAAAAAAGTTGCCCCCGATTTTCACGCTGGAGTAGATGACGACATGGGCCAACAACGTCGCATTATCACCAATCTGAACATCTCGATCAATCGACACATAAGGGCCAATGTGTGCATTGACGCCGATCTTGGCTGAAGCATGCACCACTGCTGTGGGATGTATTCCCGGTTCATACTGCGGTGGCTGGTAAAAAAGCTCAATCGCTCGCGCGAAAGCCAGATAAGAGTTCTTGCTGCGCAACATAGCGGTGGGAATGGCAGGGAAATTTTCATCCACGATGACGGCTGAAGCTTTTGTGGTCTTGGCTGCCGCTGCATACTTTGGGTTGGCCACGAACGTTACGTGCCCGGAGCCTGCCTCCTCAATGCCAGCCACGCCGGTAATCTCTGTTTCGGGAGAACCATTTTCAAGTCGAACGCCGAGGGTAGACGCTAATTGTGCAAGTTTCATAGTGTAGAAATCTGTTTAAGTTAAGGTGATTGTAACGGATCGTTGCCGACATCTATACGCAGGAAATCACGAGATCACGAGATGAGGGAAAGGAAGGCTGACCTGTGCCATTCATTGGTAAGGCAACGAACCAATGACCGTTGCCTTACCACTGCAAGCGCAATTGCCGCAAAGCCTACTGCACGATCAAGTTGAAAGTGATGGTATGAGTAATTGCTCCACTGGTTGCAGTAAGCGTTATGACGTAGTTTCCAGCTGGAGTCCCGGGATCGGTATTTCCGCCACCGCCACCACCGCCTCCGCCTCCACCACCGCCAATGGGAGTGGTCCCGGCTCCACCGCAACCAAGTCCGAATACCAGGAAGAGAATAGCTATCATGAGGCCGTGTTTCCTGCGGTGCTTAGGAAAAACGTGGACTAAGACAAGGCCCGCCAAGCCGCTGAATGCAACCATCACTGACCAGCGCATATTGGGTTGAAGTTTCGCATGAGCTTGGGCATGGGGGCCGGTTGCTGCAACCGAAACTTGCACTTGTGAACTGTAACTGACAGACGTCGGACCTACGGCACAAACAGCCTCCGCCGGCAATCCTGTGCAGGGCGTAGCACTGAAGGTGACAGGCGACGCACCCGACTGCACGCCCACGAACATTTGGAAGGAGGATCCTGAACCTCGCGGAACGGTGAGGGTATTGGCAAGTGGGGACAAGGTGAAGTCGTTGCCGGTCACCGTGATTAGCCCGGTGCCGCTATTCGACGCAGGGTAGTTTGAATCGCCGCTGTACTGGATTAAGTAACTGTCGGACGCGTTGTCAACGAATGTGACGGTTGCCTGCAAGTTGAGATGACCGTCGCTGTCGGTTACAGGCGTGTAGGTAACGGTTGCGGGAACCGCTCCACCGGCGCCGGAAAATGTGACTGTCCCTGTGGGGCGTATGGTTTTGCTGGTTGAAAGCACCGTCGCACTTATTGTTAAGTTGCTTCCTGCGGGGAAGTTGTACGAAGAGGCTTGGACGGCGAGCGCAGGGGGGCCGAACATGATAGGGACGGTGTTTCCCGCAGAAGTAGCGCCGGCGTAGTTTGAATCGCCACTGTACTGGGCTGTGATCGTATAGGTTCCCGGATCGGGAAATGCGGATGTATCGGTGACAATTTGTGCTTGCAGAACAGCTATGGGAGCGAACGGATTTGCGCCTTGTGCGGAATATGTCACCGTTCCGGTTAGAGGCGTGCCATTCGCAAAGAAGGTCATGGTGCCGGTGGGTGCTGCACCGCTTAGGATTTGTGTTTGAACCGTTGCATTGAGTTGAGCACTGAAACCTACCCGCGCAAAGCTAATGAAGGGCGCTGTGACAAATGACATGGGCGCGCGGGTGATCGTGATCGCCCCAGTTCCGAAACTTGCGGTGAAACTGCTGTCCCCGGCATATTGCGCTTGCACCGTGTGCGACCCACCTGACAGCTGAATAATCTGGTCCTCGGCGTAGCCCAGGTTGTTGAGTGTGAATGCGCCGCCATCCAGCGCCGTGCCATTGTCGGTCACAGCGATTTGTCCCGATGGGCAACTCACAGGATCTGCTTTGCAAGATGATCCCGTACCATTTGTGACATTCATCCGCAAAATGTATGGCGAGCCATAGACAGCAGTTGGGGCGTTGCTATTTAGCAAATTTCCGTTGTTATCGAAGGTCATCATAGCAACAGCTGTTTTGCTGCTTTCCTTGCCCACCGTCACACTGATCGGGGTTGAGTCACTGCCCCCGAATATGGTGTCTCCAGCGTAATGTGCGGTCACATTGTAAGTGCCACCGGGGAGCGAGCTTGTGCTCCCAGAAACGGAGCCACCACTGAGAGTAAACGCTTCCACTCCGTTTCCGTTGCTGGCCAGCAAAGACACATCACCGGTCGGTGTTCCTGTACCTGTGGCCGGGGTTACACCGATACTCACATTTATCGATTGCCCGTGTGTGATATTTACCGCATTCCCCGAATTGAGTGTCAGCGAGGTCGCACTCGGTCGGAACGTTATGGTGCTCCACTTGTTTACAAGATTCGTGGCATTGACCGAACCCAACCCTGTTGCCAAATCGTAGCCCGCAGCGGCAGTGTGGCCAGATAAAACTCCGTACTGGTGAGACTGATTCGCCACTGTGCAGTTGGGGCTTCCTTTCAAACAGGGCATTGCGATGGTGCCCGTAGTAGTGTCATTGAATATGCAAGTGCTGGCAGGGGAGGCGGAGGAAGCACACGATGCCCCAGTCTGGGACGCGAGTTTGTAAAGGATGTAATTCGGATTGCCCTGTCGCGTACCTGCTTTCTGGTCGATGATTGCCATGATGCCCGCGAAGGCAGGTGAAGCAACCGATGTTCCTCCGAATCCGGCGAAAGTAAGGTTCGATAAATTGCAACCTCCGCCCGAAGTAGGCAAATCACCCTGACACACGATGTAAAAGCTTCCTAGAAATCCGCTACTAGAAAACAGGGAAACGTCGGGGGTATCGCGCTTTCCATCGTTAGGAACTCCCGGTCCGGTTTGCCAGACAGGTTTAGGATACCCACCTGAGCAACTTCCCAGAGTTTGCGTGTTTGTTGTGCAGTTGCTCGCGCCACCACTGGCCGCTACGGTTTGAACGAAATTTACCAGACGGGAATCATTACAGTTTGTTTCTGCATTGGTGCTGAACCCTGCGCTAGAAAAGAGCGGATTCGTGCAGCTGCTATTCCAGGGTATCTCGGGAATGTAGCCCTTTGCCGAAGCTTGGGTCGTGGGGTCGTTTGTGGTATTCCAAAACTGCAATGGGTTGGTGAATTGGTTGAAATCGGTTCCACCGATGGCTACGTTGAAAGGAGTCGCGCTGATTCCATTGACCGCCAGACCAAAGCGAGCCGGTTGTGGGACGTTCCCCTGATTAAAGTCGCATCCGGCTGACCCGTTATCGCCAGTCGACACGAAAACCGATATACCTTGTGCCGCGGCCTGTTCCCAGAGCTGGCTGTAAAAAAGGTTTCCGGCTGTACCCATGCCCAGCTCGCACAAGCCATAGCTTTCGCTCATCACTCCGGCGAGATTGTTGTCCACAATATATTGCGCGGAAAGATCCACACCATCGGTGGATGAAGTAGACAGGGATGTAACAAACTTGATGGTTGCGTTTGGTGCCGCTGCTCCGGACCATTGAACATCTATGTTAGCTTCCGATTCGTCATCGTTGAGGCCCGGGTCCGGCCCGTTGAGAATAACTTGGGGATCATTGACCGGCAGGTTGAAGATGTTGCGGAAGTTGTGCGCGTCTTGAACATCGATGTTGGTGCGGCCGACAATTGCGATCGTCTGGCCGGTACCGTCCAACCCTCCAGTCCACAGTGGAAGCAGGTTGTAGATGATCCCAAAATCATACGGCCCCAGGGCATAGCAGTTGTTGATGTTGTCGCAGCCTCCGGGAAATGTGAACAGTGGTGACGTTGGGGTTGCTTTGGCTGAATCGATGGTCCGTGTAAATGTTCCGAAGTAATGGCTCTGCGATTGTTTGCGGAAGTTGTGCAGCGATGCAATACCTGCAACCACCGGTGACAATGCGCTGGGAATATTGGGATCGCTGATATTGGCCCAATGTTCTTGGTTATCCACAACAAATTTGTGGATCGATGTACCCATGGCCTGCTGAATCTGTGCGGCAGTCCCGGAAAACTCAATCACCATTTTGCTGTTCGCAACATTCGTGACTGCGAAGCCCTGAGATTGCAGCCAGGCATTGACGGCTCGGATGTCATCATCGGAAGGGCCGTACTTTTGTCCGAATTCTTCGGGCGTGACCCACTTGTGATAGTTGGGGGAAGATAAGTCGTGTTGCTCAACGAGCAGTTGGTCCAACGCAGTCTGCTGTTGGGAGCTGCGTTTGAGTACGAGCAGCATGCGGTCCATCGCCAAACTTCCTGGCGCAGCACCTCGATCAAACTGTGGCGCGGCTTGCGGGTGCACGTTGCCGTGCAGGACGGTTCGTTTCTGCTCATTTATTGACTGAGTAACCAGACGAGGTGCAACTTGACCAAGAAGGACAATCGAGGACAGGCGTACAGCACAGAGCAGAACAAGCGTATACCGGCGCACAGAACCTCCACCCAGTTACGGTTGGGTGCCGACGAAGCAAAAGGGGCCCAGGTCCCAAGGCAAAGTTTTAAAGACGCAAGGACCCGCGATGGGTTAGCCAAAATAGCCGATCTTGCGGGCTTTGACAAGAGTGGGTCAAAGAAGGAAATAAGGTCTATGCGCACCACAAAATCGGCGTCGCGGCCGCAGGAGAGCATCTGTTTACTGTTCCCCTTGGTGTCATCAGCAGAACATTTGCGGACAGCTCATTCTCCGAACATCGAAACCTGTCGTGTATCCTGCGCAGTCTTGGGTCTCCGGGTAGTTCCGATTACCGCCAGCACGGTCAAAGACTCAACCGAAGTCCTGGGCACAAAAATTCGTTGCGTGTTGGACCGCAAGTCCGGGGGATTGATCAGAAAGCCTTCGGCCATGGTGAGGCCAAGGTCATTGGGCATCATGCCTTCGATGATCTCGTTGTCTTTGAACTTAAGCCGGACCCATAAACCTTCAGTCCGTGGGCGGGTCGTAAAAGTCTTGCGGGCCAGGGAATCGGAGTCACCGAACTCACGAACAAAGTAGATTCCTTTGATCTCCTTCAAATCGATGGAAACCACATTGCCGGAAGTGTTCAAAACCTCCAATTTGCCTTCGTTGATGAAGTGCGCCGGGGCTACATAGCCGTTCAGCGAGTCCCGGTCCAGCTTGCGCACCACTACCTTTTTATGAGTCGAAGACATGACGGCTTCTAAGTGATTTTGCCACTTTTTCCGCGTATGTTATAGGTTCTAGTAGCCAAACTACTAACGTTGTGTTATTTTCTGTAGCTTGCCTTGTCCAATCAGCGTTGTACTAAGCCTAGTGGATAGAACCACTTACGGTGAGATGGCTGGGGCTGCCGGTTATCCGCAGATTACCCCTGTGGAAAACGTGGATAAGCTGTGGAAATCGTGGAAGGCAGTGTAGTCGTCGAACGGCATGGCTGATTACATCTATACAATGGAGAGCCGGCTGACGCCGGACCAGCTCAAGGGCGTTACCCTGGTTCAAGGAGTCGCCAAAGACGCTGGGATGAACATTTACCTGGCCGGGGGCGCGGTCCGCGACATTATCAGCGGATTCAACATCCGCGATCTGGATTTCACTGTTCAGGGCAATCCCCTCAAAATTCAGAAAGATTTAGAGAAGGCCGGAGCCAGAATTGTCGCCACCGATGACGACACCAAGACTCTCTATCTGACCCTGCCCGGCAACGTTCGCGCTGAGATCAGTATGGCGCGCATCGAGCGCTACGAGAAGGCCGGCAAGCCACCGCTTGTTTCTCCTGCCACGATGATTGAAGACTTACGCCGCCGTGATCTGACTATCAACGCGATGGCATTGTCGTTGAACGAGGGATCGCGGGGACTACTGATGGATCCCTTCAATGGCATGGCCGATATCGAGGCCAAGCTCATCCGGGTTCTGAATAACTATGCGTTTGTCGAAGATCCGTCGCGACTAATTCGTGCCACGCGATTTGCTGCGCGTTTCCATTGGCCTTTGGAGGAACGTACGCAGATGCGTTACGACTCGGCCAAAGAAAACAACTACATCGAATACATCACCAATAAATCCATTGGTCTGGAACTGGCGCAGATTGGATACGAAGAAGATCCGCTGCATATGCTGAAAGCCCTGGAAAAAGAAGGCTGGCTGAAAGTTCTTAGTGCGCACTGGACAAACGCCAAGGCCGATGCGGTAAATCTTGCGCAGTTGGTGAAGACGCGTCAGCAGATGAATGAGCTGGGGTACTTGCCGGACACGGCTCCTGCGGCGATGTACTTCTTGACGTCGCGTTTGAGCAACAAAGAAATTAGCGACATCCAAAAGCTGATTCCGCGTAAGGATCTGGTCGAGGCGTGGCGTGACATTGAGGATCACGGGAAGGAATTGGCCAAACGCCTGACGGGAAAAGAAGCCGCGACTCCTTCGCGTACCTGGAAGCTGTTGTCGGAAGCGCGTCCGGAGATGATTCTGTTCCTCTCGCTGACTTCCCGTCAGCAAGCAGTGCAACAGAAGATCAAAAACTTCTTCACCAAGTGGCGCCAAGTGCAGCAGAAGGTGCCCTTGCCAGAGATGACGGAACTGCTCATCACTCCGCAGATGCCGGAGTATCCGAAGATTGCGCACGATGTATTCATGCTATTGCTGGATGGCAAGTTGCGTTCGCGGACCGAAACTCTTAAATATTTGAAACCACTGGCGCCGCCACCGCCACCGCCGCCACCAGCACCGGTACGCCGTGGGCGCGCGGCTAAAGCCGCTGCAGGAGCCAGTCCAGCGGCAGCTCCGGCAGCGGGGAAGAAAAGAGGTAAAGCAGCAATTGCGGGTCCAGCGCTTGCCGCACCAGCCGTGGTCGCACCCGACGCTAATGCTGCGCCTGCAGGCAAGAAAGCGGCAGTGGTTCCGCCTCCGGCTCCAGCGAAGGTGGCGGCCAAAGCTGCGCCTGCAAAACCCGCGCCGCCGAAACCTGATAAGAACAAAGCGAAACATCCCCCAAAGAAGTCAGCAAAACCAGCCGGTAAAAAGAAATAACCGTGTGGAGACGGGGCTTGCCCCGTCCGTCGGCTGTTCAATCGTTTCATTCAGCGAGCGGTGAATCATGAGAAGGTTTGGGAAGATTCTGCTGTATGCCTTCGCGGCAATCTGCCTGTTGGTCGCAGGTACCATCACACTTACGGTCGGCTGGCGTCCCCTCATCGGTCCTAAGGCACGAAAACTCACCGACCGCAAATTTGAATCGACTCCAGCGAGACTGCAACGCGGTGCGCGCTTAGCCCGTACCACTGGTTGTTATTTCTGCCACTCGCCGCATGATTACAAGGCTCCAGGACAACCCGTTCCTCCTGGCCACGAATTCAGCGGTGAAGAAGAGCCGTACGCCGGATTGCCGGGACGAGTCTTCGCCCCCAACCTTACGCCAGATCCTGAAACCGGAGCAGGGAACTGGACCGACGATCAATTTGCCCGTGCGATTCGCGAAGGAATCGGACACGATGGCCGTGCGCTTTTCCCGATGATGCCTTATCGGCATTTTCGCAACATGTCTGACGAAGACCTAGCCGCAATCGTCGTGTACATCCGCTCAGTGCCGTCGGTACGCAAGCAAGTGCCGCCGACCGAGCTCATGTTTCCCGTCAAATATCTGATCCGCAGTGCGCCTGAGCCGCTTAGGGAAACTGTGCCGGAACCCGATACATCGGACAATGTGAAGTGGGGCAAGTATCTCCTGAACCGATCAGGTTGCGAAGATTGTCATACACCTGCCTCGAAAGGAGAGGACATCGAAGGCATGGCACTGGCAGGAGGAGTCACACTGAGCAGCCCGTTGGGAACTGCGACTTCGGCGAATCTCACTCCTGATGCTTCAGGAATTTCTTACTACGATGGAGCCCTGTTCATTGAGGCCCTGCGCACGGGCATGGTAAAGGCGCGGCAGTTGAATCCGACGATGCCGTATAGCGAGACCAAATACATGACCGACGACGAGCTCAAGGCAATGTTCGCCTATTTGCGGACGGTTGCATCGGTAAAGCATCGCGTGGATAACAGCCTGCCTCCCACCTATTGCAAGCTGTGTCAGTCCGCGCACGGCGGAGGCGACCAAAATTAACGGTAGTTTCGACTGGATAGCGGCGTTATAATCCACCCATGCGTCGCCTCTATGTGGTAGCGGCGTTAGTTGCCGTCCTGGCTGCTGTTCCTCTGTTTGGCCAGATGCACGGCGGTCGTATGGGCGGATCGTTCGGCCGCGGGTTTTCTTCACACAGCTTTGGATTCTCCGGCGGCTTCAGTCGCGGAGGTTTTAGCCGTAACGGCTTCGGCTTCCATCATGGCGGCTTCGGGTTTGCCGGAGGTTCGCGATTCTTCGTTGGCCACAGGCCATTCGTTGGCCACAGCCGGGTATACTGGGGCGGCTCGTTTTATTGGGGGCCGAGCTACTATCCGTACTACGCATATCCTTATGCCTACTCCGCTCCATATGCCTACTCCGCGCCCGTAGTGGCCGTGCCGCGCGCTTATTCCTATTCCGACCAAGATTACGATCAGGGTGATTTGCGCCGAGACATCAACGAGTTGAGCGGCAAAGTGGATCGCTTGCAGAGAGACTTAGATTCGCGGAATTATGTGCCGCGTCCACCATCCAGACAGGAGTCGGTGAGGCAATCTACCACTCTCGTATTCAAAGACCGGCACCGCGAAGAAGTGCAGAACTATGCCGTGGTCGGCGGGACACTATGGGTTCTGGATGAGAGAAAGGCTAGCAAGGTGCCGCTGGACCATTTGGATCTAGACGCCACTGCCCGAGTGAACAATGAGCGCGGCGTAGACTTTGACGTCCCCAGGGATTAGCTGTTTGTGGAGGCAATGACTCCACTAGCGGTTTTCCACAAGGTCGCAACCATTTCCTCAGTTGTACCTCTTCTCATTCTCCCAACATGTCCTTAAAATTAAGTTAGATACATGTCCCAATTCGTTCACTTACATCTCCATACGGACTACTCCATGCTCGATGGCGCCTGTGGCGTGGATAAGCTTGTCCACCGCGTGCAAGAGCTGGGTATGCCAGCGGTCGCCATGACCGACCACGGCAACATCTTCGGCGCAGTGGAGTTCGTGAACGCTGCCAACAAAGTTGGCGTCAAGCCGATTGTTGGTTGCGAGCTGTACATCTGCAAGAAGGACGATCACAACATCGAGCGCACTCCCCCAGAAGGGGACACCTACAACCACTTGCTGGTGTTGGCAGAGAATGAAGAGGGATATCGCAATCTCATCAAGATCACTTCTGAAGCTTCACTGCATGGCTTTTATTACAAGCCGCGCGTCAGCAAGAAATTTTTGGCGGAACATTCCCAAGGATTGATCGGCCTCTCCGGTTGTCTCAAAGGTGAAGTTGCCGAGTTCCTAATGGAAGACAAGTACGACGCTGCTCGTAAAGCTGCCGCGGAATACAACGACATTTTCGGCAAGGGCAATTTCTATTTAGAAATCCAGGACCAGGGACTCGAACAGGAACACCGTATCCATCCCGCGCTCTATCGGATGGAAAAAGACTTAGGCTTGCCGATGGTGGCCACCAACGACAGCCACTATCTGTGCGAGGAAGATGCGCACGCGCAGGATGTGATGCTCTGCATCCAGACTGGCAAATCGATCCAGGATACAAACCGCATGAAGTTCCACGGGACCGATTTCTTTGTGAAGAGCCACAAAGAAATGTCGATGGTCTTCAAAGATGCGCCACAGGTGCTGACGCGCACGCTCGACATCGCCGAACGTTGCAGCATGCGGCTAGAGAAAGTTAAGACTCCATTCCCGCACTTCGAGGTGCCGCCCGGCTTCACGCTGGACAGTTATTTCGAGCACGTCACCCGGCAGGGATTCGCGCAGCGTTCGGAAATGCTGTACTGGCTGCAATCGCAGAACAAGCTCAAGCACACTCTCACTGACTATGAGCAGCGTCTGGCGCGCGAAATCGGCATCATCCAGCAGATGCAGTTCTCCGGATATTTCCTCATCGTCTGGGATTTCATCCGCTACGCACGCGAACATGACATTCCGGTAGGCCCAGGGCGGGGATCGGCGGCTGGCTCGCTGGTTTCTTACGCGCTTGGAATCACTGATCTTGACCCGCTGCAACACGAGCTTCTGTTTGAGCGATTCCTGAACCCCGAACGTGTTTCCATGCCTGATATTGACATCGACTTCTGCATGAACCGCCGCGGAGAAGTCATCGACTATGTCACGCGCAAATACGGACGTGAGAACGTGGCCCAGATCATCACCTTCGGAACGATGGCCACCAAAGCGGCGATCAAAGACGTGGGCCGCGCGATGGAAATCCCGTACGCGGATGTAGACCGCATCGTAAAAATGGTTCCGGCGGTTTTGAACATTACGATCGATCAAGCGATCAAGGATTCTCCGCAGTTGCAGCAGGTCTACGAGAACGACACGCAGATTCGCACCATGATCGACACCGCGAAGAAGCTGGAAGGTCTGGTGCGCAACGCCGGGGTCCATGCGGCAGGCGTCGTGATTGCGCCCAAACCGCTCACTGAATTAGTCCCGCTGCATAAGACCAAAAACGACGAAATTGTCACTGCCTTCGACATGGTGGCCATTGAAAAGCTGGGCCTGTTGAAGATGGACTTCCTCGGCCTGACGACGCTGACGATTCTCGACGATGCCGTGAAGCTCATCGAGCAAACACGCGGACAGAAAATCAAGCTGGATGAAATTCCGCAGGATGAGAAAACCTACGAAAAGGTCTTCCATAGTGGATTAACCTCAGGCGTGTTCCAGTTTGAATCGCACGGCATGCGCGATGTGTTACGGCGCTACAAACCGAACTCGATCGAAGACCTGACCGCTCTCAACGCGCTCTACCGCCCGGGCCCAATTCAGGGTGGGATGATCGACGACTTCATCGAGCGCAAGCACGGTCGCAGAAAAATTGAATACGAGCTTCCCGAGTTGCAAGAAATTCTGCAAGAGACGCTGGGCGTAATCGTCTACCAGGAGCAGGTCATGCAGATCGCCAACCGCCTGGCAGGGTACTCGCTCGGCGACGCCGACCTTCTCCGCCGAGCTATGGGAAAGAAGAAAGCCGAAGAGATGGCGCAGCAGCGAGACCGTTTCGTGCAGGGCGCTACTCAGCGTGGATTCCCAGCCAAAAAGATCACGAAGATTTTCGACCTGATGGAGCAGTTCGCGGGGTACGGGTTCAACAAATCCCACTCGGCTGCTTATGCCTGGCTGGCGTATCAGACGGCATATCTAAAAACGCATTTCCCGGTCGAGTTTATGGCCGCGCTACTGACCTCGGTCACCGGCAGCACTGACGATGTGGTCAAGTACATCAATGAATGCCGCGAAATGGAGATCTCGGTCGAGGCCCCGGACATCAACGTCTCCGACGCTAACTTCACGCCGCATGGCCAGGCCATTCGCTTTGGTCTCGCGGCAGTCAAGAATGTCGGCGGCAATGCCATCGAATCCATCGCAGCCGGGCGTAAGAAGCTTGGCAAATTTAAATCCATCTACGAGTTCTGCGAAAACGTGGACCTACGCTTGCTCAACAAGCGCGTCCTCGAGTCATTAGTAAAAAGTGGCGCCATGGACGCTCTCGGCCGCCGCGCGCAAATCATGGCGGTCCTCGACAAAGCCATCGAGCAGGCGCAAAAGGCTCAACGCGACGCCGAATCCGGCCAGCACGGCCTGTTCGGAGTCTTCGAGCAGGAAACAACCCACTCAGATCACGACAAACTTCCGAACACACCCGACTGGGACGAACACGTTCGCCTGGCCAACGAAAAAGAAATTCTCGGCTTCTTCATCTCCGGCCATCCACTGGACAAATACAAAAACAAACTCGAAGACCTCCGCGCCCTCACCACGCAAGACCTCGGAGCCATGAAGTTCTCCACCGGCAAGGACGAAAACATCACCACCGCCGGAATCATCACGAACCTCCGCGTTTTGAAATCGAAGAAGGGCGACTTCTACGCGCAGGGAACTCTCGAAGACATGGAAGGCTCGGTTGACATGCTGGTATTCCCCGAGGCTTACCGCAAGCTTTCGGAAAAGGTGAAGTGGGAAATCCCCGTGCTCATCAAAGGTGGCGTCCGCATTGAGGAAGGCGCCAACCCCAAGCTTACCGTCAACGACATCTACTCTCTCGAAGACGTAAAAGTTCCCTTACCGCGCTCACTCCGTATACGCATCCCCGTCCAAACCGCACAGGCCGACACCGTCGATGCCCTGCACACCCTTTTTACCGAACGTACGGGGGAAGCCAAGGTATTGTTTGATGTGGAACGTGAAGGCGATTTCATGGTGGTAATGGAGGCGGAAGGCTATAATGTCCTGCCAGACCGCAGTTTTATCGCCCGGGTCGAGGAGCTGTGTGGCCGCGGCGCTGTGCGAGTGATTAACTAGAAATCTGTGGCGGATGAGACCTTCCATTCCCAGAAGTCCGGGCTTGTCTACGGCTACGTTGCCGACGGGCAGAACAGTCACGGTCATTACCGGGGTGGAGTTTCTTCTCTCCATGGTGGAAGCCCATCGGGGCAGAAACGGTAACGGCAACGGCTTCAAGATGGACTCCCGGGCACAGCAGGAACTCAAAACGATTGAGCAGCAGATTGCCAGGCTGCAGGCGGTGGCTTCGGCTGAAGACGAAGACACACGCAAGGAAATACAGCGGCTCCACCAGCGGATTGATGCATTACGCAATCAAGTAACGTCCCGTTCTGTCGCGTGGGAGAAAACCGAATTGGCCCGCCATCCGCAGCGCCCCTACACTCTCGATTACATTGAGCGGGTCTTCACCGACTGGTCGGAAATTCACGGCGACCGCGGCTTTGCCGATGATCCGGCCATCATCTGCGGCATGGCGCGCTTCCATGGCGAAGAGGTCATGATCATCGGCCACCAGAAGGCGCGAGACACGAAGCAAAAGGTCTATCGCAACTTCGGCATGCCGAACCCCGAAGGATACCGAAAAGCCCTGCGCGCGATGAAGATTGCGGAGAAGTTTAAGCGTCCGGTGTTGACCTTCATCGATACGCCGGGAGCGTATCCGGGCCTGGGGGCCGAAGAACGCGGGCAGGCTGAAGCGATTGCGCGCAATTTGCGCGAGATGGCACGGTTGCAGGTTCCCACGATCACATTGATTACCGGCGAGGGCGGCAGTGGCGGAGCATTGGCGATTGCCGTGGCCGACCGGGTGTTGATGATGGAGAACGCGATTTATTCCGTGATCTCGCCTGAAGGCTGTGCATCCATCATGTGGCGGGACGCCAGCAAAAAAGAACTGGCCGCTGAGGCGTTGCACATCACCGCAAAAGACATGAGCGAGATGCAGTGTATCGATGGCGTCGTTCCCGAACCCGAAGGCGGAGCCCACACCGACCACGAAGCCGCCGCCGCGTTGGTCGATGCTACACTGCAGCAGCATTTATCCGAAGTAAAGCAGATGCCGTTGTCGCAGCTGTTAGATTCCCGCTACAAGAAATTCCGCCACATGGTGCAGTTCTTCCGTCAGGAAGTGTAAGTTCCAGCCGCCACACCTGCCAATTAATCATCTAAATACACACCCCACACCACACCAACCCCGCTGCCGTATAATAATGGGTTCCGCGGATACACATACACGCGGGACACTACCTCCAACCAGAGGGAAGGATCACGAATGGCAACCACCGATGTCGCGTTCCGCCAGGACGCGGGACGCACGGAACAACGCGTCGTCAACAACATGAGTATTCAGGTTGCGACGGTCAACGGTTCCGGTTCGCAAAGCTCCAACACAGTTCTTCTCCGCAGCATTTTCCAGATGGGCGTTCCGGTCTCCGGCAAAAATTTATTTCCATCGAACATCGCCGGACTGCCGACGTGGTATACCATCCGCGCCAACAAAGACGGCTACATTGGGCGCAAAAAGGAAATCGACTTCCTGGTCGCGATGAATCCGGAGACGGCGCATGAGGACGTGAAGGCGCTCGCACCCGGAGCCAGCGTACTTTACGACGAGCCGCTGAATCTGCACACGCTGCGCGATGACCTGATCTTCTACTCAGTCCCATACGACAAACTGGTCGCGCCCGTCTGTCCCGAGGCCAAGCTGCGCAAGCTGGTCAAGAATATGATTTACGTGGGCGTGGTGGCCAGGCTGCTCGAGATCGACATGGGCGAAGTAGAGAAGGCCATCCGCAAACAGTTCGCGAAGAAAGTGAAGGCCGCGAATTTGAACCTGGCTGCTGTACAAGCCGGATACGATCACGCCGCCGCGAACCTGACCAAGAAAGATTCCTTCTACATCCAGAAGATGGACAAGACCCAGGGCAAGATCATCATCGACGGCAACTCCGCCGGAGCCTTGGGCTGCATGTTTGCTGGCTGTACGTTCTTAAGCTGGTATCCAATCACGCCGTCATCCTCGCTGCCTGAAGCGATGATCGAGTACATGAAGCGCTTCCGCATCGGCGCTGATGGCAAAGCCACGTTCGCCATTGTGCAGGCGGAAGATGAACTCGCGGCAATCGGTATGGTAGTTGGCGCAGGTTGGGCGGGAGCGCGCGCCATGACCGCGACCGCGGGTCCGGGAATTTCCCTGATGTCAGAATTCGCCGGACTAGCCTATTACGCGGAGGTGCCCGGAGTAATCTGGGACATCCAGCGCGTTGGCCCATCCACCGGCCTGCCAACCCGCACTTCGCAAGGCGACATTCTTTCCACCGCATTTCTTTCTCACGGCGACACCAAGCACATCATGTTACTGCCAAGTTCTCCGGAAGAGTGCTTCAACATGGGGATTGAGGCATTCGAGCTTGCGGAAAAATTCCAGACTTTGATCTTTGTGATGTCCGATCTCGATCTCGGCATGAATAACTGGATGGCTGATCCGTTCAAATATCCAGAGAGACCGATCACCCGCGGCAAGGTTTTGAGCAAGGAAGATCTGGACAAGCTCGGCGGGTTCGCTCGCTACAAAGATGTTGACGGAGACGGTGTCGGTTACCGCACCCTGCCGGGAACCGATCATCCCGCAGCCTCATACTTCGCGCGCGGCTCCGGCCACAACGAAAAGTCTCAATACAGCGAGCGCCCCGATGACTTCGAGCGCAACATGGAACGTATCAACCGCAAGTTTGAAACTGCGCGTTCTTTTGTTCCGCGTCCGCATGTCGAAACCGGCAAGTCAAAAATCGGAATCATCGCATACGGCACATCGCATTGGGGAATCCTCGAAAGCCGAGATCAGTTGCGTTACGAGTACAACATCGAGACCGACTACCTGCGGCTTAAGGCATATCCATTCACCCGTGAAGTCCACGACTTCATCAAGGAACATGATCGCGTCTACGTCGTGGAACAAAACCGCGACGCGCAAATGCTCAGCCTGATCAAGCTGGATATCGACCCAGCACTGGTCACGCGCCTGCGCAGCATCGCTCATATTCACGGCCTGCCGCTCGACAGCCGCTCAGTTACAGACGAACTCGTTTCCATGGAGGGCAAATAACATGGCGACCACGACAACACCTCCGCCGCAAGCTCCTGCGCCAAAATTAAATCGCATCGGCCTGCAGGTGCTCGACTACAAAGGCGGCAAAACTACTCTCTGCGCCGGCTGCGGCCATAACGCGATCTCCGAGCGCATCATCGACGCCATGTACGAGATGGGCGTGCCGCCTGAGCGCGTGATCAAGATGAGCGGTATCGGTTGCTCCTCAAAGAGCCCGGCATATTTCATGAATCGTTCGCACAGCTTCAACTCTGTACATGGACGCATGCCCTCTGTGACGACTGGCGCGGTCCTGGCGAACCGTAATCTGATCGCACTCGGAGTCAGCGGCGACGGTGACACGGCCTCCATCGGTGTGGGACAGTTCGTCCACCTCATGCGCCGTAATCTGCCTGTGATCTACATTATCGAAGACAACGGCGTGTATGGATTAACCAAAGGCCAGTTCTCAGCCACCGCAGATCTCGGATCGAAACTGAAGACCGGAGTTCTTAACGATCTCCCGCCGATCGACACCTGCGAAATGGCGATTACATTGGGTGCGACGTTTGTAGGTCGTTCCTTCTCCGGCGACAAGAAGCAACTTCACGCCATGATGAAAGCTGCCATCGCCCACAACGGCACGGTAATGCTTGATATCGTTTCTCCCTGCGTAACCTTCAACGATCACGAAGGCTCAACCAAGTCCTACAAATACATGAAGGACCACGAAGAGCCATTGCAGGAGGTCAGCTTCGTGCCGCACTTTGAAGACATTACTGTGGAATACGAAGAGGGCACGACCACCGAAGTCACAATGCACGACGGCTCTAAGTTGATGTTGCGTAAGCTGGAAGAAGACTACGATCCCTCGAACAAGATCGAAGCCATTCATCGCCTGAACCAATCACACGTAAAAGGCGAAGTGCTGACCGGCGTCTTCTACGTCAACACCAAGACGCCAACCTTCCTCGACCTGCTGAACATGACCGATCAGCCTCTGGCAACATTGCCGGAATCGGTAACTCGTCCCGGCAGGGAAGTGCTGGAGCAGGTGATGGAAGAGCTGCGCTAGTCGCGAAATACAACTCTTTACCCCGCATACACGTCTGAGAGGCTGGAGAACGCGTGCCAGTCGAAACTGCGCCACCGACAGCCATCTCGTACAGTATGAAGCCGTGGGTCAAATACACGCTCATCATCTTTGTGGTGCTGGTGGTGCTCGGCGGAATTCTTATCGCCATCGGCGTTCACTACGCTGATCCTTATCTCCACGCCAAGGCCGTCGCTATGCTCGAAGATAGGTTCCATAGCGACGTCGATCTAAGAGAGTTTCATACTTCCTTGTTCCCGGGATTGGGAATTGCAGGCAACGGTCTCGCACTAAGGAAAGACGGACGAACCGATGTTCCTCCATTAATTGCTATAGAAGAATTTTCCGCGCACGCCGGTATCTCCGCCATCTGGGGTAAGCCTTGGAAGATTGATCAGATCAAAATCAAAGGCCTGGTCATCACCGTTCCTCCGAAAACTGAAGAAAAGCCCAAGGAGTACAAGAAAAAAGAGATGCCGATTGCAGTTGGCGAGATTGTGTCCGAAGATGCCAAGCTAATCCTTCTGCCCAAAGACCCGGCCAAGCTCCCGCATGAGTTCGATATTCACAATCTGGTCATGCATGATGTGGGCCTTGATCGTTCAGCAACATTTGTGGCCACGCTGACCAACGATAAGCCACCGGGTGAAATCGACACCAAGGGCCACTTCGGCCCCTGGAGCACCGAAGACCCCGGGCAAACCCCCCTGGATGCGACTTACGACTTTCAACACGCCGACCTTGGCGTGTTTAAGGGCATCGGCGGAATTCTCTCTTCAACGGGAAAATTTGGCGGGCTACTAGAAAAAATTGAAGTCGTAGGCGAAACTCACACGCCAGATTTCGTCGTAGACAGTGGAGGACACCCGGTTTCTCTCGACACAACATTCAGTGCGACAGTCGACGGCACAAACGGTAACACCATCCTCCATCCCGTGCAGGCACATTTTCTGAATTCATATTTCACCGCAGCCGGGCCGATTATCAAGACCAAGGAAACGGCCGGTCGCCACATCACGCTGGATGTGGATTTCTATAACGGACGGATCGAAGACCTGATGCGCCTCGTTGTGAAAGGCGACAAGCCGCTCATGACCGGCAACATGAAGTTCAAAGCCAAGTTCAATCTGCCTTCCGGCAAAGATGAGGTTGGAGATGTCACTGAGCGTATAAACCTGGCGGGAGCATTCGGCATAGCAGGTGCGGAGTTCACCAGTCCCGAGGTCAAAGGCAAACTGCAAACCTTCAGCCGCAAAGCCCAAGGAAAGCCGGAAGACAACGAGACTGGCTCGGACGTTTCCCAGCTAAGAGGGCGATTCGTGATGGACAACGGCACCATCGTCTTTCGCAATTTGAATTTCACCATCACCGGAGCCAAGGTCCAACTCAATGGTACTTACGGACTCAAAACCGAAGCCATGGATTTCCGCGGCATGTTGCATATGGACGCGAAGATTTCCCAGACCATGACCGGAGTGAAGTCATTTTTCCTGAAGGCGGTCGATCCGTTTTTCCGCAAAGACGGCGAGACGCAAATACCGATCAAAATCAGCGGCACTCGAGACAAGCCGTCTTTCGGCCTGGACTTCCATCATAAAGACGAACAGACGAAGAGTGACAAGAAAGATAAATAGCTAGGCTGATTTTCTCTCGCCACTGTGCTCTTCGTTCGGTCCCGGTTCGGGGAAATCTGTGTCGTTCGACTTAATCAGCGGGTCCTGATCGCGATGGCCGAGCTGTCCGCCAAGCGATGTGTTGGTCGGTTGAGTTCTCTCTTCCTGCTCGACTGCTCCCTTGCCGCAATCCTGATCTTTCGTAGGTTTCATGAAGTCTCCCTAAGATGCTGTAGATAAGTTGCGATTTACCTCGGTTCAGTTGCTTGGGGCAGGCGCAAGTTTCAATTGTGTTTCCAGCCACGTTATCCGCTCAGTTGTGGCTTGTGAGTTCAGTTCATGTTCCGCTTCATACCAGTGAAATTCCTTGGGTTCACTAACGGCACTCGCGAACGATTCAGCTTTATCTTTGGGAATGAATTTGTCCTTGGTAGCGAATTGCAGCAGAACGGGGACCGATTTAGCTTTGCCGAGAAAATTTGCAGGATCAAGTGGCGCCATTTTCTTCATGTAAGCGTCCCGCTGCTCACTTTGTAGGTCTGTCCCGAGCAGAAACCAGTCACTCAGAATCGGCGTACCCGCCATCAAAACGGCGTAGCGGATGCGCGGCTCAACTCCCAGCAGGATCGCCCCATAAGTTGCGCCAAAATCGTGGCCGACATAGGCGATACGTTTGGAGTCAACATTCCCTTGCCGCGCCAGAACGTCGATCGCTCGCCGCAGATTCTGCACCTGGCGAATCGAAAAATCATAATCATCTTGCATATTGCGGTGACTAAACCACCCCGGTACCGACCATGGCATATCCACCAGCAGAGCAACTGCACCATGCCGCGCCACTTCTTCTGCTTCGTTAAGGAACTCGGTGCGGTTCGAAGTGTCTGTGCCTCCCAACCAGTGAACGTAGAGCACGGCGGCGAATGGCCCTTTACCTTGAGGAACAATCATGTAAGCTGTCATACTCTGTCGGGAAACATCATTGAATCGAAGATCATGCACGGTAACGTCGCCATGGTCCTCCGCTGATTTTTCTTCAATATTCAGAGGCTGCGACTCGTCGTAGCGGAATAGATCAAGTTGAAGCGCCGCAAAAAGCGACGGAACGCAGCAAAGCAGGAAAAACAACTGACGTGCAATGGTCATGCCACATCTTCTATTTTTCATGGGTGGGGTTCCGCTCGAATTGACCTCTAAAGTGTGCCAGTTCAGGCCCTTAAAGGGAACAAAACTTTTGGATCTGGCGAGGGTTTTAAGTAGCAATGGAGGTGGGCGCAATGCAAGGTAAAAATCTGATTTTCGCACTCGCGGTGACATTTCTTTTAAGTACAGGCTCGTGGGCTCAATCTTACACACCAACAAATGGGGCTAAGCTGGTGAATGCCAGCTATCACGGCAGGAGATTCCACGGAGAGCGGCGTCACGAACGTCGACATGAGCGCAGACATGAACGCCGCCACCAGCGCCGTCACGAACGTCGCGACTATCGCCATCAGCACGGCTGGTAACCGTCTCCAGGTTGATGTAAATCCGAGGTGACTGCGACCGGTTCCCACCGGCCAGTCACCTTCGTTTTTTGCAAGTCGGAAGCTTGCGCATAGAATCTTTTCAGCATGACTGCGCCTTCTACGTTATTCCGCCCATTTTCTCGGCTGGTGAAAATCACAATCATGGGCCGGGAGTTCGAAGTGCCGGAGAACAATCATCTGTTGCGCTGCTTTCAGTATTTGGCTCCCGAGCAGGTGTCGTACGGCCGGTTTTGCTGGAACGAAGATTGCCAGTATTGCCGCATTGCTTTCGATACAGGAGAGGGAACTCAGACGCGAGCTGCACTCTCCTGCAAGCTGATGGCGCTGGACGGACTCCGCGTGACAGAACTGAGTACAGAGATCCGCTACTGCCTGCGAACTCTCAATCTGCTACGGAAAAGCGAAGAAGGCCGCTAGATTTTGCCGAGTTCGGTGACCAAGGTTTCTCTTTGCTTCAGAGCGATCTTGTCCACCCTTCCAAGGACCAGCAGATAAGCTCCAATTCCGAGAACCGCAAGAAACAGAAACGCCGGAGTCGCCAGCCAAAGATTCCCATAAATACGCGACACAAAGATCGCCACGGCTCCCATGGCCATGATCAGGAGTTGAATTCCCAGGCTAGCCAACACCGTCAGTGGAGAAGCTTTCTGCCGCCCAAAAGTTCCGTAGTCTACACGCTTCGGCGAATAAAGTGAAAACAGATTGCCTCCGGCGAAGTTTACCGGTGCAGCAAACAACAATGCGGACAGAGTCATTGCGGTCATGGCATACGCAGGCGGGCCATACACCACGTTTACCGCAATCCAGACTAGTACCAATGACGAAACCAGAAACAAGCCGTGGGCTAAATTTTTCCCCAGCACAACCTCACGGAAGCGAATCGGAGATACGAGGTAAAACTGAACGCCCATTCCTTCGCCTCCGAAACTGTTGTAGACGAGGTTGGTGAGCATCAGCAGGGAATAGGCTGCGCCGACGGGAAACCCGAAATCCTTAGGTTGCAGCATGACGCTCGGCAATGCTTGCGACCCGGCGTGCCAGCGCCCAACGCGAAGTATGAAAAGCGCTGCAACTGGCATCACCATGGTCAGCAAGATTGGTCCGCTGCGCGAAAGAATGCGGAACTCTTTTTCGAACACCGCACTTATGGGCCCCGGAACACCCGGCAGCTTCCATCCTAATTTCGGCTTTTCTGATTGTGATTTTGTCTTTAGGCCTTCAGCTTCACTCAGATTCTCGCCGCGGTATTGAGCCAACAAGCGGAAGTTGAGCAACCAAACGAGAACGGCTGCGTAGCCGCATAGTTCTGTGAGTCGAAGCAAGGCGCGTGGGAACTGCCCTTCTCCGATATATGCGATCGACGTCGCCGCCAAACCCGGAGGCAAGGCCTGCTGGATTATAGAGACTCTTTCTGCATCGCGAACAAATCCAGGGGCCGGTTTGTGTGAGAAGTGTTCAATCGCTGGCCCAATAAATTGAAAACCTAGGGTGATGAAGAAAAGCAAAATGCCGAAAAGTTCGCGTGTTCGCCGCTGTGCCAGCCAACGCTCTACCCAGGCGAAGATCGTGCGCGTGAGAAGAATGTTGAATACGGCGAAGGTGAATAACACAACCGCAGTCCACGGAAACAGGATTGGACGTGCTACGGTGATACCAATGCCAATCGCCAGAAGCCAGAGGGCACCGATCGACGTGGCGGGATCAAACAAGCCATAAGCAAGCCGGATCAGGAAATACGATCGGTATGTCAGCGGAAAACGGAGAAGGTTCGATGTCTCCAGGTTCTCCGTGAGCGCAGTCGCCATGATCGGGAAAAACTGCCAGAACAGCATCACGGGCCAAAACAGCGCCGCCAGCCATTCCCCTTTGTTTTCTGACGCGAAATACCATGCACCGCTGCCGAACCCGATGGCACTGCCCAGTCCGAATAAACCAAAGACAGTACCCATAATGATTTGGGAAGCTAGATTTGCTTTCCCGCGCCGGGAGCGGATGGAATTGCGGAAAATGCTCCATCGCAAATGCCCGATTGCGGCGTATTGATCGCGGGCTCGGATTGATGGCGTCACCCCAGCCATGACAACTCCTGACCAGTTTCCTTGGCTCCGCCCACGACTTGGAGGAAGATCTCTTCCAGGGTTAACTTTTCGCTTCCTGACTGATCGTGCACTTGTGCCCGCACACCCGAACGCAGTTCATCCAGCGATCCTTGGGCGACCAACTGACCGCGATTGATGATGGCAACGTGGCTGCAGAGCCTCTCCACAATTTCCAGTACATGGGAAGTGAGGAAGATGGTGGCGCCGCGCGAAATCATGCCTTGCAACATCGACTTCAGTGTGCCGGCGGCGATCGCGTCCACACCTTCGAATGGCTCATCAAGAAACAGGACTTTAGGAGCATGAATCACGGCAGCGGCCAGAGCCAGTTTCTTCTGCATTCCATGCGAGTAGTCGGCCACTAATTTTTTTGATTCGTTAGCCAGATGCATAAATTCCAACAATTCCACTGCGCGCTGGGCTGCGGTTTCGCGAGTAAGGCCATACATGCGTCCGACAAAATTCAGATACTCCGGGCCAGTCAACCGACCTACAAGCGCCATACCCTCCGGCACTACGCCGATCTGCTGTTTTACCGCTACCGGATTGGCAACTAGGTCTGTTCCGAGGACTTCGATGGTTCCCGCACTGGGCGCAAGAAGTCCGGTAAGCATCTTGATGGTTGTAGATTTCCCTGCGCCGTTAGGTCCGAGGAAGCCGAAAAACTGACCTGCTTCCACAACGAGGTTCACATTGTCGACAGCTGTGAGAGGGCCAAAAGTTCGCCTCAGGCCCTGAGTGGCAATGGCTGGAACGGGCATGAACCTTTGACTCTAGCACAGGCGAAAAGGCTGCAGCAGAGCGGAATGAATGGAACTAAGGACTGATCCCGCCGGGTATGTGCTCACCGACAGCCAGTTTCTCATGCACTCCCAGGATGATGTCCGCTTTGATTACGTTTTTGCCAGGACAGATATGAGTAGTCCGTGGGTCTTCCTTATGCAGGCGCAGCGTATCGGGATTTAACCCGAGCGCAGCATGCAAAGTCGCCAAAGCACTGAGCACATTTTCGCGGACAGCAGTCCCGAAAGGCTCAACGGAATAATCCCCCACCATCTCGACTCCCCAAGCCACTGCGTTCCACGATGGCGAATGGACTCCGGAGACATTCAGCGGAGTAAAAACCCAAATCAGGTCATCAGCGACGAACAGGTGCGGGCCGGCAGACCATTGTTGGTCATTCTTGTAGTAGTTTTCCAGATTTCTCATGCGCACATCGCCCGGAAGGGAATGCCACTCCGAGAGCTTAGGCGCAGCCGTGTTATGCAACACCACAAACTGTGGCCGCCAGGCGGGAAACGAAATTGTGGCTACGTAGTCAGAAAAAGCGCTGGGGGTGAAACTTCTGCCAACGATGCCTTTCCAAGCGGGCATAAAGGACTCCTAAAAAACCTAAGTACTCATTAGTGTTAGAAGGGGCCGAAACGTGACAATTAGTGTGGCTGATTCTTAAGGTTAAACGCAACCGAAAAGTGGGTGATGAAGGAGCCGGTTGCCTGGAAACTCCGGGTTCTCTGCGGCGGTTCTCAGCGCTCTCCGCGCTTTAAGATTTTGTTTTTAAGGAGATGGCAGAAAATCTTAAAGCGCAGAGATCGCGCAGTGATCACAGAGAGATCACGCAGAGAAAAAACGTTGTGCCTCAGCCTACCGTGCCCGGCTGGTGACACCCAACTTTCGGAGCTTGTCTTGCGCTTGCGTAGCTTCCGGCGATCGTGGATAGCGCTGGATCACATGCCGTAATTCGCCGACCCCATCATCTTTTTGCCCCAGTTCGATTAAGGCGAATCCCTTTTTCAACTGAGCTGCAGCGGCCTTGTTCCCGCTGGGGAAGTTTTGCAGGACCTCATCGTAATCCTTGGCAGCCTGCTGATAATTTCCCTGCCGATATTCGATGTCGGCGAGGTAGTAATACGCATTCCCAGCTAGATCCGTGTTGGGATAGTACTTGATGTAGTCCCTGAATTCCTGCACTGCGAGATCATTCTTGGCAGCGTTGAAATCGCGCAGCGCATTGTTGTAGAGCACATCCGGTGGAGGCGCTGCCGCTTGCTGAGCTTGCTGCGCCTGCTGGGCTGCGAGGCTCTGTTGCGCAGACTGCATGTCCTCCAACTGCTTGCTGACTTTGGCCAACCGCGCCTTCAGTTCATCGATGCTGTCATTCAGTGCCTGTATTTGCCCGGAGAGTTGGTCACCATGAGTGGCGGAATCACCCTGCTGTTTCTGGATCAGGCCTTGAAGGCTGTTGACCGCAGATCCTACCTTGTTCATGGTGTCGGTATTCTGGTCCATCAGATTTTTCATGATGCCCATGCGCTCATCAAATGACTGCTTCATCTGCGTCATCTGGGCCTTCAGATCGTCCACACTCGCCTGCAACTGGACCATCTCTTTGCTGACGCTCCAGGCAGGAGTCGAAATAAAGCACAGCACAAAGATAAGAGCGAGCAAGCCGACATAACGAGTCATGTTCTTCATTGGCATATCCCTAAGATGCAAAAAATATTTGCGCCCAGTGTTGGGCGTTCTGACATAAACCATTCTATTTTGCAGGATAAACCCTTCAGGCGAAGGTGTCTTGTGGGGTTCCAACAGAGGCGCTGGCCAACACCGGCGCCTCTGCCGAAATAAATTACTTCTGGTAAATGAAATGACCACGCCGGTTCTGCTGCCAGCACTGCTCGTTGGATTCGGTGCAGAACGGCTTTTCCTTTCCAAGACTAAGCGTCTGGATACGGTCGGCCGTGATCCCAGCCTGTGTGAGTGCAGTCTTCACCGCATTGGCACGGCTGTCCCCCAGGGCGATGTTGTAGTCGGTGGATCCACGCTCGTCGCAGTGGCCCTCAATGGTGATTCTGACTCCCGCATGCTGCTTCAGGAAATCAATATCGCCCTGCAAAGCCGTCTGCTGGTCGGCGCGGATGTCCGAGGCGTCATAGTTAAAGTAGATGTCCTTCACCTGCTGTGAGAACAACTGTTCCTCTGAGACGCTCGGCGGAGGAGGTGGAGGTGGCGGAGGAGCGTTCACCGTCACGCGCGCGGTAGCTTCCTGCGTTCCTCCCGCACCCTTGGCGACCAGATGATAGGTGGTCGAGTCAGACGGCGTTACCTGTTGCGAGCCGCTGGGCTGGACCGCGCCAATACCGTCGATGCTCACATCGGTGGCATTGGTCGTCTGCCAAGTCAAAGTCGTGGACTGACCTTTGTCTACGGTATTCGGACTAGCGGTCAGAGAGGCCGTCGGTGCAGGTGGTGGCGGCGGTGGCGGTGGTGGTGGCGGCGCAACTTTCTTCTTGCAGGCTGACAGCATCATGACGGCGCCTAGTGCGAGAATAAATGCGCTACGTTTCAACGTTTGCTGGTTCACTTTCTCCCTCCCCATTCATAAGTAATCTCTATTCGTCAGGCGTCAACAAGGCAGCCTACTCTTTATATATATTGACGGCCAACGATCAAAGACTTATTTCACTTCCAACTCCAATTTGGCTGCGAATTATTTGCCCCGGACGTTAACGGTTTCTGAGCGGTACCGTCTGCCAGCATAGTCCAGATTTGTAACCCTCCGGATCGGTTCGACTGGAAGACAATGTGCCTTCCATCGGGGGACCAACTGGGAAAATCATTGCGTCCCCCATCATGGGTTAACTGGACGAATTGTTTACTGGCAACGTCCATGAGGTAGAGGTCCTGTGCTCCAGGTTCTCCTGGACCATAATGGCGTATCCATGAAAAGGTCAGAAATTGGCCATTCGGTGACCAGGAAGGCGAAACAGCATAGCCCTGGTCGGTTACACGCTGAACATTAGTTCCATCGGCGTCCGCGATGTAAATCTGCGGCAAACCGGTCCGCCCGCTGACCCAGGCAATCTGTGACCCAGTTTTGCGGTTCCATGTGGGCGATACATCAGGGCCTTTGTAAGACGTGACTCTGGTCAAATTTGAGCCGGAAGCATCGACCACATAAATCTCTGGATCGCCGCTACGCGAGGATGTGAAGGCAATCTTTGTTCCATCTGGGGACCACGCCGGCGACTGGTTCGTCCCTCCATATCTAGGGAAAGCAACCATGCGGTTCAGATCCGTGGAGTACATCAGAATCTCCCAGCCATTCTTCGTCATGGAACTGAAGGCTATGCGGGAGCCGTCGGGGGAAGGATGAGGCGAAAGCGAGATGGAACCCAGACGTGTTAGTGCATGCTGGTTGGCGCCATCGTAATCCATCGCCCAAATTTCTTTGTTCCCGCTGCGCGTGCTTACGTAATAAATCTTGCTTTCGGCGATTCCGGCAATGCCGCCGCCCAAGCGAAAAATAATTTCGTTCGCAAATTTATGGGCGATGGTGCGTGCGGCTTCTGGGGATGCCTGATCGGTGTACTGTTTGCCGAGAACTTGAGGGGAGGACGTGTTCTTTACGTCGTAGAGCCAGCCCTGCATGGTAACGTTGGTGCCGCTCACTCCGAGGTTGCCGAAGGCCAGCATAGCGGCATTTGGAGGCGGAGAGGCCCATTGATCAAACTTCACATCCGACGGCGAACCAACCGTGCCGCTGGGATTGAAACTCTTGGAGACCATGTCAAAGATGCCGGCATTGTCCAGGTCGCTCCATAGAGTGTCATTGAAGACCTTGAGCAGGTCCGCATTTTTGGCGTCCTGCGTAGATGCCTGAAAATCCGCTGCCGCCAAACGGACTTTCTGCTGGCCTAAGTTCGTTCCGGTTTTAATCCAGTCCTGCGCCGCCGCATAAGACAACAGCGAAATCAAAGCGATGAAGTGCCAGATAAATCGTTTCATGGGCCTCTATCTTTTGTAGTCGAACCAAAACTCTACGGAAACCTTATTTCCTGAGTAATCCGGGGGCAAGGGACCAAAAGTGTCAATGCGCTGGATGGCCCGAATCGCCGACTGGTCGAGCGATGGTACGCCGCTCGACTGCTCAATCTGTACATTACTGGGATGCCCATCCCGCTGCACGTCAAAGCTCACATACACACGCTGAGCTTCGGAGATGCGCGGATCTACTTCGTACTTCAGCCAGTTTTCTGAAACTTTCTGCTGTACCACACGCACGTACCAAGCATAACGGGTCCCGAAATCGCCGCCACCACCAGTGAAACCAAATCCGCCTTTTGCACCAGCCGCGCTAAATGTGCCATAAGGGCCGCTGACCGGGCCGCCTTCGCCGTAAGGTACGACGTTGCTGGCCTCTTCCTGCGGCGGTTCTTTTTGCTGTTTACTGCTGGTATCAGGCTTGGGCTTCTTCTTTTTTGTGTTCTTGTCAGGGATCGCAATCGCGTCGGGGGTATTCTCTTCGGCTTTAGGTTGAGATTGCGTCAGTCCCTTGGATTCATTCGCCAGAATATTTTGTTTCTCGGTCGGCGTCGCAGGGAGCGGAACTGTGCTAACCAGAGTCACTCCCATCGCTTCGCCACCGCCACCTGATCCCCAGTTTCCGCCGCTACCCTCATGAACCACCAGGGTGTAGATACCAATGCTCACAGCCGCGAGGATGTGAAGGCCCGCAGACCAACTAAGGTTGCGTCCCCACCGATCGTGTTCAAAAAAGATTTCAGTGCTTGGCATTGCTGTCCAGCGGTTGCGTGACGATGCTCACATTGGTGATGCCGGATGACTTCACCGCATCCATCACCGAGGCGAATGCGCCAAAAGGAACATCCTGATCAGCCCGTATGAAAATGAACTGGCGCTGCGGGTCACGAATCTTTTGCCGTATCCTGGCGGCGATTTCGTTGATGTTCACCGGATCACTGCCGAGAAATACCCGCTGCTTTTTGTCGATACTGATGACCATCCGCTCTTCGGTGATTTCTTTCACCGTGCGAGTACGCGGCACATTAACTTCGATGCCGGATTGCAGCACGGGGGCTGTCACCATAAAGATGATCAGCAGCACCAGCACGACGTCTACGAGCGGAGTAATGTTTATGTCGGATAGGGAAGTCTGGGTACGCCCGTTGGCTGCGGTGAAAGCCATTACCGCCTCACCTCGGCAGCCAGCGGTCGCTCCGCCTGCTGCCGCTCGACGGCGTTCATCATTTCCAGGGCAAAATCGTCGCTACGTGCGGCGAATTCTTTGATGGAGTTCCCAATCAGGTTATAAGCCACGACGGCAGGAATTGCGGCCGCCAATCCGGCAGCGGTCGTAATAAGGGCTTCCGAGATACCGGGAGCCACAGCGCGAAGTGTAGCCGCGCCAGCAGCACCGAGCCCGTGGAAGGCATCAATGATGCCCCACACGGTGCCGAATAGTCCGACGAATGGCG
>Ga0207689_10000187_pt1 | contig 53919 bp, 54 predicted proteins | sample KBSMisM52_FD_184312 | JGI IMG/M metagenome (GOLD analysis project Ga0207689, IMG submission 184312) | Miscanthus rhizosphere microbial communities from Kellogg Biological Station, Michigan, USA - KBS Miscanthus M5-2 (SPAdes) (version 2) | ecosystem: Host-associated > Plants > Roots >...
GCCGGCGTCGCCCCGCCGGCCGGTCGGCTCGGCGGTGGTTGGTCGGCCGGTCGGTCCGGCGGTGGTCGGTCGGTCGGCGGCGGCGTGGGCGGCTCCCGCGCCGGCGACCGGCGCGGGCTGCGGCGGCGGCCGTGGTTCGGGATGGTCGTGCTGGTCGGGGTGCTGGTGGCCGGGGCGGGGCTGGCGGGGTGCAGCCGCGGCGACCAGGACCCGGCGGTGGACCCGCCGACCGTGCGCGGGCTCGACCTCGGCAGCTCGGCGGTGCGCCAGCCGTCGACGAAGCCCGGCGGCACGCTGACCGTCGTCACCGGCGCGGTGGACTCCCTCGACCCGCAGCGGTCCTACTCGCCGGGTGTCTGGAACGTCATGCGCCTCTACACCCGCCAGCTGGTCGCGTTCGCACCAAGGCCCGCCCCGGCCGGTGCCCGCGTCGTCCCCGACCTCGCCACCGCGCCCGGCCGCACCACCGACGGCGGCCGGACCTGGACCTACACCTTGCGCCCCGGCCTGCGCTGGCAGGACGGCCACCCGCTGACCAGCGCCGACGTCAAGTACGGCATCGAGCGGCTGTTCGCCTCCGACCTCATCACCGGCGGCCCGAACTGGGTCGTGCAGCTGCTCGACGACAAGACCACCCCGTACGACGGCCCGTACGCGGACCGCCGCGGCCTGAAGAGCATCGCCACCCCGGACGCCCGCACCATCCGCTTCACGCTGAGCAGGCCGTTCGCCGACTGGGACCAGGTGCTGGCGCTGCCGGCCGCCAGCCCGGTCGAGCAGCGCGCCGACACCGGGGCGAAGTACGGCGACAAGCCGCTGTCCAGCGGGCCCTACCAGATCGCGTCGGTCGCCGACAACGGCACGATCACGTTCGTTCGCAACCGCTACTGGTCGAAGGCGACCGACCCCGTCCGCACCGCGCTGCCGGACAAGGTCGTGCTGCAGACCGACGTCGTCCCGGCCGAGCGGGACCGCCGGGTGCTCACCGGCGTCGCCGACGCCGACGTCTCCGGCAGCGGGCTGCAGCAGGACGCGGCGACGAAGGTGCTCGCCGACCCCGCGCTCACCGCCCGCACCGACGACCCGAGCACCGGCACGGTCCGGTTCGTCGCGATGCCGTCCGCGGTCGGCGCGCTCGGCGACGTGCACTGCCGCCGCGCCGTCCAATACGCGCTGGACAAGGCGGCGGTCAAGGACGCCCTCGGCGGCCCGTACGCGGCGTCGCTGGCGACCACCTTGTGGCCGCGGGTGCTGCCCGGCTACCCGGCCACCGCGCCCTACCCGGTGGGCATCGGCAACCGGGGCGACCTCGTCGCGGCCAGGCGCGAGCTCGGGCTGTGCGGCAAGCCGGGCGGCTTCACGACCACGCTCGGCACGGTCAACGACGGCCGCGGCAAGGTCGCCGCCGACGTCGTGGTCCGCTCGCTGGCCAGGGTCGGCATCGTCGCGACGCCGAAGCAATACCCGCGGGGCGCGTTCCTGGCCTCGGTCGCCGGCTCACCGGCGACCGTCCGAGCCGACGGTCTCGGCCTGATCGTGGGCGAGTGGGCGGCCGACTTCCCGTCGCCGTACGCGTTCCTCGACCCGCTGGTCGACGGGCGCAGCGTGCGTAGCTCGGCCAACCCCAACATCGCCGAGCTGTCCGGCGACGAGGAGGCCATCGACGGGGCCACGGCCACCCTCGACCCGGTCCAGGCGGCCGCCTCCTGGCGCCAGGTGGCGGCCACCGCGATGCAGACGGCCGGCTACGCTCCGCTGGTGGAGGACCGGGCCGTGCTCATCGGCAGCGCCCGGTTGCGCAACGCGTACGTGCAGCCCGTGTACCGCGGCTACGATCTCGCATCGCTCGGAGTCGAGTAGGCTGACCTTCTCGGCAATTGAACCCCCAACGAAGGACCCACACCCGGTGATCATCGGCCTGTCGATCGTGCTCATCATCGCCAGCGGGCTGCTGGTGGTGCTGATCCTCCTGCACCGCGGCAAGGGCGGCGGCCTCTCGTCGCTGTTCGGCGGATCGGTGTCCTCGTCACTGTCCGGGTCCTCGGTGGTCGAGAAGAACCTCGACCGGCTGACTCTCTTCTGCGGGGCGGTCTGGACCATCTGCATCGTGGGCCTCGGCCTGCTTCTCAAGGCCGGGGGATAGATCCCCTTCCCCAACCCCCGGACGCACGTCCGGGGCCTTCACCGTTCGTCGAGGAGAGCAGACACAGTGGCTGGTGGCAGCGCCATCCGGGGCAGCAGGGTCGGGGCCGGGCCGATGGGTGAGGCCGAGCGCGGAGAGTCCGCGCCGCGGCGCCGGGTCCCGTTCTGGTGCACCAACGGGCACGAGACGCGTCCCGCGTTCGCCGAGGACGCCGCGGTCCCCGAGACCTGGGACTGCCCGCGCTGCGGCCTGCCGGCCGGGCGCAGCGAGCAGGCGCCCCCGCCGGCGCCGCGCAACGAGCCGTACAAGACCCACCTGGCGTACGTGCGCGAGCGCCGCACCGACGCCGACGGCGAGGCGATCCTCGAGGAGGCGCTGGCCAAGCTGCGGGACCGCCGCGGCCAGTGACCACCACCGCCTGGCGGGAGCTGGGCGAGAAGCGCCGGTTGCGCCGGCCGTCCGGCGGCGCCGAGCCGGCGGAGACCCTGCCGGAGGAGATGGCGATCGGGGTGGCGCTGGACGGCGCCGACCTGGCCGAGACCCGGCGGTCGCCGCTGACCCTGGTCGACAGCGTGCTGCGCCGCTGCGACCTGTCCGCGGCGGTCTGGCAGGCCGTCACGATGCGCCAGGTGGAGCTGCTCGACTGCCGGGCGCTGGGCCTGCGGCTGTCGGTCGACCTCGGCCAGGACGTGTACGTGGCCGGCGGCCGGTTCGACTCGGCCACGCTGCGGATCAGCCGGGTCCGCGGGCTGGTCGTGTTCGACGGCTGCACGTTCACCGAGGCGATGATCGGCGGCGACCTGTCCGCGGTGGTCTTCACCGGCTGCACCTTCGCGGGCGCCGAGTTCGCCGCGACCGCGGCCGCCGGCTGCGACCTGCGCGAGTCCCGCCTCGGCGGCGCCCGCGGCCTGGCCACCCTGCGCGGCGCCCGCGTCACCGCCGACCAGACCCTCACCGTCGCCCCCCGCCTCGCCGCCGAGCTGGGTCTCACGGTCGAAGCGGACTGACCCGACCTGCGCGACGGTGGGAAGTCAGCCGGCGAGGAGCCGGCGCCGGGCGGCGCGCACCGCCCGGGCCACCGCGCACGCCGGCCGGCACCTCGACCGAACGTGCGTCTCGCCACAGGTCGGCGCGGCTTCGACCTGACCGGCGCCGGACCCGCCGGCGCTGGCGCGTGTCACTGCTGCGCTGTCTCGCCCCACCGCGCCAGGGCGTCGATGGTCTCCCGGAGCGCGGCCCCGCGCTCGGTGAGCGCGTACGCGAGCACGTTGTGGGCGAGCGGGACCCGGTAGACGACGCCCGCAGCCTGCAGTTCCCGCAGCCGGGTGGCGAGGATGTTCGTGGGTGCGCCGAGCTCGCGGTGGAGGTCGCCGTAGCGCTTCGCGCCGTCGAGGAGGCTGCGGACGACCAGGAGCGCCCAGCGCTGGCCCACGAGGTCGAGTGCCGCGGCCAGGCCGTCCCCGTCGTCGGACGTCACCCCGCGGGCGGGCCGTCCGGGTCGGTCCAGAACGGCGCGAAGTGGTTGCCGTCGGGGTCGTCGAACTGCCCCTGGTACATGAAGCCGTAGTCATCCGTCCCGTTGACCTTCGCGCCGGCGGCCGCCGCCTTCGCGACGAACGCGTCGACGTCGGCACGGGTCGGGAAGTCGAACGCGAACGTGACCAGCGAGGTCGTCGCCGGGTCGCCGACCTGCTTGCTGCCGTCGCCGAGGCTCGCGTAGTAGTCGCGGCGGAGCGCCATCAGGTACACGTCGTCGCCGAGGACGAAGCACGCGGCGTTGTCGTCGGTGACGGCCTCGTTGATGCCCCAGCCGAGGGCGGTGAAGAACGCCTTCGAGCGTTCGAGGTCGGCCACCGGGACGTTCGCGAAGAAGCTCACGACGCGATACTTGCAAAAAGCAAGTGCGGGGTCAAGCCCAATGCCCGGCTGGGCACGTCCGATGGTCGAGTGAGGCCGGCCGGCCGGCGGCGGTCAGCCGATGGGGAGGCGGAGGACGGAGGGTGGGAGCTTGGCCGCGGACTCGCGGTCGAGCAGCCAGAGCGTGCGCGCCCGGCCGTGCACGCCGGCCGCCGGGACCTGGATCGCGCCGGCCCCACCGAGGGCCAGCGCGACGGCCCCGGCCTTCTCCGCGCCGGCCGTCATCAGCCACACGTCGGTGGCCGCGGCGATCGCCGGGAAGGTGAGCGTGAGCCGGACCGGCGGCGGCTTCGGGCAGCCGCGCACCGCGACCACCGAGCGGCTCTCGTACGCGGCCGGCGACTCGGGGAAGATCGACGCGACGTGACCCTCCTCGCCGACCCCGAGCATGAGCACGTCGAACCGCGGCACCGGGCCGTGGTCCTCCGGCCGGGTCGCCTTGGCCAGCTCGGCGGCGTACGCGGCAGCGGCCGCCTCCGGGTCGCCCGCATACTGACCGTCCGCGGCCGGGAACGGGTGCACCCGCGCCGGGTCCACCGGGACCGAGGACAGCAGTGCGTCCCGCGCCTGCGTGTCGTTGCGCTCCGGGTCGCCGTCCGGCAGCCAGCGCTCGTCGCCCCACCAGATCTCCACCCGGGCCCAGTCGACCGCGTCCCGGGCCGGGTTGTCCCGCAGCTCGCGCAGCACGGCCCCGCCGACCCGCCCGCCGGTGAGCACGATCGTGGCCAGCCCGCGGGCCGCCTGCGCGTCGACCAGCCGGGTCACCAGCCGCGCGGCCGCGGCCTTGGCCAGCAGATCCGCCGTGGCGTGCACGACGACGTCGGTGCTCATTCCCGCTCCTGTTCCGCCGGGGGGCCCGGTGCACCCTCGGGTGTCGGGCCGGGAGTGGCGTCGCGTTCCACGGCCAGCTTCGCCCGCGCTCCCTCGGCCTCGGCGGTCGAGGCGGCGTCAGTGGTCGGGGCGGTCGGGACGTCGGAGCCCGGATCCCCGGCCACCGAGGAGGCGACCTCCGCCGGCGACCCGGTCGACGACTGCGCCGCCACCGGCTGGCCGTTGGACTGCATCGGGTCGACCCAGATCAGCGTGCGCGGCTCGTCCGGCCGGTCGGTCAGCCCCGGTGTGCCGGTGGCCACCCCGAGCGCCTCCGCGTACGGCTGGTCGGCGTCGAGCCGGCGCACCTCCTCGGCGAGCAGGTCACCGAGGTCGCGTTCGGGCAGCGCGACGTCACTGTCCGGCTGGTCGGTGCGGGACAGCACCACCGACCCGCCGTCCCGGCGGGTCAGCTCGACCAGCCCGCCGTCGGTCAGCTCCACCCGGACGCGGGACACGCCGACCCCGCCGACTCCGGGCGCCCGCCCGCCGGCCTGCTCGACCGGCACCTCGCAACCCAGCCGGGCCGACAGCCAGCCCGCCAGCAGCAGCGCCGCCGGGTCGTCCTGCCGGCCGACCACGGCCGCCGCCTTGGCGGAGGACCGCACGGTGTCGAACGCCGAGGCCAGCTCGGCCCGCCACGGCGTGGTCCTGGTCCAGGCCAGGTCGGTGTCGCCGGGCCGGTAGTCCTCGGCCCGCTGCCGCAGCGCTGCCGCCGGGTCCTCGGCCCGCAGCACGTCGGTGACCCGCCGGTCGGCCGACACCCCGAGCGGGTCGTGCGCGATGAGGTCGGGCGGCGAGCCGTACCACCAGGTGACGACCGGGGCGTCCGGCGCCAGCAGCGGCAGCACCACCGACTCGGCGTGCAGCGAGAGCCGGCCGTACATGCGCATGACCACCGCCTCGCCGGGGCCGAGCCGGCCGCCGACCAGGACCTCCGCGTCCAGCCGCGGGATCGGCGCCTCCACCTGGCGGCGGATCACGATCAGCAGCCGGCACGGGTGCCGGGAGGCGGCGGTGGTCGCCGCCGCCTCCGCCTCGAGCACGTCCCGCTCGTCGACGACGACGACCAGCGTCAGCGCCAGGCCGGACATCACCGCGCCGCCGGAGCGCCGCTCGGCGGCGAGCGCCGTGACGACCGCGGTTCCCGTGGTGTCCCACAGGGTGGTCATGGCCGCCTCCAGGTGCGCCCCTCGCGGGCGAGCATCTCGTCGGCCTCCTTGGGCCCCCACTCGCCGGCCCGGTAGAACGCCGGCTCCTTGCCGGCCCAGAACTCCTCGAGCGGGTCGACCACCCGCCAGGACGCCTCCACCTCGGCCGCCTGCGGGAACAGCGTCGCGTCGCCGAGCAGCACGTCGAGGATCAGCCGCTCGTACGCCTCCGGCGAGGACTCGGTGAACGACTGCCCGTACAGGAAGTCCATGGCGACGTCCCGGACCTCCATCTGCGAGCCGGGCACCTTCGAGCCGAACTTCAGCGTGACGCCCTCGTCCGGCTGCACCCGGATCACCAGCTGGTTGCTGCCCAGCTCCTCGGTGTCGGTCTTGGAGAACGGCAGGTGCGGTGCCTTCTTGAAGATGATCGAGATCTCGGTCACCCGGCGCGGCAGCCGCTTGCCGGCGCGCAGGTAGAACGGCACGCCGGCCCAGCGGCGGGTCTCCACGCCGAGCCGGACCGCCGCGTACGTCTCGGTCCTGGAGTCGGGCGGGACGTCCTTCTCCTGCCGGTAGCCGGCGACCCGCTCGCCGGCCAGCCAGCCCTGCGTGTACTGGCCGCGGATCGCGCACTCGCCGAGCGCGTCGGGCAGCGTGATCGCCCGCAGCACCTTGAGCTTCTCGGTCCGGATCGCGTCCGCGGTGAACTCGACCGGCTCCTCCATGCCGACCAGCGCGAGCAGCTGGAGCACGTGGTTCTGCAGCACGTCGCGGGCGGCGCCGGTCTGGTCGTAGAAGCCGGCCCTGGTGCCGATGCCGACGTCCTCGGCCATCGTGATCTGCACCGAGTCGACGAAGTTGGAGTTCCACACCGGCTCGAACAGCTGGTTCGCGAACCGCAGGGCCAGGATGTTCTGGACCGTCTCCTTGCCGAGGTAGTGGTCGATCCGGAACACGTCCTGCGGCGTGAACACGTCGTCGACGAGGTCGTTGAGCTCCCGGGAGGACTCGAGGTCGTAGCCGAACGGCTTCTCCACCACGACCCGGCGCCAGCCGCCGGACTTGCCGTTGTCGGCCATCCCGGTCCGCTGCAGCTGCTTGAGCACGACCGGGAACGCCGAGGGCGGGATCGACAGGTAGAACGCGGCGTTGCCCTTGATCCCGTGCGAGTCGCGCATCTCGTCGATGCACGTCGAGAGCGTGTCGAAGGCGTTGTCGTCGTCGAACGAGCCGGGCACGAACCGGATGTTGCCGGCCAGCCGCGACCACACCTCTTCCCGCCAGGGCGTGCGGGCGCCCTTGCGCGCGGACTCGCGGGACATGTCCTCGAAGTCGCCGTCGTCCCAGTCCCGGCGGGCGAACCCGACCAGCACGAAGTCGGTGGGCAGCAGCCCCCGGCTGTGCAGGTCGTAGACGGCCGGCAGCAGCTTCTTGCGGGCCAGGTCGCCGGTGATGCCGAACACGACCAGCGCGCAGGGTTCGGGAACCCGGGGCAGCCGGCGGTCCCGCGGGTCGCGCAGCGGGTTCGGCCGGCGCTCCTCGCCGAGGATCGGGTCTGTCACGGCAGGGCCTCCAGCAACTGTCCGAGACCGGTGGTGCGGTCGGTCAGATGCAGGTGTAGCAGCGGGGGACCGCACTGGGCGAGTGCCGCTCCGGCCGCCGCCGGTCTCCCGCCGGCGGCGGCCGGGACGGACGGGTCGGTCATCAGGCCGATCCGTCCCCGGCGGCCCTCAGCGAGTCGGCCACCTGCTTGGCCATCTCGGCGAACGAGTCCTCGAACTTCTTCACGCCCTCGTCCTCGAGGGTCTGCACGACGTCGTCGTAGTCGACGCCGATGGCGGACAGCCGCTGCTCGATCTGGTGGGCCTGCTCGTACATGGTGGTGACCGTGTCGCCGCGCAGCTGGCCGTGGTCGGCGACCGCGTCCAGGGTGGCCTCCGGCATCGTGTTGACCACACCCGGCGCGACCAGCTCGATGACATACCGGGTGTCCTCGTACGCGGGGTCCTTCACGCCGGTCGAGGCCCACAGCGGCCGCTGCGGCTTGGCCCCGGCGGCGGCGAGCGCCTTCCACCGGTCGCTGGCGAAGACCTTCTCGTACCGCTCGTACGCGAGCCGGGCGTTGGCGATCGCGGCGGTCCCGCGCAGCGCCTTGGCCTCCTCGCTGCCGATCTTGTCCAGCCGCTGGTCGGTCTCGGTGTCGTTGCGGGAGACGAAGAACGACGCCACCGACGCCAGCCTGGTCAGGTCGTGGCCGTTGGCCTTGGCCTTCTCGATGCCGGCGAGGAACGCGTCCATCACCTCGTCGTAGCGGGCCAGCGAGAAGATCAGCGTGACGTTGACGCTGATGCCGAGCGCGAGCGTCTCGGTGATCGCCGGGATGCCCTCCCGGGTGGCCGGGATCTTGATGAACAGGTTGGGCCGGTCGACCAGCCACCACAGCGCCTTGGCCTCGGCCACGGTCGTGCTGGTGTCGTGGGCGAGCCGCGGGTCGACCTCGATCGACACCCGGCCGTCGACGCCGTCGGTCCGGTCGTAGACCGGCCGCAGCACGTCGCAGGCCCAGCGCACGTCGTAGGTGGTCAGCTCGTGCACCGCCTCGCCCACGTCGGCCTTGCGCAGCGCCAGCTCGGCGAGCTGCTCGTCGTACGCGTCGCCCTGGGCCATCGCCTTCTGGAAGATCGTCGGGTTGGTCGTCACCCCGACCACGTGCTTCTCGTCGATGAGCCGCTGCAGGTTGCCGGTGCGCAGCCGCTCCCGGGACAGGTCGTCCAGCCAGACCGCCACCCCGGCGGCGGAGAGGTCGGCGAGCGTGTCGCTCATAGGTTTCCTCCTTGCGGGGGCCTCGGGGCGGAGCCGTCCGAGGCGCGGTTTTCAGTTTTGGGTCTTCAGTTTTCGGGGCCGAGACCCGTAGGGTCCATCTTCCCGGGGCACTCGGGGGCGGAGCCCCCCGAGGGTTCAGCTTCCGGTGGTCGTACCCGTGATCCGGCCGGCCTTCTCGAGGCTGGCGTGGGCCGCAGCCACCACGTGGTCCGGCGTGAAGCCGAACTGTTCGAACAGCGTGGTGTAGGCGGCGCTCGCACCGAAGTGCTCGATGCTGACGGACTCCCCGGCGTCACCGATCAGGTCCCGCCAGCCCATCGCCACCGCAGCCTCGACGCTCACCCTGGCCTTCACGCCCGTCGGCAGCACCGCCTGCTGGTATGCGACGTCCTGCTCGAAGAACCATTCCCGGCACGGCATGGACACCACACGAGTAGCAACGCCGTCCGCCTCCAGCCGCTTCCTGGCCTCGACCGCCAGCCAGACCTCAGACCCGGTGGCGATGATGATCACGTCCGGCGTCGGCTTCGCGGCCGCCTCGGCCAGCACGTACGCGCCACGGGCGGCGCCGGAGGCCGCGCCGGTGGTGCCGTCGGGCGAGCCGGGGGAGCGGTCGAAGGTCGGCACGTTCTGCCGGGTCAGGCACAGCCCGGCCGGCCGGTCGGTGTGCTCGAGGACCGTCTTCCAGGCCACCACGGTCTCGTTCGCGTCGGCCGGGCGGACCACGTCGAGACCGGGGATCGCGCGCAGCGCGGCCAGGTGCTCGATCGGCTGGTGGGTCGGGCCGTCCTCGCCGAGCCCGATCGAGTCGTGCGTCCACACGTACGTGACCGGCAGCTTCATCAGCGCGGCCAGCCGGACGGCCGGGCGCATGTAGTCGCTGAAGACCAGGAACGTGCCGCCGTACACCCGGGTCAGCCCGTGCAGGGTGATCCCGTTCATGATCGAGCCCATCGCGTGCTCGCGGATGCCGAAGTGCAGCACCCGCCCGTACGGGCCGCCGGGGAACTCCTTGGTCTGGTGCTCGGTCGGGATGAACGACGGCTCGCCCTTGGGCGTCGTGTTGTTCGACTCGGCCAGGTCGGCCGACCCGCCCCAGAGCTCCGGCAGCACCGGCACGATCGCGTCCAGCACGGTGCCGGACGCCTTGCGGGTGGCGATCCCCTTCGGGTCGGGGTCGAACGTCGGCAGCGCGTCGGTCCAGCCGGCCGGCAGCGTCCGGCTGCGCAGCCGGTCGAGCAGCTGCCGGCGCTCCGGCTCGGCCGCCGACCAGGCCTCGAACCGGGTGTTCCAGGCCGCGTGCTCGGCCTGGCCGCGGGCGCGCACCTCGCGGGCGTGCGCGAGCAGCTCGGGGTCGACGTCGAAGGTCTTGTCCGGGTCGAGGCCGAGCACCTTCTTGGTCGCCGCGACCTCGTCGGCGCCGAGGGCGGCGCCGTGCGCCTTGCCGGTGTTCTGCGCGTTCGGCGCCGGCCAGGCGATGATCGTGCGCAGCCGGATGAACGACGGCCGCTCGGTCTCCGCCTCGGCCGCCTTGAGCGCCTGCTCCAGCGCGGCGACGTCCTCGACGTACGTCCCGTCGGACCGGCGCCACTCGACGGTCTGCACGTGCCAGCCGTACGCCTCGTAGCGCAGGCCGACGTCCTCGCTCAGCGCGATGTTCGTGTCGTCCTCGATGGAGATCTTGTTGTCGTCGTAGATCATCGTGAGGTTGCCGAGCTTCTGGTGGCCGGCCAGCGAGGACGCCTCGCCGGAGACGCCCTCCTCCATGTCGCCGTCCGAGCAGATCACGAAGATCCGGTGGTCGAAGACGCTCTCGCCCGGGGCGGCGTCGGGGTCGAGCAGGCCGCGCTCGCGCCGGGCCGCCATCGCGAACCCGACCGCGTTGCCGACGCCCTGGCCGAGCGGCCCGGTGGTGGTCTCCACGCCGGCGGTGTGCCCGTGCTCGGGGTGGCCCGGGGTCAGCGAGCCCCAGGTCCGCAGTGCCTTGAGGTCGTCGAGCTCCAGCCCGTAGCCGGACAGGTAGAGCTGGATGTAGAGGGTGAGGCTGGAGTGCCCGGCGGACAGCACGAACCGGTCGCGGCCCAGCCAGTTCGGGTCGGCCGGGTCGTGCCGCATGATCCGGTGGAACAGCGTGTACGCGACCGGCGCGAGGCTCATCGCCGTGCCCGGGTGGCCGTTGCCGGTCTTCTGCACGGCGTCCATCGCCAGCGTCCGGATCATGTCGACGATGCGGGTGTCCTCGTCGGTCCAGCCCTCCGGGTAGACCGGAGGTCGGGCTTCCGCGGGCTGCTCCGGCGCCGGCGCGGGCGCCTGCTCGACGGGCTCGGCGGCGTCGGCCCCAGGGGCCGGCTGCTCGGAACTGTCGTTCACGCGGGATGCTCCTCTGCGTACGGGCCGGACCCTGCCGGCCCGCCTCGGCGGCGGGCTGTCCAGCGGGCGGGCGGAGGCGGAATGTGATCACCGCCGAGCGTAGTCCTGCGACCGCCCGCCGCATCTCCGCGACGGGGGACCGCGGACAGCCCTGCCCGGGATCGGCCGGCCGGTCGCCCTCCCGTCCGGCACGTACCCCGGGGACCCCGTTCCGACACTGCGGTGCGTACAGTGCTTCGCGTGACGCAGGTGCTGCCGGGGGCTCAGGGATCGGCGCGGCGTCCGACGGTGCCGTCCGCGCCGGAGCCGATCGACGTGCCGGCCGAGCGCTCCGCCCGCCGTGGCCGCCGGCTCGCCGTGCTGCGCGCGTACGTGGCGCTGACCAAGCCGCGCATCGTCGAGCTGCTGCTGGTCACCACGCTGCCGGCGATGATCCTGGCCGCCGGCGGGCTGCCGCCGCTGACCACCGTGCTGGCGACCATGATCGGCGGCTCGCTGGCCGCCGGCAGCGCCAACGCGCTGAACTGCTACCTCGACCGGGACATCGACGCGGTGATGCGGCGCACGGTGGCCCGCCCGCTGGCCCGGCACGCGGTCTCGCCGCGGGCCGCGCTCGTCTTCGGCATCGCGCTCGGCGCGGTCTCGATCGCGATCATGCTCAGCACCGGCTGGCTGCCGGCCGTGCTGACCGCCGTCGCGATCCTGTTCTACGTCCTGGTCTACACGCTGGTGCTCAAGCGCCGGACCGCGCAGAACATCGTCTGGGGCGGCGCCGCCGGCTGCATGCCGGTGCTCATCGGCTGGGCCGCGGTGACCGGCTCGCTGGCCTGGGCGCCGGTGGTGCTGTTCGGCATCGTGTTCTTCTGGACGCCGCCCCACTTCTGGGCGCTGGCCATGCGGTTCAAGGACGACTACGCCCGGGCCGGGGTGCCGATGCTGCCGGTGGTCGCCACGCCGGTGCAGGTGGCCCGCCGGATCGTCGCCTACACCTGGCTCACCGTCGCGACCTCGCTGCTGCTCTGGCCGCTGGCCACCTCCTGGGTGTACGGGGCGGTCGCGGTCGGTGCCGGCGCCTGGTTCCTGGTCGCCGCGCACAGCCTGCTGGCGCGGGTCACCCGGGGGGCGAAGGCCAAGACGCTGCCGCTGTTCCACCTCTCCAACTCCTACCTGGCGATCCTGTTCGTCGGGGTGGCCGTCGACGCCCTGGTGCACTGAGCGTGCCGGGGCTCGGGCGGAAGGCGGGCCCGGCCCGGCGGGTGCCACGGATCGCGCTGGCCACCTGCCGTCAGCTGCCGGCGGGGGACGAGGACTCGGGGCCGCTGCTGGCCGCCTGCTCCGCCGCCGGGCTGGACGCCGAGTGGCGGATCTGGGACGACCCGGCCGTCGACTGGGACTCGTACGACCTGGTGGTGATCCGGGCCACCTGGGACTACGCGCCCCGCCGGGACGACTTCGCGGCCTGGGCGGCGAGCGTGCCGCGGCTGGCAAACCCGGCCGACGTGGTCGCCTGGAACACCGACAAGACCTACCTGCGGGAGCTGACCGAGGCCGGCGTGCCGGTGGTGCCGACCGCGTGGCTCGCCCCCGGCACGCCGGTCGACTGGCCGGACTGGCCCGAGGTCGTGGTCAAGCCGACGGTCAGCGCCGGCTCCCAGGACACCGCCCGGTACGGCGCGGACGAGCACGACAAGGCGCGGGCGCACGCCGACCGGCTGCTCGCCGCCCGCCGGCCGGTCATGGTCCAGCCGTACCTGTCCGGGGTGGACACCGCCGGCGAGTCGATGCTCGTGCATCTCGGCGGCGGCTACAGCCACGGCTTCCGCAAGGAGGCGATCCTGCGCGCCGGCGAGTCGGCCGAGACCGACGCGCTGTTCCGGCCGGAGGAGGTCGCCGCCCGGCAGGCGACGCCGGCCGAGCGCGAGGTCGCCGCCCGGGCGCTGGCCGCCGTGCCGGGTGGACCGGCCCGGCTGCTCTACGCCCGGGTCGACCTGCTGCCAAACGACGCCGGCGACCCGGTGGTGATCGAGCTCGAGCTCACCGAGCCGTCGCTGTGGCTGTCCTCCGCGCCGGGCGCGGCCGACCGGCTCGCCGGCGCGATCCGCTCCGTCGTCCGCCCGTAGGCCGCCCGTAGGCCGCCCGTAGCCGCGGTCCGCCCGTCGTCCGCGCACAGGCCGCCCGTCGACCGCCCGTCGTCCGCCCGTCGTCCGCGCACAGGCCGCCCGTCGACCGCCCGTCGTCCGCCCGTAGGCGGCTCGTGCGGCTCAGGCCGCGACCGCCTCCTGCGCCCGGACCCGCCCGCGCGCGGTGAGCAGCGTGCCGAACAGCCCGACCGCCAGCGCGACCAGCACGCCGAGGTTCGCGAACGCCCAGGCGCCGTCCTTGCCGCCGAGCCCGAACGGGGCCAGCAGGTAGCCCTGCCAGTCCAGCCAGCCGGCGAAGGTGTTGGTGACCAGCCCCCAGCCGAGCACGGTGCCGAGCACGACCAGCCCGATCGCGTCCCACCGCACGTCGCCGTACCGGCCGGTGGGGGTGAACAGCTCGGCCTCGGCGTAGTCCCGCCGGCGCAGTGCGATGTCGGCCAGCAGCACCCCGCACCAGGCCGCGATCGGCACCCCGAGCGTGATGAGGAAGCCCTGGAACGGGCCGATGAAGTCGTCCGCGGCGAAGACCACGTAGATCGTGCCGATCACCATGATGACGCCGTCGACGAGCGCTGCGAGGTGTCGCGGGATCCGGATGCCGGCCGCCAGCAGGGACAGCCCGGACGAGTAGATGTCCAGCACCGCGCCGCCCATCAGGCCGAGCACGGCTACGACCGCGAACGGCACCAGGAACCAGGTCGGCAGCACCTCGGCCAGCGCGCCGATCGGGTCGGAGCCGATGTCCTGGGACAGCTGCTGGGACGAGCCGGCCAGCAGCAGGCCGAAGACGATGAGCACGGCCGGCCCGAGCGCGCCGCCGAACGTGGTCCAGCCGAACACGCCGCGGGTCGACGACCGGCGGGGCAGGTAGCGCGAGTAGTCCGCGGCGGCGTTGACCCAGCCGAGCCCGAAGCCGGTCATGACGAACACCAGCGCGCCGATGAACGCCTGCGTCGAGCCGGCCGGGATCGCGCTGACCGTGGACCAGGAGATGGTGTCGGCGGACAGGATCACGTACACGACCGTGAGCGCGGCGGTGAGGACGGTGATCCAGGTCTGCAGCCGCATGATGAACTCGAAGCCCAGCACGCCGGCGATGATCGTGACGCCGGCGACGACCACCATCGCGACGATCTTGGTGCCGGTGCCGCCGCCCCAGCCGAGCCGGTCAAGCACGGTCGCGGTGGCCAGGGTGGCCAGGATGACCAGCACGGTCTCCCAGCCGACGGTGAGCAGCCAGGACAGTACGCTCGGCAGCCGGTTGCCGCGGACGCCGAAGGCCGCCCGGGACAGCACCATGGTCGGCGCGGAGCCGCGCTTGCCGGCCAGCGCCACCCAGCCGCAGAGCGCGAACGACACGATCACGCCGACCACGCCGGCGATCACGCCCTGCCAGAACGACACCCCGAACCCGAGCACGAAGGCGCCATAGGCGACCCCGAGGACGGAGATGTTGGCGGCGAACCACGGCCAGAACAGGTCGGCCGGCTTGCCCTTGCGCTCGCTCTCGGCGATGACGTTGATGCCGTTGCGCTCGATCGACGCGGCGGTGACGGTCGCGGTGGGACTGGTTCCGGCGGGACCGGGCCCGGCGGGAACCTGCTCGGTGTCGGACACGCGCCGATGGTCCCGCAGGCCGCCTCAGCGCGCCACGTACTGCTCGGTGACGGCGGTAACAGGGCCGGTCGCGGGTGCCGGCAGCCGGGTCGAGGTCGCCAGCAGCAGCCGCAGCGCGGCGATCCAGACCAGGCAGGCGCCGAGCAGGTGGAAGCCGACCAGCAGCACCGGCAGGCCGGTGAAGTACTGCACGAACCCGATCAGGCCCTGGGCCAGCTCGACGACCAGCAGCACGGCCGCCGCCCTGGTCGCCGCGGGCGGCGCCTTCGAGCCGCGCAGCCAGAGCAGGGTCGCGGCGGTCAGCCCGAGCAGCAGCATCACCGCGTCCGCGTGCAGCTGGCTGACCGTCTCCGGGTCGAAGCCGGTGCGCGGCACGTCCACGTCGCCGGCGTGCGGGCCGCTGCCGGTGACGACCGTGCCGAGCACGAGCACCACGGCGGTCACCCCGACCAGCACCCGGATCAGCGTGACCAGGCTCGGGTTGACGATCACCCGGGCCGGCCCCGGCGGCTGGTAGGCCCGGGTGGCCATCGTCGTGGTGATCGCCAGGATCACCATGGACAGCAGGAAGTGCGCGGCGACCGTCCACGGGTTCAGCCCGGTGAGCACGGTGATGCCGCCGAGCACGGCCTGCGCGGGGATGCCGACGAACGCAGCCGCAGCGAACGGGGTGAGGTCGCGGCGGTCCGAGCGCAGCACGGCCAGCAGCGTCGCCAGCACGATTGCGGTCAACACGACCGTGAGCATCCGGTTGGTGAACTCGATCGCCCCGTGCTGCGCGTATTCGGAGGTCGGCACGAGCGAGTCGGACGTGCAGTTGGGCCAGGTGGGACAGCCGAGCCCGGAGCCCGTCAGCCGGACCACGCCGCCGGTGACGACGATGCCGGCGTTGGCGACGACCGACGCGACCGCCAGCCGGCGGACCAGCACGTCGGAGGCTCGGGGCAGCTGCACCGTCCCAGCGTAGGCGGGGCCGTCCGGGCCGGCGCGCCCGCCCTCACGATCCGGTCACGAGCCGGACGGACCCCGCCCGATTCGCCCTACGGTGACCCCGTGCCGACCACCCACGCCCGCCGCGCGCCGCGGTCGTCGGGGGATGGCGTCCTCGACCGGTTGGCCGGGCCGGAGGTGCGGCCGGGTCCGCCGCCACCTCCAGCGCCACCCGCGGCGGCCGACGCCGGAGTGCCGGCACGGCCGCGGACGGCCGGCGGCGTGCTGCTGTTGCCCCCGTGGCGGCGGGCGCCGCTGCTCCCGTTCGGCCAGCCGGCCGTCCTGCTCGCGGTCGTCGCCGCGGCCGCGATCCTGGCCTGCGCGGCCGCCTCGGCGCCGCTGTTCCTGTCCTCGGCGTCCTCGGCGGCGCTGCAGCGGCTGCTCGGGCAGCAGTGCGCCAGCGCCGGCACCGCCGCGGTCAAGCGGAACGACGACGCCGACCGGCTGGCGGAGCTCGACCGCCGGGTCCCGGCCGCGATGACCGGCGCCGGCCTCGCCCCGCCGGCGCTGTCCGTGCTGGCCACCAACCTCTACACGGTCGGCGCCGGAACCGAGGTCGTGCAGCAGCCGAGCTCCCGGCTGGCCTACCGGGCCGGCGCGGTCGACCACATCACCAGGCTGCCCGGCGCGGTCGGCGGCGGCGGCGTGTGGCTGCCGAAGTACCTCGGCGACCGGCTCGGCGCCCGGCCCGGCGGCACCGTCATGGTCAGCGGCGTCCCGGTCCGGCTGGCCGGCTACTACCGCAACTTCTACGACGAGCAGCTGCCGGCGTTCTGGTGCCAGTACGGCTACCTGGTGCAGGCCAGCGAGACCTCCAACGACGTGCCGTCCCCGTGGGTGCTGGCCACCGACCCGGCCACGTTCAGCCGGCTGGTCGGGCCGAGCGGTGCCGACTTCGAGTGGGTGTCGCCGGTCGACACGGCGGGGGAGACCGTCAGCCGGGCCCGCGACGTCTCCGACCGGCAGACCGCCGCCTACCACGCCGCCGGCCTGCCGGTGCCGCTCGACTTCGCCCGCACCGACGGGGGCACCGGCCAGCTGCCCACCCTCGCCGACCGGGCCGACCTGATCCGCTCCGGGCTGCGCGGCCCGGTGCTGCCGATCGCGCTCGGCGGCACCCTGCTGGCGCTGCTGCTGGTCGGCGCGGCCGGGTCGTACTGGGCGGACCGGCGCTACCGCGAGGTGCGGCTGCTGTCCGCCCGCGGCGTCGGTCCGGGCGCGCTGGCCGGCAAGGCGGTGCTGGAGCTGGCCCTGCCGGCCGTGGTCGGGACGGTGCTCGGCGCGCTGCTGGCCCGCTGGCTGGTGGCCCGGCTCGGGCCGAGCCCCGACCTCGACCCGTCGGCGTACCGGCAGGCGGGTGTCGTCGTCGCCGCCGGCCTGCTGGCCGGGCTGGCGTTGCTCGGGCTGGTGGCCGGGCTGCGCAGCCGCAACGCCACCGAGCGGCCGGTCGGCGCCCGCCGGTCCCGGCTGGGCTGGGTGCCCTGGGAGCTGCTGCTGCTCGCCGGCGCCGCCGGCACGTACGCGGCCCTGCGCGGCAGCAACGCGGTCACCGTCGTGCAGAACGTGGCCCAGGTGAACCTGCTCGTCGTGCTGTTCCCGCTGCTGTTCATCCTCGGCGGGTCGGTGCTCGCGGTCCGGCTGCTGACCCTGCTGCTGCCGCTGCTGTCGGCCCGGGCGACCCGGCTGCCCGCGGCCTGGTATCTGGCCGCCCGCCGGCTGTCCGCGGCCCGGGTCGCCGCGGTCGTGCTGCTGGCCGCGGCCGCCGCCCCGGTCGCGATCGCCGTCTACGCGGCCGGGCTGACCACCGGCACCGAGCACACGCTGGACGCGAAGGCCAGGGTCTTCACCGGCGCCGCGATCTCGGTCGAGACGACCGGCCAGCTGACCCGGTCCGCCGGGACCGACCAGCTCGGCACGGTCGTGCGCCGGTACAGCTACGGCACGGTCGGCGACACCGAGGTCGCGGTCATCGCGGTCGACCCGGCCACCCTGCCGGGCACCGCGTACTGGCGGAACGAGTTCGCCGGCCGGTCGCTGCCGGACCTGCTCACCGCGCTGGCCGGGCCGGTCACCGGCGGCCGGCTGCCGGCGATCGTGGTCGATCCGCGGCACGAGCTCGGCGCCACCGCGGACGTCACGCTCGGCACCAGCACGGCGCACGTGGCCACCGCGGCGACCGCCGCGCTGTTCCCGGGCCGCCGGCTGCCGTGGCCGATGATCATCGTCGACCGCAACCGGCTCGGCCCGATGGACCCGCACGCCGGCTCGTTCGACGAGCTGTGGACGAACGGCCCGGCCGCGCCCGCCGAGGCGGCGGTGCGGGCCCAGGACCAGCTGCTGTTCGACACCATCGACCAGGCGCAGGTCTTCGACGCGGCCGACTACCTCGGCATCACCTGGACCTTCGGCTACCTGACCGCGCTGGCCGGGCTGGTCGGCCTGGTCTCGGTCGGCGCCCTGCTGCTGTACGTCGAGACCCGCCAGCGCACCCGGGTCGCGGCGTACGCGCTGGGCCGGCGGATGGGGCTGTCCCGGGCCACTCACCTGCGCTCGCTGCTGGCCGAGCTCGGGCTGCTGCTCGGGCTGGCGTACGCGGTCGGTGTCGCGCTGAGCTGGGTGGCGCTGGAGCTGGTGCACGGGCTGCTCGACGTGGACCCGATCCGGCCGCCGACGCCGCTGCTGGTGCTGCCGGTCGCCGTGCTGGCGGGCGCCGCGGTCGCGGTCGCCGTGGTGGCGGCGCTGACCGCGCTGTACGCCCAGCGGGTCGCCGACCGGACCCCGCCGGCGGAGACGCTGCGGCTGGGCACCTGACCCCGGACAGCCCGCGACCCCCGGCCCGGCAGAGTCGGGGGTCGCGGGTCGTGCCTGAGCGGGTCGTGCCTGAGCGGGTCGTGCCTGAGCGGGTCGTGCCTGAGCGGTCGTGCCTGAGCGCGCCGTACGTCAGCGCGCCGTACGTCAGCGCGCCGCCGCGGCCAGCTTGTCCTTCGCCGCGACGATGCCGTCCTTCGCGGTGAGCGCACCCTCGCGGGTGGCGACCGCCGCGGTCCGGGCGGCGTCCGCCACGGTCGCGCCACGCCGGGCGCTGCGGCGACTCTTCCGGCCGAGCGCCTTGCCCGCCGTGGCCTGCGCCACGCCGAGCATGCCGCCACCCTTCGCGGCGGCCTTGCCGCTCTTGGCCGCGGCCTTGCCGCTCTTGCGCTCGGCCTTCGCCAGCGCCTTGGCGGTCTGCGCCTCGGCCACGGCGAGCAGGGCCGCGCTCCGCTTCTCGGTCTTGGCCACTGCCTTCCGAGCCCGCTTCGACAGCGACGGCGAGCCGCCGCCGACCGCCTTGCCGGCCCCGGCGGCGACCGCGCCGGCAACTCCGGTCACCGCGCCGGCCGCGCCGGTGACCGCCTCGCCGACGGTGCCGGCCGCTCCGGTGACCGCCCCACCGACGGTGCCGGCGACGTCGCCGACCGCCTCGGCCGCGCCATGCGCGGCCTTGCCCGCCATCCAGGGGATGGACGGCCGGCCGCCGGTGTCGAGCGCGGTCATGAGCAGGCCGCCGAGCACGCTGACGTTCTTGAAGAACTCCACCCGGTCGGACACCCGCTGTTCGGGGTCGCTGGTCTCCCAGAACCGGTGGCCGGCGAGCGTCGTCGGCACCAGGGTGCCGGCGAGCACCAGCGCCGCCGGACGCGCGAACGGCCCGACGATCAGCGCGAGCCCGCCGACGACCTTGATCGCTCCGTCCAGCTTGACCAGCGACTCGGGATCGTTGGGCAGCTGCGGGACGCGATCGGCGATCGGCTTGGCGATCGGCGAGGCCGGCGCAGCCTTGGGCTGCGGGTTGCGGATCTGGTCGATGCCGCCACTGATGAAGCTGGCGGCCAGCGCCGCGCGAGCGGCGCGACGAGCAAGACTCATGGTCGGGGCCTCCGATCGACTGACGACTTGCCGACCGGCCTACCCGGCATCACTCCCACTTGAACGTGGCAGCTGCCGCGCAGAGCGTGACGATCGCCCAGACCGCCAGCGTGAGCAGCGACTGCACGGGCAGCCCGCCGCCGTCCCGCAGGACGCTGCGGAACCCGTCCGCGAGCGCCGCGGTCGGCAGGAACTGCAGCACCTCGGCCAGCCCGGCCGGGAACTTCGAGAGCGGGAACAGCACCCCGCCGAAGAACAGCAGCAGGAACCAGGCCAGGTTGGCCGCGGCCAGCGTCGCCTCGGCCCGCAGCGTGCCGGCCAGCAGCAGGCCGAGCCCGGCGAACGCGGCGGTGCCGACGACCACGAGCAGCACGGTGGACAGCGCCGCCCCGGCGCCGCCGGTCGGCCGCCAGCCCATCGCGAACCCGAGCGCACCGATGAGCACGAGCTGCAGCAGCTCGATGCACAGCACCGCCCCGGTCTTGCCGAGCAGCAGCACCGACCGCGGCAGGGCGGTGGCGCCGAGCCGCTTGAGCACGCCGTACTTGCGCTCGAAGCCGGTGGCGATGGCGAGGCCGGTGAACGCGGCCGAGGTGACCGCGAGCGCCAGCACGCCGGGCACCACGAAGTCCACCCGGGAGCCGCTGTCGACCTGGATGAACGGCTCGGCCACCAGCACCGCGGTCAGCAGCAGCGGGATCAGCAGGGTCAGCAGCACCTGCTCGCCGTTGCGCAGCGAGAGCCGCAGCTCCATCCGGGTCTGCGCGGCGAGCATCCGCCCGGTCGGGGCCGCACCCGGCGCCGGCGCGAACGTGCTCACCGCAGCCCGCGCCCGGTCAGCTCGAGGAACACGTCCTCCAGCGAGCGGCGCCGCACCCGCAGCTCCTCGGCCAGCACGTCCTTGTCGGCGCACCAGGCGGTCACCGCGGCGACCAGCTGCGGGTCGACCGGCCCGGGGACGGTGACCAGGTATTCGCCGCCGCGCGGCTCGGACACCGTCACGCCCGGCGGCAGCGCGCCGGCCAGCGCGACCAGGTCGAGCCCGGGCGGCGCGGTGAACCGCAGCTGCCCCTCGGTGCCGTGCCGGGTCAACTCGGCCGGGCTGCCGACCGCGACCGCCCGCCCGCTGTCGACGACCACGACCTGGTCCGCCAACCGCTCGGCCTCCTCCATGTAGTGCGTGGTCAGCACGACGGTGACGCCGTCGAGGCGAAGCTGCCGGACCACGTCCCAGGTCGCGTGCCGGGCCTGCGGGTCGAGGCCAGCGGTCGGCTCGTCCAGGAACACCAGCTCCGGCCGGGCGACCACGGCCATCGCCAGCGACAGCCGCTGCTTCTGGCCGCCGGACAGCCGCCTGTACGCCGTGTTCGCGGCGCCGGTCAGCCCGAGCCGCTCCATCAGCGCGTCCGGGTCGAGCGGGTCCGCCGCGTACGCCGCGAGCAGCCGGAGCATCTCGCCGGCTCTGGCTCCGGGGTAGCCGCCGCCGCCCTGCAGCATCACGCCCACCCGGGGGCGCAGCCGGCGGGCGTCGGCGACCGGGTCGAGGCCGAGCACCCGGACCGTGCCCGCGTCCGGCCGGCGGTAGCCCTCGCAGATCTCGACGGTGGTGGTCTTGCCGGCGCCGTTCGGGCCGAGGATCGCGAGCACCTGGCCGGCGGCGGCGGTCAACGACAGTCCCGCGACGGCGGTGACGGTGCCGTACCGTTTCTCCAGGTCGCGCACCTCGACCGCCGGATGGTCCACCTCATCAGCGTAGGTGCGTGAGGCCCGACACGCTGGTGGGGGGCCGGGTGTGCACCCGGTCGTGGATATAAGTAACATCGACGGTGTGAAATTCATCCGGCCGGCTCCCACGCGGGACGAGGTGGCCCGCCTGCTCCTCGAGCAGGGTCCGGCCACCGCTGCCGCGCTGGGCGAACGGCTGGGGATCAGCCCGACCGCCGTCCGCCGCCACCTCGACGCGCTGGTCGCCGACGGGCTGGCGACCGACCGCGAGCAGCGGCCGCTCGGCGGCGCCCAGCGCGGGCGCGGCCGGCCGCCGCGGGAGTTCCTGCTCACCGCGCACGGCCGGGCCAGCTTCCCGCACGCGTACGACGACCTGGCCGCGGCGGCGCTGCGGTTCCTGGCCGAGACCGGCGGCGAGCAGGCGGTGGCCGAGTTCGCCGCCCAGCGGGTCGCCACCGTCGAGGAGCGGCACGGCCCCGGGGTCCGCGCCGCCGACGAGAAGGTCGAGGCGCTGGCCGAGGCGCTGACCAGCGAGGGCTACGCAGCCTCGGCCCACAAGGTCGGCTCCGGCGGCCAGCTCTGCCAGCACCACTGCCCGGTCGCGCACGTCGCGGCCGAGTTCCCGCAGCTGTGCGAGGCAGAGACGAAGGCGTTCGAGCGGCTGTTGGGCACCCACGTCCAGCGGCTGGCCACCATCGCCCGCGGAGACGCGGTCTGCACCACCCACATTCCCAGCACGTCCGTCGCTTCCGGGAGGACGCGAGCATGACCTTGACCCAGGGCGAGCAGATCGAGCAGCTCTCTCGCTACAAGTTCGGTTGGGCCGACGCCGACGTCGCCGGCGCCTCGGCCCGGCGCGGCCTGTCCGAGGAGGTCGTCCGCGACATCTCGGGGAAGAAGAGCGAGCCGGAGTGGATGCTCAAGCTCCGGCTGAAGGGCCTGAAGCTGTTCGAGCGCAAGCCGCTGCCCACCTGGGGCGCCGACCTCGCCGACATCGACTTCGAGAACATCAAATACTTCGTCCGCTCCACCGAGAAGCAGGCCGCCAGCTGGGACGACCTGCCCGACGACATCAAGTCCACGTACGACCGGCTCGGCATCCCCGAGGCGGAGAAGCAGCGACTGGTCGCCGGCGTCGCCGCGCAGTACGAGTCCGAGGTCGTCTACCACCAGATCCAGAAGGAGCTGGAGGACCAGGGCGTCATCTTCCTGGACACCGACACGGGCCTGAAGGAGCACCCGGAGCTGTTCCAGGAATACTTCGGCTCGGTCATCCCGCCCGGCGACAACAAGTTCGCCTCGCTCAACACCGCGGTCTGGTCCGGCGGCTCGTTCATCTACGTGCCGAAGGGCGTGCACGTCGACATCCCGCTGCAGGCCTACTTCCGGATCAACACCGAGAACATGGGCCAGTTCGAGCGGACGCTGATCATCGTCGACGAGGACGCGTACGTGCACTACGTCGAGGGCTGCACCGCGCCGATCTACTCGTCCGACTCGCTGCACTCCGCGGTCGTCGAGATCATCGTCAAGAAGGGCGGCCGCTGCCGCTACACGACGATCCAGAACTGGTCGAACAACGTCTACAACCTGGTCACCAAGCGCGCGCTGGCGCACGAGGGCGCGACCATGGAGTGGGTCGACGGCAACATCGGCTCCAAGGTGACGATGAAATACCCGGCCGTCTGGATGGTCGGCGAGCACGCCAAGGGCGAGGTCCTCTCGATCGCGTTCTCCGGCGAGGGCCAGCACCAGGACGCGGGCGCGAAGATGGTGCACGCGGCGCCGAACACGTCCTCGACGATCATCTCCAAGTCGGTGGCCCGCGGTGGCGGCCGCACCTCCTACCGGGGGCTGGTGCAGGTCAACGAGGGCGCGCACCACGCCCGCTCGACGGTGAAGTGCGACGCGCTGCTGGTCGACGGGATCAGCCGCTCCGACACCTACCCCTACGTGGACGTCCGCGAGGACGACGTGTCGATGGGCCACGAGGCGACGGTCTCGAAGGTCAGCGAGGAGCAGCTGTTCTACCTGATGAGCCGCGGCCTGACCGAGGACGAGGCGATGGCGATGATCGTGCGCGGCTTCGTCGAGCCGATCGCCCGCGAGCTCCCGATGGAGTACGCGCTGGAGCTCAACCGCCTCATCGAGCTGCAGATGGAAGGGGCCGTCGGCTGATGAGCGCACCGGAGCAGGCCGCCGGGGTCTCCGGTGGCCAGGAGGCCGGCGTGCCCGCGACGGTCGCCGAGGCGGTCGACGGCGCCCGCCGCGACGCCGGCGACCCGACCCGCACGGCCGCCGCGGGCGGAGTCGGGGACGCCGCCGACGAGGGCGCGGCCGAGCGGGCGGCGCTCGCCGGCGAGCTGTTCGCGCCGGGCGTCGGCGCGCAGGCCGGACCGCCGCGCACGCCGGCCAGGGCGACCGCGGTCCAGCCCGGCGCGTCCAGCGCCGGCGGCCACTCGCACGGCCCCGGTGACCGGCCCAGGGCCGAGCGGTTCACCTCCCGCAACCCGGACGAGTTCGGCGTGCCGACCGGCCGGGAGGAGGAGTGGCGGTTCACCCCGCTGGCCCGGCTGCGCGACCTGCTCGACCCGTTCGAGGCCGACCAGGCGCTGACCGTCGAGACCGACGCGCCCGACCAGGTCGAGGTGCGCGAGGTCGCCGGCGACGCGGACCCGGTCGGCACCGTGCTCGCCCCGGCCGACCGGGTCAGCGCGCTGGCGCTGGAGCGGGTCCGCCGGGCCCACGTGGTCACCGTGCCCAAGGGCACCACGGTCGCCGACCCGGTCACGATCACGCTGCGCGGCAGCGGCGAGACGGCGTACGGGCACCTGGTCGTCGACGTCCAGCCGTCCGCCGACGCGGTGGTCGTGCTCGACCACGTCGGCTCGGCCCGGCTGGCCGCCAACGTCGAGCTGCGGGTCGGCGACGGCGCGTCGCTGACGTTCCTGTCCCTGCAGGACTGGGCCGACGACGCGGTGCACGTGGTCGCGCACGCGGCCGAGCTCGGCCGGGACGCGCGGCTGCGGCACGCGGTCGTCACGTTCGGCGGCGACCTGGTCCGGGTCAGCCCGACCGTGCGGTTCACCGCCCCGGGCGGCGACGCCGAGCTGCTCGGGCTGTCGTTCGCCGACGCCGGCCAGCACCAGGAGGCCAGGCTGTACGTCGACCACGCGGTCGACCACTGCCGGTCCCGGGTCACGTACAAGGGCGCGCTGCAGGGCCGGGACGCGCACACGGTCTGGATCGGCGACGTGCGGATCCGGCCCGAGGGCGTGGCGACCGACACCTACGAGCTGAACCGCAACCTGCTGCTCACCGACGGTGCCCGCGCCGACTCGGTGCCCAACCTGGAGATCGAGACCGGCGAGGTGACCGGGGCCGGGCACGCCAGCGCGACCGGGCGGTTCGACGACCAGCAGCTGTTCTACCTGATGTCCCGCGGCATCCCGGAGATCGAGGCCCGCCGGCTGGTGGTCCGCGGCTTCTTCGCCGACGTGATCAACGCGATCGGCGTGCCGGCGGTGGCCGAGCGACTCACCGCCGCCGTCGAGGCCGAGCTCATGGCGGTGGGCGCATGAGCGAGCGCGAGAGCCCGCAGCGCGAGCGGGGAGCGACGACGGCCGAGCGTCAGGCGCCTGCGCCTGACGGTCTGTCGGAGGAGCGGGCGGAGTCCTGGGACCGGGCCTGCGCGCTCGCCGACATCCCGGACGGTGCGGCCGTCCGGGTCGAGTTCGGTGACGAGCCGGTGTGCCTGGTGAACACCGAGGGCGAGGTGTTCGCGATCCGCGACGTCTGCTCGCACCAGGACGTGCCGCTGTCCGAGGGCGACGTCGAGGGCACCACCGTGGAGTGCTGGCTGCACGGCTCCCGCTTCGACCTGCGCACCGGCAAGCCGACCGGCCTGCCGGCGACCGTTCCCGTGCCCGTCTACGACACCAAGATCGAGGGCGGCGACGTCCTCGTCCGACTGGAGAGCTGAGAGACCGTGTCCACCCTGGAGATCCGCGACCTGCACGTGTCGGTGGAGGGCGCGGCCGACGAGATCCTCAAGGGCGTCGACCTGACCATCGAGTCGGGCCAGACGCACGCGATCATGGGCCCGAACGGTTCGGGCAAGTCCACCCTGGCCTACTCGGTCGCCGGCCACCCGAAGTACGTGGTGACCCGCGGCAGCGTGCTGCTCGACGGCGAGGACGTGCTGTCGATGACCGTCGACGAGCGGGCCAGGGCCGGCCTGTTCCTCGCCATGCAATACCCGGTGGAGGTGCCGGGCGTGTCGGTGTCGAACTTCCTGCGCACCGCCGCGACCGCGATCCGCGGCGAGGCCCCGAAGCTGCGCACCTGGGTCAAGGAGGTCAACGACTCCATGACCGCGCTGGGCGTCGACCGGGCGTTCGCCGAGCGCAGCGTCAACGAGGGCTTCTCCGGCGGCGAGAAGAAGCGGCACGAGATCCTGCAGCTCGGGCTGCTCAAGCCGAAGTTCGCGATCCTCGACGAGACCGACTCCGGCCTCGACATCGACGCGCTGCGGATCGTGTCCGACGGCATCAACCGGGTCCGCGAGACCGGCGTCGGCACGCTGCTGATCACCCACTACACCCGCATCCTGCGGTACGTGAAGCCGGACTTCGTGCACGTGTTCGTCGCCGGTCGGATCGTCGAGGAGGGCGGCCCGGAGCTGGCCGAGGAGCTGGAGACCTCCGGCTACGAGCGGTTCACCGCGGCCGCCGGGAGCACGGTCTCGTGAGCTACGACGTCGAGGCGGTCCGCAAGGACTTCCCGATCCTGGATCGGCGGGTCCACGACGGGCTGCCGCTGGTCTACCTCGACTCGGCGAACACCTCGCAGAAGCCGCGCCAGGTCGTCGAGGCGATCAGCGAGCACTACGAGCGGCACAACGCGAACATCCACCGGGCCCAGCACGTGCTCGCCGAGGAGGCGACCGCGGCGTACGAGGCCGGGCGGGACAAGGTCGCGGCGCTGATCGGCGCGCCGGAGCGGGACGAGGTGGTCTTCACCAAGAACGCCTCCGAGGCGCTCAACCTGGTCGCGAACACGATGGCCTGGCCCTCGGCGCTGCAGGTCGGCCCGGGTGACGAGATCGTCATCACCGAGATGGAGCACCACTCCAACATCGTCCCGTGGCAGTTGCTGGCCGAGCGCACCGGCGCGACGCTGCGCTGGTTCGGCATCACCGACGACGGCCGGCTCGACCTGTCCACTGTGGACGACCTGATCACCGACCGGACCAAGGTCGTCTCGCTGGTGCACGTGTCGAACACGCTCGGCACGCTCAACCCGGTCGCCGCGGTCGCCGCGAGGGCGCACGCCGCCGGCGCGGTGGTCGTGGTGGACGGCTCGCAGGCGGTGCCGCAGGTCCCGGTCGACGTGGCCGCGCTGGGGGCCGACTTCTACGCGTTCACCGGGCACAAGATGTGCGGGCCGACCGGGATCGGCGTGCTCTGGGGCCGGCGCGAGCTGCTCGACGAGCTGCCGCCGTTCCTCGGCGGCGGCGAGATGATCGAGACGGTCGCGATGACCGGCTCGACGTACGCGCCGATCCCGTACAAGTTCGAGGCCGGGACGATGCCGATCGCGCAGTCGGTCGGGCTCGGCGCGGCGGTGGACTACCTGACCGCGCTCGGGATGGACGCGATCGCCGCGCACGAGCAGGAGATCACCGCGTACGCGCTGGAGCGGCTGCGCGACGTGCCGCGGCTGACGATCATCGGTCCGGACACGCCGGTCGACCGCGGCGGCGCGGTGAGCTTCAGCCTGGCCGGGATCCACCCGCACGACGTGGCCCAGGTGCTCGACGAGGTCGGGGTCGCGGTGCGGGCCGGGCACCACTGCGCGAAGCCGGTCTGCGACCGGTTCGGAATCCCGGCGACCACCCGGGCGTCGTTCTACCTGTACACGACGCGGGACGAGGTCGACGCCCTGGTCCGCGGTCTGGACGAGGTACGGAAGGTCTTCGGGTGAAACTCGACTCGCTGTACCAGGAGATCATCCTGGACCACTACAAGCACCCGCACCGGCGCGGCCTGCGGGAGCCGTTCGACGCCGAGGTCCACCACGTGAACCCGACCTGCGGGGACGAGGTCACGTTGCGGGTCAAGGTCTCCGACGGGGTGGTCGAGGACGTCTCGTACGACGGCGCCGGCTGCTCGATCAGCCAGGCGTCCACCTCCGTGCTCACCGACCTCGTGGTCGGCAAGCCGGTCGAGGAGGCCGTCGCGGTGCAGGAGGAGTTCCTCCGGCTGATGCAGTCCAAGGGCACCCTCGAGCCGGACGAGGAGGTGCTCGAGGACGCGGTCGCGTTCGCCGGCGTCTCGAAGTACCCGTCCCGGGTCAAGTGCGCGCTGCTCGGCTGGATGGCGTGGAAGGACGCGACCGCCCAGGCCGTGCAGCGGGAAGGAGCCGCGAGCGAGCGCGAGGGCTCGCAGCGCGAGCGGGGAGTGACGAGGGCCGCCCGGCCGGCGCTTGCGCCTGCCGGGCTGTCGGAGGAGGGGACACAGTGACCGAGGCGACGATCCCGACCGTCGACGACATCGAGGAGGCCATGCGCGACGTCGTCGACCCCGAGCTCGGCATCAACGTGGTCGATCTTGGCCTCGTCTACGGCGTGCAGGTCGGCCAGGACCGCGTCGTCACCCTGGACATGACGCTGACCTCCGCGGCCTGCCCGCTCACCGACGTGATCGAGGACCAGACCCGGGAGGCGCTGTGCGGCGGCCCGGGCGGCGGCATCGCCGCCGACTTCACGATCAACTGGGTCTGGATGCCACCGTGGGGTCCGGACAAGATCACCGACGAGGGGCGCGAGCAGCTGCGCGCCCTCGGCTTCAACGTCTGAGGCCTGCTGCCCGCGGCCCCGGGAGATCCCGGGGCCGCCGGCCTGTCTCAGCCGGAGCGCTTGAGCTTGCCGTTGCGCTTGGCGTACCGCTCGCCGGCGGAGAACAGCGCCATCCCGAGCGGGATGCAGACCGCGCCGATCACCGCGAGCTTGAGCAGGTCGGGCCCCATCGTGCTCAGCCCGTCGCCGTCGAGGATCGCCCGGCGCACGCCGTCCAGCGCGTACGTCGCCGGCGAGATCGCGGCGATCTTCTCCATCCAGGCCGGCAGCACGTCGACCGGGTAGTAGACGCCGGACACGACCAGCAGCACGCCCTGCGCGACGAACCCGAGCTGCGCGCCCTTCTCCGGCGAGATCAGCGGCAGCACCGCGGTCATCATCCCGATCCCGATGAACGAGACGCTCGCGACCAGCAGCACCACGAGCGCGGCGAAGAAGTCGGCGTCCGGCATGCTCAGGTCGAAGAACAGGCCGACCACGAGGAACAGCCCGATGGCCCGGATCAGCCCGTAGAGCACCGAGTACGCGCCCATGCCGGCGAGGTGGGTGAACCGGCCGAGCGGGGCCATGAACGTGTATTCGATGGTCCCTTCCCAGCGCTCCCAGGCCACCGTCTCGGTCATGAACTCGAAGATGATCCCCAGGTACGCCCAGATCACCGCGCCGATGAGCAGGAACGTGGTGGCGCGGGCGACGTCGATGTCGCCGCCGGTGGCCTGCACGCCGTCGGCGATGAAGACGATCGTGAGCGTGTTGGCGATCGTCCAGACGAAGAACGCCAGGTCCCACCAGATGTAGCGGCGGGTCAGGTAGACGTTGCGCTCCACCACGCCGCCGAGGCCGATCAGGTTGTCCCGCACCCGCCGGCGGATCGGCGTGCCGGACCGTGTCCACTCCCCGGTCGGGCCGACCCGGCCGAGCTCGGGTCGATCGGCCCTGGTCAGTCCCTTCGGGCGCTCGGGCGCGCTCATGCCCACTGCTCGGATCGGCCGGTCGCGGTCGGATCGCCCGGATCGCGTCGGGACCCGCTCACGCGAACACCTCCCGGTCGTCCTCGTCGTCCTCCTCGTCCGCGGTGCCGAGCTCGCGCCCGGTCGCGGCGAGGAACGCCTCCTCCAGGTTCGCGGCGGCGTAGTGCGCGGTCAGCTCGGCCGGACGCTCCAGCCGCATCAGCCGGCCGCGCTCGATGATCCCGACGCGGTCGGCGAGCACCTCGGCCTCGGCCATGTCGTGCGTGCAGAGCAGGATCGTGGCGTCGTGCTCGACCCGGATCTCGCGGACGAAGTCCTGCACCTCGCGCTTGGACCGCGGGTCGAGCCCGGTGGTCGGCTCGTCGAGCAGCAGCAGCACCGGCGAGGTGAGCAGCGCCCGGGCCAGCGCGACCTTCTGCTGCATGCCGCGGGAGAGGTTCTCCATCGGCTCGTGCCGGCGGCCCTCCGGGAAGCCGACCCGGCCGAGGATCCGCGGGATCTCCTCGCGGGTCTGCCGGGCGGTCATCCCGTAGAACCGGGCCGCGTAGCCGAGGTTCTCGGCCGGCGACATCTTCTTGAAGAAGCTCGCCTCGACCGAGACCCGGTTGACCAGCCGGCGCACCTCGCGCGCGTCCCGGCCGACGTCGAAGCCGAACACCCTGGCCTCGCCGCCGTCGTGGAGCAGCAGCGTGGACAGGATCCGGACCAGGGTGGACTTGCCCGAGCCGTTCTTGCCGAGGATCGCGATCGTCTCGCCCCGGCGGATCGAGAACGTCACGTCGTCGATGGCGGCGACCCGCCGGACCCGCGGGCCCGACGTGCCACGCCGGGACCGGCGGCGGAACTCCTTGCGCAGGCCGACGACCTCCACCGCCGTAGTTGCGGTGGAGGCGGTCGCTGCCTGGCGGGTCACGTCCGCGGGAAGGGTCACGATGCTCGACCATGACCGCGGCCGGCCCCGGCCGCAACGCAGTTTCTCTGTCGGCGTGCCTTCCGGCTCGCTCCCGCCCGGTCAGGCGCCGGGACGGGCGAACGGGGGCGGGCCGCCGATCATGCTGTACTGCACGTTCGCGACCTGCCAGCGGTCGCCCGGCTTGACGAACACGTGCGTCACCCGGAACTGCCCGTCGGTCCGCTGGCCCGCGAAGGTCGCCTTCTGGGTGACCGTCGCGATGGTGACCGCGGCGCTGCCGTAGTCCCGGACGGTCACGTCGTCCCACTGCACCGACTCCGGGCTGAACCCGCCCTGGTAGCGCCCCAGGTACTGGTGGCGGTCGAGGACGAACCCGACCGGCCCGACCAGCCGGAAGTCGTCGGTGACCAGGTCGGCGAGCGCCCCGGCGTCGCCGGCCGCCTCGGCCGCGGCCCACTGCTGTCCTGTCGTCATGATGTCGTCCATGCCGGCTAACGTTAGACCTCTAACGTTTAGATGTCTACCGGTTATGGGTACGATCGGGCGGTGATGCACCAGCAGCCGATCGGCCTCGTGCTGACCCGGACCAGCCGCGCGGTCAGTCGCGCGTTCGACGAGCGGCTCGCCGCGGCCGGCGGCTCGTTGCCGGTCTGGCTGATCCTGCTCGCGCTGAAGACGCAGCCCGCCCGCAGCCAGAGCGAGCTGGCCGGGGCGGTCGGGATCCGCGGCGCGACGCTGAGCCACCATCTGGACGGGATGGAGGCGGCGGGGCTGGTCACCCGCCGGCGCGACCCGGCCAGCCGGCGGACCTCGCTGGTCGAGATGACCGAGGCCGGGACGCAGCTGTTCCTGCGGTTGCGGGAGGCCGCCGTCGCGCACGACAAGCGGCTGCGCGCCGGGCTGTCCGACGAGGAGGTCGCGCACCTCGCCGCCCTCCTCGCCACCCTTGCCGCCAACGTCACCAGCTGACCCGGCCACCTGGCCGCCGGTTTTGCCCGTGCGGGGCGGCGAGGGCCGGGCGGCCGACGGCCATTCGAGAGGGGAGGGCGGGGTGCCTAGGGTGGCGGGGTGGATCTGGGGGAGATGCTGGCCGCGGCCGCGGCGGGGGATCCGCCCCGGGCGGACGGCTCGGTGACCGTGCTTCCGCGCGCGGCCGGCGGGGCCAAGGCCGGCGTGGTCGGCTTCACCGCGCACAACGTCGTCGCCGCGGACGTCGACCCGGACTGGGTCCACTCGATCCTGCCGCCCGGCTCGCTGTCCGCCCCGATGTCGGCCCGCTTCCTGGCCGCGCTCGCCGACCGGGTCGGCGCCGAGCCCGGCGCGTACGACACGGTGCTGCTGGCGCCGGCCCGACCGGTGCCGCTGGCCGGCCTCGCCCCGGTCACCGACGCCGACTCGCCCCGGCTGCGCCGCGCCGAGCGCTACCGCGTCGACGTGCGGGCCTGGACGGTCGAGGGCGCGATCCTCATCGTCGGCCGGGGTCTGGCCGGCCGCTGGGAGGTCTCGCTCGAGGTCGACCCGGCGTACCGGGGCCGCGGGATAGGCCGTGCCCTCGTCGCCGCCGCCCCGGGCCTCGTGCCGCCGGGCCACCCGCTGTGGGCCCAGGTCTCGCCGGCGAACGTGGCCTCGCTGCGGATGTTCCTCGCCGCCGGATACCGCCCGGTCGCCGCCGAGGTCCTGTTCGCCTAGGGCGTGTCTCCCCATTGGCGGTGGCGCCGCCAGGCAGCTGGGAGACACGCCCTAGCTCCTGCGACCGCGATCAGCCGATCGCGACGAGCAGTCCCGGCACCGCCACGTCCACCGGTCCGGAGTACGCCGCGCCGGCCGCGCCCCGGGCCGCGACCAGGTCGGTGGTCGGGAACAGGTGGGTGAGCACCAGCCGCCGCACGCCGGCCGCCGCGGCCTGCCGCCCGACCCCGACCGCGGTGTTGAGCCCGCTGCGCTGCCGCTCCGGCACGGTGTCCACGAAGGACGCCTCGGCCAGCAGCACGTCGGCGTCGCGGGCCAGCTCGACCAGCGCGTCGTCCGCCGCGGCGTCGCCGGAGTAGGCGAGCGCGGCACCGCCGGCGGTCAGCCGCACGCCGAGGCTCGGCACGAAGTGCGGCAGCCGCGCCGACCGCACGGCGAACGGCCCGATCTGCGTGGTCGCCGCCAGGTCGTGCAGCTCGTACGCGCCGTCGAGCATCGGCGGTGCGTCCAGTGCGAGCACCGCGTCCAGTGCCCCCGGCAGCGCGTGTACCGGCAGCACCGGCGCGCCGCCGCCGAGCACCCGCGCCCGCAGCAGCGGGTTGAGGTCGGCGCAGTGGTCCGGGTGCCCGTGCGTCACCAGCACCGCGTCGACGTCCGCCGCCGGCAGCACGCCGAGCAGCCGGGGCACCGTCGCGTACCCCGGGTCGACGAGCAACCGGAACCCGTCCTGCTCCACCAGGTAGCCGCCGCAGGCACCGCCCGCCGCCGGCCACGCACCGCTCCCGCCCAGAACCGTCAGTCGCATGCCCCCATGATCCTCACCCGGCGTGCTTTTCGATCCAGTCGTACTCGGCGACCGCCACGGCCACGTCCGCCATCGACGTCGCCGACCGGGTCGGCGCCGCCGGCAGCCCCGCCGCGGCGAGCTTCCGCGCGGTGAGGAACTTGCTGTAGCCGGCGAACCAGACCTCCGCCGGGTCGAACATCCGCGGCCCGAGCACCGCGCTGATCCTGCCGACCCTGCTGGTATACGCCGGCTTCGGGCGACCCAGGTGCCGCTGACGCTGACCGCGCTGGCCGGCGTGGCGCCGGGGGAGACCGGGCTCGCTTCCGGCGTGTTCAGTGCGGCCCGCCAGGTCGGCGGCGCGGTCGGACTGGCCGCGCTCGGCACGGTCGCCTGGGCCGGCGCGACCGGGCTGCCCGCCGAGGCCGGCGGGGCGCTGGCCACCGGCGCCGGCCGCGGCTTCCTCGGCGCCGCGGTCATCACCGCCGTGGCGGCCGTCCTGACCGCGGTCACGCTCCCGCGCGTGAACCGGAGCCGACCGGCGGCTGAGCCGTGGGCGAACGTCCTCGACAGCCGCGCGCCGACCCGGTGTGATGGCCGCCATGCCGATCCGAACCAGGAAGTGGCCCGCCGGCGTGCCGTGCTGGGCGGACCTGACCGTTCCCGACGTGCCCGCCGCGCAGGCCTTCTACGCCGCCGTGCTGGGCTGGAGCTTCACCGACACGGCCGACGAGTACGGCGGCTACGTCATCGGACAGGTCGACGGCGCCGCGGCGGCCGGGATCGGGCCGACCCCGCAGCCGGGCATACCGTCGGCCTGGACCCTCTACCTGGCCAGCGACGACGTCGACGGCACGGCCAGGAAGATCACCGACGCGGGCGGGACCATGCTGCTGCCGCCGGGCGACGTCGGTCCGCTCGGCCGGCTGTGCGTGGCCGCCGACCCGACCGGCGCGGTGTTCGGGGTCTGGCAGGCCGGCGGGCACATCGGCGCCGAGCTGCACAGCGAGCCGGGCGGGCTGACCTGGGAGGACCTGCGCACGCCCGACCCGGACACGGCCAGGGCCTTCTACACGTCGGTGTTCGGCTACGAGACGCAGTCGCTGGAGATGGCCGGCCCCGGCTACACCACGTTCACCCTGCCCGGCGGCGACGAGCAGGCACCGCTCGGCGGCATGGGTCCGATGTTCGGCGCTCCGGAGGGCACCCCGCCGCACTGGCTGCTCTACTTCGGCGTCACCGACACCGACGCGGCCCTGGCCGGGGCGGTCGCGGCCGGCGGCTCGCAGCCGATGCCGGCGCACGACTCGCCGTTCGGTCGGATGGGCTCGGTGATGGATCCGTTCGGCGCCGTGTTCACCGTCATACAGACCGACGGGTCGATGCCGCCGCCAGAGCGGTAAACGGGTCGCGCCCGGCACGTACACTGGATCCCGTGACGCGAACTTCCTGACCTGGCCAGGAGCCCCGGCCCTGGTCGAGCACCGAAGTGCTCGGCCGTGGCATGCCGTTACCGGCGTGAGCGCCGGGCAGACCTGGCCTTGTCCCGACACCTGGAAGAGCGTCACCCATGATCTCCGCCACCGACCTGGAGCTGCGCGCCGGCTCCCGGATCCTGCTGTCCGGTGCCACCCTGCGCGTCCAGCCCGGCGACCGCATCGGGCTGGTCGGCCGCAACGGCGCCGGCAAGACCACCACCCTGCGCGTGCTGGCCGGCGAGGCGCTGCCGCACGGTGGCACCGTCGACCGGCGCGGCGAGGTCGGCTACCTGCCCCAGGACCCGCGCACCGGCGACCTGGCCATGCTGAGCAAGGACCGGGTGCTGTCCGCCCGCGGCCTCGACACCCTGCTGCACGACCTGGAGAAGACCCAGGTCGAGCTGGCCGAGGCCGCCGACGACGCGACCCGCGACGCGGCCGTGCGCCGCTACGGCCGGCTGGAGGACCGGTTCGCCGCGCTCGGCGGCTACGCTTCCGAGTCCGAGGCGGCCCGGATCTGCGCCAACCTCGGGCTTCCCGACCGGGTGCTGAACCAGCCGCTGGGCACGCTGTCCGGCGGCCAGCGCCGGCGGGTCGAGCTGGCCCGGATCCTGTTCTCCGGCGCTCCGACGCTGCTGCTCGACGAGCCGACCAACCACCTCGACGCCGACTCGATCACCTGGCTGCGCGACTTCCTGCGCGCGCACGACGGCGGCGTCGTGGTGATCAGCCACGACGTCGACCTGCTCGACCGGGTGGTCAACAAGGTCTGGCACCTGGACGCCAACCGGGCCGAGGTCGACCTCTACAACGTGGGCTGGACGAAATACCTGGAGGCGCGCGAGCAGGACGAGCGCCGGCGGAGGCGGGAGCGCGCCAACGCGGAGAAGAAGGCCGGCGCGCTGCTGGCCCAGGCGGACAAGATGCGGGCGAAGGCCACCAAGGCGACCGCGGCCCAGCAGATGGCCCGGCGGGCCGAGCGGCTGCTGGCCGGCACCGAGGGCGAGCGGCGGCGGGACAAGGTCGCCCGGGTGAAGTTCCCGACCCCGGCGCCGTCCGGTCGCACCCCGCTGACCGCCGACGGGCTGTCCAAGTCGTACGGGTCGCTCGAGGTGTTCACCGACGTCTCGCTGGCCGTCGACCGCGGCTCCCGGGTCGTCGTGCTCGGCCTCAACGGCGCCGGCAAGACCACCCTGCTGCGGCTGCTGTCCGGGCAGGAGCGGCCCGACACCGGCGAGGTGCTGCCCGGGCACGGGCTCCGGCTCGGCTACTACGCGCAGGAGCACGAGCAGCTCGACGTCGAGCGGACCGTGCTCGAGGTGATGCGCTCGGCCGCGCCGGCCTCGACCGACGGCGAGCTGCGCCGGGTGCTCGGGGCGTTCCTGTTCTCCGGCGAGTCGGTGGACCAGCTGGTCGGCACGCTCTCCGGCGGCGAGAAGACCCGGCTGGCGCTGGCGGCGCTGGTCACCTCCGGGGCCAACGTGCTGCTGCTGGACGAGCCGACCAACAACCTCGACCCGGCCTCCCGGGAGCAGGTGCTGACCGCCCTGGACACCTACACCGGAGCGGTCGTGCTCGTCACCCACGACGAGGGCGCGGTGGCCGCGCTGAAGCCGGAGAAGGTGATCCTGCTGCCCGACGGCGACGAGGACGCCTGGTCCGACGACCTCGTCGACCTCGTCGCCCTGGCCTAGTCACCTCGGGGCGGCGGCGGCTCTCAGCCGGTCCTGTCCAGCGGCATCCAGTAGATGCTGAGGAACACGAGCGGTGCCTCGGTCGACCGGTTGTGCCACACGTGGCGCTCGTACGAGCCCATCAGCGCGGCCGTGCCGACCGGGGTGTGCCGCCGCTCGCCGGTACCGGTCGACTCGGCGCCAGCGTTCCTCGAGCCGCACCCGCCCGTCCGGGAGCAGGTGCGGCCGGCTGGCCATCCCGCCCGGCCGCCAGCTCGCCGCCGTCGAGCAGCTGGACGTACGCGGCCTCGATCACGCCGTCCGGGCCGCAGGTGCCGACCAGCCGCCCGGTCCGCACCGACCCGCCGGTGAACTCGGCCCAGACCAGGTCGCCGGACTGGTGGTAGCTGCCGACCGGGGCGGTGCCGTCGCTCCCGTCGGTCTCGGCCGCCTCGGAGCTGAACCGCCGGCCGTCGTAGTCGAGGGCGACCATGCCGCTCACCACCGCACCGGCAGCGCGCCGTCGACGACCGTGAGCAGCTGCCGCTCCAGGATCGAGTTGAGCACCAGCGCGGCCCGCACCGGCAGCAGGGTGAGGTTGGCATCCGGGATGCCGTGACCGAACGGGCCACTGCACCTCGGTCACCTGTCCGGCCCGTACGTGGCCGGCGACGTCACGGTGCGCGCGGCCCGGACCCGCGGCGAGTCGGTGCTGTCGGTCAGCGGCCTCGACGTGCACCAGAACTACGTGGTCACCGCGGCCGAGCAGGAGGGCCGGACGCCCGCCGAGGTGATCGAGGACTACGGCGCCCGGATCCGGTCCGCGTTCGCGCTGGTCGTGCCGGCCCGGGTACGCGACCTGTTCGACCGGCTGCTCGCCGAGGGCCTGCCCGACGTCCCGCTGGCATACCCGACCGACTGGGGCATCCCCGGCCCCGGCGGCACCCGGATCGACGTGTGGGTCGAGATGGCGCTCGGCTACCTGTACGCGGTGCCCCGGAGGCTCGGCACCCAGAGCACGATGCCGAGCAGGTTGGTCAGCACGCCGAGGCTCATCACCGCGAACCCGCCCAGGAGCAGCGGCGCCTCCCCCTCCCAGCCGAACAGCGCGACCAGGTAGCGGCCGCCGCCAGCCCGAGGATCGGATTGGTCGACAGGTTGAGGAACAGCAGGAACAGGCCGATCGCCGTACCGGGCCGCCAGCCGAACGCCTGCCGGACCAGGAAGCTCACGCCGCCGGCGCTGGGATAGCGGGCGGAGAACCGGGCGAAGGTCACCGCGATCGGCAGCGACGCGACCGACAGGATGACCCAGGCCAGCAGCGAGGCCGGCCCCGCCTTGCTCAGCGCAATCCCGGGAACCACCAGCACACCGACCCCGACCAGCGAGGACAGGTAGTAGACCGCGAGGTCTCTCGTGCTCAGCGCGCGGGTCAACCGGCCATCGGTGCTCATGCGGTCGTAGCCTAGCGCCGATCAGGACGAGTCGGTGAAGTCGTCCCAAATCGCCGAAGCGGGCTGCGGCAGATAGGTCGCGGACCGGGTGGTGTTGATCGCTGCCCTGGGTGATCATGGGGTTGCTGGGGGGTACTACCCCTGGTGGACCCGCACATCTTCACGGCGACGGAGGGTCGGAACGTGGCAAGTGACCTCAAAAAGGGTGCCCGCATCACCGGGACGGCTCGGGACAAGCTCGCGGCCGACCTGCGCAAGAAGTACGACTCCGGCCAGAGCATCAGGGCGCTGGCCGAATCCTCAGGCCGGTCGTACGGGTTCGTGCACCGGATCCTGACCGAGTCCGGCACGACCCTGCGCGGTCGCGGGGGCGCCACCCGGCGGAAGAAGTAGCGAGCTGACCAGGAGCGACACGGGGACCGACGCCGAGCTCGCCGGGGTCAGGGTCGAGCGGGACGGGGCGGTCGTGACCGTGGTGCTCGACCGCCCGGACCGGCTCAACGCGCAGACGCCGTTCACCTGGGCGGCGTTGCGCGAGGCCGGCCGGTCGCTGCCCCCGGGCGTGCGGGTGGTGGTGGTCCGCGGCGAGGGCCGGGCCTTCTCTGCCGGCCTCGACCGGGCCGCGTTCGGACCGGGCGGCATCCCCGGCGCGCCCGGCCTTCCCGAGCTGGCCGCGATGCCCGAGGCCGAGGGCGACGCGACGATCCACCGGTTCCAGGAGGCGTTCAGCTGGCTGCGCCGGCCGGACCTCGTCTCGGTCGCGGCCGTGCACGGGCACGCGATCGGGGCCGGCTTCCAGCTCGCGCTCGCCTGCGACCTTCGGGTGCTCGCCGAGGACGCGACGTTCACGATGGCGGAGTCCCGGTACGGCCTGGTGCCCGACCTCGGCGGGACGCATCCGCTGGTCGCCGCCGTCGGCTATCCGCGGGCGCTGGAGATCTGCCTGACCGCGCGACAGGTCGACGCGGCCGAGGCGCTCGCGATCGGCCTTGCCACCATCGTGGTGCCGCGCGCCGCACTGGACGGTGCCGTCTCCGACCTGGTCGCCGCGCTGCTGTCGGCGGCGCCCGAGGTCGCCACCGAGACCAAGGCGCTGCTGCTCGGCGCGACCGGCCGCGGCCGGGACGAGCAGGAGGCCGCCGAGCGCGCCGCCCAACTCCGGCGCCTGCGCGCCCTCGCCTCTCACCTGCGCGGGTAGCGCTTTCGCTGTGAGCTGAGCGGCGGAAGCGCGTCGCGTCCGGCACGCTTGGTGCCGGCGGGAGGTGCCAGCGATGACGATGCCGGGCGGACACGGTCCGTGGATGGTGATGCGTTCGTACCGGCGCGACACGTCGGTGACCGACCAGAAGCTGTCCAAGGGGACCCTTGGCCGGATAGCCGGCTTCGCCCGGCCGTACCGCTTCGACCTGACCGTCTTCCTGGTCACCGTGACCGCCAGCGCGGTGATCGGCGTGGTCACCCCGGTGCTCGCGGGCCGGGTCGTCAACGTGATCAGCTCGCACGGGGCTCCGGCCACCGTGGTGAAGATCGCCGTCCTGGTCGCGATCCTGGCCGTCTTCGACGCCGGCCTGTCCCTCGCCCAGCGGTGGTACTCGGCGCGCATCGGCGAGGGACTCATCCTCGACCTGCGCACCCGGGTGTTCGACCACGTGCAGCGGATGCCGCTGGCGTTCTTCACCCGCACCCAGACCGGCGCGCTGATCAGCCGGCTCAACAACGACGTGATCGGTGCCCAGCAGGCGTTCACCTCGACGCTGTCCGGCGTCGTCTCCAACGTGATCGCGCTGGTCCTCACCGCCGGCGTGATGTTCTCGCTGTCCTGGCAGATCACCGTGCTCTCGCTGATCCTGCTGCCGGTATTCGTGCTCCCGGCGCGCCGGATCGGTCAGCGGCTGCAGGCGATCACCCGGGAGTCGTACGGGCTGAACGCCTCGATGAACGCGACGATGACCGAGCGGTTCAACGTGTCCGGTGCGCTGCTGGTCAAGCTGTTCGGCCGGCCGGCGGAAGAGTCCCGCTCGTTCGGCGAGCGGGCCGGCCGGGTGCGCGACATCGGCGTCGTGTCGGCCATGTACGCGCGGACCTTCTTCGTGGCGCTGACCCTGGTCGCCGCGCTCGCCCAGGCGCTCGTCTACGGGCTGGGCGGCTACTACGCGCTGACCGGCCGGCTCGACGCCGGCACCGTCGTGACGCTGGCGCTGCTGCTGACCCGCCTGTACGGGCCGCTGACCGCGCTGTCGAACGTCCGGGTCGACGTGATGAGCGCGCTGGTCTCGTTCGACCGGGTCTTCGAGGTGCTCGACATCGCACCGATGGTCGTCGACAAGCCGGGCGCGGTGACGCTGCCGGCCGACGCGCGTTCGATCGAGTTCGACGACGTGCGGTTCTCCTACCCGACGGCCGACGAGGTGTCGCTCGCCTCGCTCGAGGACGTGGCCGCGCTGGACCAGGCGCCGACGCAGGAGGTCCTGCACGGCGTGACGTTCACCGCCGCGCCGGGCGAGCTGGTCGCGCTGGTCGGGCCGTCCGGGGCCGGCAAGACGACGATCAGCATGCTCGTGCCGCGGATCTACGACGTGCGCTCGGGTGCCGTGCGGGTCGGCGGCCGGGACGTCCGGGACGTCACCCTCGACTCGCTGCACGCCGCGATCGGCGTGGTCACCCAGGATGCGCACCTGTTCCACGACACGATCCGGGCCAACCTGCTCTACGCGCGGCCGCGGGCGACCGAGGACGAGATCTGGGCGTCGCTGGCCGCGGCCCAGGTGGCCGAGCTGGTCAGCGGCCTGCCGGACGGGCTGGAGACCGTGGTCGGCGACCGCGGCTACCGGCTGTCCGGCGGCGAGAAGCAGCGGATCGCGATCGCCCGGCTGCTGCTCAAGGCGCCCGGCATCGTGATCCTGGACGAGGCGACCGCGCACCTGGACTCCGAGTCCGAGCTGGCCGTGCAGCGAGCGCTGGCCGCCGCCCTGGAGGGGCGCACCTCATTGGTCATCGCGCACCGGCTGTCCACGGTGCTCAACGCCGACAAGATCCTCGTGGTCGACGCCGGCCGGGTGGTCGAGGCCGGCACGCACGGCGAGCTGCTGGCCGCCGGTGGGCTGTACGCGGAGCTCTACCGGACCCAGTTCCAGCGCCAGGCCGATCCGGCCGCGACCCAGGCCGCTGACCCGGCGACGGTCACCACGTAGGGACCATCCCGCCGTCGACGGTCACCATCGAGCCGGTCATGTAGGACGCAGCGGGGGAGAGCACGAACGCGGCCACCCGGCCGAACTCGGCCGGCTCCCCGTACCGCCCCAGTGGGATGCGCGCGGCGGCCCGCCGGGCCACGCCGTCCGGGTCGCCGCCGGCCCGGTCGATCTCGACGGTCCGGTCGGTCGCGATCCGGCCCGGCAGCAGGCCGTTGACCCTGATCCCGCGCGGGCCGAGCTCGTTGGCGAGCGTCTTGACCAGCCCGGCCAGGCCCGGCCGCAGACCGTTGGAGACGGCGAGCCCGGGGATCGGCGTACGCACCGAGCTGGACAGCACCAGCGCGATCGATCCGCCGTCACCGCCGAGCGCTCCGGCGACCTGCCGGGTCAGCCGCAGCGCGCCGAGGAAGACCGACTCGAACGCGGTCCGCCAGGCGTCCTCCTCGGTCTCCAGCACGCTGCCGGGCGGCGGCCCGCCGACGCTGACCAGCGCCCCGTCCAGCCCGCCGTACGCGGTGTGCGCCGCCTCGACGAGCCGCTGCGCCGCCGCCGCCCGGCCGAGATCCGCGGTGACGCCGACCGCGTGCGCGCGACCGCCCAACTCCTGCGCGGCGCGCTCGACCGCGCCCTCGTCCCGGGCGCCGACCACCACCTGCGCGCCCTCGGCGACGAGCGCCTCGGCGGTGGCGCGGCCGAGACCGCGCGAGCCGCCGCTGACCACGTACACCCGACCTGCCAGCCCGAGATCCACGCGATGATCCTGCACCCGCCGCACCGACCACGCGTTCCCAGGGGCGCCCCTCTCTCACAGCTGCGAGAGCTCCCAACGGGCCCGTCAGACGGGGAACTCGGGGCTGGCTCCGAGGATTCGCATAGTCATGCGGTATGCGGTATGTTCTTGCGTATGGGAACGACCGTCGCCGTCGCCGGGGCCAGCGGATACGCGGGCGGCGAGCTGCTGCGCCTGCTGTCCGCGCACCCCGAGCTCGACGTCGGCCCGGTCACCGCCCACGCGAGCGCGGGGGAGCGCCTCGGGTCGATCCATCCCCATCTGGTCAGCCTGGCCGACCGGGTGCTGGCGCCGACCGAGCCGGCCGAGCTGGCCGAGGCCGACCTGGTCTTCCTCGCGCTGCCGCACGGGCAGTCCGGCGCGGTCGCCGCCGCCCTGCCGCCCGACCTGCCTATCGTCGACCTGGGCGCCGACCACCGGCTGGTCTCGGCCGAGGCCTGGGCGGAGACCTACGGGGGAGCCCACCCCGGCTCCTGGCCCTATGGGTTGCCCGAGCTGCCCGGCCAGCGGGCGGCCATCGCCGCGGGCAACCGGGCGGCCGCGACCGGGTGCTATGCCGTCGCCACGATCGTTCCGCTCGCCCCGCTGATCGCCGCCGGTCTGGTCGAGCCGGCCGACGTGGTGGTCGTCGCCGCCTCCGGCACCTCCGGCGCCGGCCGTTCGGCCAAGGACCATCTGCTGGGCAGCGAGGTGATGGGCGACCTCTCGCCCTACAGCGTGGGCCGCCACCGGCACGTGCCGGAGATCCTGCAGGCCACCGGCGCGACGTCGGTCTCGTTCACGCCGGTGCTGGCGCCGATGCCGCGGGGAATCCTCGCCACCGTGACCGCCCGCCCGGCCCGCCCGGGCGTGACCGCGGCCGAGGTCCGCGAGGTGCTCGACCAGGCCTACCGGGCGGAGCCGTTCGTGCAGCTGCTGCCCGACGGGCAGTGGCCGCACACCGCGGCGACGCTCGGCAGCAACAGTGCCCACCTGCAGGCGACGGTCGACGCCGGCTCCGGCCGGGTGGTCGTCTGCAGCGCCATCGACAACCTCGGCAAGGGTGCAGCCGGCCAGGCCGTGCAGTGCGCCAACCTGCTGCTCGGCCTGCCGGAGACGACCGGCCTGCCGGTGGACGGGGTGGCCCCGTGAGCGTCACCGCCGCCCGGGGCTTCCGGGCCGCCGGCGTCGCCGCCGGCCTCAAGTCCTCCGGCGGCCTCGACGTCGCCCTCGTCGTCAACGACGGCCCCCTCGACGCGGCCGCGGGCGTCTTCACCAGCAACCGGGTCAAGGCCGCACCGGTGCTGTGGTCCGAGCAGGTGCTCGGCACCGGCCGGCTCGGCGCGGTGGTGCTCAACTCGGGCGGCGCCAACGCCTGCACCGGCCCGGCCGGGTTCGCCGACACCCACGCCACTGCCGAGGCGGTCGCGGCGGCGCTGGGCATCGGCGCGATCGACGTCGCGGTCTGCTCGACCGGCCTGATCGGCGAGCGGCTGCCGATGCCGCAGCTGCTCGCCGGCATCGAGAAGGCGGCGGCCTCGCTGGCGCCGGCCGCCGGCGACGACGCGGCCCGGGCGATCATGACCACCGACACCGTGCCCAAGACCGCCGGCGTGACCGGCGACGGCTGGATGGTCGGCGGCATGGCCAAGGGCGCCGGCATGCTCGCGCCCGGCCTCGCGACCATGCTCTGCGTCCTGACCACCGACGCCGTGGTCGACCCGGCCGGCTGCGATGCCGCGCTGCGGGTCGCCACCGCCCGCACGTTCGACCGGGTCGACTCCGACGGCTGCATGTCGACCAACGACACGGTCCTGCTGCTGGCCAGCGGCGCGTCCGGGGTGGCGCCGGAGCCGGCGGCGTTCGCGGCCGCGGTCGAGCGGCTGTGCGCCGACCTGTGCCGGCAGCTGCTCGCAGACGCGGAGGGCGCGACCAAGGACGTCGCGATCGAGGTCGTCGGCGCTGCCACCGAGGCCGACGCGGTCGAGGTCGGCCGGGCGGTCGCCCGCAGCAACCTGCTCAAGTGCGCGTTCTTCGGCAACGACCCCAACTGGGGGCGGGTGCTGGCGGCGGTCGGCACGACCAGCGCCGCGTTCGAGCCCGACGCTCTCGACGTCGCGATCAACGGCGTGCAGGTCTGCCGGGCCGGCGCCGCCGGGGAGCCCCGCGAGCTGGTCGACCTCTCCGGCCGCGACATCGCCGTGCTGGTCGACCTGCACGCCGGCCCGGCCACCGCGACCATCTGGACCAACGACCTGTCCCTGGCCTACGTCCACGAAAACTCGGCATACTCGACATGACCCTGACCACGTCGCCCGACCGCACGGCTGCGCTGGCCAAGGCGGCCACGCTCGTCGAGGCGCTGCCCTGGCTGGCGCGCTTCCACGGCGCCGTCGTCGTGCTCAAATACGGCGGCAACGCGATGACCGACCCGGCGCTCCAGCGTGCCTTCGCCGAGGACGTCGTCTTCCTCCGCTACGTCGGGCTCAAGCCGGTCGTCGTGCACGGCGGCGGCCCGCAGATCACCGCCCACCTCGACCGGCTCGGCATCGCGACCGAGTTCCGCGCCGGCCTGCGGGTCACCACCCCGGAGGCGATGGAGGTCGTCCGGATGGTGCTCGTCGGCCAGGTCAACGGCGACGTGGTCCGGCTCGTCAACGACCACGGGCCGTTCGCAGTCGGGCTGACCGGGGAGGACGGCGGCCTGATGACCGCCGAACCGCGGACGCTGGTGGTCGAGGGCGAGGAGGTCGATCTCGGCCTGGTCGGCGACGTCGTCTCGGTCGACCCCAGCGCGCTGCGGGCGCTGCTCGACGACGGCCGGATCCCGGTGGTGGCGACCGTGGCCGCGGGTCCGGGCGGCCAGTCCTACAACGTCAACGCCGACACGGCGGCCGCCGCGATCGCGGTCGCGGTGGGGGCGCAGAAGCTCGTCGTGCTCACCGACGTCGAGGGTCTCTATTCGTCCTGGTCGTCGGACGGTGCGGCCGGCGAGCTGGTCAGCGAGATCGTCGCCGCCGACCTGGCCGCGCTGCTGCCCGAGCTGTCCGCCGGCATGGTGCCGAAGATGGAGGCCTGCCTGCGCGCCGTGCGCGGCGGCGTCCCGCAGGCGCACGTGCTCGACGGGCGGGTGCCGCATGCGGTGCTGCTCGAGGTGTTCACCGACTCCGGCGTCGGCACCATGGTGCTGCCCGACCCGCCGGCGACCGACGGCGCGGGAGGTGCCGCATGACCGCCACCGACGCCCTGCGGGAGCGCTGGGACGCGGTGATGATGCCCAACTACGGCACCCCGCCGGTGGCCATCGCCCGCGGCGAGGGCTCCCGGGTCTGGGACGTCGACGGCGTCTGCTACCTCGACTGCATCGCCGGCATCGCGGTCTCGGCCCTCGGCCACTGCCATCCGGCCCTGGTCGAGGCGGTCCGCCGCCAGGTCGGCGTGCTGGTCCACTCCAGCAACCTGTTCGTGCACGAGCCGGGCGTCGCGCTGGCCGAGCGGCTCGTCGGCCTGCTGGGCGGCGGTGGCCGGGTGTTCTTCTGCAACGACGGCGCCGAAGCCAACGAGGCGGCGCTGAAGATCGTCCGGCGGCACGGCTGGACGGTCGACCCTTCCGGCCGGCGGCTCGAGGTGGTCGCGGCCGAGGACGGGTTCCACGGCCGCACGTTCGGTGCCCTGTCGCTGACCGGCACCGCGTCCAAGCGCGAGCCGTTCGCGCCGCTGCCCGGCCCGGTCACCTTCGTGCCCTACGGCGACGAGGCGGCGCTGCGGGCTGCGGTCACCGATCGGACGGCCGCGGTCTTCCTCGAGCCGACCCTGGGCGAGGGCGGCGTCGTCCCGCCGCCGCCGGGCTACCTCGCCGCGGCGCGGGAGGCCTGCGACGCCTCCGGTGCACTGCTGGTCGTCGACGAGGTGCAGAGCGGGATCGGCCGGACCGGGGCCTGGTTCGCGCACCAGACCGAGGGCGTCCGGCCCGACGTGGTCACGCTGGCCAAGGGGCTCGCCGGCGGCATGCCGATCGGCGCCTGTATCGGCTTCGGCGGGGCCGGCGACCTGCTCACCCCCGGCCAGCACGGCAGCACCTTCGGCGGCAACCCGGTGTCCTGCGCGGCCGCGCTGGCGGTGCTCGACACGATCGAGCGGGACGGGCTGCTCGCCTCCGTCCGCACGGTCGGCGACCGGCTCGCGGCCGGCCTGGCCGGGATCTCCTCGCCGCTGGTGAAGGGCGTGCGCGGCAGCGGCCTGTGGCGGGCGCTCGTGCTGACCCGACCGGTCGCCGCGCAGGTCGAGACGGCCGCGCGGCGGGCCGGCGTGCTGGTCAACGCCGTGCGCCCGGACGCGGTCCGGGTGGCCCCGCCGCTGATCCTCACCGCGGCCGAGGCCGACGAGGCGGTCGCCGCGCTGGCGACGGCGGTGGCCGAGGTCGATCGGGCCGCTACGGTCGGCGCGTCCAACGCCAGCGTCGACGATGGGACCTCCTGATGCCGCGCCACTTCCTCCGCGACGACGACCTCAGCCCGGCCGAGCAGCTCGAGGTGCTCGACCTCGCCGACCGGGTCAAGGAAGACCGGTTCGCCTTCACCCCACTCGCCGGCCCGCGGTCGGTCGCGGTGATCTTCGACAAGCCGTCCACCCGCACCCGGGTCTCCTTCAGCGCCGGCATCGCCGAGCTCGGCGGCTACCCGCTGGTGATGGAGGCGACCGGCAGCCAGCTCGGTCGCGGTGAGCCGATCGAGGACACCACCAGGGTGCTCGACCGGCAATGCGCCGCGATCGTCTGGCGCACCTTCGGCCAGGACCGGGTCGAGGCCGCGGCCAGGGTCAGCCGGGTGCCGGTGGTCAACGCGCTCACCGACTCGTTCCACCCGTGCCAGGTGCTCGCCGACCTGCAGACCGTGCGGGAGCGGCTCGGCCGGTTGGCCGGGGTCACGCTGGCCTACGTCGGCGACGGCGCCAACAACATGGCCCACTCGCTGCTGCTCGGCGGCACCACCGCCGGCCTGCACGTGCGCATCGGCAACCCGCCTGGCTACGACCCCGACCCTGCGGTCGTCGCCCGGGCCACCGAGATCGCCGCCGGCACCGGCGGGTCGGTGCAGCTGACCCGGGAACCGAAGGAGGCCTTCGCCGGTGCCGAGGTCCTGGTCACCGACACCTGGGTGTCGATGGGCCAGGAGGACGAGGCCGCCGCCCGCACGGCATCGTTCGTGCCGTTCGCGGTAACCGCCGAAGCGGTCCAGCAGGCGGCACCGGGAGCGGTCGCGCTGCATTGCCTTCCGGCATACCGGGGCAAGGAGATCGCGGCCGAGGTCATCGACGGCCCGCAGAGCGCGGTCTGGGACGAGGCGGAAAACCGGCTGCATGCGCAGAAGGCGCTGCTGATCTGGTTGCTGGGGCAGTCGTGAGCACCCCCGACCATCCGGCGCCGCTGGGCAAGGTGGCCCGGCAGGCCCGCATCGCCGAGCTCGTCGCCAGCCAGCCGGTGACCTCGCAGGGTGAACTGGCCGCGCTGCTGGCCGCCGAGGGCATCGCCGTCACCCAGGCGACGTTGTCCCGCGACCTCGACGAGCTCAACGCGGTGAAGGTACGCAGCACGCCGGGTGGTCCGTTGGCCTACGTGGTGCCCGAGGACGGCGGTGCCCCGCCGCCGCCGCAGCTGCCCGCGGTGGGCGCCCCGCTGTCCCGGCTGATCCGGCTGCTCGGCGAGCTGATGGTCTCGGCCGAGGGCAGCGCCAACCTGGCGGTGCTGCGCACCCCGCCCGGCGCCGCGCATTTCCTCGCCTCGGCGATCGACCGGTCCGGCCTGACCCAGGTGATGGGCACGATCGCCGGTGACGACACGGTGCTGCTGGTCGCCCGCGAACCCGCCGGCGGCCCGGAGCTGGCCGATCTCATGCGCACGCTGTCCCGGCGCCAGGTTCCCGACGAGCTCACGATGCCGCAGCGCCGCCTGCACGCGCTGCTGGAGGCCGAGGCGAAGCGCAAGGCCGCTCCCGCTCCTCCCACCGGCGACCCCGCCGGTGATGCACCGCGTGCTCGGCCGAGCGCCGGTGCCGGCGACGCTCCAGGCGCTCACGCCGGCGTTCGTGCGGCGGACGCGGAGGCCGAGCAGGCGTCCGATCAGGCTGTCGACCGCGTCGGCGGACGGCGACCCAGGCGGCGACGACCGGCGCCCACCTCCGCCTGACCCACGACCCGAGACCCCCGCGGCAGCGCCGCGCCAGACCTAGGAGACATCCGTGACCGAGCGTGTCGTCCTCGCCTACTCAGGAGGCCTGGACACCTCCGTCGCCATCGGCTGGATCGCCGAGCAGACCGGTGCCGAGGTGATCGCCGTGGCCGCCGACGTCGGCCAGGGCGGCGAGGACCTGGACGAGGTCCGCAAGCGCGCGCTGGCCTGCGGCGCCGTCGAGGCCGAGGTCCTCGACCTGCGCGACGACTTCGCCGACCACTACTGCCTGCCCGCGCTGCGGGCCGGTGCCCTCTACATGGAGCGCTACCCGCTCGTCTCGGCGCTGTCCCGCCCGGTGATCGTCGAGGCGCTGGTCGCCGCCGCCCGGCGGCACGGCGCGGACACCGTCGCGCACGGCTGCACCGGCAAGGGCAACGACCAGGTCCGCTTCGAGGTCGGCATCGGCGCGCTCGCGCCCGATCTGCAGGTGCTCGCGCCGGTTCGGGATTCCGGCATGACCAGGGACGAGGCGATCGGCTTCGCCGAGCGCACCGGCCTGCCGATCGACGTGACCGGCCGCTCGCCCTACTCGATCGACCAGAACCTCTGGGGCCGCGCGGTGGAGACCGGCTTCCTCGAGGACCCGTGGAACGCGCCGATCGAGGAGCTCTACTCCTACACGTCCGACCCGGGCGTGGCCCGGGATCCCGACGAGGTGCTCGTCCGGTTCGACGCCGGCGTACCGACCGCGATCGACGGCAAGCCGGTGACCGTCCGGGAGGCCATCGAGGCGCTCAACCGGCGGGCCGGCGCGCAGGGTGTCGGCCGGCTGGACATGGTCGAGGACCGGCTGGTCGGCATCAAGAGCCGCGAGGTCTACGAGGCGCCCGGCGCGATCGCGCTGCTGACCGCCCACCGGGAGATCGAGGACCTCACGGTCGAGCGCGACCTGCGCCGGTTCGCACAGAGCGTGCGGCAGCGGTGGGCCGAGCTGGTCTACGACGGGCTGTGGTTCTCCCCGCTCAAGCAGGCGCTGGACGCGTTCCTCGACTCGGCCCAGCAGCACGTGACCGGCGAGGTGCGGTTGCGCCTGCATGCCGGCAACGCCACCCCGACCGGCCGGCGCAGCGACAGCACGCTCTACGACTACTCGCTCGCGACCTACGACACCGGCGACACGTTCGACCAGTCGCTGTCCAAGGGCTTCGTCCAGCTGTGGGGACTGCCGTCCCGGATCGCCGCCACCCGTGACCTCGCCGCCGCGAAGACGGACCCTGACCCCGCATGACCGACAACCCCGCACCGCCCGGCGGCCTGCGGTTGTGGGGCGGCCGGTTCGCCGGCGGCCCGGCCGAGGCGTTGGCCCGGCTGTCGGTGTCGGTGCAGTTCGACTGGCGGCTGGCGCCGTACGACCTGGCCGGCTCGCGCGCGCACGCCCGGGTGCTGCACCGCGCCGGCCTGCTCGACGAGGACGAGCTGGCCCGGATGCTCGCCGCCCTGGACGAGCTGGAGGGCGACGTGCGGGCCGGCACCTTCACGCCGACGCTCGCCGACGAGGACGTGCACACCGCGCTCGAACGCGGCCTGCTGGAGCGGCTCGGCCCGCTCGGCGGCAAGCTGCGCGCCGGCCGCAGCCGCAACGACCAGGTCGCCACCGACCTTCGGCTCTACCTCCGCGACGCGGCCCGGCAGCTGGCCGGCGCGCTGGCCGAGCTGGAGGCGACGCTGGTCGGCCGGGCCGACGAGCACCGCGACGTGCCGATGCCCGGCATGACCCACCTGCAGCACGCGCAGCCGGTGCTGTTCGCCCACCACCTCCTCGCCCACGTACACGCGCTGGCCCGCGACCTCGACCGGCTGCGGGACTGGGACCGCCGGGCCGCGGTGAGCCCGCTCGGCGCCGGCGCGCTCGCCGGTTCCTCGCTCCCGCTCGACCCGCAGCTGACCGCGCAGGAGCTCGGCTTCCGCTCGGCCGCCACCAACTCGATCGACGCGGTCTCCGACCGGGACTTCGTCGCCGAGTTCCTGTTCGTCACCGCCCTGCTCGGCGTACACCTGTCCCGGATCGGCGAGGAGATCTGCCTCTGGGCGACCAGTGAGTTCCGCTGGATCCGGCTGGCCGACGAGTTCTCCACCGGGTCGTCGATCATGCCGCAGAAGAAGAACCCGGACGTGGCCGAGCTGGCCCGGGGCAAGGCCGGCCGGCTCATCGGCGGCCTGACCGGGCTGCTGGTCACGCTCAAGGGCCTGCCGCTGGCCTACGACCGCGACCTGCAGGAGGACAAGGAGCCGGCCTTCGACGCGGTCGACCAGCTGTTGCTCGTGCTGCCCGCGTTGACCGGCCTGGTGGCCACGATGACGGTCGACACGGCCCGGCTGGAGGCGGCTGCGCCGGAAGGGTTCGCGCTCGCCACCGACGTGGCCGAGTGGCTGGTTCGCACCGGGATCCCGTTCCGGGAGGCGCACGAGGTCGCCGGCACCCTGGTGGCCTACTGCGAGGGCGCCGGCAAGGAGCTCACCGACCTCACCGACGCCGAGCTCGTCGCGGTCGACCCGAGGCTCACCCCGGACGTGCGGGCCGTCCTCGACGTGCGCGGCGCGCTGCGGGCCCGCTCCGCCCACGGCGGCACCGCGCCGGACCGGGTCGCCGACCAGCTGGCCGAGCTGACCCGGACCGTGCAGGATCACCTCGCGTGGGCGGGCGAGAAGGCACCGGTGGGGGAGTGGGGCGCCTGAGCCGCCCCTTCGACCGCGAGATCCTGTCCGGGCCGGTGCTCACGGCCGCCCGGGAGCTGCTCGGCGCGGTGCTCGAAGTGGACAGTCCACGGGGGACTGTCGCGGTGGCACTGTCCGAAGTAGAGGCCTACGCGGGCATGGTCGACCCTGCCTCGCACGCCTACCGCGGTCGCACCGCGCGCAACGCGGTCATGTTCGGCCCGGCCGGCTTCCTCTACGTCTACTTCGTCTACGGCATGCACTGGTGCTGCAACGTCGTCTGCGGTCCGGAGGACGAGGCGAGCGCGGTGCTGCTGCGGGCCGGCCGCGTCGTCGCCGGCGAGGAGCTCGCCCGCGGCCGCCGTCCCGCCGCCCGCAGCACGACCGAGCTCGCCCGCGGGCCGGCCCGGCTGGCCAGCACCTTGGGTCTGGTCGGCACCGACACCGGCACCGACCTGCTCGACCCGGCGTCCCCGATCCGGCTGCTGACCGGCACCCGCGTCCCCGACGCCGCGGTCCGCCGCGGCCCGCGCGTCGGCGTCGCCGCGGCCGCCGACGTCCCGTGGCGGATCTGGGTCGACGGCGACCCCTCGGTCAGCCCCTACCGCCCCAACACCCGCCGCCGCCGCATCCCCACCTGACCGCCCGCCCGTCACCGCCTCACCCGCCCTGTCGTCGTACCGCCCGATCCCGGCCCAGCGCGCGGGCCGCTTGCCGCCGCCCGGCGACCGGCAGTAGCCGATGCGCTGACTAGAGCCCAGCCCGCGTCGCGCGCGGGCCGACCGCGGCCGTACGGCAGACTCGTACCGTGACCGCGACCACCTCAACGCCCGCGGGCGTCACCGCGGACGACCTGCCGCCGCACCTGCGGGAGGCGCACGAGCGGCTCGCCTTCGGCGCGGCCGAGGTGCTGCCCGCCGGCGGCCTGGCCGAGCGCCTGCTCGCGGCCGACCGCGAGGGCCGCCCGCTGCGGGTCAAGCTCGGCATCGACCCGTCCGGCGCCGACCTGACCCTCGGCCATGCCGTGGTGCTGCGGAAGCTGCGCCAGTTCCAGGACCTCGGCCACACCGCCGTGCTCATCGTCGGCGGCTTCACCGGCCGCGTCGGCGACCCGAGCGGCCGCACCAACACCCGCGCCGCACTCTCCGCCGAGCAGACCGCGCAGAACTCCCAGCGCTACTTCGAGCAGCTGATGCGGGTGCTGGACCCCGACCGCGTCGAGGTCCGGAACAACGCCGAGTGGCTCGACCCGATGACGATGGCCGAGATCATGTCGTACGCCCGCGAGGTCACCGTCGCCCGCCTGCTCGAGCGGGACGACTTCGCCCGCCGGCACCGCGAGCACCTGCCGATCTCGCTGGTCGAGTTCTTCTACCCGCTGCTGCAGGGCATCGACTCGGTCGCGGTCCGCTCGGACGTCGAGCTCGGCGGCACCGACCAGACGTTCAACAACCTCATGGGCCGTGACCTGCAGCGCGCGCACGACCAGCCGCCGCAGGCGGTGCTCACCGTGCCGCTGCTCGTCGGCACCGACGGCGTCGAGAAGATGGGCAAGTCGCTCGGCAACTGGATCGGGATCGAGGAGCCGGCCGACGAGCAGTTCGGCAAGGTGATGTCGATCCCCGACTCGGTCATCGGCCACTACGCGACGCTCGCCACCGACCTGCCGCCCGCCGAGGTGGCCGAGATCGAGCGGGATGCGGCCGCTGGCGGCCCGGCGGCGAACCGGGCCAAGCGCCGAGTGGCCGCCGCCGTGGTGGAGCTCTACCACGGCCGGGAGGCGGCCGAGGCGGCCGAACGCCGGTTCGACACGGTGCATCGCCAGCACGAGGTCCCCGACGACGTGCCGGAGCGGTCGCTGCCGGCCGGCGACCCGGTGCACGTGCCCGCGCTGCTGGTCGAGCTCGGCTTCGCCAGGTCGAGCACTGCCGCGCGCCGCCTCGTCGACGACGGCGCGATCCGGGTGGACGGCACCAGGCTGCCCGCGCGTGAGTACGACGTGGCCCGCGACCGACTGGCCGGCCACGTCCTCGCCGCCGGCCGCCGGAACCTCGTCCGCCTCACCGACTGATCCACCCCTACGAGGCCGCCGGGAACTGGATCGGCTGGTCCAGCCCCTCGACCGAGCCTTGTGGCGTTGGGCTGTGGCGGCGCGGGGACCGGACCGTGCCTTCCCATCCGGCGCCACTCATCGGGCGACATGCGCCGCTCCTGCCGTCGAGCGGGTCTGGATCGCCGCGCGGCCGGACCTGGCGCTGCTCACGGACCGACAGCAGACGGTTCACCCGTTCGGGCGGTCAGGGAGCCCGGCGCCGGCCCGCTGTACACGCCAGGTAGCGTAGTCGCCGGTCGGACAACCCGACTGGCCGATCGCATCGGGGCCCGACGGCGGGAACGCCCGAGCGAGCGGCCACCAGCACAGGTAAGCTCGTACCAGGACAGCGTCCCGTCTGACGTCCCGTCATCCGGAGCCCGCCGCAGGGAACATCCGGTGCCGATCGTCAGTTGAGACCTTGGGTCTGATGTTGGTCTCCGTGGCGGATCCACCGCTGTGGTGACGAGCATCAGACCTCCGGACAGCCGGCGGGAGCTCGTGTCGCCGGCGGCGCGTCCGGTCCGGGTGGACGGTCGTGGCGGCCTCAGGGTCGGCGCGGGTGCACCCGGTCCGCTCAGGACGTGTGAAATGCGGCCGTCGAGGTCGGTTTCGTCCGGGTCCGTGCTCCACCGCCGGCCTGCCGGCGGGCTCGACCGGCCCCCGTCGACGAGAGTCGACGAGGGCACCGGACCGCGGTCCGGGAGAGCGGCGACAGTGGATTTGACTCCACCGCCACTGCCCTCCTACCGTGTTCCACGCCCCGAACGCCGGTTGATCGCCGGACGGGACGGGCTCCCATCCCTCCGACACCGCGGATTCCGCGGCCAAGAGTGATGTGCGGGTGGTGCGGCCAAACCTCCGGGTTTGACACAGCGAAGCCAGCCGAGTAACGTTTAGCGAGTTGCCCCGAGAACGGCCGAGAGGCCCAGTACCGGTGCGCGTCCGCTCCTTGAGAACTCAACAGCGTGCCGAAAGTCAGTGCCAACAAACCCCGTCCGCGGGGGCTGAGGGCCGGTCGTCGACCGACCTCGATCCCGTGGCGGATTCCTTTGGTACACGACGAGCACACAGCTCGTCGAGACCAGCGATCACTCCGTAGGCACACCGGTCCGTCGTGGACGGCCCGGCAGCCATACAAAGCATTCACGGAGAGTTTGATCCTGGCTCAGGACGAACGCTGGCGGCGTGCTTAACACATGCAAGTCGAGCGAGGCCCTCCCTTCGGGGAGGTGTCCTAGCGGCGAACGGGTGAGTAACACGTGGGCAACCTGCCCTCAGCTCTGGGATAACCCCGGGAAACCGGGGCTAATACCGGATACGACCTCGTCAGGCATCTGTCGAGGTGGAAAGTTTTTCGGCTGAGGATGGGCCCGCGGCCTATCAGCTTGTTGGTGGGGTGACGGCCTACCAAGGCGACGACGGGTAGCCGGCCTGAGAGGGTGACCGGCCACACTGGGACTGAGACACGGCCCAGACTCCTACGGGAGGCAGCAGTGGGGA
>Ga0207689_10000188_pt1 | contig 53702 bp, 31 predicted proteins | sample KBSMisM52_FD_184312 | JGI IMG/M metagenome (GOLD analysis project Ga0207689, IMG submission 184312) | Miscanthus rhizosphere microbial communities from Kellogg Biological Station, Michigan, USA - KBS Miscanthus M5-2 (SPAdes) (version 2) | ecosystem: Host-associated > Plants > Roots >...
TCCGGCGATCTGAATGCCGGGAACTTGTCGGTCAACGGGCAGCGCGAGTCGGCCAATGGATTTCTGTTGAATGGAACGACAGTTCAGGAATTTGCTTTCTCGGGCGCAGCGATTATTCCAAACCTGGATTCGATTGCTGAATTCCGTATTGTCACCAACAATTTTGACGCTGAATATGGGAACTATCCTGGTGGCCAGGTCAATGTGATTACCAAAGCCGGAGCGAATGCTTTCCACGGTAGCGCATTCGAGTTTTTGCGCAACAAAGCATTTGACGCCACACGATATTTCACCTTGGTCAAGGATGATCACAAACAAAATGAATTTGGCGGTACCTTTGGTGGTCCAATTGTGCGCGACAAGATATTTTTCTTTGCAGACTATCAGGGAAATCGTGTGATTCTAGGTCAGGCCGGTGGGGACCAACGTCCGGTTCCGACGCAAGCGGAACGTACTGGTGATTTTTCGGCACTGAGCGATGCCATGTCCGGGTCAGTGCAAGGGACAGTATGGGCACAGCAGCTTTCCAATACCTTGGGATATACGGTTACCGCGGGAGAGCCATATTTCTTCGCGGGTTGCACCCCAGCAACGTGTGTTTTTCCTGGTGCGCAAGTTCCGAGTACCGCCTTCACGGTACCTTCCAAAAATCTACTGCAATTTATTCCTCCAGGGAACGCAGGGGATGGACTGTTTTCGCCAGTTGTTGATCCATCGCGGCTAACGGACAACAAGACGAGCGGTCGTCTGGACTTCAACACCCACTTCGGGCAACTCTCCGGCTACTACTTCTTTGATCAATATCGTCAAAGCGTGCCGAATATTTTCCTGCCCGGATTCGGCAGTGATTTCACAGGGCGTTCTCAAGTTGTGAATTTGGGGGATTCGAAAACTCTGGGTTCTGCGTCGGTCAATGAGCTGCGTTTCGGATTTACGCGGATCCGTTATCTCATCCACAAACCGACAGGTGGTAATGATGTGACACCAGCGTCATTGGGTTTCGAGCAAGGAGCGAACACTCTTGGAATTTCTCCCTCGCTTCCGCAATACGCGCACGTCCCTAATATTCACCTGAACAATGGTCTGTCATTTGGAGCATCCGGCGGCCCTCTTGGCGTTACCGAAACTACTTATCAAGTGATGGATAACTTCAGCCGGGTTATCAAAACCCACACGCTGACCTTTGGCGGCCAATTCCGTTATAACCAATTGACTGAGTACAACGGCGGGTCCAACGGCGATTTCGTCTTTGATGGTCAGGAAACCGGAATCGATTTCGCAGACTTTCTGATCGGCGCGCCGACCAACTATTCCCAAGGGCAAGGTTATCCCTCTTACGGGCGCTCGCGTTACATCGGACTTTTTGCACAGGACAGCTGGCGCATAAAACCGAATATCACTTTGAACTACGGGTTGCGATGGGATGTGAGCCGTCCGTGGTCTGAGAAAAATGGCCAGTTGGAGACACTTGTTCTAGGCTTGGATTCCACGCGATTCCCAGGGTCACCAACGGGCTGGGTTTTCCCCGGTGATCCCGGTATACCCAGTACGCTGGCACCAACCCGCTACCACAATTTTGCTCCGCGCTTCGGACTTGCGTATTCACCGAATTCTGGCAGTGGTTTGATGAAAGCGCTGACCGGGGGCCCAGGAAGGACCAGCATTCGTGTGGGATGGGGAAAGTTCTATAGCACTTTCGAAGGCGCAACGAATTTCAATGAAATTGGAGACGCTCCCTTCGGTGCCTTCTATGGCAGTCCGGTGCCTCCACAGTTTGTGACACCGTTTGTGGATCGCGCTACTGGAAACGTCGAAGGTCAGCGGTTCCCGGTGCCGTTGCCCGATAAAAACACTCCAATCAACTGGGCGAACTTTTTGCCGATCGGAACCTCGCCCGCGTTCTACTACAAAAATGTACTGCCCTATACCGAGGAATATCAGCTTTCGATTGAGCGGCAACTGGGCACTGGAACACTGCTGACTGCAAGTTACGTAGGGACTCAGGGTCACCACTTGCTATCCTCTTTGGAAGCAAATCCTGGTAATCCCGCTCTGTGCGCAAGTGTCGATGAGAACAGCGAAGTGACCGACGGGAACCCTTGCCACGGTGGAGGGGAGAACGGCGTGTATCACCCTGTCGCCGGCGGAACGATCAACGGTACACGTGGACCATTCGGTCCGAACTTCAGCAGCGATGGCTACTTCATCACTATGGGGCAGTCGAGCTACAACTCATTGCAATTTAGCCTTCGCCAGCGCATTTCACGGGTACAATTCCTCGCGGGATACACCTATGCTAAGTCGCTCGACAATGGTTCCGGATACGGCGAACAGATCAATTTGCTGGACGTGAATCAAAAGTCGCTTTCCTCTTTCGATATCAGGCACAACTTTGTGGTCAGCTACGACTATGCGGTGCCTTTTGATCGTTTACACGGTCCGAGCAGACTCGTGAAAGGATGGCGAGTAAGTGGTATCACGCGGTTCTCAAGTGGTCAGCCGGTCACGCTCGTCGAGACCGATGATCGTTCTTACCTTGGAACTGCTGGCGCGGGTGCGATTTCTCTGCCGATCGATACTCCGAATTTCACGCCGGGATCACTGCATATTAGTGATCCGCGTTCCAATCAACCGTACTTCAATACCTCTCTGTTTTCACTCGAGAACATTGGTACATTGGGAACGGCACCACGCCGGTTCTTCTCTGGACCAGGGTTGAATAATTGGGACATCGCAATTCTGAAGGACACTCTCATCAAAGAGGGAATGAATCTCGAATTCCGTACCGAATTCTTCAACGCTTTCAACCATACGCAGTTTGGTCAGCCGGACGGGAACATTAACGATTTAATCTCGGTCGGTTCAGATGGAACGCAGACCGGATTCGGCATGATCCACAGTGCGAATCCGCCGCGAATCATGCAGCTGTCGCTCAAGCTGCTGTTTTAATCTCTCCGGACATTCAGCTGGCTAGAGCTCGGGGGAGCCCGGCCAGCTGAATGATTTTTTTAATTAGTACTAGAATTCTCACTGGTCAACAACGAGGGAGTGGACAATAACCGATAACATGAAACAGACGAAGAGTCTGAACTCTCGAAGAGTCTTTCTCAAAAATTCCGCTTTGGGTCTGGGGGCACTTAGTGCGGCCTCTCTGGTACCCGGTGCCAGTGCGGAAGTGTTGGCTGGAGTAGGCGCCGCGGAAACAAACACAAACCAACCCGGGTCGCAGATTTCGGTTTGGTATACAAACGCAAAACAGCGTTTCACTGCTGGTCAGCCGATCCAATGGCAGGCTGCGGCGACTACAACCTCTGCCGATTCGCTGCGAATCGTTTCCCGCAATAAATTTCAGGACATTCTAGGCTTCGGCGGCTGTTTGACCGATGCATCGTGCTACCTGATCGACCAACTGCATAAGCCTCTGCGTGAGCAGTTGCTGCATGAACTGTTTCATCCCTCCGAACTTGGTCTCAGCGTCAACCGAACCTGCATCGGAGCCGCGGACTCGGCGGCCAAGCTCTACAGTTACGACGAAGGCGACGCCGATCCCGACTTGAATCGTTTTTCCATCGATCACGATCGCGAATACATTCTCCCCGTCTTGCGGCGTGTGTATGAGATCAATCCCGACACGTTTTATTTTTCCTCTCCCTGGAGCCCACCGGGGTGGATGAAATGGAACAAGTCGATGCTTGGTGGATCGATGAACCGTCAGTATCTGGCCGCTTACGCGCAATATTTGCTCAAGTTCGTGCAGGCTTATACAGCGGCGGGAGTGCCGATCCGGGCCATCACAACGCAGAACGAAGTGGATACTGACCAGCACGGTCAAATGCCAGCCTGCACATGGTCGCAGGAAGCAGAAACCGAATTTGTCATCGACCACCTCGGGCCCCTTTTCGAAAAGACCAATACTCCAACCCAGATCTGGTTTTTGGATCACAACTTTGTGTATTGGGGTCGGGTGACCTCACAACTCGACGATCCCGATTTCCGCCGGTACACCCATTCGGTTGCATGGCATGCGTACACAGGGGATCCGAGCATGGCGAGCAAAGTGCACGCTGCCCATCCTGAAGCGGAGATGTATTACACGGAGGGAAGCACCGATTATAACGATCCGCACTATCAGGATGACTGGACCAAGTGGAGCAAGACTTATACCGATGTGATCACGAACTGGTGCCGCGCCGCAGTTGCATGGAATGTTGCGACCGATGAGCGTGGTAAGCCCAATATTGGACCATATCCCTGCGGCGGCATTTTGATTATCAATCCCCGCACGCAGGAAATCATTCGCAGCGGCCAGTACTGGGCTTTGTCCCATTTCTCTCGCGCAATTCGGCGAGGTGCGCGGCGGATGGAGTCACAGAGTCAGGCACCCAATCTTTCCCATGTGGCTTTTGAAAATCCTGATGGCCAAAGCGTGCTGATCGTCACAAACCTCGGAGTTGCACGTACCATTCAAGTGAATCTAGGCTCGCATATGGCTTCGGTTTCACTCGAAGAAAACTCAATTGCGACTCTGGTGTGGAAGTGAGTTTTGAATTTCTGAATACGATATGCTGCGTCGCACATTCATAAAGTCTGTCTTCGGCAGCGCTTTGTTATCGAAGGCGCCCGCCCTATTCGCGTTCCAGGCCTCGTCCGCGTCGCCGGCTCCCAATTCCGCAGTCAAGCGTGTTTTAGTGATGTTCAAGTGCCATTTTGACGCCGGCTTTATCGATACGCAGGCCGCCGTAGTGCAAAAATATTTCAAAGACTATTTTCCACGAGCGATAGACCTCGCTGCCCAACTGCGTGATTCTGGCAGTCAGCGCTACGTTTGGACCACGGGATCATGGCTGCTCTATGAATACCTTGAGCAAGCCACATCGGAGGAACGTCAGCGGATGGAAAAGGCGATCACCATGGGTGATATCGCATGGCATGCTCTCCCATTCACTTGGCAGACCGAATTGATTGATCAATCGATGATCTCGGGAGCTATCGCCCTGTCGCGAACACTGGATCAGCGGTTTGGCCGGACCACGACTGGTGCCAAGATGACCGACGTGCCTGGCCACACGCGCGGCTTGATCGCGCCCCTCGCTCAGCATGGCGTGAAGTTTCTCGATATCGGCGTGAATGATGCGAGCACACCTGCGGAAGTGCCTGCCTTATTTCTCTGGAAGGCTCCGGGCGGAGCATCCCTTGTGGTGATGTATCACCACGGCTACGGTGGTGTAACGGTGGTGCCGAATTCCGACCTGGCAATCGCCATAGTTGTGGCCGACGACAACGCTGGCCCTCACACGCCCGAACAAATCAGCAAGACATACTCCACCTTGAGCGCTCAGTTTCCCAACGCCGAAATTATCCCCACAAACCTAAGTGAGATTGCGAACGCGGTCGAGCCTCAACAGGGATCTTTGCCGGTGTTTACCAGTGAAATCGGGGACACCTGGATCCACGGTGTTGCGAGCGATCCACTGAAACTCGCCAGGTACCGCGAGGTTGCGCGTTTGCGTCAGTACTGGATCACTCAGGGAAAATTTGCCGCAGGGGATGCCACCGACGTCGCTTTGCTCCAGCATCTTCTGTTGGAGGTTGAGCACACCTGGGGTACGGATACGAAAACCTGGCTCGATTTCGATAACTACCTCCCACGGGATCTGGCCAAAATGCTCGACACTAAGAACTACAAGGTCGTCGAGTTTAGCTGGCAAGAGAAGCGCCAGGACCTGTTTGAAGGAATTGACACTTTACCTCAGTCGATACGCGAGCAGGCGCGGTCAGCGGTAAACAACCTCGAAGCGGTTGAGCCCAAGCTCGGGCACGCCAAACCTTCTGCGGTAGGGAAGGAGATCGAGACACCGCATTTCGTGCTCGGCATCAATCCAAAAAACGGATCAATCCACCGGTTGTTTAGCAAACACTCAAAGCGAGAGTGGGCATCGAATGATCATCCACTAGCTTTGTTTTCCTATCAAACACTGTCGCAAGAGGATTACTCTCGCTTCTTTGCAGGTTATGTGATCAGTGACGAAGATTGGGCCAAGAAAGATTTCGGAAAGCCTAATATCGAACGCTTTGGAGCAGTGAGCCAGGAGTGGTTCGCTTCACTAAAAGACCTACAGGTAGAAGAGGACAAGCAAGGCCATCGCTTGCTGGCACGGCTTGAGGTTAACGATACCGAAGCTGCGGCCAGCGGACGAGCATCATTCCCACAGAAGTTGTATCTGGAAATGTTTTTGGCCAAAGCTGAGCCCGTAATTCATTTGAGTTTTTCCTGGTTTCAAAAGCCGGCAACGCGTCTTCCCGAAGCGCTTTGGTTAACCTTCCATCCGATCGTTTCCGACGCCAAAGGCTGGATATTGGAGAAATCCGGCGAATCGGTATCGCCCTTGGATGTTGTTCAATCCGGAAATCGTCATATGCATGCACTGTCGAAGGGATTCGGTTACAAAGATGACGGCGGGAGCCTCTTGGTCGAGACTCTGGACGCGCCGGTTGTTACATTGGGCATCAAATCGCCCTTGCCCTTTTCAAAAAGCCAGCCCGATTTGTCTGCTGGTGTTCACTGCAATCTCTTCAATAATGCCTGGGGAACAAACTACATCATGTGGTGCGGCGACGATATGTGCTTTCGTTTTGTTCTTCGCGCTTAGCTGTGACTCGCAATTGGCCACTGGGAAATAGGGGAGAATTTCATTGAGAAGGCTGGTAGGACTTTTGTCACCTCTGTGCACCCTGGCATTGATTATGTATGCGGCATCGGGATCTCTGCGCGCAGAAACAAAAGTACGTAAAGATAGGACTGTAGTTGTTATCAGCTTAGACGGGTTTCCGGCATACGCCCTTGACGACCCCAAGCTCCCCATTCCAACTTTGCGCAAACTCGCGAAACAGGGAGTTGTGGCAGCTTCCATGATGCCGGTAAACCCCACTGTTACTTGGCCGAACCACACTGCCATTGTGACTGGTGTCCCGCCAGCCGAACATCAGGTCTTATTTAATGGATTGCTGATCCGGCCAGAGAACGGCGCGAAACCCGTGATTGAGATGTGGAGAGATAAGGATCAAATGGTCCACTCTCCGACGATTTACGACGTCGCTTATGCAGCCGGACTCACGACTGCGCAAGTGGATTGGGTTGCCATCTACAAACCGAAGACGATCACCTGGCAATTCCCGGAAATACCTGATCCCAGCGGCGCGATTGAGGGCGAATTGATGGATGCCGGAGTCGTGACAGCGGAACAGTTGCGGGCTTATGAAGACAGTAGTCAGGCCTGGCAGGATGAAATCTGGACCGCAGCCGCCGAAGACATCATCGAAAAACACAGGCCGAATCTTTTACTGTTTCATCTACTCACCCTCGATAACACCAATCACGCCTACGGACCGATGACTCCCGGGAGTTTCACTGCCATGGCGCTGCTGGATGCCAACGTGAAGCGGATTGTCGAGGCGCTGGACCGCAGTGGTCTTACAAAAAACACAACGCTCATGATCGTTTCCGATCACGGTTTTCGCAGCTACAAAAACAAAATTCATCCGAACGTCTTGCTGCGAGAAAAAGGGTTGGTGACCGGGACAGCAGATCAAGCAAAGGGAGAGGCCTGGGTTGTTCCTGAGGGCGGAACCGCCATGGTTTACGTGACAAATCCCGATCGCAAATCCCAATTGGTGCGTGATCTTCGGCGGAATTTATCTGCCATTGAGGGAGTCGATCAGATATACGGTACCGAGGATTTTGCCAACCTCGGATTACCGCTACCGGCCGCAAGTGACCAAGCGCCCGACCTTTTTCTAACCGCCAAGCCGGATTACATGTTCAGCGGAGAATCAGACGGAGAGTTGGTCTCGCGTGTGCCCGAGGTGGGCACACACGGCTATATTAATAGTGACCCTAAAATGCAGGCGATCTTCATCGCTTCCGGGGTTGGCGTTCCCAAGGGTGTCCGCTTGGATAGCATCTCTAATTTAGACGTAGCTCCGACCATCGCCGCATTACTTGGGCTGGAGATGAAGAATGTGAAAGGGCATGCAATTCAGCAAATTGTGAACTTCAATTCGGATCGCAGGTCTCAAGCGGCGAAACCAGCAAACTGAACTAAGGAATCGAGGGCCAATCATGATGAGCACAATTTCAATCGCGCAAGGTTCTGTCGTGTTGAACTACATTGGTGGTAAATGGGAAAAAAGCGGTGCTACGGGAATCATTGATGTCATAAATCCTGCTACCAAGGAAGTCCTTGGGCATGTGCCAATGTCCGGCACGGCTGAAGTGGAGGCTGCTGTTCGGGCTGCCGAAGGGGTGATGCACCAATGGCGAACCACCCCTCCGGGCGATCGCGTGCAATATCTTTTCGGAATCAAGCAAATACTTGAAGACAACATCAACGAAATCGCACGCACACTGGTCATGGAAAATGGCAAAACCTTGGCGGAAGCGAAAGGTGAGCTGCGTCGCGCTATAGAAAATGTCGAGGTCGCCTGCGGTATTCCCATGCTCATGCAAGGCTACAATCTCGAAGACATCGCCCACGGCATTGACGAAATCATGATTCGCCAGCCGGTTGGGATTGTGGCGGCGATTACACCGTTCAATTTCCCGGGAATGATTCCGTTCTGGTATTTGCCCTATGCCATTGCCTGCGGGAACTGTTTCATCCTGAAGCCCTCTGAGCGCGTCCCGATGACCATGCAGCATGTTTTCCGGCTGATGGAAAGTCTCAATATTCCCAAGGGCGTGCTTGGATTAGTGAATGGCGGACGTGAAACCGTGGATGCGCTTCTAGATCATCCAAAGGTTCGGGCGATCAGCTTTGTCGGATCAACCCCGGTGGCCAAATACATCTATTCGCGTGCGGCAGCCAATGGGAAGCGAGTCCAGTGTCAGGGTGGAGCAAAGAACCATGCTATCGTTTTACCCGATGCCGATCTTGGCGCGGCGAGCAAGGTAGTTGCTGAAAGCGCCTTTGCCTGTGCAGGTCAGCGTTGTCTAGCAGTGTCCGTGGCTATCACCGTAGGAGATGCCGGGGCAAAGTTCCGGGATGCAGTTGCCGACGTGGCATCATCTTTCAAAGTTGGCTACGGACTGGATGAGGATACACGCATGGGGCCAGTCATTACCGAAGCCAGCCGCTCACGCATAGAAGGTCTAATCAGCAAAGGCTCTCACGACGGCGCCAAGCTGGTCAGAGACGGACGCAATCCAAGCATAGCAAAATACGAATCGGGAAATTTTGTTGGGCCCACCATTCTTGATGATGTCCCTGCCGGAAGTGAGTTGCCTTCTACAGAAATATTCGGCCCCGTACTGAGCCTCGTGCATGCGAGTTCACTGGAAGATGCAATCCGCATTCTGGGCGCGAGCGAGTATGGCAACGCTGCCTCGCTATTTACCTCGAATGGCGCCACTGCGCGTCGTTTTAAGTATGCAGCTCCAGCCGGCAACATAGGAATCAATGTTGGCGTTGCCGCGCCCATTGCCTATTTCCCATTCAGTGGATGGAAGGCCAGTTTCTTCGGGGACCTCCATGCTCAGGGAAGAGATGGGATTGAGTTCTATACCGAGAAAAAGGTAGTGGTCGAGCGTTGGTCCTAGCCAGGATTTCGGGGGACGATAAATCACTACCGTTCTGGAGATGAGGAAGAGCGAAATCGGCGCACATGCAGCGTGTGCCGATCGGACCGGTAAAAACCGATTACATAAATAGTCGCTTTCCCTTTGGTGGAATAGATCACCTGACGAAAACGGAGCAATGGCGTCCCGCGCGTGATGCCGAAGAGTTCGGAAATCTTCGGATCCGCTGCCGTTGCATCCACCTCTTCATCCGCATGTGCTAGCACGATACCGTAATCTCGCTCCAGAGTAGAAAACAGCGAGCTGCGTCCCAGGCGGGAGGAAACCAGGTCGCCAAATTCTTCAGCGGATAAGTAGCACGATTCCAGAGCGAAAGGTTCATCGCCAGCTAAGCGTAAGCGCTCCAGATGGACTAATTGAGTATGGGCTGGCAAGGCCAATCGGGCCGCAATCTCCGGTTGCGGGTCGATGATCTTGCAAAACAGAAGTTGCGAGTGAGCTACCAGGCCTCGACTGGCCATCTGCTCTGTGTAGCTCATGAGCTTGTTGAAATGGACTTTCGGAGTCGAAACAAATGTGCCGGCGCTACGCCGTCTTTCAACCACTCCTTCGCGCTCCAACGAAGTGAGGGCGTGACGCGCTGTCATCAGGCTTACCCGATGGATCCTGGCCAACTCCCGTTCTGAATCGACCATGTCACCGGGTTTGAGCTCGCCGGTGTCGATGCGCTTCCGGATTGCGCCTTGGATCTGCTGATATGCCGGAACCCCATTTCGACCGTTCTTAGTCATAGATCAATTCCAAATGCGCAAGTATATAACGTGCTGCAATAGTGCAAACCAGTGGTAAACAGTGTTCAAAATACCATTTTCGTCTCGACAGCGTGTTGATCAAGCGAGGGACCTGCCCTCGGTGACCCTGATCAGAATCTCGGCCAAACTACTTTATTACCCCTATACAGAGCTATAGCAGCTTCCATTCAACCCTCACAACCTGCATAGGGGGCTGAGACCATGGTCGTGCTGGAGCCGACCAAGAAAATCAGGTCTTCACTACCCCACATTGTTTTGTTTATAGGCCCCATTTGCACAATTTATGCACCATTTGGCCGAGTTTGTCTACATTTATAAAGCCCTTCTTCGCTCCAGATTCGAAGGTATACAAGTGTAATTCTTCTCCGGGAACCATTTTTTTGCTTGACGGTCATCATCATTCTGCTATATAGCAAGACAAATCGCCATTCAAATGTTTGGTGAAGCATGTCCCAGGAGGTCTGTGATGCGACTGTTAATCAGAGTTGGCATTGTTCTTTTACTGTTGGTTGGGGTCCTTGGGGTTTCACATATTGCTTTTGGTCAGGAAGTAACGGCTGCGGTCGTGGGCACAGTTACTGATCCTAGTGGTGCGCCAATCAGCGGCGCGGACGTTGTCGCCACTGATACGGAACGCGGGACGATCCGCGAAGTCAAAACCAACGACTCTGGAGCCTACAACATTACCCGCCTTCCTGTAGGCACCTACAACTTGAAAGTTTCTGCTGCGGGATTCCAAACCAGCACTCGCCAAAGCCTAACCTTGGTTATGAACCAGACAGCCAGACTTGACCTACAAATGAAAGTCGGCCAGGTGAGCGAGGTGGTAGATGTCAGCGGGGACATGCCGGTGCTTCAGACCGAACGAACAGAGGTTGGCACCGTTATCGACTCGCAGACCAACGACAAGCTGCCTCTGGCCACCCGCAACTATGTGCAATTGACGCTTTTGGCGCCGGGTTCAGTTTCGCCCAGTCCGGCGAGCTTCAACAACGGAGACAACACGGTAAGTGGTGGCCGTCCCTATATCAACGGCAACCGCGAACAGGCCAACAACTTTGTGCTGGATGGCATGAACAACAATCAGGTTTCGGATAACCTGCTTGGCTTCACTCCGACGCCGGATGCGATTCAAGAATTCAACCTGATCACGCAGAACGCCTCTGCTGAGTTCGGAAACTTCCAGGGCGGTATCGTCAGCGCCACGATCAAATCAGGCACGAACGATTTCCATGGCGACATCTGGGAGTATTTCCGCAACGACAAGCTGAATTCCAACTCGTGGGAAAACAGGTTCAATGACGCGCCGCGTAATCAACTACGTTGGAACATGTTTGGCGGTACTATCGGCGGGCCGGTTGTGAAGAATAAGCTGTTTTTCTTTTTTGATTATCAAGGGCAGCGATTCGATCACCCTTCTAGCACCAAGCAGTTGGGATTATTCACAGAGGCAGAGCGTGGGGGAGACTTCGGCGACCTTTGCCAGACTGGTTTCAATGGTAGTGGTATCTGTCAAGACACGGTGGCGGCTAACGGTGGAACCCATCAGCTCTTTAACCCTTGCAATCCTGGAACTGGAGTATCCGGCAATCCTTGCACTGCCGCAACGACGCCAGCTCCTTTCCTTAATAACCAGATCCCCGTGACCATGATGGATCCCGTAGCGCAGGCGTTGTTTAGCTCGGATCTCTATCCACTGCCTACGGGGAGTGGTCGGCAAAACAATTTCAGCTACACTCAGGCACAAGCCTTTAACACGAATCAATACGACATAAAGATCGACTTCAACGCGACCAAGAACGATCACATCTCCGGACGTTACTCACACGCCAAACAGCACAATCCAACGACGCGTTCGTTCCAATTACTGGGTGATAGTTTTTCAGACGCGCCGATCGACAACGAAGTGATTGACTGGGCGCACACGTTCAGCCCCAGCCTCTTGAACGATGTTCGCTTTGGCATCAACTACGTCAAAGTAGATACTGGCAGCGACTTCGGGAATTTAGGCAATTTTGCCGAGCAACTCGGGATTGGAAACGGCAACAAGGGTGGCCCGGGATTGCTTGAGCTGGGATTCTATGGCGGCACTCCCAGCAGTCCTGGTGATGGCGGCCCTCCGGGAAACAATGTCCTTAGCAGTATCGGCAGCAGCGGAGTCGGCCAGAGTTTCCACGATGCCGTTATTCAGTTCTCTGATTCGCTGGTGTGGACGAAGGGTCGTCACGTGATTCACACCGGTTTCGAATATTGGCGCTACCGCGTTAACTCCTTCTACAGTGGTAACAGCGGATCAATGGGTGCCATCCTGTTTAATGGAGCTTTTACTTCAGGAAACACAGCTAATCCAGGTACTAATGGTTTTGGTGGCGCAGACTTTTTCCTCGGTCTACCATCCGCCTACGGTTCCGGTCTTACTTGCTGCGTGTGGGCACATCGCTCCAGCACTATCGCAGGATATGTTCAGGATGACTGGAGAATTACCAACAATCTGACTCTCAATCTCGGCGTGCGCTACGAAACATTCACTCCGTGGGTGGAGAAGGATGATCGCCAAGTCAATTTTGATCTCCAGACAGGCGAAGTGTTGGCTCCAGATTGCTCAAAGGTTGATTTGGGCACGGCCCCCACAACCTGCAAAGACAGCAGTCGGGGACTTTACAACGGCGCATATGGCGGAAAGGCATTCCAACCTCGGATTGGATTCGCGTGGACGCCTTCCATGCTAGGCGACAAAACTGTCGTACGCGGCGCCTTCACGATCTCATCCTATCTCGAAGGCACGGGAACCAACCTGCGTCTGCCGGTTAACCCGCCATTCCAGGCGGCAGAAACCTTACAGCAATGGCAAAATGTGCTACTGCCTGGGAAAACCACCTCGGACGGACTAGCACCTATCGGTTCGCCGAGCGATCCGTTTGCCGGTTCACTCATCCGCGTTTGGGACCCAAATGTTCAGCCAGCCCTTACGCAGCAGTGGAATTTGACCATTCAGCACCAGTTGGGTAATACAACGACGCTTCAAGTTGGCTACGTGGGTCAGCATGGAACGCACTTGATGGTTCCTATGCCGTACTTGCAACGTCAACTGTTGCCAGACACAGCTTGTGGGGCTCCGCCTTGTACCGCGCCAAGCGCTTTCCTGTCGGGCAATCCGGCGTTCCAGTCCGACATCTCGCAGATTTCCGGTACAGCTTCAGTGGGCAGCATGAAATACAACGGTCTTCAAGCTGTCTTGCAGAAGCGCTACTCGTCCGGACTCAACTACCAGGTTGCCTATACTTTTTCCAAGTGTATGACCGACAACAGCGGCTACTACGGAACCTGGGGTGACACGCAGGCAGCGCCAGCCAGTCCGTATTTCCAGAACCTGTACGATCCACACGCCGACTACGCGCCTTGTTACTTCGACGCGAAGCATGTACTCAGTGCGTACACTGTGTATGAGCTTCCGTTCGGTAAGGGCAAGAAGTTCGCTGGCAACGCGAACGGCGTGGTTAACCAGGTTGTGGGTGGATGGTCGATCAATCCGATCGTCAGCATTCACTCCGGTTTCCCGATCGCGCTCTACGATTCGGGCAGCGCTACAAACGTTACAAATTCACGCGGGCAGCGTCCGAATTGCGGCGCTGGTGCGGGAAAGGTATTTGGACGGCAGGCAGCGTTCGATCCTTCCAGCGGCAAGTACATTGGCTATCAGTGGTTCGACCCATCGCCCTACACGGCAACTGGCCCGGAGCAGTTTGGAAATTGCCCAGCCCAAGGTCCGGTGCGTGGTCCAGGTTTGGGCAACGTGGATCTGAGTTTGCAGAAGTACTTCCCAATTACCGAACGCGTCAGACTGCAGTTCCGCGCTGATTTTCTCAACGCTTTCAACCGCGTGAACCTGAATACTCCGAGTGGAGGCTGTTGCGGAGGAACCATGGGGCTAGTCAATAGCTCACAGGATCCACGAAACATTCAGTTTGCGCTAAAGCTATATTATTGACGGTATATGATGGTGGCAGGCGTCCTCGGGCGCCTGCCTTTTTTTGCTTTTATGCGCAAAAGTTTTCTAGCTACCGGACTCCTGCTTTTCTTTTTCAATTTTTCCACCCGCTTTTGTTTTGGCCAAGCGTCTGGAGCAACGAAATCTGATTCCACACAGGAAACCCAGCGAGCGCTGGATCTCGTTAGGACAGGGCATTGCAGGGAAGCGCTACCTCTTCTGAGAAAAGTTGCCGCTCGTACTACTCAAATTCCAAAGGATCTCAAGCGACAAGCTGGTTTTGCGGGTATCCGCTGTGCCATGGGAGATACCAATCCGGACGAAGCGACTGAGTTTATTCGCACACTGAAGCGCGATTTCCCCCGCGACCCCGAGGTCCTTTATCTTTCCGTACACACCTATTCCGACCTGTCCACGCGGGCCGCGCAAGATCTGGCAACCAACGCTCCTGATTCCGCGCAGGCACACCAACTGAACGCGGAAGCGCTCGAGATGCAGGGGAAATGGAATGACGCCGAGAAGGAGTATCGGGTAGTGTTGCAGAAAGACCCGCGTGCGCCGGGAATTCACTTTCTTCTCGGGCGGCTGATGCTTTCCCGGCCAAACCCGCCTCCTGATATGGCTGAAAAAGCCAAGCAAGAGTTCCAGAAGGAACTGGAAATTGATCCGAATAACGCAGGCGCGGAATATGTTTTGGGCGAGCTGGCGCGACAGGCGCAACAATGGGATGAAGCCATCCAGCGTTTCACTCGAGTTTGCAAACTCGACGCGGGATTCGGAGACGCTTATCTGGGACTGGGCACCTCGCTGTTGTCGGTGAAAAAGTTTCCTGAAGCAATAGCCCCACTGGAAACTGCGGTCAAACTTGAGCCAGCCAATCCGGCTGCACACTACAACCTGGCAATCGCATATACGCGTTCTGGACGCAAGCAGGAGGGCGAGAAAGAGTTTGCGATTCATCGGCAGATGGTGCAGAAAAATGAGCCCGCGGGCACCGCGCCAGATGCGCAGTCACAAGACTCTCCGCAATAATAGAGACTGCTCAACTACACACTTGTGATCAACCGCACTCGAAGTCCTAAAAATGTATTTCCTGTCTCCCGCAGAGATTTTCTGTGGACTTTGACTGGCAGTCTGCTATGCGCCGGTATTTCGCCTGGGGCCGGTACGGCAGCCCAGACTCCTTCGTATCCCTTTGTTGAAGTTCCTCCCGCCGCGAGTGGAATTCATTGGGTACATACGGCTGGAAAATCTCCCGAGCATTACCTGCCGGAGACCACCGGCGCCGGCTGCGCTTTTCTTGATTACGACAACGACGGATGGATGGACATTTATCTGGTGAATAGCGGCAAGTGTGATTTCTTCGATCCCAACCCTCCGCTGCGCAATGCACTTTATCGAAATAATCGTGACGGGACTTTTAGCGAGGTCACAGGGAAAGCTGGAGTGGCTGGAGGTGGATACGGCCAAGGCGTCGCCGTAGGGGACTACAACGGCGACGGATTTCCCGATATCTACGTCACTCAGTACGGACGAAACATTCTCTATCACAACAATGGAGACGGCACGTTCACTGACGTCACAGAGAAGGCTGGTGTAGCCGCTCCGGGTTGGTCCTCCAGCGCAGTTTGGTTTGACTACGACAACGACGGCAAGCTGGATTTGTTCGTCTGCCAGTTCGTCGAGTTTTCCAAGGCACAAAGCAAGGATTGCCGTGCGGGTGAAGATGCAAAACGTGGATACTGCATTCCCCATCTTTTTAAGCCTACGCCGAGCTGGTTGTTTCACAACAACGGAGATGGCACGTTCACCGATGTAAGCAAGACATCGGGAATAGCCGGATACCGCGGAAAGGCGTGGGGAGTGGTCGCCGCCGATATCAATAATGATGGCGACATGGATCTGTTCGTCGCCAACGATACCGTGCAGAACTTTCTTTTCCTCAATAAGGGAGGAAAGTTTGAACAGATTGGCGAACCAGCCGGTGTGGCTTACAGCGCAGAAGGCCGCCCCCGCTCGGGAATGGGGGTTGATGCTGCGGACTATAACCAGGATGGCTGGATGGATCTGTTTGTGGCCAACATTGACCGAGAGATGTACTCTCTGTACCGAAATAACAAAGATGAAACCTTCGATGATGAGGCGATGGCGACAGGCATTGCTGCGGCAACCCGGATGGTGAGTGGTTGGGGGCTGCGATTGTTCGATTACGATAATGACGGGAATCTGGACTTGTTCCTGGCCAACGGCAATCCGGATGACATGATCGAGTCGCTTCATCCTGGAGTGACTTATTGGGAGCCACCAATTCTTCTCCACAACACGGGGCGAAGCTTTCAGAACGTCAGCCAGCAAAGCGGCCCTATATTTTCTACTCCACTTTCGGCGAGGGGCATGGCAATCGGGGACTTCAACAATGACGGCAGCGTGGATGTGCTGATCGCGGTGAACGATGGGCCGCCGCTGTTGTTGCGTAATCAGTCGGCAGCACAGAATCATTGGCTGGGAGTGAATCTGGTGGGAAAGAAATCCAATCCTGACGCGATTGGAGCGAAAGTCAGTTATCAGGCAGGTGACCTCGAACGCAGTCATATGAAGGTGGGAGGAGGCAGCTATTTGTCGGCGCACGATCCGCGCATGGTGCTGGGTCTTGGAACACGCACGAAGGTTAACTGGCTCGAGGTGAAATGGCCAAAGCCCAGTGCGAGAGTCGACCGCTATACAGACCTTCCCGTCGATCGCTACATCACGATTGTGGAAGGGGAGGAAAAATGGAAGTAATTACGCCGACGTCCCTGCAGCGTCGAATTTAGTTGGCTTAAGTGCAGCAAGAACGCGTTCGGGGGTAAATGGGACCTCTCGCAAACGCGCCCCGGTTGCGTCGAAGATTGCGTTGCCTATCGCGGCCGGAACCACTGTGATGGCCGTTTCACCTGCTCCGGTGGCAGGCACATTTTCCGGGGTCACAAATACTATTTCAATCGGCGGCGCCGCAAAATCCATATACAAGCTTTTGTAGGTTGCCCAGCTTGTGGAAGTAATTTGTTTGTCGTCCCACGTGACTTCTTCCACCAGGGAACGACTCAGCCCCTGAAGTATGCCGCCCTCGATCTGATTTCTAAGGCCATCGGGGTTCGAAATCGGACCGCAATCCGAAGCCACAAGGAAGCGCACTGGGCGTACAACGCCGGTTTCAATATTCACGCTGACCTCTGCCACCAGGGCAGCATAACCGTTGTCCCCCTCGTAAGCGACACAAGCGATTCCGCGCCCAGTATGCTCGCCTGTTGCTTGGTTGAGAGGAGGTGGTGAGGGTCGTGGTTTCCAGTTCATCGCTTTTGCTGCCGCTTGCAATACGCCGATGACGCGAGTATCACGCAGATGCCGCAGGCGAAATTCCACCGGGTCTGCTTTGGCATAGGTGCAGAGTTCGTCCATGAAGCATTCCGTAGCGAAAGTGTTTTGAATGCGCAAAGGAGAGCGCAGTGGTCCGGTGAAGAAGGGTGAGCGGACCGTATGTGTGAGAACCCGTTCACTGCGAATCGTGCCCCCACCCTGGCAAGAACCATCGATACAGGCGGCAAAGTACGAAGGGACGTGATTGCTGGAATTGCGTAGCTCTCCTTTTGGAGCTTTCGCGGCGGATGGAGTAAGCGGCTCCGGTTCAAAACCCATCAGCATTCCACTGATGAGATTTCCCGGGCGATCATAGCCTGGACGGCTCCCCAGCGAAGCAACCCAGTTTTCCCGGTCCCAGACCGCGATTGTTCCATCCGCAGACAAGGCAGCGCGATGCTCGATTACGCATGCCGCCCCGAGATTTTCCCACTTCATTTCGTCTTCCCGCGAAAACTGAAGGCGCACCGGTCTACCGACTGCATGCGACAGTACGGCTGCCTCAAAAGAAACTGCGTCGGCGCCATTCAGACCGTAGCATCCCGATCCACGCGTATAAATCACACGCACATTGTCTGGCGGCAGATTGAGAAGTTTGGCGATGACGCTTCGGGTGGGATACGCGGATTGAGTGGGAGACCAGATTGTGGCACGGTCAGTCTTTACATCTGCTACCGCGCAGGACGCTCCTAGCGAGCCGTGCATTTGATAAGCATATGTATACCTCGCACGCAAAACACTATTCACGTTGGCGAGCCGGCGCTCTGTGTCCCCCGAGTCTACGCTTAGAACATCGCGTGACGGCTGGCGTTGCAGATACTCGAAAAATGTTTTTTGTGCGGGCAGGACTGGTCCAGAATTCCATTGCACCTTCAGAGCATGCGCGGCTTTTGTCGCCTGATGCTGGGTTTCAGCAACCACCCCCACAAAGTTATTGCATAGGACAACCTTCACCACACCCGGCAGATGCTGAATAGAACCTTCATCAACATGCGCCACGGTGGCGCCCATTGCGGGTGGCCGAACGACGCGGCCATGCAGCATGCCGGCAACGCGAACGTAATGGACAAACTCGAATTGCCCAGACATAAGCGCGTGCCGATCGAGGGAGGGAACTGGCTTGCCGAGAGTTGTCCACTGTTTTTCCGAGTGACGCTTGGCATCCGTGTTCAATGGCAGATTGAAGTGCTTGTCCTTAACCAGTTCTTGATATGCGACCGTCTTACCACGCTTTGATGTGATAACGCCGTCTTTCAAATTTAGCGACTCAACTGATTCGCCAAATTGTTGTGAGGCTATTGCCATTAAAGCCTCGCGCGCGGTCGCTGCTGCTTGGGCGAGGCTTTCATCGTTGAAATTCGTGGGAGTCGATTGACTTCCCGAGGTTGTTCCCTGATCTGGTGTTTTGTCAGTGTCGCATTGAATGAGCTTGACGCGTTCAAGCGGAACGCAAAGTTCTTCCGCTACAAGTTGTGTCTGTGCAGTGAAAATTCCTTGCCCAAAATCGCATTTACCGGTGTAGGCCGTGATTGTTCCGTCAGAGTTTACTGCGAGCCATGAATCCAACTGTTTGGGATCGATATGCGAAGAGTGGGTTGCGAACGCTCCTTGAGCAAGCAGAAACGGCTCAAGGCGCGACGCACTGCTGAAGGTGACTAGCAACGCTCCACCAGCTTTCAGGAAATCACGACGTGATGCCATCGTGTTTTCTCCCCTCGGCGTATTTTCGGATCGCGCGCATCATCCGGATATGCGCAAAGCAGCGGCAGAGTATACCGGCGAGAGCATCACCAATCTCTTTATCGGAAGCGTCTGGTTTTGCATCCAGAGTGGCCTTCGCTGTCAGGATGACACCACTCAGGCAGAATCCGCACTGAGCAGCCCCTTCATCAACGAATGCCTGCTGAATCGGATGTAATTGTTCCTGCTGTCCAAGTCCCTCCAACGTCGTGATGGAGCTCCTCCCGACAGAACCGACCGGCGTCACACAGGACCGCATCACCTTACCATCCAATATCACGGTGCAAGCTCCGCACTGTGCCATGCCACAGCCGAAACGAGGTCCGCGTAAGCCAAGATCATCGTTCAGAACAAAAAGAAGAGGAGTCTCGGGGTCCACAGTTACGGTATGTTCACTACCGTTTATCTTGAGAGTGATCTGGTTCATACCAGACTTGGAGTCCTTTAAAGCCATTCTGATTTGATGCCATTAAATGTCAAGGTTTTTCCGTCTGGGCAAGTGGTAAAAAAGTTTAAAACAGAGGCCAAGAAGGCAAGAACGTTATTCACTCCACGTGATACGCTGTTTGTATCTTCAAATTGCAATAATTCTACATTCTTCCGGGGACGACTATTCCTGAGCAAAACAGCGGTGAAAGCCTAAGCCTGAAGCCGGTTTCGACGCGCAGGGTAATTTCAAATCTTCGCTGGTGGATCGGTGGAGTTTTGTTTGCCTCGACGGTCATTAACTACATTGACCGGCAAACCCTCTCTTTGCTGGCTCCCTACCTCAAAGTCGAATACCACTGGACCAACACCGACTACGCCAACATCGTCATCGCGTTTCGCGTGGCCTATTCCATCGGGCAGGCGGTGTTCGGGCGGTTGATGGATCGGGTGGGGACACGACGCGGGCTGTCGATTACGGTCGTTGCTTACTCGGTCATTTCCGTGCTGACGTCGCTGGCGAGGGGTTTCTATAGCTTTGCCACCTTTCGGTTTCTGTTAGGTGCGGGAGAGTCGGCTAACTGGCCGGCTGCGACCAAGGCAGTTTCAGAGTGGTTTCCTAAACGCGAGCGCGGGCTTGCGACAGCTCTATTTGACAGCGGGTCTTCCATTGGAGGCGCGGTGGGCCCGTTTCTTATTTTGTGGATCTATTTTCGCTGGGGATGGCGTCCCGCATTTGCGATTCCCGGCCTTCTCGGGTTTTTGTGGCTGATTCTCTGGCGCTGGATTTATTACCCACCGGAGTCTCATCCGCGCATCGGTGACAACGAGCGTGAGATGCTCGCGGCTGACAAAACTGAGACGACTTCTTCAGAAACGTCGGGAACCCGGCCGAGCTGGGTCGAGCTTTTCAAATTGCCGCAGACCTGGGGATCGATCATCGCTCGGGCATTCACCGACCCGGTTTGGTTTTTCGTCACAGATTGGTTTCCCATTTATCTAGTTGCAAAGGGGATCGAGCTAAAAAGCGGGCTAATTGCGATATGGATTCCGTTTATTGCGGCGGACCTTGGCAATTTTTTCGGAGGCGCGGCGTCCGGTTATCTGATCAAGCGAGGATGGTCTTTGGGGGCGGCGCGTAAGGCGTTGGTAATCTTCGGCGGGATCGGCGTGACGATGCTTATTCCCACCGTTTTTACTGCGAATCTTTATTTGATTGCGTTGCTATTTGCGCTCGCTACCTTCTCTTATGCAGCATTTTCTACCATGGCCAATGTCTTGCCATCGGATCTTTATCACAGCGAGTCGGTGGCTTCGGTGAGCGGATTGGGTGGGTCTGCTGCCGGACTGGGAACGATTGTCGCTTTTAAGTTGATAGGCTATTTGTCTGATGCAAGGCAGGGAATGGCCGGGCATTCATTCGACCCCATTGTGATTGTGGCTGGGTTGCTGCCTTTGGTCGGAATGTTTTTGGTTTTGTTGCTGGTTCGCAACACAAAAGCGACTGAGCAAGGGTTGGTGCGACCGATTTAACGATGCTGTTTAAAAAAATTGCTACGATGCTCGGCATCACGAAACGCTTCTGTCCCGCCGGGCCTGGTGACAGAGAGTGCTCCCGCCAGATTTCCGGATCTAAGACAGGTAGTGAGATCGGAACCACGCAGGAATTCATGCAAAAACCCCGCGTCGAAGCTGTCCCCAGCGCCCACTGGGTCCACTAAGTCTACTTTTACCGCCGGGCTAGTGACCCGCTCTTTTCCTGCTTGCGCCATGGCTCCTTCTGATCCGAGCTTTACGACCAGTAGAGGAACTATTGCTGCCAGTCTGTCGATTGCGGCTTCGACATTCTCCGTACCAGCAATCCGTTTCAGTTCGCGTTCGTTGGGAAGAAATACATCCACGTATGGGAGAACTTCTTCAAGGCCCATCCATTTGTCGTCCGGATCGTCATTGCAATCGAGCGAAATCGTCAGGCCTTTGCTTCGCAGTTGTTTGAACAATTCCACAACATGGGCCTGCAAACCTCGCTGTAAGTAAAAAGAAGAAAAATGGAAGTGCCGCGATGAGGTCAGGTAATCGAAATCGAGGTGTTCCAGCTTGAGATCAAAAATCGTCCCCGGATAGGTCAATATATTTCGCCATCCGTTGCGTTGCAGCAGGACGGTGAGACCTGTCTTCACAGATCCAGAAATTTGCACAACCTTCGAAACGTCAACTCCCGCGGCTGATAGGCGTTCCAGAGCCATCTGCCCGAACTGGTCGTTGCCGATGCAGGAGATGAACCCTACATGGCTGCCGAGGGAAGCGAGATTGTGTGCGACGATGGCGGACGAACTGCCTAGCGTGAGCATCATGTCGTTGGCCAGCAGTTCGCGCTCCGGCGGCAAGACTTCAGGCAAACCGTAGAGAATCAGGTCGAGATTCAATTCTCCCGCGATGGTGACGTCGAAACGGGCCAAGCTAATCCTCCAGAATCAAATTTTTGCGAGGCGGACTCGCAAGTTGCCAAGATGTTGGTTCTCAATACGTATCACGCCCTTTGTGTTTGCGCGGACGCGCACGACATCTTTGAGTACGCCCGGCAGCGCAGCCGTCGGAGAATCAGAAATATTCAGGCCGCTGAAGCTGATCTCGTAGACCGACTCCGGTTGTACGCTTGTGATAATCAGAGAGCGGCAAGAGAGATCGGGTAGAGATGCTTCTCCGCGGCTGACAACCGTTCCTGTAGAGCCGAACAATACCATCGGCCCGCCTTCAAACGCCGCGCCCACAAAATTTACGCCATCTAAAAGTTTGGCTCGTTTGTTGCCGGTTGTACCTTGATTGCCGATTTCTAAAACGTGCAGAAAAAAATCTTCCTCCGCGGGCTCGGACGGAGCAACTTCGATCCGCCATCCGCCGGGGACAACATTTTTGCGGTTCGATCTGAGAATTTTTGAAAAATCGTCGCCCCAGAAGGCTTTCCACAGGTGAAGGAGTCGAGGATCATCGGGCAGTGGAGCACCTTCAGCCGGCTCTAGAGACCAGTTTTCCCCGCTGCCCCACGCGCCACCATGTTCGTCACCAGGACAGTAGAAATCGCTACCCGCGCCGCCACGACGCGTGATCGTTCGCTTGCGCGGGAGGAGCGAATGCACGAGCAGTTCTCCGGTACCGTCAGAAAAACGGAATGTGTCGGCGTTACTGAAATCCTGCGCGCCTGGTTTTACATCGGCGTCTTGATCAACACGGGGTGCACTCACACCATGCAGCAACCAAGATTTCCTAAAGTCGGTTTTTGCGCTAACTACGCGATCAAAAACGAAAAGCACGTCGTTGTTGGGGATATAAACCAGCTCACGGGTAAAGCTGCGTAACTTCTCCCGAGAGTATGCATTAGTCGCATCGCCCATGGCATAGTGATATTCGCCGGGCAGATAGTCAACCAGGCGCATCGTCCCCAAATCCCAAAGATCCCGCGTCCGCTCCCAGTCTTTTGCGTTGCGAATTGTGTTCCAGTAGCGCGAGGAATCCATCCGCTGGCCGCCATCGTTGGCGGCTGGCACGACGTTGTCAGACCAAAAGAATTTCTCCGCGGGATCGTAGACCAGCACGGAATTGTGAGCCACGGTGCGCCGGTAATAATTAAGGTAGTGGGGACTCTCTGTGTCGGTGTAGTCGGCGCCGCTGTCAATTGCCAGGTACCCGTTGTGATAAATGGTGAACTGATTCTGGTCCAAATGCTGGTGCTTGGCTAAATAAGGACCGCAATCAAACTCAATCCAGGTAGAGTCCGCCTTCCATCCACTGCGCATGACGAGATGCCCCACGCCGGGGAAGTAGCGTTGACGTGGCAATTCATCTTCCGTGGCCAGCGATGGATCTCGTGGCGTGACTTCGGGATCGTCCCAGAGAAATTCGAGAACGGGGAGGACCCACTTGGGTTGGAAAAATCCGCTGTTGCGCAACAGCCATGCACTATAAGAATCTTTGAAGCGATTGACGGCATACCCGATGACGGCAGTGTCTTGTAGATCCAAGATCGGATATTCGTTGTCGCCTTCACGCGAGGGCGTGCCGTCGGGCAGAAGCTTGTACAGATACGTGTTGCTGATGTTGCGGAAGATTGGAAACGATTGCGCGGGGTCCACTCCGGTGGTGGTGCGCTGTAACTCCGCCAGGAGCGTGAGTGCCGCCCATGTGATTCGCATGTAGTCGAGCGATTCGTGGTAGCTGCCTTCTGGGCTGACGAAGTTCGTAGTTTCGAGAACATTGGCGAGGCCTTTAGAAACTTGCGTTTTCCACGTGGCACAGCGGGCATCACAGGTGGAATATCGGTCCACCGCTGCGGAAGTAAAAGCCGCTAGCGCTAGATAGCGAACCGCGTAGTTGTGATACGAAACTTGCCTTGCATCCTGAAACTCAGGAGTAGACAACATGGACGCGGCGCCGTCCATCAATTCATGTGCGATACGATCTCTCAATAAGCGATCGAATCCCGGATACTCCGACAACCAATCGAAGGCCAAAGCCCAACGCGCGTAGTCGATCCAAGCACGAGAAGGTTTGCCGGTGGCGGTGATGTGCTTGGCTTTCATGTCTGCCAGAGCACGCTCGGCGAAATCTTTTTGTTTGGTGATCTGCCACGAAAGTGCCCAGCCAGCGATGTCTTCCGAGGGACGTCGACCCGCTGCGTAACGCGATTTCAGAATATTAAGTCCGGTGAAAGGATCAGTCGCAGCGATCAAAAGCCGAGGATGCCGGGGAGCAGTTTGGGCGCTTACCAGAGAACGAGCAAAGATCGTTGACGCGGCCAGGGCCGAGAGAAAGTCGCGTCTGGTTACCATCAATCGAAGCCTCAAATTCTGCCGAAAACAGTCTACGAAAGCGGGGTTTTACGGCAAGAAAAAGAAAATAAAAGAAAGCAATTAGCTTTTGTATTCTATACGCAAATGGACGGTTGTGGATTGAAAAATATGCAGTTAGATGGTCGCTGATCGCTTGGTTTTTTCTGTCTGGAATAGAACTTTCGTTTGTATTATCTTTTCTTTCTTATTTACAATGACCGTAAGCGTAGGAACAAGGGCGCAAGTTGGGTTTGGGTCCGGCTTGCATTCCGTGGAAAATGTGAGGGGTGCCTAATGGCAAGTGGCAAGGATTCCCGCCTGTTAGCGGAGCAGAGGCGTCGGAAAATTTTGGATTTGGTGGAACAGAAAAGCCAGATCACCGTGCAGGAGCTGGTGGAGAAATTTTCCATCTCAGCCGTGACTGCACGCGGCGATCTGGATGCTCTTTCCGAGGAAGGAATGGTGGTTCGATCCCATGGCGGAGCTGTGCGCCGGTTGGAAGCGAGCCAGGATTATCCCCTGCGCCTCAAGGAAACTTTGCATCACGCGGAAAAAGTTCGCATTGGTCGCGCCGCGGCGAACCTCATTCAATCCAAAGAAACCATTATCTTGGATTCGGGAACCACTACTGCCGAGATCGCGCGACATTTAAAAACCAGAAAGCTGCAATCGATTACAGTCATCACCCACGCATTGAACGTCGCTTCCGAACTCATGGATGCTACCGATGTTTCAGTCATTATGATCGGCGGGTTACTGCGCCCGGTGTCGCGGTCTTTTGTGGGGCCGCAGGCGGAAGCAATGCTCAAAGAGTTTCACGCAGATCGTCTCTTTTTGGGTGTGGATGGATTTGACCTCGAGGGAGGTCCTTCAACTCCAGATGTGCTCGAAGCGCAGTTGAACAGTCTGATGGTACGGCTGGCAAAAGAGGTGAATGTGGTCGCTGACTTCAGCAAACTCGGTCGGCGGAGTGTTTCGCGCATCGGACCCCTTTCCGATGTTCACCGTCTGATCACAGATACGCGCGCCCCGGATGAGTTCAGCGATTCATTACGCAAAGCTGGGATCGACGTAATTACTGCTTAGCTTGCGCCAGGCGTGTGAAGTGATAGGCGAGCATGCGATCGGGCAGCAGCAGAGCTTTTTGAAACCTGGCATCGGCATCCTGTGGATTGCCTAACTCTGTTTCCAGTGAACCGGCGGTGTACATCCACCAGCTTGGATAGGCGCTGGTTTCTGTGCGATTGGCAGCGTCATTCAACGCTGTTTGTAATCGCTCCTGCCATTTCGCTTGACCAAAGCCGGGAAGTTTCTGTGCTGCTAACCACGCCCAGCGGACCTGATCTGTGGCTGTTGCCGAAGCTGCGAGCTTGAATTTTTCTTGTGCTTGGTCAGATTTACCGCAGGATGCGTAGGCCGTCCCCAATAGGTAATTTGTGCGTCCTGACTTTATTAGCGGCTCTAAACCATCCTTGGTGAATTCTAACCCGGGGACCTCGGATCCAAGATGCTGTGCGCCGTCGAGCGCTTCTGTGCATTTTCCTTGCTTTGAAAGGCTGAGGATTCGCTGTAACTGAACTTCAACCCAAACCTGACGGACGTTGGTGCCACCTTCTTCGCGAGGGAAGAAGTGATTGTGAAATAGACTGGTTGCGCGATCGAAGTCACCAGTTTCCGCGAGATTCAAGATCAATTCGAACATTAATGGATTTGGAGCGTCGGCAAGCTTGGGATATTTCTCCAAGGCTGCGACACGTTCGCCGGCTGGGCGTCCAAGCAGGCTCAAAGATTGGTCTAGCCCCATGTAAACCGCAACATTCGTCGGATCACTCTTCAGGCCGTTTTGGAAAGCAATTAACGCACCTTGTGGATCGTGTTTGATGTGCAGAAGGGCGAGTCCGGTGCTGGCGTCGAGGACCGGAAGTTCTGGATTTGCCTGGTGCGCCTTGTTCCACTCGGCAAGCGCATCATCGGTTGCGGCATGAGAGAAATACAGCGTTCCTAATAAATAATGTGCAGTTGCGTCATGCGGATCCGTGTGCAGTGCTGCTTCGAGCACAGTCAGTTCTTCCGCCGTGCTGGGGAAGATATAAGCGGTGGAGAGAGCCGATGCGGCTTTGTAATCCTCCGCGCCAGATTTGCCGAGCTTTTCCCGGCAATATCCGCGGAAATATACGACCAGCGGATTGTTTTGTGGCGAGACGGCTCCCGGTTCGCTTTGATCGGGCACAATGGACGGGTAATTTCTTGAAAGCACATCCAATGCCTGCTGGTACATCCCCAGACGAATGTATTGTGAGGCGATATTCAAAACACGTTCAGCATCATTTGCCAGCTGACCGAGTTGAGGGCTGCGGATTTCTTCCTGCAAGAGATAGCTAAGGGGGAACAGCGCCAGACTTTCTTGGGCCAACTTACGTGATTCGTTGGTTTTTCCTGCCGCTCGTTTGACTGCAACCAATTCCTCGTGCACCCGAAGATCATCGGGAGTGAGGGTCAGCACGTCGCTTAGATAACGCTCCGCACCTGCCAGATCATCGGCTCGTGCCAGCAATTCTCCCAAGCGCAGCGCTGCCGCTGAGCGAAAATCCGGCAGACGCAGCGCTTGCTCGTAGGACGTGCGTGCGTGATCGGGTTCCCCCAATCCGTCATAGGCGATTCCTAAATAGTAGGAAACCTCGGTGTCTGATGTGTCGCGACTATGGCAGGTCTCGAGATAGTTTTTGGCCTCAGCAAATCGCAACAAGCCAGCCGCGAGCCGCCCTGCGGATTTTTGTGCGATATAGCTGTCGGGAAATTTGCTTATCGCTTCTTTATATGTATCTAATGCCCGCAACCGGCGCCCATTCAGTTCATCTTCCTTCCCGGCCTGAATCCAATCGTCGAAGCTGCGCTTGTCCAGCGACGGGATCTGATACGCGGGCTGCGAGCCGACCTTTATTTCGGATTCGGGAGTCCAGTCATAAACTCCTTCGGTCTGGTGGAGAAGCGTTATCCCCTTGGCGTCTTTGATTTCAATTGTGTATTTGGCTTGTGCATCCGCGTTGGGGATTTCGTGCGTCCATGCCCGTTCGGGAACGAGATCAACTTGTTGCCGAAATAAGTTTTGATTGCCCTTAGAAATAGAAACTGATGCCTGTGGAACCGCTTGGTTGGCATTGAAGCCAGCAACGATGCTGGTCCCGCGGCGAACCAAACTGGCAACCCCCGCCAAATTCGCGCGTGCAATTCCGCCGATGTCGCGAACCGGCATCCAGTATTCACTAAACCGCAAAGTCTGCCTCGGCTGGAGGAACGCGTAGGTTTCCTGGTTGCGAAACAGACCGGCCTGCACTTCGAGGTATGCGCTGTTGTTGTCTGAAAGCGCTTTGCGCCAATCCAGTCCATCGGCATCCGATCCCCACGACCAAATCTTCTTTGCCGGAAGCGATGCATAGTCGGCAAAGTGAACTGTGCCGGTATTGGTCTCTGGGTGCCACACTCCCATGAACTCCTCGCGGCTCCCATGGACAAATTCAGAAACCGGTCCGCGTGTGTGATTTTTCAGGATGCTTAGATCAAGCCCGTCGTCGATCGGCCAGGGACGAATTTCAGTAAAGCCGTGAGAGGCAGCAAAGCGCATCGGATAAACGATCTGCGAATCGTCCCACGCCTGAATGCCTGCGTTGTTCCACCAGTAGAAGCGATGCCGTACATCACTGCGATTATTCAGCGTAACTCGCTCTTCGAGTACAGTGGATTTGGGACGAAGGATCATCTCCACCGACCACTCCATCCCGTACACGCGGTCGACGTTGCCGACGGTGACCGATGCGCTGCCATCCTCGCGCTTGGCAAAGGCGAAACTCACCGGAGACATGGTCACCCAATTGTGCGAGACCGGGAAATTGAACTCGACGCCAAACGCCGCCCATGCGCCCCGGTAGGAGATGGCTGCCTTCTTAATCGAAGGATTGGCATAGAACATCTGCTTGCCAGAAAGCTTGTCTAGGCAGGAATAAAGATGCCCACCGATGTCCGGCAAAACCGTGCACTTCAAATATTCATTTTCCAAAAAGACTGCTCGCCAGTTGTGATCGGTACGTTTGCTGGTGATGTTGTTGCGCAGCGTGTATGGATAGTTGAAGCGATTGGCCGCGAACTGATCGAATGGAGGGTTCGGATCAGGCAAGCCTTCTTCATAAGTCGGAAGCGTGAACGTACCTTGCCAGACGCGGACTTGTGCATGCGCGGCCGATAGGGTGATGGTCAGCGCCAGTGATAGGACTCGCCAATGGATTCGCATTTAAACCGTAATTTGTAGAAGCCGTGCCGCATTTTCGTTGTAGACCTTGCGCAAAATTTGATCGGACAAGTTGATGCCGTAAATGCGCCAGCGTCCCTGCGGCGGAATTTTCGCCGGGGCGTAATCGAAATACTCGTCTTCGGTCTCCAGGAACCGGTAGTAAATTTCGTAAAGCTTGTAGTTGAAAACCTGCTGTGGGAATTCGTCACCGTGCGGGGTTGCATCGGTCGCGAACACAATACGGTCCTGATATTTGTCGAAGAACTTCTTCGCGGTAAAAGGCTGGCGGCCGAGTTCGCCGATGCGGGCCGCGATGTCCACGTGCATGTTGGGAAAGCGATCCAGGTTCTCGGAAACATTTTGTAGGTTTTCCGAGAAATTTCCGCAGTGCAGCGTGACAAACTGCGTCTTCGGGTGCCGCGCGAAGATGCGATTGCGTGCTTCGATCAATGCAGCGTTGGAAGGGAAGTCTCCCCCATAGAACGACCAGTCGGGGTGATTGTTCAGCTCTTCAAATCGTTCGTTGAAGCGATCGATTGGTGTGAAGAACGCGACCGGGTCCGAGATATGAATCGCCACCGGCATGTTCAGAGCGCCGCAGGCTTCCCACATGGGGTCGAAACGCGGATCGTCAATTGTCACCAACTTGCCTGAAGTGATGTTCTCCCGCAGATAAAGCCCGAGGGTTTTGAGAATCTTTAAACCGCGAGCGCCATCTTTGTGTGCCTGCTCGATAGCATCACCCTGGAGTTTGGGATAATTCGGATCTTTTAAGAATTCGTATGAGGGCTCGGTGAATGTATAGAAACGGCCAGGATAGGCGCGGTCATATTTAGTGACGGTGTCCGCCAATCCTTTGCCATAGCCGCCGGTGAGATTGACCATGGCGCGCATGTTTTTTGCGTCCATGACGTCGAGGCATTCCTTCGGAGTTCCCAGATATTGACGTTCGGCGACCAACTCCACGCCATTTTTCGATTTCGCCGCCACGGAGATGTGAGTGTGGAAGTCAATCACCGGAAATTTGGCTTTATCCACTTGCGTCTCGTGGACCTGCAACATGCTCTTGGGCTCGTACTGAGAAAGATCGAGCGGCATCGGTTTGGTGGGAGCCTTTGCTGCAGCAGCGTCAACAACTCCAATGTGTGAAACTGCACTTGCACCTGCAGCTAATCCAACTCCATACAGCCATTCGCGACGATTCATCCATCCTCCTAGTTTCGTCCTTGCTCTAACTCCGGTGTTGCAATGTCGAGTGGCTCGTCTTTTCCGTTTACCGAACCATGCCACACGCTGCCGCCAAATGTGGTGATGTAGATCTTATTGTGATCCATCGGATCAACAATTACACGCTGTCCCCACTTGAAATTGAAGCCGGGAATGCGTGTCCAGTTTAATCCGCGGTCGGTGGATCTCCATGCCGACGATTCGAACCCAGCAGCGTAAACAGTGTTCGGGTCTGACGGGTCGATGGTTATGTCATAAATATGACGATCTTTTTCCAAGACTTGTTTCCAAGTTTTACCGGCATCCTCGGATAAGAAAATTCCCCCGCCATCGCCGTGTTGCCCTGCGGCTCGCGCCCAGGTCGTGAGATAGAGGCGATTCGAATCGTTGGGATCAATCGCCATACCGTTGGGTGCATTGGTCCCGGCCGGGAGAGTTACAGGTTGCCAGTGCTCCGCACCGTCGGTTGAGCTGTATAGTGCGCCATCGCCTGCATTGCCGATGCTGCCGTCCTCCGAGCGACGCGCGATTAGAACATACAACGTTCCATTCGCGGCACGGGCCAAACGCCAGGCGAATGGTTCCTTCTGCGTGATGCCATTGTTCTTCAAGCTCCAGGTCTTGCCGCCGTCCGAACTCTTGAAAACTCCGTCGCCGAACCCGGCAACATAGAGGACACGTGCATCCACCGGACTGCTCGGATCAAGCAGAATGTGTGTGGCTCCCGTTTCATCCATTCCACTATTTGACTTGGTCCAGGTCTTACCACCATCTGTGCTGATGCAAACGCCGCCTCTATAACGCGTGACGGAAGTGTGCCTCCACATCTTGGGACGGGGAAGATCATGTGTCCCGCTATTCACGCTCCAAACTCTCCCGCGCACTTTGGGATCAAACACGATCCAATAAGTAGTGTTCCGCCACTCGCGAGGAACGCCCTCTGTGGAACTTACCCATGAAGCTCCGCTATCTTCACTGCGAAACAATCCGATGTCGGTATAAGTAATGAATTGGCGCTTCATGTCAAACGGGTCGAAGTGATAACCGTAGCTATTAGTCACGTCAAGACCTGTGCTGGCCCATCCGTCTTTACTGACTTTGTGCGCATATTGCGCAGCCCAGGTTTTGCCTCCGTCGCGTGTGACCATGGTACGGCCAAGGTCGGTTCCGTAGGCGAGATTTGGATCCTGATCAGCCACAGTCAAAACCAGCGGATTCTCACCCCATGATGAGCCAAAGCGCTCGGTGATCCAGGCGTCCTGAACATTGTTGGGTGCAATGCCGGCGTTGCCGCCCATTCCTGAGCCTTCTTCTTCGTCGGCCCAGCCTTCTTTCCACCCTAGGGTCCAGGTTTTGCCCGAGTCGCTGGTTCTTGCCACTCCCATCCAATGTTTTCCGTCGAGCAGTAAACGATTGTAAGACACATACGCCACCTCGGGATGCTGAAGGCTGGTAGCCACTGCGCGAACATGGCTGCCCTCACCCGGCAAAGTTGACTTGCCCCACGTTCGTCCGCCATCAGTGGAAGCGAAAACTCCCTGCTTAGAGGTTGCGTAGACTGTCGGCTGTGATGCAGTGCCGAATCCGAGAGAAATATCGTTGGTTTCCTCGGGGACAGAAAGTTTTTTAACGTCTATCCCTGTGACGGATGCGAGCGCACGGACACTACCAATAAACAAAGTCCGCGAATCCGCTGGCGATTTGGGGTCGACCCACACGCGACGGGGCGCATCCAGCAAATCAACTTGTTTCGTCCAGTTTTTTCCAGCATCATGCGAAACGAAGAGAGCAGGATTTGCTTTTGAACCCGCTGCGGCATAGAGCACTTTAGAGTTGTCTGGATCAATAGCGATGGCGAAGATGGTTCCCAACGGATCGGGATCAGCAAGAATGTCCTCATCCGAGTGATCGGATGCCATCTTTACCCCTTTGACTGTCGCCGGATTCGGATACGCAAGATTCCAGTTTTCTCCGCCATCTGTGCTCCGCCATAAACCCGTCGCATGAGCGTACATGGTTTTTGGGTCTTTAGGATCAAACGCAAAAAAATCAACCACCCCCCGCAGATTAAACATGCGCCACGTCTTTCCACCATCATGCGTGATGTAGGAACCGGTCATGTCGCATGAGATGAGCACTGTGTTGGCGTCATGCGGGCTCACAGTTGGATTGAACATGGCCCCACCGCCACCGGGGCCGATGATGCGAAAATGGCCGGGGCGTTCCGCCGCAAAAGTTGTAGCAAGGCACACGAATAAAAGGAGAGCACTGCGAAGGGAAACTTTCATTGGCTCCTACTCTGATATTACCCATGCCTTGATGAAACGCGGCATAAAGGTTCAAACATTCAAGCCATAAGCAGTCGCGGAACACCGTGGGGGATGTATCCGCGACTGCTTTTCCAAAGAGAGACGACAGTTAGAACGTGATGCGCAAGCGCAGCCGGACTGTTCTACGGCTATCCACACCTTCCTGAGTGAAGGTGTTGATCAGCTTTCCAAAGTCTTCGTTCGGAACAATACTTGCCGGGTCAATAAATGGTTGAAATGTGGTCGGGTCAACTCCGATGCTGAATGAGCCGAGCGCCGCAAAGGGACCACCACCGCCGCCGTAATCGCTATCCGGCGAGAAAAGAGGATGGTTGAAGACATTGTTGAAGTCCGCACCAACCTCGGCCGTCCACCGATCGCCGAAGTGAAAGTTCTTGTGCACGCCAAGGTTGACGCCCCAGGTGCCGGGTCCCATCAACAAATTGCGTTTTGCAATGTTTGCGTTATCGAACACATCCGCGCCGGATGGAGGAGGCCCAAACGCATTTGGATCCCAAATTTGGTTTCCAGTGCGATGGTTGAAATTCCCTATGACGCTTGGGCGAAATGATGGTTCGGTATTAAAGTCTCCCGTTGCATCGAGAGAGGTGATACCGATGTTACCCGGCATTGCCGGACCACAGTTATCGCACGCCCAGTAGGGAGTAAACCCAGTTCCGGTCTTCGCGAACATATTGAAACTGGTTTGCCAGCCGCCCAGGACCGCATCGGTCCATTTGGACATTGTGGAGCCATAACGCTTTCCATGGCCGAATGGGAGATCAAATACTCCGTAGGCCACGAAGCGATTTTTGGGGACGAATGCTTCTTGTCCATAGTCGTGATCCTGATCAAAGGCGTTGTATGCAATCCCACCCAGACTCGAGTTTCCGGTATCAAGCCCGGTCGACTTCTGATCAAGATATGTGTAGGAGAAGTTGAACATCAGACCATGCGAGTACCGGCGTTCCAACTGTGCCTGGAAGGCATTGGAGCGGCCGTGGCCAAAGTTTCCGTAAGTTAACAGAAAATCCCCCAGTCCGGGGAACGGCTGGCGGGCAATATCCGCGTCAGAAAAGTCGCAAGGGAAGTCGTCACTTCCCGGCTGACACGGTACGCTCCCATCGCCGCCTGTGCTTGTGCCGAATGGCTGATCGCTGGGCAGGAGTTCATTTAAATCCTTTCCCGCAATTAAACCGCTCAATGTACTTCCTAAATAGGAGAGACGGATCACAGTGTCACGCAAAATCTCCCGTTCATATGTCGCGTTGTACTGTTGAATGCGCGGTGATTGTAATCCCACCGGTACGGCATTGATCGCTGGCAATCCACCGAAGCCTGAAGAGACCACCCCACCACTGAGCGGACTAAATCCATGGCCGGAGGAATCCCCAGGCCACGGGCTCAACGGTATCGGGGTGCTTGTGACAGGATCGGTGCCAAGCCTTTTGGTGATGCCCTGATTGAACGGATTGGTTGCGATTGGATCGCGGATGCCTTGAGCAGCGGAGGTTGGGAAGTAGAAACCGTAGCCGCCACGCAACACTGATTTATCTGTAAGACGAAAAGCAATTCCAAGCCGGGGCGCGAAATTGTTTTTGTCCATCCGGACCAAACCTCTTCCCACATCGAGACCGGAATCAGCAGCCGTGACGATAGAACGGGTTGTGCCGATTCGGGTGTCAAGGAATGGCAAAGTCTTATCGGAGGGGACAATGAATCGCCCTTTTTCTCCTGTTGAGGAATCCACAAAGTTAGGATCAAAGTTCACGAGGAGATCTTTGTTCTCGATGAAGGGTGTAATCAACTCGTAACGAAGGCCGAGGTTCACGGTCAAACGCGAGCTTAATTTCCAGTCATCCTGAACAAAGAAGCCTTGCTCCCAGTTGTAAACATCCATGGGAGGCCTTGGTTCATTGATAAATAAAGCGGTGGTAGCCGGTTCCCCTAGCAGGAACGTAGCCAACGGAGTGGTGCCCGCGCCGGTGGTGTAAGTCAAAGATCCGCGGGGATTCCCGCGGTTTACCGCAAAGCCGTCCACTGCCGCATTGCGAACGAAGTCTGCGCCGGCCTTGAAGTTGTGCTTACCCATCACCCAAGTAAACGTATCGCCAAAGGTCACTAGATTCTGGTCCATCGGGCGATCGGTATTGCGCCCGCCGTTGGTGAAGTTAGCAAACCGGCTGACATTGATCCCCGTGTGCCCGAACGTGTCGAGTTCTGCCGGACCCACAATCGCACCGTAAGCATCGATGTCGGACTGATCAAATCCGATGCTTGAAAGGAAGCTCCTCAAGGTTGTATTGCTGTGTCGGTAGAGGTTTTGACGGTTGAAGCCACCGCGTGCTTCATTCACAACGCTAGAGCTGAAGACATGTGTGTAAGAAAGAGATACGGTGTTGTTTTTACGATCAAGTTGGCTTAGCCCTAATCCTGTGAACGGGGCCACTACCGACGTACTTGCGCTATTCTGGGCTGAGGCATTGTAGACGCCGTAGATACGGTTATTGTCATTGAAAGTGTGGTCTACGCGAAGAGTTCCCTCGTCCTGGACCGAACGTCCGGACAAAAGAGTTTGATAGTCGGGTACGTGTCCCGTAGCGGAATCGATGGGTGCTCCCAAGCCAATATGCGGATAGTAGGTATTAACGAGCTTCTGAACGCTTGAATTCAAGAAGCGTGAAGGAATCGTAATAAACTTCCCAGCTCCATCGGTATCAGTTGCGATTTCTTGCGGGGTCATCTGCAACAGAATGTCCTGAGGAATCGTCGGTCGGATGGAAGGATCCACTTGGGAAAAGTCTCCGGCAAGAAGCGATGGATGAGGAAGTAAGCTGGATTGAATATTAACCGGAGCGATAGTCCAGTCTCGCTCATAAGCAGCAAAGAACCAGGTATTTTTCAATCCTGGAATCCTTCCACCGAAGGATCCGCCGATATCTGTAATGTTGAAATACGGATTGGGATAGGAAGATTGGAACGCTGTTGGTGCAAAACTTTGTTTTCCCAGCTGGTCTTGCAGCGTCCACGCGGCTAAAGCCGAATTTTTATTGTTGTAAAAAATCGAGCCGTGGTAATTATTTTCCCCCCGTTTGGTGGTGATTCGTATATTGGCAATACCAGCGTTTTCCGCTGTGAAGGTATTGGACATTACATTGATCTCACCCACTGCTTCCAAAGAAGGCTGGCTTCCGGTGGGTTCTCCAAAAATCCCGCCATTAGAGCGTTGGCCGTCGATAGAGAAACTGGCTCCATAACTTTGTGCGCCAAGAAACTTGAACGAACCATCCGTTCCCGCTTGGGTGATATTTGGGTTCAGATAAAGGAATGAATACACGTTGCGGCTGTCACGGGGAAGTTCAATCACCGAATTACTGCTGATGGTATCGCTGATGACTTGGTTTTCAGTGTTGATTGTCACCGATTCGCTCGTGACCTCTACGGTCTCTGACGCGGATGCGACTTTCATAGTCGCGTTGGCACTAACCACAGCACTGCCATTAACTACAATGCCGTTAACTTGAACAGTTGTCATTCCAGCATTCGCAACTGTCACTCTATAAGTGCCCGAGCTTAGACCGAAAACTTGATAGTCGCCCTGCGCGTTGGTTGTCGTCTCGCGCATTGAACCGGTCCCCATATCAGTGACGGTCACTTTGGCGCCGGGAACCACTGCACCACTGGAGTCGGTGACTGTTCCCCGGATTGTGCCCAAGTCAGTGCCCTGGGCAAATAGAAATTGCGTGCCGGCCAAACCAAAAATCAAAGCCAAAACAAACGCGAGGCGCAATGCAGACTTCATAAGTATTTCCCCCATCAGCGAACAGCGAATCGATAATGCGGAGCGTTTTATCACAAATAGAAAGTAAAAAACAAGCAAAGAATAAGAAATAAAAAGCTATGAGAAATCAAACGTAAGTATATGGATTTTAATAAGAGGCCAAATAGCTTAAAACGTCGGACTTAATTGGTATCGGGGAGATGCAGTGTGAAGCTCTGAACCACACGGCTGATCACTCCGCTTTCCGACGGTGAATCCGGGCGTAACCCCTCGTGCATGCAACGGAAAAAGGCTAGTAACTGTCCGATCAACACATCAATGATCGGGGCGTTCTCATCTCCCAGTTCTTTAAGGCCTGGACACTCGACGACCACATCGTCTTTTCTAACTAATTCCTTGGGGATATCTTCGCCAACTATGATTTTTAGAAGTCCCAAATCCTTATTGTTTAACTCTCGAAGTAAATCTGATTCATAGGCACGAAGCACCGGATCGGACGACAAGAAAGCTACAACGATGCAATCTTCGTGCACGTAGCTCATTGGGCCATGGCGCAGGCCGAGGTATGTTTCAGACATTGTGATTACGCGGCCTGCGGTCATCTCCAGCATTTTCAGACTGGCTTCGCGCGCAGCGCCGAAACGTGGGCCGTTGCCTAAAAATACTGCACGCTTGAATGAACTTTTGGCTGTTGATGCGAGCGTTCCGAAATATTCCCCAATGATGCGCTCAACAATGGTGCTGGCCCGTTCGGCGATTGTGCGGTAACGCTGCGGGTGATCGAGTAAACCCAGGAAACGAGCGGCCAAAACGAGGTTGGTGAAGCTGCTGGTCATCACCAATCCCTGATCGTTAGTGGCTTCGTCTAAGGCAACAATGGTGACGCGCGGCTCGCTCTGGAATGTTGTGGCCAGACTGCCATTTTTGTTGCAGGTCACGACCAAGTAGCGAATCTCAGGTTCAGCTTTGAGAAGCAATGCGAGTGCACCTACACTCTCTGGGCTATCGCCGGAACGGGCGATCGAAACCATCAACGCGGGTCGATTCGGGGGAATGCCTTGGCTGCCATAGGCGAGAATCACGCCTGAGCCGAGGGCCTGGACTGGAATCGACAAATCATTTTGCAAAACCTGCTCCACGCAGTTGCCCACATACTCAGAACTTCCTGAACCAGTGAGTAGCAAACTGCGAATGCCCTTTACAGTTTCCTTGAGAGCGGGAGCGCGACGTTGCATCAATTCGCAGGTTTGCATCCAGGTGGAACCCTGCTGACAGATCTCACGAAGGGTATGAAAATAGCCCAACCGCTGTTGCTCTTCAGAACTCTTCGCCAATAGTTCGGCGGCTTTCGGCTGACGTTTGGTGAGAGCTCGCAACCACTCAGATTCAGGCAAAGAGACAGGAGACATGCAGCGGATACCTTTCTGCCACAGGGAAAATAACAGAAATATTTGAAAAGCGAAAGAAAATACAAAGGATAGCCCAATAGTCATTTGGGATAATTCTTTGTAATGTGCTTAAACCATTGTACTTATATGCAAATATTTAGTCAAAGAAATCTTAGCCTTTTAGTTTTTGTATGCGCCGTCGTTAGGTTGATTCTTTCTTTTTTCTTTGTATACTGTCGCTTCAATCCACCTAAGGAAAGGGTCCATGGATCGCAGAAACCTCCTGAAAAGCATGTTTTTCTTGCCGGCTCTGTCGGCTGCGCGCGCCGATGTGCCTGCTCATCTTTGGCAAGGCTACGACTTTAGTCCCGGGCCGGCGGTTCGCGAGCGCCTCAACCAAGGGCCGTTCGACGTCGATCAGGACCAAGGTTGGCAGACGATCTTGTACACCACACCGTCCGAGCGTCCGTTGCGCAACCCCGGGTTGGGGCTGGTTGGCTACGCATGGGAGGAGAGCGGTCCATCGTTGGCAGCGCGGGCTGGTAAAGAAACTCTGGAGCAGCATGTAGAGAAGATCTCCAGCCTGCCGTTCGTGGATGTTCTTTATATCCGTTGCGACTGGCGCAACGTTCAATCGCAACCGCGGCGGCTTGATCTCAATCCGGTCTGGCCCTTGGTGTTGGATGCGGCGAAGAGGAAGGGGCTGCGAGTCGCGTTTCGTATCCAGCTTTCAAATTATTCTTTTCAGCCGCAGGAAGTGGCGCTGCCGGAATTTTTGCGGGACCGCGTTCCGCTGGTGAACATCGGTACGATTCCCAAAGTAGGCGGCAAATTCAGGGAACCTCGTTACGATCATCCCGAATTTCAAAAAGCATTTGCGGAATTGAATGACCTTCTGGCGGCACAGTTCGAGGGTAATCCTCTGATCGAGTGGATGGATTTGATGCAGTACGGATTCTGGGGTGAAGGTCACACCAGCAACTATCCCAATCCTTTCCCTGACTATCTGACCGCGGAGAAAATCTTTGTCAGCATGACTGAGCGGCAACTCGAAACCTGGAAGAAAACTCCCATCGCCGTCAATACGCAGCCGGACATCAGCAACGTTGGGAACCGCAGCGTCATTGATATGGCGGTTCGTGCCGGAGCGTGGCTGCGTTCGGACAGCATCATCGTGGAAGAGCCCATTCAAATCGAAGAGCTGGCCAACCGTCCGCCGTGGCTGGCCACAATTATCGAAGACGGATATCGGCGCGACTACGACACGTCGAAGTTGACCGAGGACGCTGCGGGAATCAATGTGCTGGAAAGTTTTATGCTGCACTCGCTCGATGTAAAAGCCAACTACTGGGGCTTGTGGACCGAAGCCGACAATCTCGCGCACTACAACGAAAAATATCCTCGAGGGTTCGAGCGCTTGCGGACCAACCTGGGCTATCGGTTGCGTCCAGCGTGGATCTGGCAGCGGAAAAGATACGGAACGATGGAGTTGATAGTCGGGGTAGCAAATCGCGGCGTGGCCGGAGTGCCCGGAGTGTTGTGGTTACAGATCGAGAGCCCCGACAAACAACTAAGCATCGAGGGCGCACTGGATGCAGGACACCCGTACGGTGGAGCATTGCGCGAAGCTTCCTTCATTCTGCCCAAGGGCTACATCGGCAAACTAAATTTGTCCGCCCAACTGGAAATTCGTCCCGGAGTGAAGAAGAAAATTGCGTGGGCGTGTGAGCAGCCAGTCAATGAGGATGGCGCAATCACTCTGGAGTTGAAAGGTGACGACGATCGCGGCTGGCGAAAGGGCGTGTAACTTTGAAAAGACCCCTGTGCAGTCTTCTACAGATCATTCTGGTGCTGCAAGTTGCAGCACTAGATGTTCGTTCCCCGACTGAGTTGAAACAGGCACGTCTGGAACAACTGGTTGAAGCCAATATCGTTGCGGTCGACGCCTATCAAATGCTGCTTGCCCGAAAACAACAAAACATGGACCCAACCTGCTGGCCGGCTACCGCACAAGATCCAGATCTCGAAGCACTTGTTGCACATCAGACTTCGTTATTGAGTTTTCCATCAGATGTCAAAGCGTGGGCGTCGGGAAAGACCTCAACTTTCGATCCCGGGAAAGACTTGCAACCGCTGTTGAATGCGAAATTGTCGATGCCGGCAAATCTTCCGGTGAATGTGTTTACCACATATCTGCGGGCGCAAGCTCCGAAGCATCCCGCGGCGGAGATACGCTCGATCGCGAACCTCTATCAGACAGTACTTGAAGTCGAACGCGACGGCGACCGCCTACAAGACCTGTACACCTTCTATATTGCATTGGGTCTTCCCGTGTATGTGGGACAGTTCGGATTGCCGGGGAGCGATGAAGATTTACTGAGGGTTGGCCAGCAGTTGGCAGGGAAGTCTTGCGCCTCGCCAGTTGGGACAAGTGCAGCCGAGTGGCAGATTGCTGGTCGAAAAATCTGGAACTGGGGAGAGAAAAATCTGCACATCCGCGATGCCAACGTGGTGGCGAAGGAACTATTAGCCGAACCGGACGTAAAGCAACTCGAGGCGAAGATGAAAGCATTGCCCGCACAACGGATCGCCATCATCGGCCATTCATACACGATGAACCTTCACTGGTCATCGCCATCGGCTTTTGTGCCGATCGTTACCGCGATGTTTGCCCGCGAAAACCCCAACGTGCAATTTCGTCAGTTCGAGGCTGGAGGACTTACTTCGTCGCGTGCCTTAAGGAACTTTTATCAGGATGCACTCGCGTGGCATCCGGATACGCTGCTTTTCGTACTCGCCAATCGCAGCGATGAAGACCTCAACAGCCTGCGTACGATGGCGCAGGGATTTATCGCGGCCGGCACCCGGGTTGTGATGTTTGATGATGTCCACGATCCGGATTCAGCCGATCCAGACAAGCTCAAAAAAGAATCCGATGCGGCTCGCGAAGCGGGAGTTGAAGTGGTGAAGGTCAGCCCGATTCTTGCCGCTGCGCCCGACAAATCCCGTTTCCTTTGCCTGGATCACATTCACATGACCGAACCGTACCATCGTTTAATGGCAAAGCAATGGATCAAAGTGATTGTGAAACAACCGCTGACCTAAACTACGACGCAGCGGCCAAAGTTTCCGGCTTTATCAGCGCCACCGAATGCTGGTCCAAATAAATAGTCGTATTTGCATGTGTCCGCAAGATTGAAGCCGGCGCCATCGGATTGATCTCGCCTTCAAGGCATGCCTTGACTGCATTGGCCTTGCGCGCGTCCGGCACGATGGCGATGATTTCATTCGCTTTCAGAATTTGTTTTACGCTCATCGATATTGCGTGCTCTGGCACGTCTTTCAATGTAGCGAACCAGCCTTCTCCCATCTGCTGACGACGGCAAGCTTCGTCTAGGGTGACGACCAAATAGGGAGCGTCGACGGTGAAATCTGCGGGAGGATCGTTGAATGCAAGATGGCCGTTCTCTCCGATACCGACGAAGGCAATGTCAATGGGCGCAGAGCACAGGGCCTGGCCGATGATGCGAATCACCTCAGCCGGATTGTCTTCGCCGTCGAGCAGATGATAGTTGGTGATGCCAGTTTTTTGAATGAGACGTTCCCGCAGATAACGGCAGAAGCTGGCCGGGTGGGAGTCTGGGATCCCGACATATTCATCGAGATGAAACATCTCCACTTTGGGCCAGTCGATGCCAGATAATGCGGTGAGCGCCTCTAGGAATTCAAATTGCGATGCACCAGTGGCGGCGATGATGCGTGCATTACCCCGTTGTTGAATGGCGCGGCGAATCGTGTTGGCCGCCTGTTCGGCAGCTTTGGCTCCTAATACGCGTTTGTCATTGAAAGTTTTGATTATCATCGACGATTACCTGATTCTCCTGAGAACTATTTGCCATCATGAAACAGAGTTCGACTGAAGGAAAAACTTCTTCAATCGATGGATGAGGTTTTGCTTTTTTGTGAAGCGCGCGGATGAACTCCGCCGCTTCTTCATAGAAGCCCTGGAGAACATCTTCGGGCGTGTCTGATCCGGCTATTTTTTCTAGAACAAGCTTGTTGTCCTGGAAGCATCGGACAGACCTCTCTGGCCCAAAGGGGCAGGTGACGGTGGCGTGAAAACCTTCGCCGGATAACTCATAAGTTTCTTCCAGCACGCCGCTGGTCGGCAATACGTCGATGTGTCCATAAATCCCATTTTTGAAACGTAGATCGATAGCATACCAATCGGCCGTATTTGCGCTGTTCATCCTGCGCCAGTTGGCTTGTGAAACTTCTCCCGCCATGTAACGAAGGGCATCCACCGCATGAACCGCGGTGGTCCAAATGAATTCTGATTCTCTGCGGCCGTGTCGCTTCATTCTGCCGTACACATAGCGGAGTGGCCCGGCTGTTCTGGCCCATTCCAATGCGCAATTCAGGAAAGGCATAAAACGACGGTTTACGGAGACCATATTTGATGTCTGTGTTTCTTTAGCCGCAGCGAGCAGCAATGATAGATCTGTTCGCGATGCACCCAACGGTTTTTCCACCACGCACGGAATCCCTCGCTGCAATAGCATGATTGCGACTTTAGAAATCATCTCTGGTGGCACAACCGCAATGCACCCATCCAGGTTTGCCTCGTTGAGCATCTCCTCCGTATTGCTGTAGGCGGATGTAAATCCGTACTTCTGGCAAAAATGTTGTGCACGCTTTTGTTGCAAATCACAGGCTGCGGTCAACTCGATTTCGTCATCGTGCGCCGATCTGTATCGCGCGAGAGAAATTGCGTGGCCGATCTCCGCGTGCTCTCCGCAGCCTATGAGCCCCAATCGAATCATGAATTATTTGCCTGAAGGAACCGGAAGCCGTTGGCTATACACAGCGGGTTTACTGTTTGATCCACGGATGAAACTAAGCGACGCGCCCACCGCTAGAGTCAGGAGCGAGAACCATAAAACCGTCATTCGCTGTTCGGCAGGAGCTGTGAATAACAAGGACAAACTGAGGACTCCGATGGCAAAAATTGTGCGACTAAGAAAGCGGAATACAGGGACGGTGAAGTCGGGAGAGTCCTTCAGTTCGGCTACAGTATCTATCGGAGTGTTTAGCTTCTGAAATAGCTGTGCTCGACCCGGCGTATCTCCGCGATCGAACAACATGCTCACAAAGAAAATTCCGAAAGAAGATGGAATGATAATGGCGACCTGCTGAATCAGAGACCAGTTGTAAACAAAAGCGCCCAGCATCCCGAGGATCAATCCGGTGGCAAATGATGCCAAGCCCGACCACGGTGGAGTGCGACGAACGACCAGGCCCAGCAGTGCGGGCGGGCCATAGGCGAGAGAGATCAGAGTGTTGAACTTCAGCATCACACCAAATACGGTTTGTCCGCTTAGCGCCATCACGACGGCGAATGCTGTGGTCAGCGCGCCCAGTAGAAACGTTGTAATCCAGCCCACGCGCAGTAGTTCGCGCTCTCCGGCGTCTTTGCGAAATAGTTCCTGGTAGATGTCCTTCGAAAGGATCGCCGCTTTCACATTAAACATGCCGGAAAGGCTGGCCATGGTAGCGCTGAACATTGCCGCCAGCATGATGCCAATCAGTCCGTGCGGCAACAAGGTGAGGCTGGCAACTGCGTACGATGCTTCCCCAGCATTGGCAAGCGAAGGCCAAACCGCATGCAGGTCAGGATAGACAACTCGCATCGCCATTGGCGGGATGAACCATAAAAATGCGCCGAGAAAAAACAGACCGCAGCAGAGCAACGCAACCTTGCGCGCGGAACGTTCGTCGTCAACACTAAAGTAGCGCTGTGCCATCGCGCTCGTGTTGTATCCAAACGAGACCATGATGGTCCATGACAGCATGTAAATCCAGCCAAATTCACCAGTGACGTGCAGCGTTTTCATTTCCGGTGGCAAAGAGTGAATGAGTCCGGATATTCCCCCAACCCGCGCCAGAGAAGTGATCACCAGCACGAGACAAAACGGCATCAGGATCGATGCTTGCAGAAAGTCAGTGACGACGACAGCCCAAAGTCCTCCCACCATGCAATAAAAGATGATGAGTGCCCCAGCAATGACAATGGTCCATGCCACCGGAAATCCGCATGCGGAAGAAACAAATACGCTCAGCCCGTAAAGCATGCTGGCGCTCATGAAAAGTTGGAAAAACAAAGTCGACCAGGAAAAAGTTTGATGGGTCGCCAAATTGAATCGACCGGCAAGGTATTCCATTACCGTGGTGATCCGGCTGCGTCGCCATCGGGCCGCAAATACGAAGTAGCCCAATAAGAAACTGAGTGCGTTACCGACATACAGGCCCGTGGCGGCGATGCCGGAGCGGTACGCGACACCCGCCGCGCCGGTAAATGTCCACGCACTGAAGCCGGACATGAAACAGCTTAGCCCAGCCACCAGCCAGGGAATCCTACTTCCACCGCGAAAGTATTCCGCTGCTCCCCGATTAAAGCGCATTACATAAAGACCGACCAACACCATCAGGAGCCCATAAAGACTTATAACGACGTAATCAACGGGGTTCGCTTGGGCAATTCCCATGAATACCGCCTTTTATACTTTGTTTTCGACAAAAAGAGAAGATAATAAATACTAAAAGAAAGAAAATATCTTATGGGCGATGGTAAACTGCCCCAAGATGCCACGTCCCACGGTAATTATCTGTGCTGGTGAGGAACTATTCGACTCTTTCTTTACACTCGCACAGCAAAACAGATTGGGTCGTGTCTTTCGCTGGCAACGGGATGACAGCCGGACCATCACGCCACAACTGAAGAGAAAACTTGCCACCGCGGACGCGATCATCACCACTTGGGACAGTCCTAAGTTTGGAGATGACCTTCACCATCTGGCACCGAGGCTCCGCATCATTTCCCACTGCGGTGGGGAAGTGAAGTCGCGGTTTGCCCGGGTTTTGTTTGACAGTCTCACAATTACAGCCGCGCCGGTTCCTATGGCTCGCGCGACGGCTGAGTTCGGTGCCACGCTGCTTCTCTATTGCGCGCGTCGTGTTGATTCCTATCGCCATGAAATGCGGAAACGCTCCAACAAAATCTACGGCGACCTGCATCTGCATGGGTGTGCCGAGACGATCATAGGACGTGAAGTGGCCATGATCGGTTTTGGGCGTATTGGACGGGCCCTGGTTGAGTTGACCAGAGGCTTCGATATCCAGTGGCTGGTCCATGATCCCTATGCGCCACGTTCGCTAGCCAAAAAATATCCCGTGCGATTTACAGAGTTGAAGGCCTTGTTGCCGCGAGCTGATTTGCTTGTCCTGACGGCTGCTTTGACTGACGAAACCAGAGGACTCATGGGCAAAAAGAATCTGGCGCGTTTGCCTGATGGCGCCACGGTTATCAACATCGCGCGCGGCGGCTTGATCGATCTCATGGCCCTTACCAAGGAAGTGAAGAGCGGCAGGCTGCGATGTGCGCTGGATGTGACTGATCCAACAGAACCGCTGCCCATTGGACATCCGTTACGCTCTTTGCCAGGAGCAATCGTTACGCCTCACATGGCGGCAAGCTATCGGCAAGTTCGGCATGAAATGGCCGATGTCGTAATCCGTGATCTGGCAAATTTCTTCAAAGGTGAAGGCGTGAAAAATCGTGTGACAACTTCCATGCTGGCCCGGATGACATAGGCATGAAAATATCGTTCTCCACACTCGCATGCCCGGATTGGGCGATGCCACAGATCATAGCGACTGCTGCATCGTTAGGTTATGACGGCATTGAGTTGCGTTTTGTTCAGGGAGAAGATTCGTTGTGGAAGTTGCCCGCGTTCCAGGGGAAAGAATTGAGGTCCACTAGCCGCGCGCTCGGGGATTGCGGAGTGACGATTTCATGTCTGGATACGAGCTGCCGCTTTCATTCACCGGATGCGAGTGAGCGACAGCACTGGCTTGATGAAGGCGAACGCATGGCGGATTTGGCTGCGGCTCTCGCCGCTCCGGGGTTGCGAGTGTTTGGCGATACCATCCAGCCTGGAGCAGACCGCGTGATGACTCGAGGCTGGATTGCCGAAGGCATTAGCAAACTTGCGGAGAAAGCATCGGCAAGAGGAGTTGAAGTCTGGCTCGAAAGCCACGGGGATTTCTCTAGCGCGCCTGAAACATTAGCGATCCTTTTGCAAGCATCTGTTCCGCGAACTGGTGTAGTTTGGGATCCGGCGAACTGTTTGATCGAGGCGCAGGAATCTCCGAGCGAGGGAGCTTCGAAGTTGGGTTCGGCGATTCGTCATACGCACATCAAGGATCTGCGAAAGAACAATGGAGGATGGGACCACGTCCTGACCGGCGATGGAAATTTCCCCCTCCATCAGCTTGTGACTGCTCTTCGGCGATTGGGTTATGACCGGTTTATTTCGTTCGAGTGGGAAAAGAAGTGGCATCCGGAAATTCCGGACGCCGACATCGCGTTGCCACATTTTGTGAACTGGTTTCGCCAGGAATTCTATTCGTGACGGCATCCAGCCAAGGTAAGTTGCGGCGATTGGTCGTCGCTGATTTAGAGGGCGCATTGCAATTGTCGACGCATGCTGGGTGGAACCAGACTCTCGACGATTGGCGCATGTTGTTCGAGCTAGCACCGGATGGTTGTTTGGCGATCGAGGTCGAAGGAGAACTGGCGGCAACTACAACATTGTTGTGTTACGGTTCATGCCTTGCATGGGTCGGCATGGTGCTGACCAAGGAAAAATTTCAAGGGCGTGGCTTCGCTCGACGTTTGTTGTCGGAAGTGCTCAAGCTGGCTGATGAGAAGAAGATTGAAACTGTGAAGCTGGATGCCACTGACCAGGGCAAGCCTTTGTATGAGAAGTCGGGTTTTCGGTCCGAGCAGCCGGTGGAGCGATGGGCGCGCACGGGAATCGGTCATGAGATTCGTTCCCCCAATGTGTCGCCAACCAAGTGGTATGAGGTTGATTGTGCAGCATTGGGGGCTGATCGGTCGGAGTTGTTGAAGAAACTCGCCGAGCGAAATGCTCCATGGATTGCCGAAAAGTCATTTTTGCTTGGCAGATCGGGAACAAAAACTGGTTATTTGGGGCCGTGCGTAGGTGACGCTCCGCATTCGGTACGATTACTGATTGAACGTTTTGTGCAAAGCACGAAAGCCGCAATTTCATGGGACTTGTTATCGCAAAACCAGGCTGCCGTAGCCATCGCCAAGGACTTTGGATTCGCACCGCAGCGCCATCTCACGCGCATGGTGCGAGGCAAAGATTTGCGGGGCAAAGAAAGTTCAGTGTATGCGCTAGCAGGATTTGAGTTCGGATGACGACTACGATTAACAACCAAGCAGAATTAGAAGAGCGTCTTTCGCGGCCCACTGATGCCGACGCAGCAGCGCTCGCGGCGATGGAGGGAGACCTGCTTATTCTGGGTGCCGGCGGAAAGATGGGGCCGAGCCTAGGGAAGCTGGCGCGCCGAGCTGCCGACAAAGCTGGCGTGAACAAGCGAATCATTGCGGTTGCTCGATTCAGCGATACGAAATTGGCTGCGGAATTGTCAGCACAGGGGATTGAAACCATCACCAGCGACTTGCTTGAGCCGGGAGAACTGGAAAAATTACCGGATATCCCAAATGTGATTTTCATGGCGGCGAGAAAGTTTGGGACCTCTGGCTCGGAATATCTCACCTGGGCGATGAATACTTATCTGCCGGGGTTAGTCGCCAGTCGCTTCAGAAATTCGCGTATTGTCGCGTTCTCCACCGGAAATGTTTATCCGTTGCGAACTTCAGCTGAAGGCGGAGCAACTGAATTCACACCTACAGCACCGGTAGGTGAATATGCACAATCCGCGCTAGGACGTGAGCGGATGTTTGAGTATGGATCGGCGAAGTGGGGAACTCTGGCCACGATTCTGCGATTGAATTATGCCATCGATCTGCGCTACGGAGTTTTGCTTGATATCGGGCTGAATGTGTATCAACGAAAACCTGTCGACCTGCGTATGCCTTGGGTGAATGTGATTTGGCAGGGAGATGCAAACTCATGGTGTCTGCGGTCTTTTGCTCATTGCAGCTCGCCCGCTTTCATTCTGAATATCACTGGGCTGGAAACGTTGTCTGTTCGCGAAATTGCTTTGGAGTTTGCAAGCTACTTTGGAACTGAGCCGCAATTTCAAACCCAAGAAGGCGCGACGGCATTGTTGAACAATGCAGATAAAGCGCAGCAACTGTTCGGAAAGCCAAGCGTCACACCATCAGAGATGATCGGATGGGTTGCGCATTGGATTCAGCAGGGCGGAGCGATGCTGGGCAAGCCAACCCATTTTCAGACACGTGATGGGAAATTCTGATGACGCTTCGTGACAAACTTCTTACAGGAATGGTAATTCCCGCGCATCCTCTGGCACTCAATCAGGATCGCAAGCTGGATGAACGGCGGCAGCGTGCGTTGACGCGATACTACATGGCGGCCGGGGCGGGAGGTATTGCGGTCGGAGTGCATACCACTCAATTCACGATCCGCGATCCAAACATAAATTTGCTTCAGCCCGTGCTCAAGCTGGCAGCGGCGGAAGCTGGAACGAAAGTGGTGAAAATCGCCGGCGTATGCGGCAAACGCGAGCAGGCGCTCCAAGAAGCAAAACTCGCCAGTGATTTGGGATATGACGGGGCGCTGCTGAGCCTGGCTAATCTTAAGAACGAAGATGTCCCTACGCTGCTGGAGCATGCACGGGCAGTTGCTGCAGTGGTTCCCATCATTGGTTTTTACCTTCAGCCGTCGGTCGGCGGAAGGATTTTGCCATTTGATTTCTGGCGGCGGTTTGTTGACATCGAAAACGTTGTGGCGATAAAAATCGCTCCGTTCAATCGATATCAGACAATCGATGTAGTTCGCGCCGTAGCTGAATCCGGCCGCGCAAAAGATATTGCGCTTTATACCGGCAACGACGACAACATTTTGCTCGATCTTTTAACTCGATACGACTTCGGCGGAGAGCGTCTGCGCATTGTTGGCGGACTGCTTGGGCACTGGGCGGTCTGGACCAAGACTGCGGTTGCGCATCTGGCACTAGCCAAAGCACACGATCATGAAATCCCAGCACAGCTTTTAACTCTGGCGCAGCAGATCACTGATGCCAACGCAGCCTTGTTTGATCCGGCACATCAGTTCCACGGATGCATCGCCGGAATTCATGAGGTGTTGCGCCGCCAGGGCCTGCTCGAAGGACGCTGGTGTCTTGATCCGCAAGAAGATCTTTCCCCAGGGCAGTCGGCGGAAATTGATCGAGTGTACAAGGCGTATCGGCATTTACCTGACGATGACTTTGTGAAGGAGCATCTGCATGAATGGCTTGACTAAGATTTTGTTCTTGTTGTTAGTTTTGGCAGGAATGGCATGGGCAGAAAACAGTGCCGTCGTGGAAGCGGTGCATGCGTCCGCTGATGTGGCTCTGGCGGACGATCCGTCGTCCAGTTTTTGGAGTGGCGCACGACCGGCCTATTTGGAAAAGGATATTCAAGGAAAACTGGTTCCTGGGTTTCGCACCGAGGTCCGTACCCGCTGGACCAAGGATAACCTGTATTTTCTATTCATTTGCCCTTACCTCGAGCTGTATTTGAAGCCTTCGCCGAACACCGAACAGGAAACAAATGAACTGTGGAACTGGGATGTTGCGGAAGTATTCATCAGCTCTAATTTTGACGACATTCAGCGATATCAGGAGTTTGAAGTTTCACCGCAGGGCGAATGGGTTGATCTGGATATCGACCTCCACAAGCCGCATCATGAAGTAGGGTGGACGTGGAATTCCGGATTCGAGAAAAAGGCTCGAATCGATGCAGCGAATCACCGTTGGTATGCAGCTATGCGCATTCCTCTGACCGCGATCGATAAACGCAAGGCGGCGGTAGGGAACACATTCCGGATGAATTTATTTTTGAGCGAGGGTGCCCCCGCCAACCATCATGAAGTGACCTGGCAGCCCCCGATGGGCAATACTTTCCATATTCCCGAGCGTTTTGGATTGCTGAAACTGGTGGATGAAAAGTAGTTGCCAGGTCCTGCAACTCGCAACTTTGAACATAATCCGGCAACATGTCGTCGCCTACAGTCCCTCTAATGAATATATGCGCCACCTGGTAGCAAGAACTGAATCGGCCATAGTTCACGTTTTAGATCCACCAATTCAGACCATTTCAGAGTTTGAGCGTGGGGATGTTTTAAAAGTTCGGTGTGAGGGAGAATTTCAGAAGCGGCAGTTGCCAGCATGTATCCGTCACCACTTCCAGTCACAACTAAGTCTGCATCAGAGTTGAGTTTTGCATGGACGAACCGTGACGTGATCTCCATGTCCTCGATCATCTGAAAAAAGTAGGGTCTGCCGGTCAGGATTGAGTTGTACACGTAGCCGGGCAAAACTCCCGATAAAGGATTCACGTAAGCATGATCGAAATCGAGGTGCGCTAGTGTGGGATCGTCCTCCGACACGGCCTTGTAAGGCATTCGAGTCTCTCCCAGTCCGCGCGGGTCTATAGAAACAATGTCATAGCCCTGATCAAGGTACTTGGAGATTTCCGTCCAATCACGATCTGTGGCCTTGGCTTCATTGCCCATCCAAAGTAGAACTGGTTTGCGTTGCTGCCCATCTCGATGAATCCACAGCAAAGGGATTTGAAGATAGCGGCTGTGATGCAGCAGGTAACGATCAATGGTTGTAAGTTGGAATTGTGAGGTGCCGGCGAATTCCCATCTAATTTCGTTCGCTGCTGGAGTCGCGCCTTGATGTTCCACTACATTCCAGGAACTGATATTTGGATGAAGGGGCGAGCCATAAAGAGTTTTGAGATTGCCAGTCTGAGTGCTTTTGTGCTGCTCGTAGTATTCCTTGATGCCATCCATCAGGGATTTTGCATCAGGGAAGTCGAGCATGACTTGACCGGTACGTGTGCACTGCAAGGTTTTGTCATCGAGTTGTTTTACCGGAGGCAGATCATGACGCGCCGGCAGTCCATTGAAGTGATCAAGAAAATCGATGGCTGCCTGCTGGTTCTCAACCGAAAATTGATGCGCGTGATAGCCCTCACGCATACCGATGCGGTCATGGTGGCCGAATTTGGTGTACAGCTCCGTTATCTCGCGTACGGATTTGTGCACTCCTTCAATCGGGAAAAAATCCAGTACTGCGGCAGCAACGAAGACGGGACGCGGATACATCATCAGTAATAATCCCGGGTGATCGACTCCTTCCGAGATCATTCCATAGAGATCTTGCTCGGGATCGCTGTCCGGATCTTTGAAGATGCGGTTGTAAACTCGCATAGGCAGGGCAGTGATGTAACAGGAAGGCGCCGCGACTTTGATCCGAGGCTCTAGCGCAGCAATGTTTGCCGCCTGAAAACCGCCGCCGCTGGTCCCTGTGATGTTGATGCGGTCCGAATCAACCTCGGGGCGAGTCAACAAATAATCGACAGCTCGGATTCCGTCCCAAATTTCCCAGCGTGCAAGGTTCGTACCGGCGAGATACGCAAGGTTTCCGAGTATCGCATGCTCGGCGCAGATGAGGTTGTAGCGGCTCTTACTATTTCTAGCATCCCAGAACTGGCTGCGTTCACCTTGTCCGACGGGGTCCCAGGCGATTACCACATATCCGTGCTGCACCAAGCGTTGGCAGAGAGCCTGGTAGTAAGCCTTGCCGCTGGGAGAATGTCCGGCTGGAACGAGGATGCCGGGATGCTTTTTCGGGCCGTCGTCTGGCACGTACACCAACGCCGTCACATAGATTCCGGGCAAACTTTCGAAAATCAACTTTTCAATATGAAATCCGTCCATCGCAATCTGACCGGTGACACGCGCGTGCAGGGGAGTTTTCTCCGAGGGAAATCCACCAAGCATTGTCAACAGGCGTTTTCTGATTTCGCTTTGCACCTGCACGAGATCTTTCTCCGTACCGATGTTTTCCCACGATTTACGGCGTTGATCGTCTTGCCCCCATGCCATTTCGGTTTGGTATTTCAGGTAATCTGAGATGGTCGGACCTTCGGCGATTGCAGGGTGTACGCGAAAAGCCTCAGCTGGTGGAGCATCTGCCGCTGCGGCGAAGGCGGTAAGAAAACAGGAAAATGCGATCAGTAGGGAAGGTTTCATTTGTTTGGGAAAGATTCCAAGCCAATTCAATCTAGCAAACTATCATCAACTTTACATTGTTTGGCACGAAAGCTTAGCAGGCGGTTGCGACATCCAGCCGTTGTTAAAGGTCAACCATTTTTGATAGGCGAAATGGTTGCTTTCGCGTATGGCCAGTTTATCTGATTGACCTGAATCGGGTGGCTGTATTAAAACGTTTCACTAAAGCTGGAACCAATTAACTTGTGGATTGCCTCCTGATTGCACGGATGAAGCAATGAGGGCGTATGCCGCGAAGGAAGCAGAATGATGAACAGACTTATTTTTATTGGACTGATTGTGCTCCTGAATATACCTTCCGTTGGGGCTGCTCCGCTCCCTGCGCCTTCCTCCATGGTTCCATTGAACACCGAGTGGCTATTGCAATCTTCCAGTCAAGTGAAGGATGGGGGCGACGCCATTTCCACTTCGCAATATCACGCCCAGAAGTGGTACTCGGTCAATTTGCCTACAACGGTGGCGAGGGCGCTTGTACAGAACAAGGTTGTTCCTGAGCCATACTTCGGAATGAATTTGCGGAAGCTCCCCGGGGTCACCTATCCGATCGGAACAAATTTTTCCGAGCTTCCCATGGCAGCGGATAGCCCATTTGCAGTTTCCTGGTGGTACAGAAAGACATTTGTTTTGCCGGCCACTTACAAAGGGAAGACGCTCTGGTTGAATTTCAAGGGCATCAACTATCGCGCCAACATTTGGTTGAATGGGAAGCAAATCGCAGACAAGACGCAGGTCGCCGGCGCTTGGCGGACTTACGAATTCAATGTGACCGACTCTGTCAAAACGGGAAACAACGTGCTCGCGGTGGAAGTTTTTGCTCCTACCGAAACAGACCTCGCAATTACCTTTGTCGACTGGAACCCTTCGCCACCGGATAAGAACATGGGATTGTTCCGCGATGTGTTCCTTACTACCAGTGGCCCGGTGAGTTTGCGATATCCCACGGTAATTTCCAAGGTCGATTCGCCGGCGAATGACCAAGCTCACCTCAGTGTGACTGCCTTGTTGAAAAACTCAACTGATCAACCGGTCAAAGGTACGCTGAAGGGGAAGATTGAGAGCGTGAGCTTTTCCCAAGATGTAGAACTTGCGCCGGGAGAACAGAAGGATGTTGCTTTTGAGCCGGAGCAATATAACCAGTTGAATTTTGATCATCCGCGCCTGTGGTGGCCGACGCAGATGGGCACGCCGAATCTTTACTCAATGGATATGCAATTTGTGGTCAATGGCAAAGTTTCTGACAATTCGCACATCCGTTTCGGCATTCGCCAAATTGATTCCGAGTACGACGCCAATCGTAAGCGTGTGTTTTCGATCAATGGAAAAAAGATTCTGATTCGCGGCGGCGGTTGGAGCTCGGACATGATGTTGAAAGAAGATCCGAAGCGTCTCGCCGATGAATTTCGTTATGTGCGCGACATGGGACTGAACACCATCCGCCTCGAGGGCAAACTGGAAAACGAACACTTCTTCGATATGGCCGACGAGCAGGGAATTCTAGTCATGGCTGGATGGTGCTGTTGCGATTTCTGGGAGCAGTGGGACAAATGGCAAGACGAACACTATCCCATTGCCAAGGAATCTCTGCGCTCTCAAATCTATCGCCTGCGGTCGCATCCCAGTCTGGTGATGTGGATGAATGGCAGCGACAATCCGCCTCCGCAAAAAGTTGAGTCGATGTATCTGGATGTGGAGAAGCAGTGCCGCTGGCCGAATCCGGTTGTCTCTTCAGCCAGTGCCAAACCAGCGGAGTTTACTGGCGAGAGCGGTGTAAAGATGACCGGTCCGTACGAATACATCGCGCCGTCT